>Ga0209550_10002292_pt1 | contig 18386 bp, 13 predicted proteins | sample LauGreSuBDMM15SN_2_FD_187567 | JGI IMG/M metagenome (GOLD analysis project Ga0209550, IMG submission 187567) | Freshwater lake microbial communities from Lake Michigan, USA - Su13.BD.MM15.SN (SPAdes) (version 5) | ecosystem: Environmental > Aquatic > Freshwater > Lake | place: Lake Michigan...
TCTTTACCGGAAATTCGCGAGGACATCATCCGACCGAACCGTGCCCAAAGGGTCAATCTGAGCAAAAGGATCAGGCCTTGCGCTTTGCGGTTTACGGCACGCTGCTGGCGCGCACCTTGGCGCGATCATCGCTCGCAAACCCCCGCTCGGATCCGATCCCCCTGAGTTTCCTAGGATTAAAGCCAGGCCTTCCCTCCGTCGGGAGCTTTCCATTGTTTCCAACCGCAATCACTACCTCAGGAGTAAACAGCACCCCGCCTTATGTTTTGTTTGAAGTGGTCCGAGTCCGTGAGTCCGGTCAGAGTCACGCCACAAAAGACTTGAGGTGTCCGTGAACGAGTGAAACCGATACGACCCGATTGAGAGCACTTGAAAACCATGAATCCCCGCAAATTCTTCAACCTCCACTTAAGCAAATTTCTTCGCCGGGCTTGCTTGTTGTGCAGCATTCTCGCGGCCAACACAGCGGTGGCACAGAATCCTGCGAATGCTCTCTCTAATCTTTCAGTTCGCACCGCCATGGCTTCGGGACAAACCATCATTGTCGGCGCGGTCGCGAATGGCCCTAAGAATATTTTAGTCCGAGCCGCTGGGCCAGCCCTGAGCTCTTTTGGGCTTGGGGGCATGGTGGACCCACGATTGGAGCTTTACGCTTCCAACAACTTACTTTTGGCGGCAAACGACGACTGGAATCCCGCGTCAGCTTCAGCTTTCAGCTCCGTCGGAGCATTTCCGTTTCCTTTGGGCTCGAAAGATTCAGCACTCAATCAGAGCGTGAGTGGCTCGTTTACGGTTCAAGCCAGAGGAACGGGGCCCGGAACACTGCTCATCGAACTTTACGATGCTTCCGGTGGAACCGCCTCACGACTTGTGAACATCTCTACGAGGAGCAAGGTCGGCACTGGAAGCGATATTCTTATCGCGGGATTTAATCTAGCCGGGAGGGGCACTCGGCCGCTCTTGATTCGAGGGATTGGTCCGGGGCTCAGCCCATTTGGCGTTACTGGCTTACTCAGTGACCCCACGCTGCAGGTATTCGATGACGCTAATCGACTGGTGGCATCAAACGACAATTGGAATGCTTCTTTAGCATCAACGTTTACTTCTCTTGGTGCCTTCGGTTTGCCGGAAAACAGCAAGGATTCGGCCCTCCTCGTGACTCTCAATGCGGGAGCCGCCTACACCGTTTGGTTGTCTGGTGCAGGCGGTGGAGTGGGTGAAGCTCTTTTGGAAATTTACGAAATGCCTAATCTTGTTGGCAACGGTTCGACCGACATTGCCGCTGGCGACAAGGGGCCACCGAGCCCCGCCAATGGTTATACCGGCCTAGTGGCCGACGTACTGCAGATCCAGCAGTTCCCCCCCAATCCCCGCAGTGATGAAGAGTGGTATCGCACCGACAGAACACTGGTGGTAGATCACAAGAACCCCGAAATCCTCTACATCAGCGTCGAATATCGCGGCATTTTTAAATCACTGGACGGCGGCAAAACCTGGCAGCAGAAAACCAAGGGCATTAAGGTCTATGCCCGCACCGATGACAAAACGAAGGGCGCTTATGGCGAATACCCGGTGATCAAGATGAATCCAGCCAATCCGCTGCACCTCGTAGCCGGCTTGAGCGGCCCCGGCGGTGGCTTCCTGCATCCCGATTTGCCCAACTCGCAAGTCGGCGGTGTTTATCAAACCCTTGATGGCGGCGAGAACTGGCAGTTGATGATCACCGATAAGATGAACGTCTACGTGACTGACGTTGCGTTTGATCCGGTGAATCCCGATACGATCTATTACTCGACAGCCTCGAATCCCGCCTCGTGGGGCGGCGCCGACCAGGCGAAGCTGTATGTAGAGAAAGGCCTGATCTACAAAACCACCGATCGTGGTAAAACTTGGGTAGAGTTGCCGACGGGCATCGGCCAGAATTCCAGTGTATCCAATATTCTGATCAATCCGTTACAAACCAACCAGATCAACGCACCAACCTTCTCGGCGGGACGGCAGTCGGCCGACGGCAGCGGCACCGGTGTCAGCACCGGCAAGGACACCACGGTGCCGCAGCTTGGGGTGCTGACGTCTGCCAACGGCGGCACTACCTGGGAGTCGCTGAAGTCGACAGACAATCCGCCACTGCGGAAAGGCTTTGCGTCAGCCAATAACTGGCAGTTCCAGTACTTCGTGCCGTCGCAGACCGCCAGCAGCGGCCAACCGAAGGGCCTGTTCAGCGGCGATGGCGGCAAGACCTTCACACCAACCTCCTACCTGGACATCGTGACCTACGATCCGTTCGACCGGACCGGTCAGCATGCCATCGGTTACTCCACCGTGCTGTGGACACCGAGTGACGCGAAATTCACGCTGTACGAATCATTTGACGGCGGCAAGAGCTGGCAGCCGCTAGGCAAACTTCCGATTGAAATCGTTAACCCCAACTTCGTCAAAACCAGGCCGAGCAGCATCGTGTGGGGGCCGCAGAACAAGCACACGATCTACATGAGTGGTGCCGGCGGCCTGGTGTGGAAATCCACCGACCTTGGCACCAGCTGGACCAAGCTGCTGGATTACACGCAATTGCCTTTGTGATCCGGCCGCCGTTTCTGAGTGCGTGAACTCAAAGTAAGGTTCCATTACGCTTATTCCATTACGCTCTAGGGGAGGCGGCGGCGTTCCCAGCGCCGGGAGCCCAGCGGGGCGACCGAAGCTGAGATCGCCGCCTTTTAGCCAAATCCAAGCTAAAAAAATAAGCGCCGCCGCGAAGCAGCCTCCACTAAACCCCTCCCACTGAAAATCCGATTTCCTATCAGTTTGCCAACCGCGCCGCCGCCCCGGTCTCGTAGCGCTGGATCCACGCACGGTGCCACGGGCCGTAGTCGCCGGTTTCAATGTGCGCTCGCGCCGACGCCATCAGGTCGAGGTAGAAACTGAGATTGTGGAGCGTCAGCAACGTGCAGCTCAGGATTTCCCCCGCGACCGTCAGGTGCCGCAGATACGCCCGGGAGAAGCGCGCGGTGTAGTTCCCAGAGCCCTCGCCACTCTCGACGATCGGCTTCGCGTCCGTGCGGTGTTTCTCGTTGCGCAAGTTCATCGGCCCGTCGGGCGTGAAAACCAAGCCGTTGCGAGCCACGCGGCTCGGCAGCACGCAGTCAAACATGTCCACCCCGAGCGCCACCATCTTCAACAGCTGCGGCGGCGTGCCGAGCCCCATCGTGTAGCGCGGCTTGTCCGCCGGCATGAAGGGTGTAGTCGCCGCCACCTGCTTCAACATCTCCGGCTCCGGCTCGCCCACACTCACGCCGCCCACCGCGTAACCCGGAAAATCCAGCGCTGCCAGCGACTCCGCCGCCTCCCGCCGCAAATCGTCAAACGTCGAGCCCTGCACGATGGCAAACACGTGGTGCCCATTCGCGAGAAACCCGCTATCGGTAGCGATCTGTTTGCACTGCACCGCCCACTGATAGCTGCGCGCGACGGCCTTCGCGCAATCATCCCGCTCGCAGGGCCACGGCGGACACTCGTCGATCACCATCGCAATATCGGAGCCGAGATTCTGCTGGATGCCCATGACCTCTTTCGGGCCGAGGAAAAGTTTCTTGCCGTCGAGGTGCGACTGAAACGCCACGCCGTCGTCCCGAATGTCGCGCAGCTTCGCCAACGAAAACACTTGGAACCCGCCGCTGTCCGTGAGGATCGGGCCGTCCCAGTCCATAAATTTATGCAACCCGCCCAGATCGCGTATCAGTTCGCTGCCAGGCCGTAAGTTGAGATGGTAGGTGTTCCCGAGGATGATCTGCGCGCCGATTTCCTTGAGATGCGCCGGCGTGAGCGACTTCACAGTGCCCTGCGTGCCGACCGGCATGAAGATGGGCGTCTCGATCGTGCCGTGGCGCGTTTGCAACCGCGCACGCCGAGCGGCCGTGACTGTGTCGGTCTTTAGAAGCTGGAAGTGATCAGGCATCGGAACGCCCCACCCTGCCCGACGCTTGACCCCGCGGTCAATCCACGAGGTAGTATCGGTTCAAACTGTGCTTCTCGTCATCGACAACTACGACTCCTTTACCTTCAACCTCGTCCAATATTTTGGGCAGTTGGGCGTGACGCAGCGCGTGTTCCGCAACAACGAGATCACGCCGGCCGAGGCCCTCGCGCTCAATCCCGACCGCGTCCTCCTGTCCCCTGGCCCCTGTTCGCCGCGCGAAGCCGGCGTCACCCTCGACATCATCCGCGCCTTCGAGGGCAAGAAGCCCATCCTCGGCGTCTGTCTCGGCCACCAGTCGATCGGCCACTACTACGGCGGCAACGTGATCCGCGCTTCGCGTCTGATGCACGGTAAGACTTCGCCGATCCTCCATCAGGACACCGACGTGTTTCAAGGCATGCCCCAGGGCTTCGCCGCCACGCGTTACCACTCGCTCCTCGTCGAGCGCGCCACTTTCCCCAAGGACCTCGAAATCACCGCCGAGACCGCCGAGGGCGAGGTCATGGGCCTGCGCCACCGCACTCTGCCCGTCTGGGGCGTGCAATTTCACCCCGAATCCATCGCCACCGAGGGCGGGATGAGGATTCTTCAAAACTTTCTCTCGCTGAACTAGTCTCTTTCTCATGCGCTGCCCCAAATGCACCTCTATCGAGGACAAAGTGATCGACTCCCGCATCAGCAAGGAGGGCTCAACCATTCGCCGCCGCCGCGAGTGCCTCGAATGCAGCCATCGCTACACCACGACTGAGACCGTCGTCCGCGACGGTGTGGTTGTCACCAAGCGCGACGGTCGCCGCGAGGAATTCGATCGCGAAAAGCTCGTCCACGCCGTCCGCGCCGCCTGCCACAAACGCCCCGTCGATCTCGAGCAAATCACCATGCTAGTCGAAGACGTCGTCGATGCCCTCGAAGCGCAGTTTGAAAGCGAAATCCCTTCCCGGGCCATCGGCGAAGGTGTGATGCAACGCCTCCGCCACGTCGACCAAGTCGCTTACGTCCGCTTCGCGAGCATCTACAAACAATTCCGCGACGTCGCCGAATTCGTCGACGAAGTGAGCGCTCTCGGAAAATCGAAATCTCCGGCCACGACTTAAACCGCTCATCCGCGCTCATCTTCGCTCCTTCTTTGCCGCACGGTAATGCCGTTTGGCGACGATCAGCCGTTCGACTCGGCGGTTCCCCGCGATGCCCCCCTCTTCCCGCGACGACCTCCGCCGTCTGCATTTCATCGACGCCCTCTTCGCCCACGTCACCGGCCACGACCTCTACCTCGCGAAACAAATCAAAGGCGCGATCACCTTTAGTCTCGCCGAGCTCGAGACCCAGACCGCCGCGCACCCCGAGTTCGCCGCCACCTTCGACGCCGCGTTCAACGCCGCCGCCGCCGACCTCCTCGCGAAACTGTTCACCGGCCTCCCCCGCCACGGTTTTTTCCATTGGGACGCCTCGCTCACACTCGCCGCCGCGACCCCGCTCTTCACCCGGGCCGAAATCATGACAGGCCTGAAACACCTCGCGCCCTACCGCGAGTCCACACTCCTCGTCACCAACCTCCGCCCCGCCTTGATCCCGCCCCACCGCCGCGCGACGCCCCGCCGCCAACGCGACTACGAAGAAGCCCTCGGCTTCATCCGCGCCCTCACCGCCGCCCGCACCGTCCGCGGCACCAATCTGCAACTCCTGCTCTTGTAACCGCGAGAAGCGGGAGGTGAGTAGCGAACCTCCGGACCTCCTCCAGCACACTGCGATTGCCGGCTGCTCACTACCCGCTACTCACTAACCGCTAATCACTACCCGTTCCTCTCCGATGAAAACCATCTTCCAACGCATCATCGACCGCGAAATCCCCGCCAAGATCGAATACGAAGACGACCTCTGCATCGTCCTCCACGACATCCAGCCGCAGGCCCCCGTGCACCTGCTGATCGTCCCCAAAAAGCTGATTCAACGCCTCTCCGCAGCCACGCCCGCCGACGAACCCATCCTCGGCCACCTGCTCTCGATCGCGAACGTCGTCGCAAAAAAACTCAACCTTGCCGCCGGCTTCCGCCTCGTGATTAACAACGGCCCCCACGCCTGCGAATCCGTTCCCCACCTCCACGTACACCTGCTCGCCCAACGTCAGATGACGTGGCCGCCAGGCTGAGGTCGCACGCGCTCTCCACCCCGCCCGCGGCGCTGCGGCTCGGGGTTCGCCCGTGGGAGCATTCGTTTGCGCGTCACCCGGGTGGTCCGTCGGCCCAAGCCCGAACCACTTCGCGCCCGACACCAGAGTCGCATTTTCTCGCCTGAATCCGCCGCTCGTCCCCGTCGCCAAAACACGCCCGCGCGACCGTCATTTTGGCCCCGCGAGCCCACCGCCAGCTCGCTCGCAACGACGCTCGCCCGGGCCCGGGCGTCCCCGCCCGCCGCCCCGAACCCCGTCGCAGTCGCGGCCCACCCATCGGCTATCGCCACCGCCCTGACCCGACGAGCACAGGGCCCTCTTCGCCAAAGATCTCCAAGAAAACGACTGCGACCATCAGCCTTGTTGATCCACCGCCGTCACGCGGCGACGCTCCGACCCGAAAGAGGAAGCGAATCGCTCCCCCGACGCTCCCGAGAGTAGGGCGCATCGCCGTCCGCCAGCCCGTTTCGTAAACAATCCGACCATCCGCCCCGCGCACCGCGAGTTACATTCGTGGTGGCGGGGGCTCGCGTGGTGCCAGCATTCTCAGGCTCGCTGGCAGGCTGTGGACCCCTCGCCGGGCCAACTGATTTTCGGTTAACGTGATCACTCGTCATCGGAAGCCACCTTGCGGAGTGCCTCGCTTTGCTGCCACAGAATTTATCCTCGGGATCAAAACCATCGCATCCGTCCATCGGGATCGTCGCCCCCCACTGTCCGATCCGAAAATCCCGCAACGAATCCTCGCCCGCCGCGTTTGGCCACCCACGTACTTTCCATGAAAACGCTTCACCCTTGGCTTCTGCTGCTCGCCCTGCTCACCCCGCTCACCCGCGCCGCCACCCCGGCTCCGCGTCAAATGGAAAACCTCGGTCGCGGCGTCGTCGCCCTCAAATCCGAGGAGCGTAAAATCTTCATCTCCTGGCGTGTCCTGGGCACCGACGCCAGTGCCCTCACCTTTAATCTCTACCGCTCCGCCGGCACTGCGACCACGGCCGCCCCCGAAAAGCTCAATGTCGACCCCATTGCCGGAGCGACCCACTTCCTCGACACCACCTTCAACGCCTCCGTCGCCAACACCTACTTCGTCCGCCCCGTCCTTGCCTCTGTCGAGCAAGCTGCGAGCGCCCGTTTCACCGTCGCCGCCAACGCCCCCGTCCGCCCCTACCTCTCAATTCCTCTCCAAACACCCTCCGGCTACAGCCCCAACGACGTCTCCGTCGGCGACCTCGATGGCGACGGCGAATACGAAATCATCGTCCATCAAGCCGGCCGCTCCCGCGACAACGCCCAAGCCGGCATCACCGACGAACCCATTTTCCAAGCCTACAAACTCGACTCCGCTTCCCCCGCCGGCGCACGCCTGCTCTGGACCATTAACCTCGGAAAAAATATCCGCGACGGCGCCCACTACACGCAGTTCATGGTCTACGATCTCGACGGCGATGGCCGCGCAGAATTCGTCTGCAAAACCGCCGACGGCACTATCGACGGCCTCGGGAAAATCATCGGCGACGCCAACGCCGACTACCGTACAAAAACCGACTCGCCCGTCCCTTCACGCGACAAAACCGGCAGCCGCACCACTCCCGACGGAAAAATGCTCGCGTCGCGCGCCGGCTACGTCCTCGACGGCCCCGAGTTCCTCACCGTCTTCGACGGCCTCACCGGCAAAGCCCTCGCGACCACGAACTACCTCCCCGCCCGCGGCGACATCAACGACTGGGGCGACGGCTACGGCAACCGCGTCGATCGCTTCCTCGCCTGCGTCGCCTACCTCGACGGCGTCCGCCCCAGCGTTGTCATGTGCCGCGGCTACTACACCCGCACCACCCTCGTCGCGTGGGACTGGCGCGACGGCAAACTCACCCAGCGCTGGTTCTTCGACAGCGATAAATACGGCCCCGCCGACCGCACCAATCCCTACCGCGGCCAAGGCAACCACGGCATCAGCGTCGCCGACGTCGACGGCGATGGCCGCGACGAAATCATCTACGGTGCCATGTGTATCAACAGTGATGGTACTCCGCGCTACACCACCCAACTCGGTCACGGTGACGCCATGCACGTCTCCGACCTCGATCCGAATCGTCCCGGTCTCGAAGTCTTCGCTATCCACGAAAATGCGAAACACCCCCACGCCGTGGAATTCCGCGACGCCTCCACCGGCGCATTGCTCTGGAGCAAACCCGGCGGCACCGAGGCCTCCCCCGACGTCGGCCGCGGTCTTGCCCTCGATCTCGACCCGCGTCACCCCGGCTATGAAATGTGGGCCTCCGGCGGCCCCCGCATCCGCGGCCTCTACAATGTAAAGGGCGAAAAAATCTCCGAGAAGAACCCCGCCTCGTGCAATTTCGGCATCTGGTGGGACGGCGACCTCCTCCGCGAAATCCTCAACGGCAACCGTATTTCAAAATGGAATGGGGAAAAAGAAACCGACGACGTTATCTTCACCGCCGAAGGATGCTCCTCCAACAATGGCACCAAATCCACCCCCGCTCTCAGCGTCGACCTCCTCGGCGACTGGCGCGAAGAAGTCATTCTCCGCACCACTGACAACCAGGAGCTCCGCATTTTCTCCACGACGATCCCCACCGAGCATCGCCTCTACACGCTCATGCATGACCCGCAATATCGCCTCGCCATCGCCTGGCAAAACGTCGCCTACAATCAGCCGCCCCACCCCGGCTTCTTCCTCGGCGCCGGCATGAAACCCGCCCCCCGTCCCCACATCACGCTCGTCGCACTGAAACAGTGATTACGCGCTTCTCATCCCGCTGCTCATCCCGCTGCTCACAAAGCGGGCCACCCTTGCAGCGTAGCCCTGCACGTGAGTGCAGGGTCCCTGCGCCCTCGCCTCGGGCCGTCACACCCTTGCAGCGTAGCCCTGCACGTGAGTGCAGGGACCGTGCACCACTCTGCGCCCTCATTTTTCTCGCCGCCTTCCCTTTCATTTCACCCGCCCGCGCTCACGACCCCTTCGAAGCTTTTCACTCCGTCACGCTTCACCCCGACCGCCTCGAACTCGTCGTCACCATGGCGCAAGCCACCGCGCTTAAACTCATCGACCCCACCGCGAAGATTCCCGCGCTCACCAACGATAACCTGGCCGACCACCGCCCTCGCCTCGTCCGCGAAGCCGCCCTGCTTTTCATCCTCACCTCCGCCCGCAAGCAGCTCACCGTCCGCGCCGCCACCATCGAGCTCACCGACGAAAACGACCTCATCTTTCGCGTCACCTACCCACGCCCCGCCCCCGGCACACTCTATCTTTCGGCCGCCTACCTCCGCCGCCTCGGCGATGGCTACGGCGGCATTCTTGAGGTCAACGACTCCCTCGATAAAAATCTCGGCTGGGAACAACTCCTCTGGGGGCGCCCAAATTTCGTCCTCACCATTCCACCCCTCGGAGCGCGGACGCCTTCGCCCACCCCAACTTCCAAACCGTAGCGCTTCCCCTCGCCACCCGAGCTCGGCGCGCCGCCATTCGTTCCACCCCCGCCGCACGGTGTCCGCCCATCTCCGTTTTTAAATCGACGAAAACGCTCCTCTGCCGAAGCGCCCATCCATCGCGATGGTTGCCGCGCCAAAATAATTTAGCTACCTCCCGCCACTCCCACGCCCCGCCACTCCCACGCCCTGCCCCCCACCACGCCTTGCCACCATGATCAAGCTCAGCTCTACACTCATCCTGTTCTCCGCCCTCGCGACCGGTTCCGCTTGGGCTCAGCCCGCCACCCCGCCTCCCGCCGATCTCGCGGCCGCCGTCAACGCCTTCGGCACGCGACCTTCCTCTGCCAACGATTCGTCCATGCGCGCGTTGTCGCCAGAGGAAATTCCGCCGAATCTCAACTTCTACGCCGTCAACCCACTCTTCAAGCCCGGCCAGCCCCTCGGCTGGGCCACCGAGCGTATCGAAGAAAAAATCGACCGCGGCACCGTCGCCCTCGTCAGCGAAGATAAAAAAGTTTACCTGAGCTGGCGTCTCTTAAAAACGGATACGCCGGACATCGCGTTCAACGTTTATCGCGCCACCGCCGGCGCCACCGCCACGAAGCTCAACCCCCAGCCGCTCACCCGCACCACCGACTACGTCGACGCCACGGCCCCACTCGACCGCGAGAACACGTGGTCCGTGCGTCCCGTCGTCGCCGGCCGCGAGGTTGCCGAGCCTGTCCGTGTCACCCACGCCGCAAACTCTCCGGTTCAAAATTACCGCGCCATCACACTCCGCGACGATGTCACCAGTATTTCCATGACCGCCCTCGGCGATCTCAACGGCGATGGCGTTTACGACTTCGTCGTCAAATGGCCCGGCGGCGGCAAAGACCCCGGCAGCGTCCGCGTCAGCCAGGGCACGTATAAGTTCGACGCCTACGACGGAAAAACGGGAAAATTTCTCTGGCGCCACGACCTCGGCTGGAACGTCGACATGGGCGTGTGGTGGACTCCGTTCATCGTCCGCGATCTCGACGGCGACAATAAAGCCGAAGTCTGTTTCCGCACCAAACCCTACGCCGCCACGCTAGCCGAGGCCATGGAAGGTGCGCGCAAAGGCAACGCCCTCGAAGGCCCCGAGTGGCTCGCCGTCCACGACGGGGAGACCGGCAAATTGATCGACCAGGCCGACTGGATCGAACTCCAATCCGTCCAGCACTGGGGCGACAACACCGGCAACCGCGCGAGCCGCCACCTCATGGGGGTCGCCTACCTCGACGGCAAGACACCCGCCCTCCTCGCGATCCGCGGCACCTACGGCGTGATGAAGATCGACGCCTGGAGTCTCGAAAACAAAAAGCTGAAAAAACTCTGGCGTTGGACCAACGAGCGCGCGCCTTTCCTCTTTCAGGGCCAGGGCGCGCACGGCCTCCAAGTCGGCGATGTGAACGGCGACGGCAAGGACGAGATCTTCAACGGCGCCATCGCCATCAGCCACGACGGTCGCTCGCTCTGGAGCACCGGGCTCGGCCACGGCGACCGCTTGTATCTCGCCGACATCGATCCCAGCCGACCCGGCCTCGAGCTCGCCTACATTTGCGAGGACGCCCAGCCGCAGCTCGGCCTCAATCTCCGCAATCCGCTCAACGGCGACCTCCTCTGGGGCGCCCGCGATGCGAATCTCGACAACGCGATCGACCAAGTGATGGTCGGCGATATCGACCCCAAATATCCCGGCATGGAAGTCTGGATCAACAAGGGACTCCAACACCTCTACTTCACCGCCAAGGGTGAACCGATCGCCGGTACCCCGCCGACCACCAGTGACCTCGTCTGGTGGGATGGCGACCTGCTCCGTGAACAGCTCGGCGGCGGCGGCAGTGGTCGCGGACGCGGCGGTCCTCCCCTCGCCGCAGCCCCCGCAACCACCGGCCGCCCGCCCGCAGCCAACTCCGCCGCGCCTGCCATGACCAATGCGCCCGCACCCGGCCAGGGCCGCGGCGGCTTCGGCCCCGGCGGCGGCAGTCGCTCGGTCGGCAAATGGAAAGACGGCACCCTCGTCCCACTCACCCCGGGTATTCAAGGCGCCGTGCAACAAATCGCCGACCTCAGCGGCGACTGGCGCGAAGAGATTGTCACATTTACCAACGGCGAACTGCGGATCTACAGCACAACGATTCCCGCCAAGGATCGCCGCGTGTCGCTCATGCAGGACCCGATCTACCGCCACGACGTCACCACGCGCACGATGGGCTACAGCCACGTGCCCCAGGTGAGCTACTATCTCGGCGAGAAGTGAGTCCGCGATGAAGCCCTCGCGCCGCAAAGCTCCGCCCGTAGGAGCGCGCTTGCGCGCGATTCCGGGTCTAGGACCGCGCTTGCTCGCGACTCCGCCTGTAGGACCGCGCTTGCTCGCGATTCCGACTCTAGGACCGCGCTTGCTCGCGATTTTTACGCGGAGCTTCGCGCGCAAGCTCGCATCCACCTTAGCTGGCCTCCTCCTCGCCCTCCCGCTCCGCGCCCACGACATCTACACGAGCTTCGTCGAGGCCAAGCTCCTCGCCGACCGCCTCGAGGTCACGCTGACGCTCGGTCGCGCGAATGCGTCTCCGCTTTTCCATGACGCCGACGCCAAAAAATTCCCGCCACTCACTCCGGAAAATTTCGCCGCCTGCGAGCCCCGGCTCCGCGCCGCCGCTCCCGCCCTCCTTCAAATCTCCGCGGCCGGCAAACCCCTCGCGTTCTCCGCGCCCGCTAGCGCGAAGCTCAGCGGCGATTCCGATCTCACCTTCACGCTCACTTACCCGCGCCCAACGGTCGGGCCCTTGAAATTTTTCGCCCAGTTCGTCGGCTCGCTCGTCGATGGCCACGTGGCGACCGTCGTCCTCACCAACGCCGTCGGCGATGACTACGGCTGGTCCCCCCTCTCCTACGACCAACCGGTCTTCGAGGTCGCGCTGCCCGTCCCCGGTCGGGAAAAAAAATCAGTTCCCAAAAAATAGCCCTGCGCCATCTGCTCTCCTGCCTCCTCCTTCCCTTCTCCGTTTTCGCCGCCGCCCCCGTCACGCTTCACTGGCTCGGCGACCTCGCCCCCGCCGCTCCCGTCGGCGTCAGTTGAGATGCCCCGTGGCCGCAGAGCGCCGTGCAACCCGCCACGCCACTGCGCCTCACCGCCGCGAGCGGCACGCGCCTCGGCGTCCAGACATGACCCGTCGCCTTCTGGCCCGATGGCTCCGTCAAATGGACCGGACACGCCCTCGCCGCCAGCCCCAGTCTCGCCGGTCCGCTTACGCTCACGCTCACGCCGCTCGCCACTCCCGACTCCGCCCCGGCCACCATTTTGACCGTCGCCGAATACGGACCTACTCATTCATCAACATCCCGTACTCCTCGATGCTCGGCGTGATCAGTCCGTCACCCCGCATCCGCACCCTCGCCTCCCGTTACCAGGTCGGGAGCACCCACGGCTGGCTGCGCACCACCGACGACCAGGGCCTCGCACAGATCGCCACAACGACACCTTCGACATCGCCGTCGACGCGACGCCTCGGACGGCCCGCTCAGCGACTGCCAGCATCCGCACAAAGACACGCTCCCCGCCGCCGACACCGATTTCCCCTTCCACGGAGTCCACGCGCAAAACGACCCCATCTTCACGCCCTTCGTCGGCAAGGACTGGTGCCTTGCCTCTCTTCAGGCGCGAGGGTCAGGACCCGGCCGGCTTCCGCGCCACCTTCCACTTCCCCTTAGCCGCACCCTCCGTTGTCGTGCTTTCGTAAATACCCTCGAGCTGGTCTGCCTTCAGTTCGCCCATCAGTTTGCTCGCCGCGGCGGTGCCTTGGATTTCCCACGCAAAGACCGCGGTGAGCTTACTGCCTTCGATCTGCACCGACTTGGTGGTCGTGGGGACGTTCGTGCCTTCGTACGTGAACACAGCCTCCATCGTCCAAGCAGATTCCTTCCCCGGTTTGAACGTGAGCTTCAGCGTCCCGCGGGACCCGTCTTCCCCCTGCCATTCACCGGAAAACTCGCCGGTGAAAGCCCCGGCGGCTGCGATCGGAACAGCCGAGCGCTTGGACTCGGCGCCGAGCACCACTGAGCCCGTGATGAGGGATAAAACGAGAAACGTAGCGGCGAGGATTTTTTTCATGGTTGATGGTGAGAGAATGATTCAACGCCATCACCCAGCTTACGGGGAGACAAGGAATTTGGTGGTAATCGAGGCCATTTCCAAAAGAAACCAAGCCGATGCAAACGTCCCGACCGCTGCTTCGGCCAGGCCTCCCGAGAGCCGGATTATGTGGTCGGTGTCCGCCGTGGTTGGCCCCAACCGCCCTATTTCATAGACCACTCGCCTTCGCCCCCACCCAACGCTCGCCTTCGCCCCACCCAACACTCGCCTTCGGCCGACTTCCACCTACTCGCGCCGCCCCACCAGGGGCGGTGGCGTCGGCCCCACATTCATCACCGTCTCCAGCCTCACCGTTTCCCCGTCGCCCGAAAATTTCAGATGGTAGCGCGCCACAAACGGCGTGCGATAACGCACGACATCCAGCGTAAAGGTATCGGCCGCCGTCCACGCCCCACTCACCGCCACCGGGCCCGCCGCCGGTCCGCCCTTGAGTTCCCCCTTCACCCACCTGCCACCCGCGACCGTGACGCGCTGCTCCACTCCTCCCATCGTCGCGAAAAACTCCGTCGCCTTCGGATCATCCGCTGCGGGCGATAGCCTGATGCTTTCCATAGCCTGCGGATTTTGCGGAAACACAAACCGTTTCCCCGCCACGTTCGCGGCGATCGGCGAACGCTCACCCACGAGGGCCACCGGCGCTTTCAACGCGAGCCCCGCGAGCCTCGTCCGCAACGTCCCTTCCGCCGCCGCATCCGCCGCTAGGGCGCCCGCCACCTTTGCCTGCAACGCGGGCAGCAGCCGCGCCCACACCACGTTCAACACACCCTGCAAATCCTTCGTGCCCGCCGTGATCGCCACCACCGCATCGAGCTCGGGCATCACGATACAAAACTGCCCGTGCGCGCCGTCGCCGCGGATGACACCGTACCGACAACGCCAAAACTGAAATCCGTAACCCTGCTCCCAGTCGCTCGCCGGATTGCTCCCGTTCGACATCCACCGCGCCGTCGCCGTCTCCACCCACGATGCCGGCACGAGCTGTTTTCCGTTCCACTTTCCTTTCTGCAGATAGAGTTGGCCAAATTTTGCGATGTCCTCCGTACGGATGCTCAGGCCCGTGCCTCCCTGCGACACGCCTTGTTTGCTCTGCTCCCACGCCGGATTTTCGATCCCCAGCGGCTCAAACAACCGCGGCCGCAGATACGCCAACACACTCTGCCCAGTGACTTTCTGCACCATCGCCGACTGCAGGTAAGTCGCCACCGTGCTGTAGGCGAAAAACGTCCCCGGCTTGTGCGCCACCGGCAGCGCCAGAAAACGCTTCACGACGCTCTCGTCCGTTGTAAGCGAAAATCCCTGCAGATCCTCCGCGTGATGGCCCGCCGCCATCGTGAGCAGATCACGCAGCCGCATCGCTTTCAGATTCGCACTCGGTTTCGCCGGGGCCTCTTCTGGGAAAAATTTCAACACCTCGTCTTCCACCTGCAATTTTCCCTCCGCGATCGCGAGGCCCACGGCCGTCGAGGTGAAACTCTTGCTCAGCGAAAACATCTGGTGCGGCTCCTCCGCTGCATATGGTGCCCACCAGCCTTCCGCGATCACGTGACCGTGGCGCACGATCATCACGCTGTGCAGCGCGTTGATCTTACTCTCCGCCTCCTCGATAAAGCCGAGTAACGCTGCGGATGATACACCTTGCTTCTCCGGCGCACTGCGCGGCAACGCTTGCGCCCGATCAGCAGCGGACACGCCGGGAGCGGCAAGCAGGACAAGGGCGAACAGGGTAACGTGAGAGCGGAGAAGGATCATGCGGAGTGGAATATGCGCGCCGCGCCATGCGCCGCGCGGCTCCGTAGTAGGGCAAAGGCGACGGCGCACACCAGCACGAACAATCCGTGTCTACGTTCGGGCAGGTCTGTGAACCGACCGGTTGTTTGCCGATCAGAAAATCGCCGGACCAAAGGCAGGAATATTTTGTTGGCAGGAAAATCTCCCAATCCACGGAATTAATGCCGATCAGGGGTTTTCGTTTCGCGTTCCGTCCGCCCCGGATCTCTGCGCCGCGGATGAGGCTGAACGACCAGCTCGCTCCAACGCAGGCGTTTTTCTCCGAAAAATCTTCCTACCAGTAAACTTTTTCTACCCCCATTGCTGAATCTGGCGGAGAGTCGTCCCAAGGCACCGCTGGGATCAATTTCAGCGTAAGGTCCAGCGCCGCTAAGCCTCGGAGGGAAAAGCGAAAACTGAGATGAATAAATCCATTGAGCGTCCATCGAAATGGCGCACGAACTTACGCAAAGTTCGAAATTCACGACGGAATGCCTCCCCCCGCGTCGGCCTCATCCGCCGGGGCGGCGGCGGGGCGTTCATCGTCACCGGTCATGCGGCTCCTCCAGCGATCACCCGTTCCGCGGTCGCAATCGCATACATCTGCCCGGCCTGATTAAACAATGCGGTGGCAATGATCGAGACGGCCACGACCGCACCGGACTTGGCGATTCGCTGGGTGCGATAGAACTCCGGCGTTTCCGCCCCGCAAAGCTCACGCAGCTTGGCCAGCTCGGCCTCGTGCCGGTCCGCCGGCATCCGGACGCGCACGTTCATCCGCAGCGCCTCGGCTTCGCTCCAGCCATAAATCCGCTCCGCGCCCGGGCTCCACATCAGTAGGCGGCCATCCCTATCCTGCACGGTGATGGCGTCGCGTGTATCGCGCGCCATGACCGCGAGGCGGGACAACCTGCTCAGCGCCTCTTCCGCCCGCCGGCGTTCGGAGATGTCCTGCAGAAAAACCACCAGCTGCCCGCCATCGACGGGACGAAACTGGAAGCTGACTTCGACGTCAAAAATACTCCCGTCCTTGCGGCGATGGCGGGACTCAAACCGGCTCCGCTCACCCCCTAGGCTTCGCTGGACGTGGTCGGCGGTGGCCTCGGCGGTTTCGGGGGCCTCCAGGTCCGCGATGCGCTTGGTGAGCAGTTCTGGCACGGTGTAACCGCTCATCACGCAATAGGACTCGTTGACCTCCAGCAGCCAGCCATTGCTGTCCACCACCCAGAAACCGGCCATGGCCGTCTGGAGGATGGCCCAGCGCTGCTCCTCGCTCTCCCGCAGCGCCGCATCCATCAGCCTGCGCTCGGTGACATCGCTCAACACGAGGCGGAGGGTGGGCGCGCCCCCTTCGTCTTCCGCCGCCGTGGCCGCGACATGCACCCAGATGGGCGTGCCATCGTGATGGACAATCCGCAGCTCGCACGCCAGCGGTTTGGCGGCCAGCCCGGAGCTGTCCGCATGAGCGGCATGGAGTTTCTTGCGCTGGAGGTGGAATGGGTCGACGTCGTCGGCGTGGATAAAACGGGAGATCGGCTGTTGGACGAGCGAACCCCGCGTTGTACCCAGCAAAGTGGCGGCGCAGAGGTTGGCCTGCAAAATCAGCCCCGCCTCGCTGAGGGTGCAATAACCCGCCGGCGCCAGGTCGTAGAGGTCGAAATAGCGCGCGCGCGAAACGATCAGCTCCACCTGCGCCCGGCGCAGCTCGTCGTTCTGCATCTCCAACTCGATCTGGTGCACGCGCAGTTCGTGGAGAAACCTCCGCGTGTCTTCGGTTGACAGCGCCTTCAACTCTTCCGGCAACAGCTCCGCGATATCCCGGGAGGCCGCTTCGGCTCGCTGGCGCAGCGCCGCCGCCGCCGGCCCATCGGTGCCGAGGTTAAGGGGCGAGCCGGGCGGCGGTGTGTGGAGCCCAGCGGCCGACGCGCCGGCGGCGTCAGGATATTTTTTATGGTCGTTCATTGTGTAGTTCCTGCGGAGGCGGCCCGCCGGGCCCGCTCATCGGCTTGTTGCAGCGCTTCCTCACCTCGCTTGCGGTCGGTGATGTCTTGGAACGCAACCATCACTTTGATCGTCTTGCCGCCTTCCTTCACGGCGGAGCCCATGCTCCGCGCCCAGATCGACCGCCCCTTGGCGGTAGTCAGCGGCAGCTCCAAATCCCAAGACGTGCCACTCACCGTCGCCGCCTGAATCATGGCCTCGATTTTCAACCGAAACTCGGGCGCATAAAAACCGAGCGCCTGCTGGACCGTGGGGACCACAGTGGGATCGAGCTCATGGATACGGTAGGTTTCCAAGGTCCAGAAGAGCTGCTGGGTCCGCAAATCCAGTTCCCACCCGCCGACCTTGGCCATTTCCCCCGTGCGCTCCAGCAGCTCGGCCGTGCGGGCCAACGCGTCGCGCGTCCGCATGATCGCCGTGATGTCCACAAACGAGATCACCGCACCTTCGATCACATTGTCGAGCGTGCGGTAAGGCTGGATACGCATCGTGTAGTTCCGGCCCTCCTGCGTGAGCACATCCACCTCTCTCGTCACCAGCGTGGCCAGCACCTCCTGCACGTCCGCCACCAGCCGGTTGTAGCCGACCAGATTTGAGACGAGGTGCGCCACGGGCCGCCCGATATCGCTCACGATCAGATTGATGATTTTGCTCGCGGCCGGGGTGAAGCGCAAAATACGCAACCGATGATCGACAAACACGGTGCCAATGCCGGTGCCGGCCAGCAGGTTGTTCATGTCGTTGTTCGCCCGCGACAGGTCCGTCACCTTGGTTTGCAACTCGGTGTTGACCGTCGCCAGCTCCTCGTTGACCGACTGCAATTCCTCCTTGGACGTCTCCAGTTCCTC
>Ga0209550_10002293_pt1 | contig 18377 bp, 18 predicted proteins | sample LauGreSuBDMM15SN_2_FD_187567 | JGI IMG/M metagenome (GOLD analysis project Ga0209550, IMG submission 187567) | Freshwater lake microbial communities from Lake Michigan, USA - Su13.BD.MM15.SN (SPAdes) (version 5) | ecosystem: Environmental > Aquatic > Freshwater > Lake | place: Lake Michigan...
TTTTTTAATATTATTTTCAATCATTTGTTGTTTTTTGAGGAATATATTCAAAGGTAAGGGACCCGTAATTGGTTGTTTTCTGGTTTTATTATTGTTTGCTTCGGTCGCTCCTGAAACGTATTTTTTTTGTGTTTTCTTCATATTTTACTGATTTATATATTCTTTTACAAATCTTTTACAAATCTTTTACAAATCTTTTACAAATAAATGATAAGATAAGAGAATACAAGAAAAACTTTTTATATAATGATACATTATATAAAAATGAGAATAAACCCCTTGAATATCAACACGTCAAATGTTCGACTTGAATATAACTGGGCGTTTGTTCATACTTGAAAAAGATAAAATGAACAAAATCACGAAAACTAATATAAGTTCGATTGACGGAAATATTATTTTTCAATTCTTGGATAAACGTTTGCGCTTCTTTGGAATCACGAATACGTATCCCATCTTTTCCATAACAAACAAAAGGGTGATAATGTAATTTCTTAGGAAAAAAATAAGACATAAAAGTGGCAATCAATTTATATTCACTAAAACGATAATATTTTTTGGATAATTGGAGAATGACTCGAAACCAAGGTTTTTTAGGTGTACAATGATGGATTTTTTCAATATATTTAATAAAACAACGGATAATTTTGGGATAAAAGACGAAATGATGAGGGACAAAAGTGCCAATACCTTCTTTGGGTCGAATTTCCGGTAATTTGAGTAGTTCAAATAACGAATCCGCATATTGTTTTCGATTGAATTCATTTTTTTCCGTTTCTTGTAATAGGGCAAAATGGAAATGAGGAATTTGAAAACTAGGATAAATCGTCCATTTTTGTAACGGAATTAAATCCGCATCCCAAATGATAAAAGGACTGGAGATTTGGGGAATTCGATTCACAGCCCCTAATTTCAAGATTTGTTGATACCACCAGCCAAATTCTCTGGATTGTTCGTCGCGATAAGTATACCATTTTTTAATTTTCTCAATATTTTTATTATATTTATGCTCGAAAAAGGTTTCTTCTGGAATAAATTGAAGATGGGATTTTTGAGTATTCCATTGTAAACTTTGGGAGTTGAGTTTTTCAATTTCGGGGGAAGAGGTAATAATATATATATTTCTAGGTGTATAATATTTCACTAAGGCTTCGATAACGGATGGAAATAAAATATTATGTTTATGTAAAGGTATTACAAAATCGATTTCATATTCCTCAATCTGTTTCATATATTATTTCCTAAATGGAAAGAGAATACTAAAAAAATGATAAATTAAACATATGGTTTTTTATAATTTAATATTGCTGTATCATAATCAACATCATTATTTTCAATATTACTGTAATTTGAATATTGTGTTACGGTAGGAGGTATAATCATATACCATTTGTGTTCTTTCTGTAAATTTCGCCAATTTACATCAATCGCATATTGTTCTTTATAATTAGGAGACTGTGTTAAATAATATACAGATTCTTTAAAATTATTAATTAAAGTATCATAATAATGATTCGCTATAATATAACCAGTAGTTGTAGCACAACAATGTACCCGAATTAAATATTCATTTATTTCTTCAAATGGAAAATAATTATTACCTGAAATTATAAGAACATCCCATCCAGCAATCAGTGATTCATCCCAAAATTTTTGGACGTTTTCTAATAAAATATGAGGTTGTAAAAAAGTAATATCATCTTCACATATAAATACAAAAGGATAATTACGTTCCTTTGCGATTTCTAAACACTGAAGATGACTTAACGCACACCCCAATGTTCCATTGCCTTCTACATAAATACCTGGAAATCTTTGATATTCGTTTGGCAATTCTAATTTATTTAATTCCATAATTACATGTTCAAATCGGTCTTTTCTTGATTCTAAATTGATAAATAAAACGTGATCAAATAGAGGATGTTTCATTATTTTCGGTCGGTGTAATTAAATTCTATTTGTCAATTTCCATTTATTTTGTTTTCCGTATTTTTATATTTTATTTCGCCAATATTCTGGAGACAACATTGCTGGGTCACCTCGTCGCGGATTTCGTTCCAAAGAACGCATTGTTTTGATATATTGTTCATCTGGTGGTCCGAACCACGCTTTTTTCTCTAAATCCAGCATTAAATGGTCGTAATTGGTTTCGCGATTTTCAATGTTACTATAATTTTGATATTGTGTCACCGTCAGAGGTATAATCATATACCATCTACTATCTGCGGGTTGTTGTAAGGCTTTCCAATAAATATCTAACGCATATTCACGGCGTTTTTCTGGATGTTTCATTAATTTCAGAGCGCTTTCTTTAAAAGTGGAAATAAGCGTATCATAATAGGGTTGTGCGACAATATATCCGGTCGTAGTTTGACAATTATGTACTTGAATGGCGTAATTGGAAAAGGCTTCGAACGGTGGGCAATTATTTCCGCCGACAATGAGCACATCCCATCCCGCGGCTGGCGGTTCATCCCAAAATTCTTGGAGTTTTTCTAGGAGGACATCGGGTTGTAGAAAAGTAATATCATCTTCGCAAATGAACACATAGGGGTAGGCGCGTGATTTGGCCATTTCCAGACATTTGATATGACTCATAGTACAACCTAGAGCCCCATCTTTGGATTTTGGACAAATCGCTGGAAACCGTTCAAAACCATTAGGGGGACGTAATTTTCTTAATTCATTGACGGTATGTACATGTCGGTCGACTCTGGATTCTAGATTAATATAGAAAATATGTTCTAAAAATGGATGTGGCATTTTTTGGGGGGGAGGGGGTTATAGGAATTATGTAAATTTGGGTTTATTTGTTTTATGATTTGGTTTGACAGACTTACTCAATCAATGTCATTTTGGATAATTCTTTCAAATAACGTTTACTACAACTTTCTACGATGAGTCCGTTCGCATAAATTCCGTAATTCATAAAATAATCTTCATTTTCCAATGCGACATGCCAAATGGTAAATTCGCCTTCGATTTCATAAGGTTTTGCGCGTGCGTCGATACAGGCCGGTAGACGGTATTTCCCATCGGTCATATAATTATATTTCAGTAATTCTCTGGTTCGGGCGCGTTCTTCGACATCTTTGAAACGGTCTACTAAAATGGCATGATAGCCGGTTAATACCAGTTCTTCAAATAATTCCGGATACTGGTCTTGGGCGCATACAAATAAACGGTTGGTGATTCTTTCTGAATCCCCTGAATTATAAATAGTGGATTTCCCAATCATATCTACTTTTACATATCCATGCTTGATGGTTTTGACAAGCGTTCCTTTGCGAATGGTTTCAATGGGGATATATTCCTCTTTCTCTTCCTGGGGATTGAAACATAAGATTCTGGAACCTTCTTTGAAACAAGGTGGATTGGAATGATTAATGTCGATATAAACTGTAGAAGGGGTCGAAGAAAGAGTATAGGTATTGGTTGCGTAATAAGTAAACGAATCTGCGCCAGTGGATGTAGGAGTATATAATACATCGGGTCCGGAACCTGTTAAAATACCTTTATTTGGTGCTTCATATGTATAAGATAATGCTGAAGTTTGTGGGTCAGTTGCTTCCAAATGGATTGTAATGGCAGTATTTTTATAGGTGGAAACGTAAACATCATAGGTAACTGGTGGCAATAAATCTTGTGTATATATGGTAGTAGTTAATGCGGTTTCTGAATAATTCATTAAAAGAACACTAGTACCATTTGAATTACCATCATAAAAGGCATACGTATAAGAATTATTTATGGATAATCCTGTATCGAAGAAATTCGAAGAAGTTGCCGAATGATTCGCGGTAAGGACAACCGATCTTCTGGATGTTCCTCCTGATAAAGTGGTTGGGGCACTATTTCCAGTAAAACGGTATAAATAAACGGTAGTTCCAATAATGGAAGGTGTATTACTCAAAGTATAATTAATAGTTGCGGAAACAGAGGTTATAGAAGATGCGGTTAAACTCGTATTTAATACATTGGTTGTACTAAAAGTAACACTTTGAACCGCTCGTGTATTATTTCTCAAAATAGTGGCACTAGAAGTGTTTCCATTAAAAAAGGCAAATGTATATTGAGTATTTGCGGATAATCCTGTGGCATTGATTGGTGTAGATGATATACCTACACCTCCGTCGCCATATGTAGTAATCGCACTTCCAATTTGTACGCCACTGGTTGGGTCACTAATCGGCGCGGAACTAGCGGCAAAACGAAACAAATAGGTATTCGTATTTTGATTCGGTAAATTATTTCTTATGGTATAATTGAGTCTTGCTAATGTATTGGTTATGATAGAAATTGATATACTGGATGTGTCTACCGTAGCAAATGTAATCGTAGAATCCGATTGTGCTACTACAGACGTATTTGATAATATGGTACTAGTGCCATTGGATTGACCATTATAATACGCATATGTATAAGAAGTATTACTTAAAGTCGTATCTGTATAACTTACAAGAGTTGTAGTAGGAGACACATTGGTTCCTTGTGCTATATTGAAAGAAGTTAAATAAGTTCCTATCGAAGTGTCTAAAATGATAGGTGCGGTCGGAATGGATGTTATACTAGAATAACGATATAAATAACATGTAGTTTGAGAACTCAGAGTATTTGAAAGAGTATTCGAAATTTCAGTAGATGTAGCTGTTAGGGCATTCGCATTTACATAATTTACATCTACATAAGTTTTTAACTTTACAAATGGATTATAAGGAATTGCGGTTCCAGAACCATTCCCATTATAAAAGGCATACGCATATGCGGTATTTGATGACAAATTTGTATCTGTAATACTATAATTTCCACTGGGGGTTCCTGAAACCACAGTTTGAACTAATACTACTGTATCTCCAATTGCGGTTAAAGGTGTTGGAACATCAATTCTTGATATGAACTTGTACAAATAAATATCAGATGTAACACTACTACCTAATGTATAATTGATAGTAGTTCCTGTGGTACTTATATTTGTTGCGGTAATACTTGAAATAACCGACATTTCAAAAATATATATATTTTGTTAATGTTTTATTTTTTATATTTTCCTAAAGATAAAAATAGATAAAACCGAATTCATAATATCTATAACCAAAATTTGTATTCTAATTCGAGATGACTGACCGTGTATTTTCGTTATCCTATGGTATCCCAGATGAATGTATTGTTTCCGAAGTTCCCAAAAAAACTCGTTTTTTGGCGCCCTATATTCCTGGGGCCCAATATCAATTTGACCATACACAACAAGCAGAATATTATCAAATGTATCGCGATTCGATGTTTGCGATGACTCAAAAAAAAGGGGGGTGGGATTGTTTGAGGCATTATGAGATTTTGGCGAATGGATGTATGCCGATTTTCATGGGTTTGGAGAAATGTCCGAAATCGACCTTGGTGGGGTTTCCAAAAGAATTAGTTCTAGGGGCTATGGATATTCTAGGGCCATGGGATGAAAAGGGGTATGAGGAATATATGGGGCGAGTATTGGCCCATGTTCGTTCTCATGTTTCGTGTTCTGCTTTGGCGGGACGGTTTTTGCGAATTATGGAGGAGAAAATTGGTTCGCCGGTTCGGAAAGTGCTGATGTTGTGTGGGCATCCGGGGGTGAATTATTCTCGGGAATTGTTATGGATAGGTTTGAAACGTGTTTTAGATGCCAGAGAAGTGGCTTACGGGGGACTAGAAGAATATGCGATGGAATATCCGCGAATGGGATTTTTATATGATGATTTTCCGTTGGAGGGGGCATCAGGAATCTATGGAAAGGGGTTCACTTATTCTCGGCGTCTGGATTCCGCGTTGAAAAAAGGGGGAGAATGGACGGAGGAACGAATTCGGGCATCGATTTTGGCGAAAGAATGGGATGTGGTGTTATATGGCAAAGTGGGTCCAGATGAATTGGAAGGGGGGAGTATGGAAAGTATGCCCTTTTGGGGGGAGGTTTCCGCGACCTTTGGTTCGAATGAAATCGCCTTTTTGTATGGGGGAGATGAATGCCAAGATATGACAACCATGAATCGTTATTCTGCGCATTTATTGCGACATGTGGGTCACGGAATATGTTTTGTGCGGGAAATCAGTACGGGGTAAGAAGAAATTCATATTAATCTATCGAACAAAATCATATAAATAATAACGACTAAAAATAAGAAACGTCATCATATTATGAATACCAAAAAATCGGAAATGAATCTAGAACCAAAGGAGGAAAAAGAGGGAGACAATATGGAACGAGAAAATTTGATTCAAATGATACGAGAATGGGTTCGAAATGACCACGATATGAATTTACTGAAAGTCGAATTAGCCAGGCGCCGTGAAACACAGAAATCAATCACGGCCAAATTGGTAGAAGCCATGCGTGAAAATGAAATGGAAGAATCCGATATTCGTTATGTCCAGGAAACGCGTAAGAAATCAATTTCGAAGAAAAGCCTAATCCCCATTTTATTCCGTTTTTATAAAGGAGATAGTACCAAAGCAGAGGAATTGAGTCAATATATTTACGATAATCGTGAAACCGTGGTTCAAGAAAAAATCAAGCCTATGAAAAAATAATTTTCACATAGAAAGTAAATAAAAAGATATGTTTTTAGAAAGATATCTTTTGAACAGCAAATGAATTCAAATCTGCCTAAAACCATCTTTTGTGAAATTGACGGAGTGATTTTGTCCGACCGAATCCGTTTTCCGGTTTGTTTGGATGGGGTTCTAGAACAATTTTCGAAATGGAAAGAATTACAATATAAAGTGGTGTTGACCACCAGTCGGCCCGAATCCAGGCGTAAAGAGACGGAAGATATATTGCAAGAATTTGGGATTGAATATTATACATTGGTCATGGGATTACCAGAAGGAGGGGATAGAGTTGTTATTACGGCCAAATCTGGAATAGAAAATGCGGCATTCGCGCTCAACCTGGTGCGTAATGGGGGGATGGGGGAAGTGGAAGTGGAAGGTGCGAATACTACGATACCAGACCGATTCTTATTTGAAAAAGTGGAAAAGCCATGGGGGTATGAGGAATTGATAGAATGTAATGATAAATATGTGGTGAAGAAATTATTTATGAAAGCCGGACATTCATGTAGTACCCAATACCATCAATTGAAACGGGAAACCATGATTATTTTGACCGGGAAATTATGGATAGCAGTGGGGCCAGACATGGAACATTTAGAGGGGAAAATCTACGAATTTGGGGAGACCATTACGGTGGACCCTTATACCATTCATAAAATGAGGGCCATCGAAGATTGTTTATTTTTAGAGGGTTCGACCAATGAATTATGGGATGTAGTGCGATTAGAAGATAGTTATGGTCGAGTTCCGGTGGTAACAAAAAAATGAATATAGAATGATTTTGTTATTTTTTGAATAATATTTAGGATTATAAACCATTTTTTAAATAAAAATCAAAATGACAGACCAAATACGTGTTGTAGATTGTTTTATGTTTTATAACGAATTAGAAATATTAGAATATCGTTTAAGTCTATTATATGCTTACGTAGATGCTTTTATTTTGGTAGAATCTACTCGAACACATAAAGGAAATTTAAAAACTCTCTATTATCAAGAAAACAAAGAACGTTATTTAAAATATGCGGATAAAATAATTCATGTGATTGTAGATGATTTATATTCCGACCCCAAAATAGATTTTGATTTATTAAAAGGAGAGCAATGGATAAATGAAAAACATCAACGTGATGCGATTACGATGGGTATTGATAGAATACAAGAAGGAGAAATGGGTTGGAAATTGAAAGAAAAAGATATATTATTTATTACAGATGTTGATGAAATTATAGATAAAAAATATTTGGAAGACATTAAACACGCATTACATTATTCGGATTCAAAATCAAAAGGTTTGTTAGTAATTCCTATGTATTTTTATTATTATAATTTAAAAAATATATGGTATATTCAATGGCCTTATGCAAGAGCAATTACTTATTCGTTTTATCAAAATATTTCATTTACAAATTATTCAGGAATGTCAAAATATCGAGATTTATCAGAAGAAGTAAGAAAACTGACGAATTATGATATGAATACGAAAAATTGTGAGATTTTTTCTAAAATAGCAGGTTGGCATTTGTCTTTTTTTGGTTCTGAATATTTTATTGAAAATAAACTTAAAGAATTTGGGCATCAAGAATATAATTCTTTGGAATATACTGACCCAGAAAAAATAAAAGAAAAAATAAAAAACGGGAAAGATTTATTTGGAAGAAATCGTGATGATGAAAGATTAATACAAATTAAAATATCCGAAAATCCTTATCTTCCCCCTTTTCCCCCTTGTCCGGAAGGAGTTGACCCTTTGACTTTATTTCCTTTTTGTTTATAATTTTTATTGTCTATTTTATTGATAAATCATATTTATCAATAAAATCATCAAATATATGTAAAATTACATATAATATTGATTGACGTCTAGTACATAGTTTTCATCCGTAATTGGTGAAAAGTTTTCCAAGGTATAAGCATTTTCAAATAAAGATTGATATCGTTCCGTTAATTTCGAAACATCATCGGTATAATGTAAATTAATGTCATGTTGATGCATAATTGCGTTTCGTTGTTTACGTAATGTGAATTTACGGATGAAAAAAGGAAGTCCTAAGTTTTCCATATGTTTGTTATAGTAAATTTTCTTACTATATTGAATGCGTTCGCCTTCAGGGTTACAGGCATGTGCTCCGCGTATATAATTCATTTTTTGAATGGAAGGGGAATGAAAACATAGATTTTTATTTTCAGGTTTCCAGTCTACGACTCGGTTCCATTGATGAATTTGAGTTTCAGAGACATCTTCCAAAAGGGGGTGTTGACTTTGTCCCATTACATTCACACCTTTAACCCTCAAAATGGTATTTCCTTCTGCGGTTTCATAAGCCAAATCCTTTTCAGTAACTTCCAACCATTCATCCATATCCACCACAATTTTCCATCCAGGACCAGACCAATCGGGACGTGAATCGATTTGAACTTCGTCAAAAGACGATTCCGATTTCCAAACATCATTTTTCAGGTTTTGTTGAATATATTCGTTTTGTATGTTTTTGGAATTCCATGAAACCACTCTACAACCTCCTTTTTCCGCAATTTCTCTAGAACGGTCGGTACTTTCATTGTCGTAGATGGTGATTTTGGCATTGGGGAAATGAGTTCGGTAATGGTGAAGTGTATGGGGTAATAGTAATTCTTCATTATAACATAAAATGAAAATATGAACAGGAATAGGTTCGGGTTCGGGTTGCGGTTCCGGGTCTTTATCAGCCTCTTCTTCTGGATACATATATTCCAAAGGGATATAGGAAAATTGTGTAGTAATGATACTTGTATCACGGTCATGGCGTGATATCCAGAAACGTAACCATGATTCCTTTTCTTTTTCAAATGCGTCCATTCCGACACAAAATTCCACTCCAACTTTACAAAAGGTAAAAGGTGCGGAATAACGAACTGGTTTACCTTTTTTATCTAAACTGACAAGTAAATGTGAATATTTACGTGGATGTGCCTCGTCACTGAAATGTACGACTCCTATCCATTCTTCGATTTCCAATTTTGGAAAAGGAGACAGAGAAGGGAAGGGTAAAAAGGGGGAGGAACCACGAATACGTTCAAATAAGAAAGGATTTTTGGAAAATAAATTCGTATGAATTTCCAATTGGGGTCGTGGAAGATTTTCTTGGTCTTCGGATAATTCTGGATATGGAATATTTCCTAGTTGGTAAGGAGACCATTGATATATAAAATGTTCGGAATGTTCGATTTTGCGGTCATTGTCGTCGTCATTTGTTTGGTGTTCGAGAATCAACGGAATCCAATTTTTTTCCGTAGCACTATCTCTAGGCGGTTCGAATCCAATTGCGTTTTTAAAAACTGGAATCCATTCTTGAGTTTCAGGATTCAATTCTATTTCCAATGTTCCAGACAACATACGTCCTCGTCCACCTGGTGTATAATTGATATTTGTGGCTATAAAACGTAAGATTTCCGTTTTTGTATCCGTTTTTGCGGTATCAGTGGCAGTAGGAACAACCCAAAGACGAATATCTTCCAATCCTTGTGAAAATGCTTCTGGGCGATGATGTTTCAGAATCCCACTACCCAATTGTTCTTTGATTTCATAACTTTGAATCGGTTGCCCATGTTCATCTAATTGAGACAATATATTACGCGTACGTAATATATTTTTGGGGTCCATAAATTGATAATAACCATTTGGATAAAGCCAATAATTCATGACACGCGTATTTAACATAGGGCCATAGGTCGATGAACGGATGAAAGAAGAACTACCTATCCATTCTCGGTCTGTTTGTGGTTTTTTCTCTTCCGATAAATTATCCCCTAATTTCAATAATTGTAACTGAGTATCGAAATATTTGACAAGGGGTTGTGAAGTAAATGCCCAATAAGGTGCGCGGAAAATAGTATCATTATGGTCCGAACTATACCATTCCGGATTCCATGGCTGGATAGAATCTTCGGAAAAAGGAGGGTATTTTTCTAGCAGAAATTTATTGGTCACTTCCAACCATGCCCAAAAATTAACTTCCCAAATCATGGTTCGATGTTCTTCTAAAAAAAGAGGAAAACAATGGCGATAAAGACGAATGAAATTCTTCATACTTTGCGCCGAAGCAATGAAAAAACTACCGCAAAAACGCCAATGAATACGTTTTAATACGGAATCCAAATCTGGCTCAAACCATTTCTGTCGCCAACACCCGGGCATGAAAAATTGCGGTGTATCGGTTTCGGGTTTATTTCGAGGAACCATTCTGGGACCATAACAAACACGTAAATATTCCAATGATTTTTTGGGCTGTTTGAACATATGAACAATACTGAAATCCACCCACGCATAATGACTATGATAGGGATAACGTTCCATGACTTGTCGAATAAATTCTTGTTTGGAATTTTGAAGAACCATGTATTGATAGGTATCTTTTTTCGTATCACGTTGTTCTGGAAGGGCTAAAGGTTGATGTTTTTCACACACCTTCCAGGTCCATGTATCTTCTAATTCAGTCGCACGAAATAAAATCACATTTGGATTTCGATTACGATATTCCTCATTTTCAAAAAAAGGTGCGTATTTATGGCTATAGAAAAGGTAAATAGGGATTCCCGTATCTGCTAAAGGTTGAAACGTTTTTAAACGCCATTCTACGCCTCGATTTCTGGAAATTTCCACATTATCGTCATGATAAATATCCAAATACGCAGTTACAAAAGCTGTCTCGTTAATGGATTTGAACATTTTATAGAACTAGGTGTTTTCTATTTATTTGTTTTATTGTTTTTGTTGCTTTTATTATTGCTTTTATTGCGTTATTGAATATATCTGTTCTTTGGAGAATTTATTTTATTAAATAACGATGAATGTTTTCAATACAAGTTTTACTAATTTTTCTTCCCTTATTATCGGTCATTCCTTCTAAACATATTTTCCCTTTGGTTTCTAAATCGTGAATCAATGCTTGTAAAGACTGATTATATTTCAACATAATTGCGGTTGCGGTTTCAGGTCCTACAGTTGGAATTTGACATAAGATGATTTCACCGATATTTTCAGGTGTTACATTGGCGCCTTTCACACGTTTGACGACTGAACAATATGCTTTATCCGGTTCTCGTTCCATAACTGGAACTAGAAGTGGATTAGGAATATGTTCTAAAAGAGGGGGAGGAGGGGTAATCGGTAGATTGGAAGAATTTTCTGAGGCCAATTTGGAAACAGGTTCCCAGCGAATAAACCAAGGTAATTTTTTTTCCGCCATTCCGCGTTCGATTTTGTATGCTAATGTTAATATCCATTCCGCCGTATCTTGGACGGAAGAGGTTCGCATGACTTGAAAACCTTTGAAAAAATAAAGGGACGCCATGGCGCCTAAAATCATTTTCCGTTCAATGGGGTTACGGATTGTATTCAGAACCCCTTCGACCAAATAACAAACATTATGGAGCTGAAAATCGGGGGAGGTAGAATGAGTTAGGCGATAGGATTGTTCTTCATAACGTTTATCTTTAATACTTGCGACTAAATCTTTCAAGGTTTTACGTTCCAAGAGGACCCATTCTTTGTCGTCTTCATCACGACGAATGGAAATATCACCTAGAATCAATACGTCTTTCTGGAGCTGAATGGGTAATGGAGTGGTTTGAGAATGGAGGAGGGCATATAGAGCTTCATATAAATCGCGTTCTCGTTCATCTACGATAATTTTCATTTTATGGTTTCAGGATGGTTATGGTTATAGAATAATTATGTAATTCATATGTAATTGAGAAAGAGAAATCGTTTATCTAAATTTAGAACAATAATCAAAAAGTATAAAAAATCTAACTTAGACTTTTTATACAGCTATTTATAAATAACTATAATCACACTTAACGTGCTCTGATGTTATAAGCAGTGCCAACAGGTAATGGGAGAGCACCTTTTACAAATTTTTTGGTAGTTCTCCAATAACTCAAAGGATGACTTGCATTATAATTTTGATATTCATGTACGTGCCATTCTTTACCTACAGTTGGTGGGGAACCGGCTTTTTTAGGTCCTCCTCCTTGATATTGATGTACAAGAGAATCCATACTTCTCACTCTTTTAACAGCATTCATAAGAACCATTTTTGAATTTTAATTTTATTTGAAAAAATTATGGGTATATATGTTATCACTTTTTTTATAATTACTAGGATGCTAAATCTTTTTATCAAAAATTGAAAAAGGAAATAAAGAAATTAGTCTTCTATTATCTGTATCCCCTTTAATTTGAAAATCTTTTAGAAAATAAATTACGAAATAGCTAAAATATGTCTATCAATCCTATGGAAGAATATGACCCTTATAATTCCAATAATATTCAAATTACGAAACGAGAGGTTGAAAACATCTTACGTAATTATAACGTACATTCCGAAGTATCAAATATGACATTGTATCGACGTGCGTTCATCCATGAATCCTATGTCCGTAAAAATGTCATAGCAAATTTGGCTAAATTATCGGCAATAGGTGGCAGTAGTGGAAATGATGATACAGATTCAGAAACGAATTTGCCCACCAATGAAGAAGAAAAAGAAGTGGAAATAGAAAAACGTATTAAAGTCGCCGGAAAAAATGATATTCCTTTGGCCAGTAAATCGAATCAACGTTTGGAGTTTTTGGGGGATGGAATTTTGGAGGCAGTTTCCAAATTTTGGATTTATCGTAATTTTCCTAAAGCATCAGAGGGATTTATGACGGACATTAAAATTAATTTGGTGAAAAATCAAGCCATTGGACGAATTGCGATGGAAATGGGGTTGAATCGATGGATGATTGTTGAAAAAGGAATGGAAACCAAAATGCGTAATAATGAGCATCAAATGGGATGTTTATTCGAGTCCTTTATTGGGGCTATGTATTTGGATATGAATCGACTTCCCGTGAATGACGAAGAAGGATGGTTTGACAGTGGAATGTTTATTACGGGTCCTGGATTTCAAATGGTACAATTATTCTTGGAACGTGTATTTGAACGCCACGTTGACCGCGTGCGTTTGATTACTGAAAATAATAATTATAAGCGTGTATTACAAGAAAAAATCCAACAATTATTCAAAGTCACACCAGTATATGTGATGGAATCACAGCCTAATCGCGGAGGAGATAATAGTGGAAATGGAGTGGTTCTGGATGGTGTATATCAAATGGGTGTCTATTTATGTTTAGGACAGGCTTCTTTTGGATTGGGACGTTCGAATTCGGTTTCGTTATGGGAAATTGAAGGTGGGGTGGAAGGTGTTACGCGATATTTAGAAGAACATGGGGGGAGTGGGTTCTTTTTCATGGGAGAAGGCGAAAATCGTGTGAAAAAAGAGGCAGAACAAGCGGCATGTAAAAAGGCATTGGAATTATGGCTAAATGTATGAATTTATTTACAATCATGGAATAGATTTTGAATGAATTTTCTTTTTGAAATTTGTTGAATTTCACAATCGGTCAATGGTTTTCGAATTGTTTTTCTGTTTGTTTTGGATGTTTTTTTTACGGATTTGTTATGTTTTGACGGGCAATGGGAGGTGATGGATTTATATCCTTTGCCATTTTTATAAATGATTACTTTTCGTATAACGCAACCATTGGATGTCATTTTTTCTTCGATGCTTTTGTAATTTTCTTTCATTTTGATTTGGTTGTTTTTAGTTGTTTTGATTGAATTAGGTATATAATATATTTATTTAATTAGAACACAAAAATGTCAAATTTTTTTTTCATCCATTTAATTCATATTCTCATATTTAGTAATTTATTATTTTATGTGGGAATTATGCGCGCCAAACTTCCTGAATTTATGTTTCCCTTATTAATTTTCATAGGTGTAGGGGTATTAGGTTATCATATTTATAAAGCATTCTCCAACCCTAAATATGCTTGGACGAATTATATTCATATATTTTTAGTGGCTCCATTGCTGGTTTTGATTGGAGTCTACGGAAAAGAAACATCTTATATCTTTTTCGAATATTGTTTGATGCTTGGTTTTGCTTCTCTTGGATATCATGCTTATTCTATTTGTAAGGAAATGAATGTGTAACCGAGATACTGTAACCGAGATAAATAAATATGAATTTTTAATTTATATTTACAATTGGTCATGGAAAATTTTTCTACTTCTTCTGTAGAAGAATATCCTTGGAAAATAAACATAAATTATCAAACACATGAAGACTATCAAACCCAATTATGTTCCATTATGAATATTGACAAAAGTGAACATATAAGGGTATTAGATAAATTATACGAATCTACGCAAAGCAATGAGAAAATGATGAAATTGTCGCGGTTGGCTTCGGAAAAATGTTTAGGATATGTGGATGCGGAATATGGACAAATTATGTTATTTTCCTATGACTGTTTTGAAAAATTTCATCCTATTTTACAGCGATTTTTCGGGGGAGAAATGTCCGAAGTCTCCGAAGAAACGGTCAATGCGAATTACGAATGGTTGGAACGATATTTTGAGAACGTAAAACGAAATAAATAGAATGCGTTTTATTAGAACATACGTTTATTTTCAATCAACCGAGGTTCAAAGGGATATAAATAAAACTCACTCTTTTAGAAAAGAAATATAAAACTCGGTTTAATTATAGACTTATAAATAAAGTTAAAAATAAATATGTATAACTTTAGAGTAAGCTTATTTTTTATCTATACAATGTTCTTCTGTCGTCATAATATAATTTCTAGCTTTTCCTATATGGGGAGAAATCGTAAGACTTTAGGAGGAGGAAAATGGGGAGAGGCAATTATGGATACTGTATTAAATTCACATTCACAGCATCAACAAAGGCATAGTGGCGGTGGGAAAAAAATAAAACAAAAAGACAGAAGTTCCATTCCATCGTCATATCCCTCTTCCAGTTCCCCTTCTCCTTATTCGGCTCGTAACAAGAGCAAAATCAATTATAGAAAAAACGGTAAAGACGAACCATTATATGAACCTCGTACTCCGAATCAGGCATTATATTTGAAGTATTTGATAGATAACCGTGTCAAGATTGTATTAGGTGTGGGACCAGCTGGTTGTGGGAAAACATTATTTGCGTGTCATCGGGCCATTGAGGAATTTATGGAAGGGGGGATACAGAAGATTGTTATTACACGACCCATGGTATCGGTGGAAGACGAGTCGGTTGGGTTTTTACCCGGAGATATGACTCAGAAAATGGCGCCTTGGACGCGTCCCATTTTCGATATTTTCCACGAATATTTTGACCCATTGGATGTACAAGATATGATTGTAAAGGGGGTCATAGAAATATCTCCTCTTGCTTATATGCGTGGGCGTACTTTTAAAGATGCGTTTATTATTGCGGATGAGATGCAAAACAGTACGCCCAACCAAATGTTGATGTTGACAACACGTTTAGGTGAAAATTCGAAAATGGCGATTACCGGGGATTTGAAACAGAGCGATAAGGGGTTAGAGAATAATGGTTTGTCCGATTTCATGCGTAAATTATATACCTATCGTCGTGTGAAAAATAGTCAATCTGGAGGAGAAGGGGGGGTCACGGGGGGTAGTGGGAATTTGGGAGTGAAATTGGTTCAATTATGTTCCAGTGATGTTTGCCGAAGTCAAATTGTGTCTCGTATTTTGGACATGTATCAGGTCGCTTCAGAGGTTCCGGTTTCGGGTTATTTGGATAAAAGTGTGATGGAATTGGAAAGTGATATAGACGAGGAGGGACCAGAACAAGGGCGAAAACAAGGGGAAGAAGAGATTGAAAAATATTCTAGAGCCCCTATTTCCACTAAAAAACCTTATTATTCACCTTCCAATGAGAAACAGATTTCTTTATATCAACCAAAACCAAAACGTTATTACAATCCGAAATATCAAACTCAAGATATTGAATACGAAGATGATTTTGGAAAAAATTTGAAAAAAATCATTGACGATACAGTCGTTGAACAAACCGCATTTTTAAAAGAACAGGAACACGCAGTATTAGAGGTTGTGGATGAAAGTTCTCAAAGCAAGGATGTAGATATTATTTTAGATACATCAATTCATACGAAAACAGATACTCGGGAAACATGGTCAAAACACGGGTCATCGGATTGCGCAATGATACCTAAAAAAGAGGAAGAACGTAGTGGTAATTACTTTCGTTTTTTTTCCTAATTTTATTAATTTTATTTATTTTTGAATTATGAAACCTTAACAAAGATAAAACTTTTTCTCTATTTAAAATAGAGAAAAGGCTAAAAACAGGATGAATATTGCCATGAAAGTAGAACAATTTGATTCTAAAAATATATGGTTTCGAGATGTGAAAAAAAATATGGTAATGGATGGGAATTTTACAAAATTAATTTACGTACATGAATGGATGACTTTAATAGGTATCGTAATGGCAATTCCAATTGAAATAAATGTAATTGAACATATTATGGGGAAAAAATATATTTATTATCAATGTGATTTATTGGAAAATTTATGTATGATTGAAAAAGATATTTTGGATACGTATCAGCAAATGTTTCACTGCTCTTATAAAACGCAAATATATAAACTACAAAGCCAAATTGGGAAAAAAAAATATTTATCCTTTCCGCTGAGTTCAGTATGGAATATGGATTGTAAAGATTGGAAAGAAAATACGAAACAGGTGTTTTATATTAAATTGATTGCGGTTTGGGAAACCGCGTCGGAAATTGGATTGACGTATAAAATGATATTTCCTTGAGGTTTTGAATTTTGAATTATTATTCAGATAATGAACAATAATTTTATACGTAAGATAATAATTTCTATAACCAATGAGTTCGGATTTTTTTGGTAATGGCAATATAAGAACAACCGTATTCTATTTTATCAATGGATGATTCGAATAGATTGCTGGTTTTTTTTTGGATTTTAAAAGGGTCGATGCAATAATCTTTGATACCTTCTGTAGAATCATATCTCAATTGGTTTAAAAATGGTGTAAATTTGAAAAAGTATTCTAAATGATTTGGATAATTATTATCAATGTGATTATATGATTTGTAACATATTGTATCTTCCACTACATATAACCCATTGTCATTTAATAGAGGAAACAACAGTTCAAAAGAACGTATTACATCTTTGTTTCTATGAGACCCATCATCTAATATAATATCAAATGTCCCATATTTATTTGTAATATGTTCTATAAAATCACTATTAGTAGCATCTCCTATTTCTACAAATAAGTTTTGGGAAACATTTTCATATTCTTTACATATGGAATTAATATCTAATCCTAAAATACATGTAGCTTTTGGCAATGCTTCGCGAAATGCTGTTATACTTCCTCCATTGAAAACACCTAATTCTAAATATTTGATTGGTTTATCTCTAAAATTTTGAAATAAGGATTGATATTGTCTTGTATAATTATGGAAATAGGAATTTTTATCTGTATTATGTTTGTTAAATAAAATTTCAAGTTCATTATTTTTCTTCGCTGCACTCTTTCCGGCAGAAGGCACAAGTTGCTGCAAGGCTTCCTTTCTTGTCATTGTCTTCAGCATTACCTTCATCTTTACCTTTGCCTTGTCCAACAAAACCCTTGCAGTTTTCTTCGCTTCAGACACATCCTTGCTGACAGTTGCAGAACGTTTCTTCAAGTCCTTCTCCTGCAACTTCTGATCTGCTTTGGCATGTGTCCTCTTGTATGTCTCCTCGATGGTCTACTTCATGAGGAACACGTTTGTGGGTACTATACCTCTCTTGGCCATGAACAAAGCTTGATTTCTTGTCTTAGGGAAATCTTCGAGGACCCAGCCGTTAAGTTGGCAGTCCTTCATCTGGACACGCTTAATCA
>Ga0209550_10002294_pt1 | contig 18375 bp, 18 predicted proteins | sample LauGreSuBDMM15SN_2_FD_187567 | JGI IMG/M metagenome (GOLD analysis project Ga0209550, IMG submission 187567) | Freshwater lake microbial communities from Lake Michigan, USA - Su13.BD.MM15.SN (SPAdes) (version 5) | ecosystem: Environmental > Aquatic > Freshwater > Lake | place: Lake Michigan...
ACTATCTATAGCAAATCCTGATAAGTCTGTTGGCGATAACAAAAGAGTCGTAGCAATTGCTTCTCCAACATACAAAGATATTGTAGTGGCTGTCACAGTAGCTATACGGAAACGGTACTCTGTATCTCTATTTAGGCCCGTTACACAATAATGTGAGGCTTCACCTAATGGAAGATGAACTACTGTGGTCCATGTTAAACCATCTGATGAATATTGAATTATTGTATCTATAGAAGTACTATTATTAGTCCATCCTAGGTCTACACTAGAAGAATCTATTGCATTAGCTATTAAATTGTATGGAAATCTAGCGTATGTTCTAGCACGAACTTCAACAGATGTTGCTGTGAGATTATTAGCTACCGTCAACACACGGAATTTATAGAGAAATTCAGGCTCTAATCCGGTTATAAGTGCACTAGAATTTACTATAGAACCCGTAAACGTAGTCCAAGTTGAACTAGTATCTAGAGCATATTCAATTGTAGTAGTACCAGAAGAACGATTAATCCATCCAAGTTGGATAGAATTGTCATCTATAGGAACTGCAGATAAGTCCGTTGAAGCATTAGGTCTGGTATATCTTGTTATGACAGAACTTGGAGCAGACTGTACATTATTTAATATATTATATACTCTAAATTGGTAAGCGGTCGCAGCTACTAAATTTCTTACCTCTATCTCATTTGAAAATAGTGAGTTACTCCAATTTCCACCAGCTAATTCATATTCAATCAGAGAATTAGGAGGGGGTTCACCTGTCCAAATCAAAATCATGGAATTATTAGTTATACTATATTCATTATTTTCAATAGTTACATTTGTTGGAGCATTAGGTTTAGTAGCTACAGAAGCTATATTAGAAAAGTCAGATAAAATGTTTTTGTATGTCTGAGCAGTAAATGAGTATAATGTTCCAGGTTCTAGATTTCTTATTATACAACTAGAAAGATCACCGATTATATTTTGACTTAAATCTGTCCATGTTATGCGAGTTGATTCAGGTACAGAATTATTGGACCAGTCAAGATATATAGCTGTAGTATCAATTGCATATCCTGATAGATTAGAAGGAGCATTTGGTTTTGTAAAACCGGTTACAGTGATTGGTGTAGATTCAACAGACCCAACAAGGGTTGTAATACGGAAATTATAAGATGTTGCTGCAGATAAGTTAGTTACAGTATAGGTAGATGCACTTCCTAAAAGAGCATGGGGCACAATAGTCCATGTACTATTTGTAAATTTTTCTATACGAGTATCCGTAGGCGTAGATACGTTGTTCCAAGATAGTTGAATAGAAGTAGTAGATATAGGAACTGCAGATAAGTTTGTAGGAGGAGCTGTCCGTGTTGTAGCTGTTACTAAAGTATTAATAGTCCAGCCATCTGTAGTATCAACTCCAGCTACTCTAAAATCATATGTTGTTGCAGATAGAAGATTACGTATTATAGCTGTAGTACCACCATTGAAGATTACTGTTGTTCCAGTTGTCCATGAAGAAGTACTTAATTTATATTGAACTCTTATATAGCTTGTACCGCTTGTATTATTTGTCCAAGTCAATGTAGCAGATGAAATATCTGTGGTAGCAGAAAGATTAGTAGGCTGACGTCCATCAACAAATGTAGGTAATTTGATATAGTCTTGATTATTAGTTAATGCAAAATTAAAACGTGAATGATTAGTAGAACGAACTAACCAATTTGATAAGTCTTGTGTGAATCCTACATATCCGCCTGCGAATTCTCCCGCAAGAAACATTTCATTCATACTTACATCGATTAGGCCCGTGTATGATTCAGATGCAAACCATCTTGAGATATCACCATTAAATAAAGATGTACGAAAACAATTGTTCATATCCGTTACATTTGATACATTCCATCCTCCAATATCATTGCCAGTATATCCAGAATTAATAAACATAGAGTTCATAGATCTTACAGTTGTAGGAATACTTGTAGGAATAGGTATATTCGGTATATAATTACATGCAAAGTCTAAAGAAATAATACCTAGAGTACCCCAACTCTTAATTTCAGTTAGATAATCGGCACTAATTTCATTTCTAACACCATTAAAACCCGTTAATAGACCAGACACAGACACAGTATAGTTGCCACTTAAATCATACGTATGCTCACCGGCAGATATATCAGCCAAATACGTAGTAGCAGTATAAGAAGTAGTCTTAGTATCACCCCAATCAATTACAATATTATCAGTGCCGTCTAAATAAAAATCTAACTTAACAATACCGTTTGGTTCATCCACAAAAAATGTTAAAACTAGAGGATTTTGGGCCGGTGGAACAATCGGAACAATCGGAACAATCGGATTATCAAGAGCATTAAAAGTAAAATCATTATTCGTCACATTTGTGGATACCAAGGCACTGTAACCACCACCACTAGTTCCACCGGACACAAGTGTTGCGATAATATTTCGTCCTTTTACAATGTCAGTAAATCCGCATAAACCCGAATACGGGCGACCAGGTAAGATTGGCATTTCTAATTACAAGATATAATTTTTATACCGGATTACCGATAGTTGTTGTAACAGTATTTGTTGGTGGATGTAATCTGTATATTCCTGCACTACGATCTATTGAAGTAAGACGTATAGTATAGGTTCCAGGTAATAATTTAGTTAATATAAAAGTTTTATAACGATTAATATATTCCGGTATAGGCCATGGATACCTTATCCATGTTGTATTAGATCCAAATTGATATTCTATTAATAGATCAAACCAACTTGTTGCTGGGCCACCCCATAAAATCATTATTGCATCAGGCCATGTTTTTACAATTGCCAATGTTGTTATAGGTGCGTGAAAAAAAAATCTTTCAAAAGCTGTATTAGATACAGCTGATACTAAACCATTTTTAATTGTATAAACACGGCAGGATATGAACAAGGTTTTGGCACCTATTCTACCTGGAAGTGTGAATATCGCACTAGATACATCTACAAAACCTGTATATCTTGTATAAGTAGTAATACCACGCTCACCTTCAGCCTTATATTCAATTCTTGTAGAATCTGGTACTGTTGTATTACGCCATGTTAGTCGAATTTTAGTATCATCGATAGCAACCGCTGATAAGTCTGTCGGGCCCGAAGGAAATAAGTATGCACTAACTGTACTAGATACAGCTGATACCAATCCATTTTTAACTGTATAAACACGGAAATGTATTAAAGAGCTTGCTGGAGCCGGAATTGTGACCCGTGCACTAGATATATCTATAGTTCCTGTAAATGCTGTAAAAACAAGAGGGTTACCAGGAATTGCATATTGAACTATTGTAGAAGTTGGTACGGATGTATTACGCCATGTTAGTCGAACAGATGATACATCAATAGCAACAGCAGATAAATCTGTTGGGGGCGAAGGAAAGGTTGTAACTGATACAATATTGGATCCGATTGTCCATCCATTATTACATCCATATACTTGAACATTATATGAGGTACCAGGTAATAAATCAGTAATAGTATATGTATTAACACCTGTTGCATATATAGTTTTTGTACCACATGTTATTTTAACTTGATTATATCTTCCTGACCATGTAAGTCTTACAGATGTTGTATTAATTGGAGAACATGCTAAATCAGTTATTCTTTTTCCATCAATAAAAGTTGGGAGATATCTAAAATAAATATACTCACTAAAAAACGAACGCTTAGTTGAAATAACATTCCATGTAGATAAATCTTGAGTAAATGGAGGCTCACCAACAAACATATTATTCATACTTACATCTACTACACTTGTATTAAACCATTGAGAAATATCTTTGTTGAAGAATGAATTATTAAACATATAAGACATATCTGTAAGTCGAGATACATCCCATGCAGTAATATCACTGCGATTATAAAAAGAATTTTCAAACATTCCTCGGGTTGACTTGACTGTAGTAGGAATACTCGTTGGAATAGGTACATTAGGAATATTATTACATGCAAAATCTAAATTAATTAAACCTATAGAGCCCCAACTATTGATTTCAGTAAGATAGTTTGCTCCTGAATTATTATCATAGAAACCATTAAATCCCGTAAGTTGGCCCGATATAGATAGCGTGTAAGTTCCACTTACATAAGCATGTGTAACTATAGAAGAAGAAACATTAGTAGTTGTTGAATCACCCCAATTTATTACAGCATTATCTGACGTACTACGAGTCAATGCTAATTTTATTATAGTATTAGTTGTAATATTAAGAGTTAATACCAAATTAGAATTACTCATCTATTATTTAGGAATATAAAAATACTGTGTACCATCTGGTACTCTGCCAGAATAAGTTATCACTTTATCTAACACAATAAAAATTGCACGATATGTACTATTATCATTAGAACGACCAAACCGGTAACTTACTATTTTTGTATCTGCTGGTATACCAGGACCAGTAAATGTATAACCAACAGCTAACGGAGAATCGGGAAATCCACCACCTACAAACGTAGATGAATTAAAAACCGCATTTCCACTATAATTATTATCTAGTACTGATATCTGATTCTTAGTAGAATTGGATTGACCAATATAAAATTGTTCTTCTGGATCTGGTACTATTGTTAAAGGAATACTTATTCCTGGATTTGTTCCTGTAGTAAGAACAGAATCAACCGAAGAATCAATCTTTGCCTGTAGGAGAGAAGTCATAGTAGTATAATCATTTCCACCATTACCGTTCGAGGCAACTGTTGCAATAATATTCTTTCCTTTAACGCGGGCAATATAATCAGTTGCGTTCATCTACATTTATTCTATTAAAAACTTTTAGTCAAAAGGCCACAAAGTTGACCCATGACCAGCCAAGCAAGTAGTAAGTACAATGTCTAGTATGATTCAGACACCCAGTGAGATTCAGTGCAGTAAGATTGAGTTTGGCCCCGTGAAGGTGCTCGACAATGGTGGTAAGACAGTGAACCTTCGTTATGAGGGCCACAATCTGATGGTAGAGACGCCCTCCGTTGGTCTGCCATATGGTGTAAATGTGTTCGATAAGTCGGGCCCTCCCAAGTACTCCGTAGATCTGAGTTTCCGCGGTGCAGAGGATCTCCAGAGTTTCTTCGAGCAGTTTGACGAGCGCATGGTAGATGCCGGTGTAGAGAATGCACAAAAGTGGTGGAAGATGGCCAATCCTAGTCGCGAGGTGGTAAAGGCATTTTACACTCCCACGGTAAAGGTCAGCCGTGACCAGGCCGGTAATCCCAAGCCGTATCCGCCTACGTTCAAGGTCAATCTCAGGAAGCGCAAGGGTGCCGATGCACACCAGACTGCATCTGGCTCATTCGAGACTGAGTTGTACAATGGTACTACCAAGCCTCTTGTGGCCTTTGACAAGGAGCTTCCGGTAGACCAGGTTCTGACCAAGCGTAGCAATGTGACGGCCATTGTGCAGTGCACGGGTGTCTGGTTTGCGGGTGGCAAGTTCGGTTCTACGTGGAAGGCTGTCCAGATCCGTGTGGATAACCAGCCGGATCAGATTCGTGGCCCCGCATTCCGGAGCGATGCTCCCGACATCCGTGCATTTGTACAGTCTAAGCCTGTAGCAGATGCTGAGTTTGACGAGGACGAGGATGACGAGGAGAGTGCGGTTGCCGCAGTTCTGCCTAAGAAGGCACCTGTAGTCGAGGACGAGGAGGAGCCGGTTCCCGTGCCTAAGAAGGTAATCAAGAAGACTGTTGTAAAGGGTAAGTAAAATAAAAACTATTAATAGATATGGATTCTGTATTAGCTACTCCGAGTTGGGCATATGATTTTTGTTATTATTTTGCGTTTGTAGCAGCAATTGTAGTGGTTTCTACGATTTACATGCTGGTAAAACTAATGATGCTTCCTTCGATGGTTAAGAAATTTCTCCCGATGACCCAGTTAACTCTAACAATGGTTCTATCGGGTCTGGTAGGAGTTGTTCTTACTATGATGCAATTTTGGATTTGTCGCAGTGCTCTTAAACCGACAGAGAAGTTTGCGGTACAATGTACGGGAGAGGCTGATTGTACGGATGTAATGGGTCCCCAGGGTTCTAACACTTTGTGTGCTTGTGGTAAACGTGGATGTGGAGGATGTTATATGAATAATCAGTCTGACCATGATTTATCCGGGTTTTAATTTTTTAAATCAGTGTTTCAATTAGAAATGTACTATGTTTATTCAATTATTGTTGGTGGACTAGTTGGTTTTGCACTTTATACTGTTCTTGGATCTGTTCGATTCAAGAACAATACTGTACGGCTAGTTGTTTCGGTAATTTTTGGTATTTCTGTATTTACTATGCTTACTCTTCAGACTGAGGGATTTGAGACAATTGCTGCGTATGATAATGGCAAAGTGTATCGTGTTGGTGACAAGGTTACTAAAGATGGCCAGACTTATGTTATGATTGATGGTATTGGTGCTCCTGGTTATCCTCCTCCTAGACCTACTAACTGGGCACCTGTGGCTGCACCTCCTGCACCTAGACCAGCACCAGTGGTTGCACCTAGACCAGCAGTTGCACCTAGACCAGTAGTTGCACCTAGACCAGCACCAGTAGTTGCACCTCCTGCACCTAGAATGGTAATTCCATCAGTGATTCCATCAGTGATTCCATCAGTTGTACCTACGGTTGCACCTACACACATATACGCTAATCACACTACATGCAGTCAATTCGGTGGGTCAATTGATTCTAACGGACTATGTTCTTTTTAACAACCAAACCCATTCTCATCACATCCACCAATCGGTTTACTGCACACTGTACATGCAGTAATCTGAGGATACTCATTTGGACTTAAAATAACAGGAACATTATTGGCCCACAGTGTATTCCGGTTTCCAGGAGAAGGGCAGTTACACCATATTAGCGGACCTCCTTTAGTTGCATAATATGTATTTGGTGGCATTAGCTGAGGAGGAGCACCAGGAGATACTGGGCATTTATTAGAATAATATACAGCCGGTTTTATTCCCAAATATGAATCAGCCGGTGTTGCCGTTCCAACTTCGGGAAGTAATGAAACACACGGAAATTGTATAGGATATTCCGGCTTTGTAGGACAACACTTAGTTACCACTTCACGATTTTTTGCATAAATATATGCACTGGAATCAACCGGTGTCGGGCCACCAATAACCTTTGGCATAGCGGTTATTTTTCTTCTTAAATATTCACTGGCTTGCATTCTACTAAGGGGCTAGACTTATCCTACAACACGTCCTCCAGGACGACATACGACATTTCTTGCTACTGGAACACCAGCATCTTGAGCAGTCTTAGGTACTCTACATACATATAGAGGACCACCCGAGGACGTGGTATTAGAATTAAACTTACGAAAAAAAACAGGCGTAAATTTATTTGTAGCTGAACCAACGTCAGCTGATATAATGTCAGCCGAACGACGGGCAATGTATGTACCACTAGATACACCGACTACAGGTTGTGTAATTTGTTGTATACCGGTGATATTAGAATACTGCTGGGTTCTAACATTATATCCCGAATTAGAATTAGATCCAGAATTAGATCCAGAATTAGATTCCGAACAAAAACCAGCCAATGATTCTCGAATAGTAAGAGGACACTCTACGACTTTTTCTAACAGTCGTGTAGATTCCAGACGTGTAGTAACTGTAGTATATGTTTGTCGGTCAAGAGCCAGTGGACAAACCACCGGATTAGGTGGATTTTTTAACAAAAATTCCCGTTGAACACAGTCTTCTATGGCTGTGAGGCGGGTACTTTCAGCATTTGCTCCATATGAACTCATCTACTTATTGATTTGTATTTGTATTTAAGAACCTGTAGAACCAAATCCACCTTTGCCACGCTCAGTATTAGGTCCCGGCAATACGTCTACAACAGATACATGGTCCCACGGTAACAAATCAGGCTGGGCCAGCTGTACTAGACGCTGTCCTCGGGTAGGAGACGTATCAGTCTTTGTAAATGCCGCCTTTATTGTTCCACGGTACGTTGCATCAATGAGCCCCATAGAATTAGCCAGTCGCCAAGGAGTCTTGCTAATACTTGAGCGCGGAACAAGCCAGAATGCACGATTACGACCCGCATCAATGGCTACTGCTGTACAGCCTTGACTAACTAGAATAGAATGATTAGAAAAAGGCTCCTCTTTGTCACAATACAAGTCAAAGCCAGAATTTCTGGCCTCGTATGGTGTACTATTATATTCCTCCGCCGCATCCATATAGAGTTTAACCATGTCGGGCTGGGCTACAATAAAGAGATGCATTACCTTAAATCATAATTGTTAAATAATGGTCAAGTTTTTATCATATATCATTAAGGAATGCAACTCTTACTAATTGTAGGCGGTATAATCTCAATAGTTCTTCTTGGAATAATGATATATATTACACCGTCGTATGGTAATATTCCTGCAAAACCAAATTCTTTTATATCTATTCTTCTTATGTTTATCTTTATTCCAATACTTTGTGTACTAGTATTTGCTGGTGATAAACATATTAGTGATAAATATATTAGTATTGCTCCTACAAAGACAAAAGACATGACCCCATTTTTATTGATTGTGGGATTATTATTCTCACTAGTTCTGTTTATCTTACTTGTATGTCTAGCAGTGCATCCCACTGAAGGATTTGCTTCTAATCTAGAAAATCTCGAGGCCCGTACCTGTGTTCTTATGGCAAAAGCAGATGCATTTATTGAAAGTAGAATACGTTCAAAAGTTACCGAAGGTCCCAAAGATGCAGAAGGAAATCTAATCTATACACCTGAACTGCAGAAAGAGGTTAAAGAGGCCCAACAAAAAGCTCGTGGGTCTAACATAGTCATGTGTGGTTCAGCACCGACACCAGATGTCGTATCTATCTTAAAGACATGTACTAAATTACCTTGTATATCTCCTGATCCAACAGAGGCCGAGCGGATTGAAGCAATAAGGGCTACTCTGCAAACTTTTATTGGACCCGTATTTATTCCTGCATTTAACGAATTAGTAAATTCCAGTATGACTGTTGATGTTGCAAAAGGATGTCCACCAACATTGATTCCATGTTATGATGTAAATACCATAACACAGAAACAGATTTTGGAAGATTCTAAAGGAATACATACTATCGATAAAGACTCGCTATTATGGAAAGACTCCAAAGATCTTCTTGCTGTAATTGAATGTTATGAAAAAAAAATATTGGGTCCTATGGATATTATGGTTGAACGGTTGAAGAAAGGACAATTATCGGACTGTGAGCGGAAGATTTTGATACCTAGTTAGTGACTTTGGGAACATAGTACCAATTTGGCCTGATATCAGGATAGGCCTGTTGAAGTGCTGTAACAACATCGCTCTCCTCGTCAGTAATCCAGGGCTGTTCTAGATCCAACTCAGATACGGAACCACTATATTGAATCACACGTTTTGCCATATTCCAGAAACGATTTGACAGATAACCATGAGAATTGATTGCAGTGGGCTTTGTATAATAAGGGAAAACTAGAAGACTATAGTCAAGATAATAATCTGCAGTAGCATCGCTAGGAAGATTAACCAGGTCTGAAGGACTGCAACGAATTCCGTAAACAAGCATGTACGGGTTAGCAATATATAACAACATAGGTCAACTTTTACACATATTTTAAAAAGGTTATTTTAGAAGACTTATTCCGGTATCAGACATAGGGAATGGATAGTTCAATTTCAATTATATATAAGAAACAGCAGATTGATAAAGAGCAATGGCATTTTATTCATAGTCAAAATCAAAACAATATAATAGGATTTACAGCTGGGATATTATATGAATCTGGTACATATGGTAAGATATATAAGTCGAAACGGATGGTCTTAGAAAAAAGACCCGACAAGGCATATAATATTATAGCTGGACCTGAAGAAATAGTAGTTAAACGAGTTATACCAGAAGAACCAAATGAAGATAAATTACATATATCAGAAGCCAATTTACATATTCTTAGTTGGCAAGCTATGCAAAAAACGGTAACTCCTTGGTCCATTCCTAAACCGTATGAAATCTATGGTGAACAATGTGGTGATTCTTGGACATCGCTCTCATTTGGAATGTCTTATGTAGAAGGAGAAATTCTTCAACATTACTTGGCACATAATTTTTGCAAAGACCGCGAGCTTAATTCACGACTATTCAAAGAAATTCTAGGTCAGACTGCATTTATTTTGCATAATCTTCAGACTACTTTGAGTCTGAATCATCGTGACCTCAAAGTAAACAATTTGATTATCCGTGTTGGAAAACCAGTAATTCTAACTATTGATTCTGCTTCTATACATACATCGACAGAAGTGACATTAATAGATTTCGGATTTGCATGTATAGGAGATTGTTCTGGAACATTGTTCCAGGCGGGTTCGTGGTTTCCATTTTCAGATATTTGTTTCAAAAAAGGAAGGGATTTGGCCCAGCTTATTTACTGCATTAATTGTTATTATCCACTAGAATTGTATTTAACTCCTGAATTATTTCAGACAATAAAGAGTCTTATGCAAATTAAGTGGTCTGGCGGTATAGCAAATTGTCTGGAACGTATGACCAAAGATGGTATTCCAACACATGGATGTCCATGTTATGACACGGGCATCTATGAATTTTTAAGGAGAGTAGAAGTAGATCCAGTTCTGTGTGAACCGGCCAATGTGTTTAAGGCGATGAGCTTGTAGCTTCAATTGCACCTTCAAGATGTTTTAAGAAAAAAACAAGGTTAGGAGCAAGTTTCTTAAAGATACCAAAGCTACTGTCAATTCCATCAGGAATTGAACTATAATCAATAGTTAAGTCAGGAGCAGTTACTTTAGTTATATCATCTAGAAGATTAGGACTTTTTGCCAACCCTGCTGCTAATTTACCATATGTACTATGATCATCTGCCAAAGGAAAATCAGATACATCAATACCGCCTGGTTTTGCAATTTCTTCTACAAATGCAGTCCAGAATGGTAAAATATCTCTTACAACTTCACATGGTTCTGACCCAGTTAAAAATGCATCTCGGATTTCTTCATTTGTTTGTAACTCAGTTCCATGAACTGAGAAAAAAACCCATTTATTTATGAGTGCCTTTTTTAATATTTCATTGCTAATAGATTCGGTAATTTCCTTTAAATTTCCTGGATCTTTTAACATAACTATAATCTGTGCAATACTTTGAACAAGTATATTTTCTATTCGTTTAGGATTTAATAATAAATGTGCCATTTCAGTTTTCAGTATTTTGTCAGAATTTGCAATTCTTTCTTTGAACATATGTTCAAATTTATTTGTAGGATCACCGGCTGTTTTAAAATCTGTACCGTGGCCTAGTGATAAAGTATGTTCTAAGTGAGTAAACATGGTTCTAAGTGGGGTTGAATCACCTAGACTATTGGATTTTATCTTTTCAATAACGTCAGCATAGTGTTCACCGGTTTTACCTGTTATTTCTTCAATAATAATTTCTAGACCAGCACAGTAAATCTGGTCTTGATATTTAATTGCATCTAGCCATGCTGTGTAATACTCAGGAGAATACTGAGTAGTGAATTTAATAAAGTCAGGATCTGTTAATAGTTTAATAATGTTTCCTGCATTTGGCATTGTTAGTTTTGGAGTCCATAATGCAGAAGTAAAATAGGTTGATGGAGTCGGTGAAACCCAAGCAGGAGCACCACCAACTTGATTTTGTGTAGTTTTAGATCGCTTAGTTCTAGTTCTTCTGACACGTGGAAATTCCATGCCCCTTATTGTCTACGCAGAATTCTTATGTTTCGGATTCAGCGAATCTTGCAGGAGGGGGCCCCTAAAGTTGACTAGACATCTCATAATACTTTTATTAAGTAGATGGAGACAGAAGAATATGTTGATATGAAGGACCCCGAGGTAGACGGACCGGAGGAGCCAGAGGACACGGGAGAAGTTCAAGGCTCGGCCAAAGCACTCGGTATTACAGAGGCTCCTTCTTTAAAGGCCCATGGTCTTCTTGAACAACATCCGGAAATCATGCCCGATTACGAAGAAGAAGTTCTTAATCTTCTGTCTATCAAGACCTTTCCACCTGTAAAAGAAAAGGGCTCAACACATACTACGTATCCTTTCTTAACAATGTATGAAAGAACTAAGATTCTAAGTCTTCGGGCATCTCACTTGGCCCATGGTGATTCTCCTTACATGGAAATCCCTGAGTATGTCACGGATGTCTATGAAATTGCTAAAATGGAGCTGGAAGCTAAACGTCTCCCGTATATCTTAAAGAGACCATTACCTGATGGAAATTATGAGTATTGGCGACTAGCTGATCTGATGCTTCTATAAAGGTCCAAAAATCTGTATTCTATCAGCCGGTTTAATATAATTTGGATGGTCCTCTTTGATATCAAATGCATCGTACCATTCATTAAAATGTCCCAGAATCAAATTCACTCGGAGCATCGGCGGAGCATGGACATTTGTTTCCAGTAATTTTTTGGCTTTTTTGAGTCGGTCTTTTGATCGCCAACTTACCGTGTATGCAATAAAAAACTCACGCATATCATTTATTGTCAAGGTCTTTACCAACTTGAGTCCTTCAAGAGAAAATCGGAGTCCAACAAGATCTGCTATATTTTCTATCAGAGTCATATATCCATCTACTTGCATACCACGATACTTGGTTAAATTAAAGAGTTTAATCAATCTATTTGTTCTAACTTTGTATTCATGTGCATCATGATGTGTCCACCAATCTCGAAGATCTCCGTGTTCATCATAACGCCGACCATCTGAATCAAATGCATGTGACAGTTCATGTCCTATTGTAGCCCCTATTCCACCAAAATTCCAGACAATAGAGCGACTCGTACTGTAAAAAGGATCACGCATAATGGCTGCGGGCATAATAAACTTATTTTGTTCCGGATAATAGAATGCATTTACTTCATATGCCGGTCGGTCCCAGATAAGTTCGCGTTTAGCACATCCTTGCCGAAGACGATGAATGTTAATATCTGTTCGATTACCTGCAAGTGTTAGCAGATTATCAACTAGATTATCATTCAATGTACATCCGCGTTCGGTATCATCCCACTCAGAGGGCCATGCAAGTTGTATGTTCATCATACGTAATTTTTTAAGTGCACTGGCTTTGGTTTTCTGAGACATCCAAGATGTCTGGCGAATACAATTTGCAGCTGCCTTTTGAATAATCTTGACCATTTTTATCATGTTGCGTTGAAGTGGAATTGGACAAAATTCTTTTGTCCATAGATGTCCCAGTGTTTGAGGTAAGAGTGTGTATAAGTTTTCCATACCCAGACGTGCCTCAGATAAGTCTGCTTTTAATCCTTCCATAAATACAGCCTTGAATCCGAACCACGCGGTCCTAAGTGGACCATGTGGTGAACGACCGGCAATCCACTGTGACACCACTAAAGAAAACCAGCCCCGCCATCTTTCTATAGACCATGCATTCATCCGTGTTTGTAGACGATGAACAAATGCAGGCGATGTAACATTATATAACAGAGTAGGCAAGTCATTTTCGTTGAGACCATATGCAACAAACATAGCGGACCAATCTATTGTTTTATATTCATGTTTCAATTCTTTCCATGTCATCATATTAATACGATTATAAACATCCCAACGTTCACCACCCTTAGGATATTGGTGGGCCATTTCGGATTCGGCTTCGTAACCCATGTCGATATTAGGAATTCCCATAATGGTAGCAAGCAACTTACAATATTTAAAATATCTGGCTCTTATGGCAGAATGCTTTTTTTCAAGCCAATATTCAGGAATGCCTATACTTGGCAGACCCTCTTCTATAAAGACTCTGCACTTCGAATGATCTCGTGGATCACCTTCAATATAAATATCTAGCGGTGCATTCATTCCATTCCGGCGCATCCAACCCATGCGCTCAGAAATATCATGTGAATTGTTCATATTCTGCATGAGTAATAAAATAGATGATATTCCATGTGGAACCACTGACCTGGCAGCCGAATTCCATGATGCTCTAATTTCGGCTATTGGACCTGTTTTTGTCTTATAAATAATGGATTCAAGTTCTTTGTCAATTATTTCACGAATAAAATATGTCTGCGTTATCCGTGATTCCGTATTTGGAAGCTGGGTCTCCGTCAGCCATTTATCATTTATTGTTTCGTAAAACGTCTTTTTTCGTGTCTTTCGCATGCCCCCTTAAATGAGGCGCAGGATTTGTGCGCCATTTATCGAGTGGTGAAACAGTATATGGGATATGTCTGGTCACACCACTTTTTCTAGATATGCGCACTGGGGGCATTGCAATAATTTGTATTGTGTTCATTTTACTCTTTAAATATAAATTCCTTGGGTTGTCCACCAAGTCATGAGTCGTCGACCCGCTTCGGTGTCTGTATTATTTGCTACAATCATGCATGCAGAAATTTCATGGGGATGCTCAGATTGACCGGGTGTTCCAAAAAATGTGGACCATTCTTGTGGAGGAACATCAGTGACTTCGTTTTTCCACGAATCCCAGAAAAATACAGTCGTATCACGTATTCGTGGATTATAGGCATCCTTGTAAATGGGCACCGTCCACCACCGCCGAAGCCAACAGGCCCATGGACTAGAGGCGGTATCAGGATTTGAACGCCGACCATCCACTAAATTTTGAGGTATTCCTGAAGGAGGGTCATCGAAAATTGCATATGACCAGGATTTACGATAAAAATTGGCCCAGATATCAGGATTTCTGCGCTGATATATATGGACAAGTTCATGACGTAAGACGCTGTCTCGTTCGACTGTGCTAATATTATCAGGAATATAGATGCGGTCACCGGGTCTAGTATGCGGTAAACCGTCTTCACATGACTTTGCCGTTGTAAGAATCATGGTACCGTGAGGTCCAATCTGTTTAGTTGTAACGTTACAATTATGGCCTCTGCGAGCCCGTTTATCGGCGGGCGACCAAGAGGCTATCCAAGGTATATCGAGACCATTGTCTTCATTATCAGGTGTCATTTCGGTCTGGTCTGTAGCTGGGAATTTTGTAGAAAAATCATCTTGAAATTTTTCTACTAGATCAGTCGGCCTAAAAATCCATGCAAGTTCAATCATAATAATTATTGATAAGACCATGATGGACAGATTTTCTATAATCATCTCTACTAAGACATGTCAAAAAGTGACCCATTGTTTAAACCAAATAGTGCATTACAATGCTACTAATACGGATTTTTCTGTGGACCATGGTTCTCATTCTATGTATTCAAGGATATATGTCAGATCATTATGGTTCAATAGGTCTAACATTATCTATTCTCAAGTCGCGTCTAACAATTTATCATGACATTGCTATTCCACGGGCATTTGTTATGGCTGCAATTAGAGAAACAATAAAACATCCTACGGTTGTCCAGGTACCTGTCATACAACGGCGGTTAGATATGATACAAAAGATTCTAGCTGAACTCCGTATTTCGGAGCTCACTTGGCATCTTAAATTTAATGACATGGTAGCTAGTCTTGTACTTGAAAAACCATGGTTTTCTGCACTTCAACGTATGAATTTAGCAAAGGCTCGTTTAGATAATGCTACATGTTGGATTCCTAGTATGTGTCAGAAACTTAATGATAACTATTTACGTGCAAAGGCTAATCCGTGGCTCTCTATAATGGAGTATAGGCCCGTTCCGGCTAGATATTGGTTGAAACCGGTGGATTCAACTGTCTTTTATGAAAAACTGAAAACGCTACATAATGTGACTATTCAAGACAGACGAATCAAAACAATGTTAGAATGGATTGGTCAGTTTACACCCTTTGTAAGAACTTTGATGGAAGGTGACTTATGGTCTGCATTGATTGACCATGTGGTTCATCAAGATTTCAGAGTGCGTGCATTACTAGATAAGGCGGGACTGTTAGAAGTACAACAGGTTCATGAACGGATTTATAATTTATCTGCACAGACTGAATCAAAAATAATTCAACCATGGTTTGACGAAGCGGCGGCATTATCATGGTGGCTTCCTGATACAATTCCGGCTATTGTGAGAAGATGTATTTCTTCTCAAACGGGTGACTGTACTCGAATTGGTTCTGTAGAAATTGAATTTTTACAGAACCGATTATCAGACCATTGGTCATTAGTAATCATTGGATTATGGAATGGATTGCCGATGGTTATGGTCTTATTTGTAATGGAACTTATTATTGGATGTCTACCTTCTGCGAGAATGTTTTCTGGCCCTGCGAGCTCTTCTACTCTTTCTATTTCTTAATCTACGACCTCCTCCTTGTGAGTTTTCTGCTGGTATTGTGTCTTGGCTATTAGCTGCACCAGCACCAGCACCAGCACCAGCACCTCCACCAGCAGCTGCACCAAGACCAACACCAGCAGCACCAGCAGCACCAGCTGCACCAAGACCAACACCAGCAGCACCAGCATTAGCACCTGGAACAAAATCAGGTAAAGCCGGTAAAGCCGGTAGTCTTCTAAGATTAACAATACTATCTTTTAGCCTCAATAATGTATCTTTAGTTTTTTGTGCTAGTTTATAATTATCTCCAGCGGGTACAGCTACTTGAAGATTCCATTCGCCTTGAGGATAAAAACAATCTAAAGGCGTTAATTCATCAAAAGTCTTGCCAAGCACGTCTAAGAAATATCCTAGTACATTTTTACATTGTACATTTTTTGCATAATTTAACGTTTCACAGATAGTATAAAATACATTTCCATCATTGTCATTTAATTCAGGCCTTGTTATACCTTCGACAGTTACAGTACTTTGCCCACGTACTAATGGAGATGTATATAAGTTACCATTAGAACTAGCAAATGGATTCCAAGATTTCTTATCTGATCTTGTGTGAGACATACCAAGTGTAGCATTTAGAGTTTCGCCTTTAAATTTAGCATGAAGTTTACTTGCTTGTATCCATATCATTAAATGAATTAAAACTTGTGCTGCACCCTTTTCCAAAGCATCTGAAGTAATACCTCTCTGACCTGAAAAAGCTTGTACAGATGCACTTTCATAATATTTTTTATACTGTACTAGAATAACTACTAACTTTTGCAGTGCATCCATTTCATGTTGAAATGAAAGACTATCTTTGTCAAGAGTTTCCATTTTTATACCAGCATCTTGTAATGCTTGTAGATTAGGTTGAAAAAACTTTAACTGACGCATATAATCAGGATTTGATAAAGCTATATCGCATAATAAACTCAAAGCAGATTTTTCAGCAGACCCCTTTGATAACCATGCATGGAACTGATCATACACTGAGTCAGCATGGCCAGCAAGATGCGTGCCCATACCACCAGCAGCTCCTGCTAAATATGCTGCACTAGTAACTAATGGGCGACCTACATAACTAGACAGTAAAACCATCATTCTTTGTCTTAATGCGAGTGGTCTAGACATAGCAGTTAATGGACGCGGTACTACTGGAAAATTTTCAGCACCTGCACCTGCACCTGCACCTCCACCTGCATTAGACATACTACTTATATTCAAAGATTTTATTAATCTAAATTAGATGTTAAATCCAACTCCAACTGGAGAAGCTGGTGAACCTGCCGAAAAAAAATTTCAAAATGGCTGGACCAATGAAGTAGAAGTTCTCATGGCTGAATGGGCCGACAAAGCCGCCTGTTATCGCTGGATGCATGAAAAAACCGAACGTGATTTTAATTCATACAATCAGTATTTCACTATTCCCGTAATTATTTTGAGTACCTTGACCGGAACAGCAAATTTTGGTCTAAGTTCTATGGTTCCTGACCCCGAATCTCAAAAATATGCTCAAGCTATTATTGGAGGTGTAAGTCTTCTAACAGGTATTATCTCCACAGTTGCCAATTTTCTTCGGTACGCCCAGGGGTCTGAAGCTAATAGATCGGCTGCACTAAGTTGGGGTAAATTCCAACGTCTCATTGCAATAGAATTATCACTCAATCCTGATGAACGTTCTGATTGTATGCATTTTCTTAAACTGTGCCGAACTGAACTTGACCGTTTAATTGAACAGAGTCCACCAATTCCTACAGCAGTTATTGCTGCATTTAAGGCGGAATTTTCTAAATTCCCCCATGTTCAAAAACCCGAAATTGCCGGAGAAATCTTTCATACTAATATCTTTGATGGAAAGGATGAACGATTAGTACGTCAAGCTGCCGATTCAGCTCTTATACTTCAGGCACGTCAGGGTGTCGTAAAACAACTTGTGTTAGATGATTTAGATTCTCGTATTAAGACTCTTGTAGATTCTGCTGTAAGGACTAGACATACACAACCACATGGCCCGACTACTGTGCAAAAAGGTGTTGAAGAACGAAAGGCAGAAATTGAACGGGTAGCTATGGGCGGTGTTGTACG
>Ga0209550_10002295_pt1 | contig 18372 bp, 13 predicted proteins | sample LauGreSuBDMM15SN_2_FD_187567 | JGI IMG/M metagenome (GOLD analysis project Ga0209550, IMG submission 187567) | Freshwater lake microbial communities from Lake Michigan, USA - Su13.BD.MM15.SN (SPAdes) (version 5) | ecosystem: Environmental > Aquatic > Freshwater > Lake | place: Lake Michigan...
GGAGAATACTTCGAAGATGAAAAATTGGCTATTAAATTATTGCCTGCCAAGTTGAGCTTTCGATATAAATTATAATCTACTTTTTCTTTTCTTGATAATAAATACAATTATAATTTAATCTTCTTACCAGTTTTTACTGCTTTATAAATTGCTTCAATTATTTTTAAATCTTTTACTGCTTCATATCCATCAATGGGTATGACAGGTTCATTTCCTTTCAATATTATTCCAGCCATCTCATCCATTTGAACGGCTTGATGATTGAGAGGGGGATTATTTAGTTTTCCTTTATTGGTCTTTCCTTCAATAGGACCGTATCCTGCAGCGGGTTGTAATTCAGCGAATCCTTTTTCTGCAGTCAAGAAAAAACGATCTAGGTTATTCATGTTGTAGGTAGACAAACAACTAGCAACTGCGCCACTAGGAAATCCCATTTGAAATTGGATGGTCTCGTCTATACCTTCCTTAAATATTTCATTATTAGTTTTGGTTTCTTGGGCGGTTACCCAAATAGGTTCTTCACCTATCATGTAACGTGCACCATTCAGCGCATAAATTCCGATGTCCATCATTGAACCTCCACCCGAAAGTTCTTTGTTTAATCGCCATTGTTTAGGATCACCAATTTTGAATCCGCATAGTCCTTGAAAAAATAACACTTTTCCCAACTTTCCTTCCTTGCGCATTTTCACTACCTCTAAGGTATTTGCTTCAAAATGCATTCTATAACCTACTAACAATTTAACGTTCGCTTTATTACAAGCTTCAATCATTTCATTGCCTTCTTTGGAACTGATGGCCATTGGTTTTTCGCAGATCACATGTTTTCCAGCTTTGGCAATTCGAATTACTTGATCGTGGTGCAATGCATTGGGTGTTGTAACATATACTGCATCAATCCCAGGATTGTCTTTGATGCGATCGAAATTTTCATAGTTATAACAGTTCGCCTCAACTACTTTATACTTGCTTTGCCAATTGCTTAGTTTTTCAGGAGTACCACTAATAAGACCAGTGAGCTTTGCCATCTTAGATTCAAGCAGTCCATCAGCCACTCTTTTTGCGTACCCTCCCAAACCCATTAGGGCTACCCTTAATATAGGTCCTTCGTACGGCAAGGAATCAATTAGTTCAGCCTTTGCAGAGCTACTAGTTGGAAGGTTTAGAATGATTAAACCACCTGTTATTTTTTGTAAAAAATCGCGACGTGAATTCATGTACTTATTAAAAATGAGTGATCAATCCAATCATTCGACTGGCAATTTTGTTGGTGCTTAATTTTTAAAACTATTTTAATTTTTTTACTTGATCGTTGTAAAAATTCACCGTTTCAATTACATCTGGAAGATTATTCTCCCAATTGGATTCATGTTCGATCGACAACATTCCTTTAAATTTTTGACGATTTAATTCTTCAAATATTGGAGCAAAATTGATTACTCCTTTTCCAACGGTAGCATCTGCTGCTTTCCTTACACCAAAGGTTACGATGTCTTTTAAGTGAACTCCAATAACATGTCCTTCTAATTTTTTCAAACATTCTGCAGGGTCTAGTCCGCTGCGTGCCCAGTGACCTAAATCGGCACAGGCTCCAATATTAGAATGACCCTTTATGGCCGCCAATACTGAATCTGGATGCCAATAAGGATTTGGATTTGCATGCTCATGTATCGCCACTTTTATTTTATAAAAGCCAGCAAGACTGTCAATCAAATCCCATTGATTTTTTGGCGGCTCAGAAATAATATAACTAAGACCAAACTCTTTCGCTAGATCAAAAGTTTTAATCCAGCTTGCTCTGTTCGGTGGATTAATTACACCCATCGCTACTATTTTAGCCTTGTGTTTTGCTAACAGACCTTTAAGTTTTGCTTTATCAGCTGCGGTCATATCAATTCCGAAAGCTTCTTTACCAGACTTGTCAATCTTTTGTCCAATTGTAGCCTCTACGTATCTTATTCCAGCAGAATCGGCCTTTTCCAAAGCTTCTTGTTGGGTAAATAATCGGAAGGTCCACATCTGTATTCCAAGTTTCCAATTGGCAGCGATAAATTTTTGAGTGGCTTTTCCATTCGATTTCTTTTGACCATAGACACTTGAAACAGTAGCCATCAAAAATAGCAATCCAAGGATTACATGGGTTAATAAAAGTCTTTTTTTCATGATAGTTTTTTTAATTAAAAATAGCTTTCGTTATAAAGAGAAAATTAGATTTTTTATTCAATTACTTTCTCTATGATTTTTCCAGTTTCTTTGTTTTTTAAAATTAACTTTTTTGCTCCATAGTGAGTCATCTCTTCTTTAATTAGATAATGATCTTTATCATGTTCTATCAAATGACTTTCTTTACTTAGTCCAGTTTTACCACGCCAAATATCTAACTGAATGGGTTCCCATGATTTAGATTTGGCAGATTTGTAAGCAGCATCAATGATTGCATTAACGATGTATCCATCATAAAAAGTTTCTCTTGGAGCAGTACCATTTTCCATACAGTTAAACATTTCTGCAAACATATGATTGTATCCAAGTTCATTGAGCTCGTCTCCCACCGGGAAAAGCCACCCACTATTGCTTTCTGCTTTTTCTGCAATATAATCAGCCCCTTTTCCAGTAGTAAACATTTCTAGACCAGTGCGTAAAAAATTATTTACCCAGATGGTTCCTTCTGTTCCCATTACTTCATCTCTAAGGTCAAGGCCTCCACGAAATGTCCAGCTTACCTCAAACTGAGCCATAGCCCCATTTTCATATTTAACCAATCCGATAGAATGATCTTCTGCATCGATAGGTTTTACTTGTGTATCCGCCCAGCACATTACTTCTATTGGTTTAATATCTTTTCCAATATAGGTGCGCGTAATTTCAATGCAATGGCAACCTAGGTCGAGGATACATCCACCACCCGCTTTTTCTATATCCCAAAACCAATCACTGTGTGGACCAGGATGTGCTTCTCTAGATTTAGCCCAAAGAATTCTTCCGAGTGCTCCATTCTTTACACTTTCATACGACTTTAAAAACTTGGGTGTATACACAAGATCTTCGAGGTATCCGTTAAAAATTCCTGCTTCTTCTACTGCAAGCAACATGCGCTTTGCTTCTACTGCATTGCGACCTAGTGGCTTGGTGGTAAGCACCGCTTTTTTGTGTTTGCAGCACAACATCACTGCTTCTTCATGCAAGTGATTGGGTAGTGAAATACAGACTACATCTACGTCTGGATGAGCAATGGCTTCTTCTAGATTAGTAGTATAGTGATCGCACCTGTAGTCAGTTGCAAATTTTTTAGCAGCTTCTTCTCTGCGCGAATAGATAGAAATAATTTTATCCTTACTTCTTTGTCCCTGTAATGAATCGGCATAAAATCTTCCGATAAATCCTGAGCCGAGCATAGCAATTCTTTTCATGTAGTTCTTTATTTTTTTAAATTGATGTTTATATATTTATCAATAATGATTAAGCCGCAACTGTTTTATTTCTTGTATTGTCTTTAAAAAGAAAGATAAATACCACTAATACAACCAAGGCGATCCCTGCAGGAACCAACCATACATTAGTCCAGTTAGTAACGCCTGCACTATTGGTATACATTTTTTGAACATAGCCAGAGATGATGGATCCAATGCCCATTCCTAGTCCGTAGGTGGCTAGTGAAATTAATCCTTGCGCTTGTGATTTTGTTTTTTCACCTGCTTTTAAATCGGTATAAATCATTCCGCTTACAAAGAAGAAATCATAACAAATACCGTGAAGTAAAATACCTGCATACAACATCCACTCTCCAGCATTTGCATTTCCATATCCAAAGAAAAGGAATCTTGCGATCCACGCAAGCAATCCAGAAATTAACATCCATTTTATTCCAAAACGTAAATAGGCAATTGGCAGCAATAGCATAAACAAAACTTCTGATGCCTGACCAAGCGACATTTTATTTTCTACATAAAATGTATTCGGTAATGCTTGTCCAGGATTAGCTGAAACAAAAGCGGCTTTATAAGCATCGGTAATGGCTGGGTTAGCCATTGCATAATAAAATGAAAGTGGAATACATATTAATAAAGAGGAAAGAAAAAATATAGCGAATGAGCGGTCTTTGAATAATACGAATGCATCTTTACCAATGATCTGCCCAAAGCTAACGGGGCCTTTTGCAGAAGGAGGTGTGTTAGGTAAAGTAAAGGAGTAGGTTCCAATTGCTAGAGCGGTGATAGCGGATACATAAAAGATCGTATTCTTATCACCCCATCCCATGTAACCCACTAAATTAGTAACAGCGATCCAAGCAACGGTACCCATTACACGAATTAAAGGAAATTCTTTTTGTGGGTTGGTCATTTGTCGCATGGAGATAGAGCTAGTCAATGCGATGGTAGGAGCAAAGGTCAAGCAGTACAGTAGCATGATCCAATAAAAGGTATTGTAATCTGTGATAGAAGTGAGTAGCAGCAAAAGGCCAGCTCCCACTAGATTTAAAATACCCAATACTTTTTGTGCAGCAAAAAAACGATCTGCAATCATACCAGCAATAAAGGGAGAGATGATCATGGCGATAGAGAAAGTAGCATAAATATTACCAACTTGTCCGCCATCGAATCCTATTGAAAATAAATATTTTGAAAGTTGTCCATACCATGCGCCCCACACTACGAACTGAAGGAACATCATTACTGAAAGCTGAATTTTGGTAGATGATTTCATTGTTTGTTTTTATTGATGGGTGAATGGCAAATGCCAATTGATTGATAATTACGAAATTTAATTTTTAACATCTGCCGCACAAACGCTCAGTGAATGTTGACTAAAATTAAAGGCAAGCATTTTTATAGCGTAAGAGTCGACCAATTTTGTTTTCCGAAGATATATTTTTGATTTAACTCATCCTAAAAAATCTATAAAAATTGGAACTAACCCCTAAACCCCTAAGCCCCTAAACTTCTAAACCCGAATTAAAAATCACCAACAATTCAAAAGCTCTCCTAAACCCGAATTTAAAAACACAATCAATCCGAACGCTCTTCTAAACTCCTAAACCCGCATTTAAAAACACCAACAATAATAACGCTCCTCTAAACCCGAAATAAAAAGCACCCTCAATCCGAACGCTCCCCTAAACTCCTAAACCCGCATTTAAAAATACCAACAATAATAACGCTCCTCTAAACCCGGATTTAAAAACACAATCAATAATTATACTCGCCTAAACTTTTTATCTTTGAAGAATAACACTACAAATCATGACTCCAGAATCGATTTCAGATATTCGCAAGGATTACACCTTACATTCGCTTAACGAAGAAGACGTTACAGCGTCGCCCATTGATCAGTTTGCAAAATGGTGGGAAGATGCAGCCGCTTCTCAGATTGTTGAAATGAATGCGATGACAGTTGCTACCGCTGATAGCAAAGGAATACCAGATGCAAGAATCGTGTTACTGAAAGCTTTTGATGAAAAAGGTTTTGTTTTTTTTACCAATTACAACAGTGCTAAAAGCAAGCAGCTAGAAGAAAACCCGAATGCCACTTTATTATTTTTTTGGAAAGAATTGGAGCGCCAGGTTCGAATTAGTGGAGTAGTAGAAAAAATTGCCCTCCAAGAAAGCATTGATTATTTTGACAGTCGCCCCGAAGGAAGTAAACTTGGTGCTTGGTCATCTCCTCAAAGCACGGTGGTAGCAGGAAAAGCCTTTTTGGAGGAAACATTTGAATATTATGCAGAGCGCTTTAAAGATGGAGAAATACCTAAGCCACCACATTGGGGTGGGTACCGCGTAAAACCTACTAGTATTGAGTTTTGGCAGGGTAGACCTAGCAGAATGCATGATAGAATATTATATACTGAAACTACACCTGGTAGTTGGAAGATTGAGAGATTGGCACCTTAATCAATTTTTAAAAATTGATTGAGCAAGATCAGGACAATCTCGAAATTCTGATTTTCTATTATTCAAATTCCCAAACGGTTCGATAGCAACCTTTGTTTTCTATATAAGTTAAAAAGGAATGATAGAAAGCATCTCCACCAATAGTAGCACTATCGCCTATTACGAAAAGTTGTTCTTTGGCCCGGGTAATGGCCACATTCATTCTTCTGTAATCTTTTAGAAAGCCAGTATCTCCTTCATCATTACTGCGCACTAGCGATAGTATAATGGTGTGTTGCTCCTGTCCTTGAAAACTATCGATGGTACTGATGCGCATTTCTTTGGGCAAAAGTTCTTTCGCAGCCGATACCTGTCCTGAGTAAGGAGAAATGAAAGCAGTTTTTAATGGATCTAAATTTTCAGAAGCAATTAGTTTTAACGCAATCGCTAACTCTCCTTCATTTTGTAAACTCATTCCGTTGCTTCCACTAGCCTCGTTTAACCCCGATCCTGCAGTGTCTATGAAACTCAGGTGAACGCCGGTATCCAATAGGTGGCCGGCTGTTTGAAGAAGATTGTTATAAAAATAGTTGCTAGAAAATCCTGCAATCGTTGCTCGCATGCGGTACTGAGTATTCAATAAAAAAACGGAATTCACTCTTTCTATACAAACCTCTAAAATGGAATTTTGCAAGCCCATTCTTGCCGCTTCAAAATTTAATACGGTAGGGGGTAATTGCAAATGATCTCCGGCTAAAACATATTTTTCAGCTAAAGGAAAAATGCACCATGCCATCGGTTCTATGCATTGTCCAGCTTCATCAATTACTAAGGTATTAAAAGGGATGTGTTTTATTTTTGAATCGTACAATCCAATTGGAGTGCCAGCAATTACTTGTGCAGATGCATAAAGTTTTTCTTCATTGTACGCCTGTAATTTTTTTATTTCTGTTCGAATACTTTTTACTTCTTTAAACAATAGGTTGCGTTGTTCTCTTTCTGCTTTTCCAAAACTTCTTTTATATTTCAATGCCATTTTTCTAAACTCTTCCGCCCTAATTTTTAATTGCTTGATTTCTTTTTGCTGCTTGCTGTTGGCGAGTTTTCCTTCGGGCGTATGCGCAAACAAAACCTCATCCACCTTACTGGTATTTCCAACCCTTAGCACTTCAATACCCTGTAATAGCAGGCCTTTGGCGATATTGTCGACGGCAGTATTACTTGGTGCGGAAACCAATATTTTTTCTCCTGCATTGATTAACTGAATAATGCCCTCAATTAAAGTGGTGGTTTTTCCGGTGCCCGGTGGACCATGCACAATGGTAATATTTTCATTTTGAGAAATTGCCTGAACAGCTTTCTGCTGACTTTCATTGAGTCGTTGATTTTTATAATTTAGCGAAAGTGATTGGACTGAAGTAGTGATTTTTTCTACCGCTGACTCACCGTGAATTTTTTCAAATAGTTTTTGAGAAAGCGGATTATTTTCCACTTCATTCAAAGCCGATTTTAAAATGGTAGTGGTTCTTTGATCAGGAGCTAATTTTATTCCTACTCCATTGTCTTCAATCCAATCTGGAAAGTCAGGAGCATACAATCTACACTCTCCTTGTTTACCATCTAAATTGATCAGTACACCTTTGATGGGTTCTTCTCCTGAAAAAAAACATTCAATCGCCGCGCCATCTTTGAATTGATTGGTCTCGGATGGGAAATTAATTCGAAAAGTTATTTCTGGATAGTCAGCATAACCAAAATTTTTTCTATTAATAATTATCGGATGCAAAGCCAATCCCTCTGCCTTTAAGGATTTGAGTGTGTGCTGTTGATCTAAACTATATCTTTTTACTTGCTCTTTTTCTTCCAGCGCTATGCATTGCAGTAGCGTTTGTAAATAAGGGTGCGTAGAAGGCATAAGAGTAAGAAAATTTTATATTAGCTAAAGCAAAAATTCTAAACAGGGTTAATCAACTTAGTTATTAATTTAATAACTATTTCTAATCTGCTATTGCTTGATAAGTTAGGTTTCTAAATTTTTCTACCACCTCACCATGCGTACTGTTTTGTAATTGACGGTAAAAAAGTAGTACTATTTTTTCTTTCGGATCTACCCAGTAGGAAGTGGCAAAGGCACCGCCCCAACTAAAAGTGCCTTCTCGGGCAGACGTTAGAGCACTGCCTTTTTCTGTTTCTATTTGAAAGCCAAGACCAAATTTATCTGCACCCAAGCTAAGTTCACCAATTTGGTTCATTGTCATCATTCGTATACTATTTCTACTCAACAATTGCTTGCCATTGTATTTGCCATTGTTTAAAAGCATTTGTAGAAAAATAGCATAATCATAAAGGGTAGAAGATAGTCCACCACCGCCTGAGTAATAGCCAGTCTTGATGAGTGGATAGTTAAACACAGTTGGACCATTTAGAACAGTGGTAGTTGATTTTTGTAGATGCCCTTCCGCATCTTCTGTATATAAATTTACTAACCTAGCAGCTTTTTCTTTTGGTACATAAAAGTAGGTATCCTTCATTCCTAACGGTTCAAAAATTCTTGTTCTAAAAAAATCATCAAGTGTGCTTCCTGAAATAATTTCTACCAGACAGCCTAGTAAATCGGTATTTAATCCGTAAGTAAACTTTTCGCCTGGCTGGTGCATCAATGGCATTTTACCCAAACGAGTCATTGCATCCAATAGGGAGCTATTGGTAACCCCTAAGCCACCGGTAATATTATTTTTTGCATAAATAGCAACCGCTTCCTTGCTTCCAATTTGAGCATAGCCTAGTCCAGAAGTATGGGTAAGCAGTTCTCGAATGGTAATTTCTTTTTTGGCTGGAACTGTCGAGTAAGTGGTATCAGCTTCATTAAACTTAACAAGTACTGTTTGCTTTTTGAAAGAGGGAATATATTTTGAAACAGGATCATTTAAAAGTAGTTTACCTTCTTCCATCAACATCATAATGGCTACGCTGGTAATAGCTTTGGTTTGTGATGCAATTCTGAAAATAGCCTCTTTTTTTAAAGGAGTTTTATTTTCAAGATCATCGAAGCCAACGGCTTTGTGATACACTATTTTTCCATCATGTATGATTAATGCAGCCCCTCCATTCATCCATTCTTTTTTGACCCATTCGTTCATCGCATTGTCAAGTCGCTGAAGACGAGAGGATGAAAACCCACCTGCTTCCGGATTGATTGCAGACACAATCTTTTGTGCCGAAATAATATCTACTTGAAGTAGAATCAATAGCATAATAAAAAGTACTTTTTTCATGTTTTTATTTTTTACAAATTCGGTAATTCCGGTATTGAAATTTCAATTGGGTGAATATCAATTGCGGCTGATTTTATTTTTTCTAATCAATTGTTCTTTTTTAAATTGGTAAGAGGCATTGAGAATGTATTGATAAAACTCAACGGTGGTGGCCTTTTGGGTAAATGCAAAGCTAGGCCGATACAGCACCATAAAATTTTCTAATTCTGCTCCTTCTAATCTTGTAATTCTTTTTACAGCCAATTTATTAAATCGATACTTGATGTAATTTTCTTGTTCTTCTTCTAATAAACGAACCTGCATTTTTTGTATTTGCTTATTGCGCCTAAATCGAAAAATATTAATAAATTCAGCCAAGTCTAATCCTACCGAACCACTGCCAGGATTTATGGAAGAAGATATGCCCGGCTTTTCGAAATTAAATTTTTTGCTATAAAAAAGTCGATTTTCAATGGAGTCTTGCCGGTAATTTTGGGTATAAATTTTTACCTCTTTTAATGTTTTAAATTTTTCTACTACTCGCACATGTAGTGATATGTCAAAACTGACAATATTTTTTATTTGCTTTACCGAAAATTGTGCAGTGGGCTTATTATTGTAAATGAAGGAAAGCGAATCTTTGTCGGTAGTTACAATTTCATAATGGCCAATAGAATCAGTAATCGCTTGAGTACCTCCACTGCTTTTAACCAATACGTTGGGTATGGGAATCGTTCTACTTGAATCAAATACATTACCGCTAATCGTTAATTGCGCCATGGATGTACCTGATAATAAAATCAGTAGCACTAGGCTATAGTATATTTTGAATAGCTGGTTCAGAAAGATTTTTTTATAGGAAGCAATATTACGTTATCAAAACTTGTCTTAAGCCTTGCAATCTTCTTTTAACGGCTATTTCGCATTTGAAGTAATTTTTCAATCACTTCAGGATAATGCTGATGCTCTAGCTGATGAATTTTTTTAGCAAGTGTTGCTGGAGTATCATTTTGATCAACCGTACACTTTGCTTGAAAAATTATATTTCCATGATCATAAATCTCATCAACGTAGTGAATGGAAATGCCACTTTCTTTTTCACCAGCGGCAATAACTGCTTGGTGTACCTTATCGCCGTACATTCCTTTGCCACCATATTTTGGTAATAAAGCAGGATGAATATTGATGATATTATTGGGGAAAGCTTTAATCAACGTAGCCGGTATTTTCCATAAAAAACCAGCCAATACTATAAATTCAATTCCTCTTGAAGTTAGTTCAGTAGCATACCCATCTTCATTTAAAAACTGCTCCTTTTCTAAAAGTAAGGTATCAATCTGGTGATTTGCTGCAATCGAGAGCACACCTGCTGTGGGTTTGTTACAAACAATTAGGCTGACCTTAAAGCTTCCTTTGCCTGCTTTTTCAGCAATTTCCATTTGCTGAATTATTTTTTCTGCATTGCTTCCTGCTCCACTGGCAAAAATAGCAACTGATCGCTTGGGTAACTTTTGGCCACCAATTCGGTTTTTAATTTTGTTGAGGTACCCCTTAAAAAAATTAAACTGGCCAAAGGGAACACTTACTAGTAAGACAGCAAAAGGCCAAATAATAGTGGCTGTAAATAAATAAACTAAGATCCAAATAAAACCTTTTTCAATATTGATCAGTAAGAGAAGTTTTCTTGCTGTGTAGCCACAAAGACTGCCTCCGAAAGCAAAAGTGATAAGGATTAACATCAAATTAAATCCATCAACGCCCCAATGCTTTTTTAACTTTTCAAACATATTGCAAAAATGGGTTAAAAATTTGTGATTCAATCTGCTGAAAATAAAAAAACTGTTGGGACGAGGATTTGTTACCAATTAATGACAATGAATATATTTTTAAATTAATACTTGTCTGAAATTCAGACCCGACAAGGAAAAATATTTTTTAAAATTGTTATTAATATCTGACAATCCTGTCTTAAATTTGCGGAATTATTAGGATATTTTTCCTCACCAGACACCCGTTTTCAACTGTATGAGTCTCAATAGAAGAATCTTTAACCAACTCTTAGCCTTCTTTCTGTTTATTGCACTGTTTTCCTTTGCAAATACAAGCTTTGCTGCTGATGGAGAGGCCTTATTTAAAGCGAACTGCGCCAACTGTCACAAACCAATGGAGGACTACATCGGTCCGATGCTTCAAGGGGCACGAAAAAGAGAGCCAAATCCTGAGTGGGCGGTGAAATGGGTGAACAACGTGAACTCGATGTTAGAAACTGATCCTTACGCAAAAGCAATGTTGGCTAAGTACAATGTTAGGATGACTCAGTTTAACTTAAAAGAGGACGAGATTACTGCAATTTTAGATTATGCAGATGCTTATAAAGCACCGGTTCCCGTAGCTCCCGCTGGTGGTGCTGCAGCTCCTGCTGAAGACAACTCATTAATATTTGGCATACTAACACTTATTCTTGCTGTAATTGCACTTATATTATTACAAGTAAATAGCAGTCTTCGCAAATTGACAGACGAAAAAGATCGGATTCTCCGCGCAGAACCTGTGCCTTTTTACCGAAATAAGAGCTATTTAATGATAGGTATTTTGGTTTTATTCTGTTTTGGTGGTTATACCACTATCAATGCTGCAATGGGTTTAGGTCGTATGAATGGCTATCAACCAGAACAACCGATTTATTATTCTCATAAAGTTCATGCTGGCACCAATCAAATTAGTTGTTTGTATTGCCATGGTGGTGCACAGGATAGTAAACACTCAAATGTACCTTCAGTTAACACTTGTATGAATTGTCATATGGCAATTAAAGAATACAAAGGAGACCCAATTGTAAAAGAAGACGGATCAGCAGTGAACGGTACAGCTGAAATACAAAAACTTTATTCTTACGCTGGTTGGAACCCCGACAAGAAAGTGTACGACCAGCCTGGTAAGCCTATTGAGTGGGTTAAAATCCACAATCTTCCTGATCACGTTTATTTCAATCATAGTCAGCACGTAAAGGTGGGTAAGCAAAATTGCCAAACCTGTCACGGAAATATTCAGGAAATGGGTGAAGTGGCCCAATATTCTGATCTAAGTATGGGATGGTGTATTAATTGTCACCGCGAGAGCAAGGTTGATTTTTATGACAAAGCAACCGGCGAAGGCAATAAGTTTTACAGCATTTATGAGAAGTTTCATAATGATATCCAGGCTGGAAAAATGGATAGCGTAACGGTTGAAAAAATCGGCGGGACCGAATGTCAGAAATGTCATTATTAATCGTTTTTAGCTAGCTGTGAACTACTAAGTTTTTGAATTAATTGGCAAATTATCATATTAGCACATTACCACATTTATGGAAAAAAAGTATTGGCAAAATTTTGGAGAATTAAATCAGTCGGAAGCTTATCAGCAGACGACAGAGAAAGAATTTAAAGAAGATTTATTGCCGTTAGAAGATCTAGATGACAAAGGGCTTATGGATGCAAAATCTCCTCGTAGAGATTTTCTTAAATATTTAGGTTTTAGCACTGCTGCCGCTACCTTAGCTGCTAGTTGTGAAATGCCTGTGCGCAACGTAGTTCCGTATTTACAAAGGCCGGACAATTTGATTCCTGGTATTCCTAATTTTTATGCTAGCACCTGTATTAATGAAGGAGACGTTACCTCGGTAATGGTGAAACAAAGAGATGGTCGCCCAATTAAAATAGAAGGTAACGAAATGTCTTCCATTACTAAAGGCGGAACAAGTGCGTTGGTACAAGCTTCTGTTTTAGATTTATATGACAACATTCGCTTGCGTTACCCAATGCAAAAAGCAGGAGCAGATTTTAAAGAAATAACAACTTTTGAAGCACTAGATAAAATGGTGTTGGAAGCAATGAAAGGAATAGGCGGTAAGCCAGTGGTGCTGCTAACTTCCACCATTAATTCACCTTCTACCTTACAAATCATTTCTGAGTTTTTAGCAAAAAATGCAGGAAGTCGCCACGTACAATACGATGCAGTTAGTTACAGTGGAATGATTTTAGCAAATGAAGCTTGTTACGGTAAAAAATATATTCCTTCTTATCATTTTGATAATGCAAAAGTAATAGTAAGCATCGGTGCAGATTTTTTAGGTACTTGGTTAAGTCCGGTTGAATTTGCTGGCCAATATGCACAAAACCGCAGGATTACTGGTGAAAAACCAACGATGAGCCAACACATTCATTTTGAAAGCTCATTGAGTCTAACCGGTAGTAATGCAGATGATCGTTTTATGCACAAGCCTTCTGAAAAAGGAGCTATTGCATTGTCATTGCTAGCTAAATTAGGTGGAGCCGTTACTGCGCCCGCTATTGGTGATGCTGCTTTAAATAAAGGAATTGAATTGGCTGCCGCTGCGTTAAATGCTAACAAGGGTGCAGCTCTTGTGGTTTGCGGAAGCAATGATGTTAATTTACAAATTATAGTAAATGCTATCAACGAGGCAATTGGTGCCAATGGCAAAACAATCAATCATGCCATTAGTTCCAACTACCGCGCAGGTGTAGACGCAGACATGGTTAAGTTGGTAGAAGATATGAATGCTGGCGCAATAGGCGCTTTGCTAATTCATGCTACCAACCCAGCTTATACTTACTATGACAGCAAAAAATTTATCGACGGACTTACAAAAGTACCGGTAACTATATCTTTCAATGCCACCATGAATGAAACTACTGAACGTTGTAAATTCAGTATTCCAAATCATCATTGGTTAGAAAGTTGGGGCGATGCACAACCAAAAACAGGCTACTTTAGTTTATTGCAACCTACTATCAATCCATTGTTTAAAACAAGGTCTTTTGAAACTTCTTTGTTGAAACTTTCTGAAGATGCGTTGGATTATCATACTTACTTTAAAACTTATTGGGTAGCTAAATTAGGTGGCGAAGATGCATACAATACCGCTTTGCAAAATGGTGTGGTAGAACCTGCCACTTTAGTGGTTGGAACGGGAACATTTAATGCAGGTGGTTTAGCTGCTGCAGCTGAAAAAGTTGCTGCTGCAAAAGGGGCTGCCTACGAATTGGTTGTTTATCAAAAAGTTTCAATGGGTAATGGTAATCAAGCCAACAACCCTTGGTTACAAGAATTACCGGATCCTATCACTAAAGTTACTTGGGACAACTATGCATTGGTAAGTCCAGATTTAGCTAAAGCAATCTTGGGTCTTGATGTGGTGGGCAACCAACGCCAAGGGGATGGTTACGAAGTTCATCCTGAAAAACCTACAATTTCTATTACTGTAAATGGCAAGTCAGTTGAATTACCAGTTTTAATTATTCCAGGTATTCATCCTAATGTAGTAGCAGTAGCAGTTGGATATGGTAGACAAAGTGCAGACAAGGATAAAACAGCTCAACATATTGGAAGATCAGCCAATGGCGCGGGTCAAAACGCTTATCCTTTTGTGAGTTTTGATGGAGCTAGTTTTAGGTATTCTTCAGCAGTAGACATTAAGAAAGCTGGAAATACTTATGTCTTGGCACAAACTCAGGTGCATGGTTCATCAGAAAGTCGCCCTGTTATTTATGAAGGTTCATTAAAGAAATTTGTTGAAAATCCAGAACATATATTGGAGGAAGCTACCAAAGAACGTGAGTTATTGATAGAGGCGTCTAAGGGTAAAGATTTTGTAAAAGATGCCACCATTTATCCTGATTTTGAAAAACCGGGTATTAAGTGGGGAATGAGCATTGACTTAAATACCTGTACTGGCTGTAGCGCTTGCGTAGTAGCTTGTACAGCTGAAAATAATGTGAGTGTTGTTGGAAAAATTCAAGTATCCAAAGGACATGAAATGCATTGGTTACGTATTGACCGTTATTTCACTGGCGATATGAAAAATCCAGATGTGGTATTTCAGCCGATGATGTGTCAGCATTGTGATAATGCGCCTTGTGAAAACGTTTGTCCTGTGGCTGCAACCAACCATAGTTCTGAAGGTTTAAACCAAATGACTTACAACCGTTGCATTGGTACAAGGTATTGCGCTAATAACTGTCCATTTAAAGTTCGTCGTTTTAACTGGTTAGATTATAGTGGAGCTGATAGTTTCGAGGACAACCAAAATCCAATGGTGGAGCAAGGTTATATGAATGAGTCGGTGATGCAAATGAATGATGCATTGACCAGAATGGTATTGAATCCAGATGTAACCGTTCGTTCAAGAGGAGTAATCGAAAAATGTTCTTTCTGTGTGCAAAGATTACAGGAGACTAAATTAAATGCTAAAAAAGAACAAGATCCATCAATCGTTAGAAATGTAAAGACTGCTTGTATGCAGGCTTGTCCTACACATGCCATCAGTTTTGGTAACGTGAATGACAAAGAAAGTGATGTTTATAAAATCAGAAACGTGGAGCAAAAACACCGTAATTTTTATGTGTTGGAGCAATTACACGTCCTACCAAATGTGAGTTATTTGGCGAAGGTTAAAAATTCTGACAGAAACGTTACCAATCAAAAAGAAGAGGAATTGCATGGTGCACATTCCGAAGAAAAAAAACATGCTTAAATCTCACAGCGGTTGAGGGGAACATAAAAAAATAAAGCTAACGCCAACAATTAAGTTTGGAGGCAACAAAAAAGCGAATATAATATGTCATTATTAAAGTACGAATCACAGATTAGGGAACCGTTGGTAGATGGTAATAAAGACTATCACCAAGTAACGGAAGACATTATACGTCCTATTGAAATGAAGCCCAGCCGTCTTTGGTATATTGGATTTTATATCAGTGTAGCATTATTGCTATTTGGTGTTTACAGTGTTTACAGGGAGGTTACTTACGGAATTGGACAGTGGAACCTTAATAAAACCATCGGATGGGGTTGGGATATTACCAACTTCGTATGGTGGGTAGGTATTGGTCATGCTGGTACTTTGATATCTGCGATTTTGTTACTTTTTCGTCAGGGTTGGAGAACAGGTGTAAACCGTGCTGCTGAAGCGATGACCATTTTTGCTGTAATGTGTGCAGGTCAGTTTCCAATTTGGCATATGGGTAGAGTATGGATGGCTTTCTTTGTATTACCTTATCCAAATAGTCGCGGTCCTTTGTGGGTGAATTTTAACTCGCCGCTTTTATGGGATGTATTTGCTATCTCTACTTATTTTACCGTTTCTTTATTATTCTGGTATTCTGGTTTGTTGCCCGATCTAGCAACTGTTAGAGATCGTGCTAAAACTAAATTACGCAAATTATTATATGGTGTGGCTTCTTTCGGTTGGACTGGAAGTACCAAACATTGGCAACGTCATGAAAGCTTATCACTTGTATTAGCAGGCTTAAGTACCCCATTGGTATTGTCAGTGCATACGATTGTATCATTTGACTTTGCTACTTCAGTTGTTCCAGGTTGGCATACCACCATCTTCCCTCCTTACTTTGTGGCAGGTGCTATCTTTAGTGGATTTGCGATGGTGCAAACCCTCATGATTATTTTAAGAAAGGTTTTTGGATTACAGGATTATATTACCCTTGGTCATATTGAGGCAATGAATAAGGTGATTGTATTGACAGGATCTATTGTGGGTATTGCCTATATCACTGAATTATTTATAGCCTGGTATGGTCAAAATCCATACGAGTGGTATGCATTTAAAGAAAATAGAGCCAACTTATTTAGTCCTTATGGATGGAGTTACTGGTTAATGATGTTTTGTAATGTGGTATCTCCTCAAATGTTCTGGTTCAAAAAATTGAGAAGGAATATCGCTTTCACTTTTTTCATGAGTATTATTGTTAACATCGGTATGTGGTACGAGCGATTTGTAATTATCGTAACCTCAACTTATAGAGATTATTTACCATCCTCTTGGAGTACTTATTACAGTCCTTCTATCTGGGAAATTGGTTTTTATCTTGGAACTTTTGGATTGTTCTTTACTTGCTTCTTCTTGTTTTCTAAATACTTCCCTGTAATTGCAGTAGCTGAAATTAAAGCAATTTTAAAAACCAGTGGTGAAAATTACAAGAATAAAATGACAGACATTGAGAGGGCGGATGCGGAAAAGTTTTATATAGAAGAAGTAGAACATGCGCATTAAAAATGAAAGCTACTTTTAAAGAAAGGTAGAATGTTTTGAAAAGAACTAATTTATTTGAAGAGAATATAATCATCAAAAAGCCAAAGGATTAATCCGGAGGTTAAAAGTTAAATTTTATGGCTGGAGGAATTAAAAAATTTGTTGTAGGGTGCTTCGATGATGAAGCAGTATTGTTTCCTGCGGTGAAGAATGTTCGCCGCGCAGGTTACAAGATTCATGATGTATACACTCCCTTCCCTGTTCATGGTTTGGATCATGCAATGGGTTTGAGAGAGACTAGTTTACATACTGCTGGCTTTATTTATGGTATTACTGGAACTACTACTGCGCTAACCTGCATTAGCTGGATCTTTACAAAAGATTGGCCATTGAATATTGGTGGAAAACCACATTTTGCTCTGCCAGCGTGGATACCGATTACTTTTGAGTTGACTGTATTATTTGCTGCAGTTGGAATGGTACTTACTTTTTGCTATTTATGTCAACTATCACCCTTTGTAAAAAAACATCATTTTCATCCTAGAGCTACTGATGATTTATTTGTAATGGCAATTGAGTGTACTGAAAAAACTAATGAGGCGGAGGTGACTGCTTTTTTAGAAAAAGCAGGTGCAATAGAAATCAATACCCAGAATGCAGAAACGGGTTGGTGGATTGGCCGATATGATAAAGTTCAAAAATTATATGCAGAAACTGAAAAGGGGTATTAATAGTTGAGTTCTTAATATAAAGAAGTTATTTTAAATGAAAGCTTTGTCTAAATCTTAGGTTAAAATATAAAAGTTTGTAAGATTCGCCTTCCCAAACAGTAATGAAAAGAAGGAGGAAAAAATAGAAAGAATGAAAAAAAATACAATTATAACCGTTTTATTATTTTCAGTTGCAGGGTTAGCTGTAATGACAGGTTGCGAAAATAAACGCAAGCCCGGTAAAATCTATATGCCCGACATGACTTATAGTCGTGCATTAGAAACCTATGCACCTATTGACACTGTATTTTTTACAACGAATGAAAAAAATCCTAGGGGTGAAATTTTTTATAACAGTAAGCCGGTGGAGGGAACTGTAGCAAGAGGGGAGCTATTCCCTTACCTGCTTCCAAATGATTCTCTAGGGTATGCCATGAGTGCTCAAGTAAAAAACCCATTGCCTCCATTAACAACAAAGGACAGTTTAGAGT
>Ga0209550_10002299_pt1 | contig 18365 bp, 19 predicted proteins | sample LauGreSuBDMM15SN_2_FD_187567 | JGI IMG/M metagenome (GOLD analysis project Ga0209550, IMG submission 187567) | Freshwater lake microbial communities from Lake Michigan, USA - Su13.BD.MM15.SN (SPAdes) (version 5) | ecosystem: Environmental > Aquatic > Freshwater > Lake | place: Lake Michigan...
GCTCTGCCGCCAGTTCCAGCGCCACACGGTCAGCGGCCGAGACTTTGGCGCATTCCTGTGCGATCTCATCGGGTGAAAAGGCCAAAGTTTCTGGCGTAAGATGCGTGCGGTCAAACTTGGCGGTCAGTTCAATCACCGCCGCATCGCCCCGCGCGCGGACATCGGCGATGATGGCGGCCACGGCTTGGTCGACATCCTCGGCCTCTTCGCGCTTCAGGCCCAAAAGGGCCTGAAAACGGAGTTCAAAATCCGGGTCTTGAGTGGATAGGAACAGGGGCATGGCACAACCTTTTGCTTTGGGCTTCCTTAGCGTCAGGTCAGGTTTGCTGCAAGGCGCGGCGGCTTAGGCCACCGTGCCGAAATGCGAAAAGCGGTGGGGTGAGAGACCGTATTTCTTGCGAAAGCTTTTTGAAAAGTGTGACGCACTGGCAAAGCCGCAGGCCACCGCCACTTCGGTCACTTTCATATCGGTTTCTGCCAGCAAGGCCCGCCCCCGCGCAAGGCGCAGGTCGTTCATATAGCGCACGGGGGTGATGCCCAGATGGGCTGAGAACAGCCGTTCGATCTGGCGGCGCGATAGGGCCAGATGGGCGGCACAGGCGTCAAGATCGAAATCCTCTTCGATCCGCTCTTCCAGAAAGGCTGCCGCTTGCAGAAGTTTTTCGTGCCTTGTGCCCAAACGCGCCGCCATAGAGGTGGTTTGCTGATCAGCCTCGTCGCGCTTTTGGGTCAACAGGCACATATTCATCACCTCTTGCCCCAAGGCAGCACCATGACGGCCGGCAATCAGCTTTAGCATCAGGTCCGCAGCGGCGACGCCACCGGCACAGGTCATCACACGGTCGTCGATGCAGAAGACTTGGCGAGCGGGGGGCATATCGGGGTGTTGTTCGACAAAGGCGGGGATATTGTCCCAGTGAAGGGTAAACTTGCGCCCCTTTAAGATACCTGCTGCAGCCAAAGCATAGGCTCCCGTGCAAAGCCCGCCCACAATCCGCCCGCGTCGCCACAGGGCGCGCAGCCAATCACCCAAGGCTTGCGAGGCCTTGCCTTCGGGTTCCACGCCTGAGACGACAAAGACAATTCCGTCCGGTTGGGCCGTTGCCCAAGGCCCATCGACGACAATTGGCACCCCGTTGGAACAGGCCACGGGCAACCCATCATCTGACAGAACCTGCCAGCGAAACAGCACTTGTCCGGTCAGTTGATTGGCCATGCGCAGGGGTTCCAATGCGGCGGCAAAGGCCAGCATGGTGAACTTGGGCAGCAAAACAAACGTCACGTTCAGCGGCCGCTCTTCAGCCGCCACACTCACATGGGCAGCGCCCTTCGAGACGAATTTGACCGTTTCTTGCATGACATCCTCCCCTCAGGGCATGCTAGCACAGCTTGGCCAGCATTGCATCGGGGCAAAGGCTTTAGGTGCGCACGCCCGCAAATTTCACCTGCCACTCGGCGCGTTCTTCATCGGTGATCTTGCGAAACAGGTTTTCGGGCACGCTGAATTGGTGGCCTGCGGGCAAGGCGCGGATTGCGGCGTGCACATCGCTGGGCCATGTCCAATCGGTGCTGTTCAGCGCGGTCATCATAGAGGCGGCTGCATCGGGGATGAAGGGGGCTGAGAGAATGGCATAGATGCGGATCAGGTTCAGCGCCAAGCGGATCATGGCTTGGGCCTGATCGGGATCGGTTTTCACCACGCTCCACGGGGCGGCGGATTGCAGATATTCGTTGCCCACCACCCAGATACCGCGCAGTTCGGCTGCGGCTTTGCGCACTTCCATCTCGGCCATCAGGGTTTCATAGGTGCGAATGCGCGCGCCCAGATCGGCAATCAGCGCGGTTTCCTGTGGGCCAAACGCCCCGCCTGCGGGAATGGCATCGCCGAATTTCGACTTGGCAAACTTGGTCACACGGCTGACCAAATTGCCCAAAACGTCCGCCAAGTCTTTGTTGACCGAGGCTTGGAAATTCTCCCACGTAAACTCGGCATCGCTGCTTTCGGGGGCGTGCGACAGCAACCACCAGCGCCAGTAATCCGATGGCAGGATGGACAGGGCTTGGTCCATAAACACCCCGCGCCCGCGCGAGGTTGAAAATTGGCCGCCGTCATAGTTGAGGTAATTGAACGACTTAAGGTAATCGACCATCTTCCACGGCTCGCCAGACCCTAAGATCGTGGCGGGGAAAGACAGGGTGTGGAAGGGCACATTGTCTTTGCCCATGAACTGGTAATAGGTGACGTCCGCTGCCCCCTTATCGGTGCGCCACCAGCGTTCCCAAGCGTCATCGCCCAAACCGTTCGCATCGGCCCATTCAGCCGTGCCCGCGATATATTCGATGGGGGCGTCGAACCAGACGTAGAACACCTTGCCCTCCATCCCCGGCCAAGGCTGATCGCCGCGCTTGACCGGAATGCCCCAGTGCAAATCGCGCGTGATGCCACGGTCTTGCAACCCATCGCCATCGTTCAGCCATTTCTTGGCGATAGAGGTCGTCAGGATTGGCCAATCGTGCTTAGAGTCGATCCACGCTTCCAGTTTATCGCGCAAACTGCGCTGCATCAGATACAGGTGCTTGGTTTCGCGCACCTCTAGATTGGTGGACCCTGACACGGTGGAATGGGGGTTGATCAGGTCGGTCGGGTCTAGTTGCTTGGTGCAATTGTCGCACTGATCGCCCCGGGCTGAGGTGTAGCCGCAATTGGGGCAGGTGCCCTCGATATAGCGGTCGGGCAGAAAGCGGCCATCGTCGATGGAATAGACTTGGCTTTCCGCCACTTCGCGGATCAGCCCGTTGTCGGCCAGAACGCCCGCAAAATGCTGTGTCAGCTTGTGGTTGCGCTGGCTAGAGGAGCGGCCGAAATGGTCGAAGGACAGCTGAAAGCCGCGCGCGATTTCGGCCTGCACATCGTGCATTTCGGCGCAGTATTGATCCACCGGCTTACCCGCTTTGGCGGCGGCCAGTTCGGCGGGCGTGCCGTGTTCGTCGGTGGCGCAGATGAACATCACCTCGTGACCACGGGCGCGCGAATAGCGCGCAAAAAGGTCAGCCGGCAACTGGCTGCCGACCAGATTGCCCAAATGCTTGATTCCATTGATATAAGGAATGGCCGAGGTGATCAGTATCCGTGCCATGTTGTGCCCCTTATTCCCGTTTCGCCCCCGTTTAGCGCAAGCTGGGGCCAAGGGCCATATGCTTGCTTTAACTTGGGGTGTCGTCCGCCCAAGCCTTGCCCTGCAAAAGGGCGGGGCCACTGGCATCTGCGGCGCGGCGGTGCAGATGAAAGCGCGCTTCGGGCGCCATGCGGGCGCGCAGGCGCTGCAAGACCCAAGCGCTGTGGCGTTGGGTTAGGGTTGATCCGCTGGGGGCTGCGGCCATGTGCCAACGGCTTTCGATGCCCTGCGCGCCGCCGTTGTCGGGCGTTAGCAGCAGGCCAAGGGGGGGCAGGCGGCCCGCATGGCGCGCAGCTTCGGCCCCCGTTTCGGCGGCCAAATGCAGGCGGCGCACGGGGGTAAGCGCGGGGGGCGCTGGCAGTTCGGCCAACACCAAGGGCACAGCGCCAGAGCGCAACGCCTCCTCCATCGACCACAGCAGGTCTTCGGGGCGGCGGGCACGCGCGAAGAGGATGCGGCCCGGGTCGGCCAGTTCGGCCAGACCGGGTGGATAAAGGCGTTCGGGCAGCCAGCCCGGGCTGATCCACAGCACGGGACCCTGACTTTCCCCCAAGATCAACGCCGCCAAAGCGGTGCGCGCGGGCCCGCACAGCTCATGCACCCGCCCGCGCGCAAGGTTCAGCCCCAGCCCGCCGGGCAGCGGTTGGGCGGGCCAAGGTTTGCGCCCATGGGCGCTATGAAGAATCGCTAAAGCCATGCGGGATAGGTTAACGTGTTCCTGATACGTTCTCAATCCCGTGGCTTTCCTTTGCCCCCTTGCCGCCCTACCTTCAGGCCAAAGAGGAGAATGCGATGCGCCAGATTGATTTGGGACGGACGGGGATAAAAGTATCCGAACTGTGTCTTGGCACGATGACATGGGGCACGCAGAACAGCGAAGCCGAAGGCCATGCGCAGATGGATATGGCCTTAAGCCAAGGCGTCAATTTCTGGGATACGGCGGAGATGTATCCCGTCAACCCAGTCTCCAAAGAAACTGCTGGGCGCACCGAATCTATCATCGGCACATGGTTTGCCGCACGCGGTGGGCGCGCGCGGGTGGTGCTGGCGACCAAGATAGCAGGTGGCGGGCAAAATGCGGTGCGCGATGGCATTCCACCCTCAGCCACAGTTCTGCGCCAAGCGGTCGAGGGCAGTTTGCGGCGGTTGCAGACCGATTGGATCGACCTGTATCAAATCCATTGGCCCGCCCGCAAACATTACCACTTTCGCGACAACTGGGCCTATGACCCACGCGCCAACGATGCCGCCCAGACTGAGGCCTTGATGCTGGATGTGCTGCAAGAGGCGGGCAAGCTGGTGGCTGAGGGCAAAATTCGCGCCTTGGCCTTGTCGAACGAAACCGTCTGGGGCGCTGCCAAATGGTTGGCCTTGGCCGAAAAGCACGGCTTGCCGCGCATGGCGAGCGTGCAGAACGAATATTCGCTGCTGTGTCGCCAGTTTGACACCGATTGGTCGGAATTCTCGGTGATGGAGGATATGCCGCTTTTGGCATTCTCACCGCTGGCCTGTGGAATATTGTCGGGCAAGTATCAAGGCGATGTGACACCGCAAGGCTCGCGTCGGTCGTTGAACCCGATCTTAAGCGGGCGTATGTCGCCACGGGTCTTTCCGGCAACCCAAGCCTATCTGGATATCGCCACCCGCCACGGCCTTAACCCGTGCCAGATGGCAATTGCCTTCACCCAAACTCGCCCCTTCGCCACGATCCCGATCGTGGGGGCCACGAGTTTGGCGCAATTGGCGGTGAACATCGCGCCCATCACCCTGTCAGGCGAGGTCTTGCGCGAGATTGCCGTGGCCCATAAAGCCCATCCGCAGCCCTACTGATTCGGGCTTGACCCAGATTGGACCTGAAGCCCTTGCGCCATTTGATCCGCCTTGCCGTCCTTAGTGTGGTTTTGGCCGCTTGTGCCCAAAAACCAGCACCGCACGCCAGCTTTCGCGACCCCGAGCGGGCACTCTATTCTTTGGCAGGGTTTGATGGTGCACGGCTTTCGGGCGCTTGGCATCAGGTGGCGGGGTTCGGGGTGGCCTGCAGTGGCGGGATGATCGAGGTGGGGGCCGAGGCGCAGTTTGATCTATGCCTGCCCGATGGGCAAAAGCAGGGCAGGGGGGCCATGGAAGCCACAATGCCCGGGCGCTTTGATCTGCAAGGGATCGGCCCGCTGTGGGTGCTTTGGGCCGATGCGGACAATCGCACTGTGGTTTTGGGCGCACCTTCGGGTGCTTATGGGTTCATCTTGAACCGCGACGCAAAACTGCCCGCAGATCGGCTGACAGCCGCGCGGGATATTTTGGCCTTTAATGGCTATGATGTAACGAGCCTTAGCATTTACTAAGCATTGCGTCTTGCGATTGCCGCAAAATTCCGCGACCTTAAGCGCACTGCGTGCCTGAGAGGTTAAGATGCCGTCCGACCGTTCCGAATTTGAAACGCCGACTGTTTTGTTGCTGGCCGCGACCTATGCCCTTTGGGCTTTGGGCACCCTGCTATGGGGGCATAACGCTGTTTTTGCAGTGCTTTTGACCGGCGTTGCCATCGCCCAATTTCTGTCTTTGCAGCACGAGGCGTTGCACGACCACCCCTTTGCCAACCCACTTCTGAACGAGGCGCTGGTCTTTCCAGCCCTTGCCGTCTTTGTGCCCTACCGCCGCTTTCGCACCACGCATTTGCAACACCACCACGACCCCGCCCTGACTGACCCTTATGACGACCCAGAGTCGAACTATGTTGATCCGCAGGTGTGGGCCAAACTGTCGACTGCGCGCCGGTTCTTGCTGAGGGTGAACAACACGCTCTTGGGGCGGATTGTCTTGGGGCCGTTTTTGGGCACTTGGGCCTTTGTCGCGGGCGATGTGAGGTTGATTATGCGTGGCGAGCCCAAGGTTTTGCAGGCTTGGATGCTGAATTTTGTGGGCCTTGTGCCGGTTGTGATCTGGCTGACATGGGCCGCGATGCCCATTTGGGGCTACGCTTTGGCGATCTATCTGGCCATGGCGCTTTTGAAGATCCGCACCTTTCTGGAACACCGGGCACATGAGTCGCACCGCGCCCGCACCGTGGTGATCGAAGATCGCGGGCCGCTGTCGTTGTTGTTTTTGAACAACAACTTCCACGTCGTCCACCATATGCACCCTGCCGTTGCGTGGTACAAATTGCCCAAGCTTTATGCCGCGCGCAAAGCGCATTACCTGCGGCGCAATGATGGCTACCTCTATCGCAGCTATGTCCAAGTTTTTGCGCAATACCTGCTGCGCGCCAAAGACCCCGTGCCGCATCCGGTCTGGCCCGTGCGCAAAGATGGCCGTGACGAGGTTTAGGTGATCCGCCGAAAGGTGGGCACTGGGCCGGAATTGTCAAAGAACGGCACGCCTTGTTGATCGTGGCCCGCCAATAAAGCGCGCAGTTCGGCCAAGACGATCTCGGTGATGAAGGGCAAATCTAGGCTGCGGGTTTCTTCCAGCGATACCCAATGCAGATGCGACAGCTCGTCCTCGGCCCCCGAAAAATCCTCAAGCGCGCCGTCGATATGATCGGCGTCGGCCAGAAAGAACCGCGCGTCAAAGCGGCGCGGGCTGCCGGGTGGGGTGATGGCGCGGAAGATAAAGCGCAAGGGGGCTGTGGGCGGCAAGGATAGGCTCGTTTCCTCGCGCAACTCTCGGCGCACGCAAGCGACAAGAGCTGCGGGCGTGGGCGAGGCGGGCAACAGGTGCTGGCCCAAGCGCGTGACGCATTGGGGCGCAAGGCCAAGCGCATCACTGTGATCGCTTTTGTCCACCCGACCGCCCGGAAAGACATATTTCGACGGCATAAACACTGCCCCCGCCCCGCGTTGTCCCATCAACACCCGCCCCGCGCCACCGCGTCTGACCAGAACGACGCTGGCGGCAGGGGTGATGGGCACGTCAGACATGGGTCAGCACCGCAGGATCGCTGTCCAATTCTGCCGAAAAGCCGTGCATCCGCTTGGCCCATTGCAGGGCGACCATAGCGCCTTTCAGGCGCGGCAGCAGAACCAGCGACAAAAGGGCCGTGCCGATTGTGAAGAACGTCGCCATGACAGCCGGTTCCGGCCGCCATTCGACAAAGACATACAGCATCAAGGGCGCCATCAAATGTCCCACGATCAAAATCGTCAGATAGGCGGGGCCATCATCCGCGCGCTGATGGGAATAATCCTCGCCACACTTGGGGCAGGCAAGGTTGACCTTTAGATAGCTGTGCAGCAGCGCCCCCTCGCCGCATTTGGGGCAGCGGCAGGCAAGGCCGCGGCGGATGGCGGGCCAAGCGGGGCGCTCGGCGGTGAGGGCGTCTTCGGTCAGGAGAGTGTTTGAATGGGTCATGGGGTGTCCTTCCATAAAGCCCTCTAGCGCAAGTTTCCCACGAAGTTGAGGGGGTCTGACATAGCCTTGGCACAAAGTTTCATTTTTTCTTTTTGGTCGCGACGGAAACCCAAAACCCGCCCGTATTACCTGCATCAAGACCAGCACAGGGCGGGTCTGACAAAGGAGAGTAAGATGAACGTTTCTGGTAAAAAAATCGGTCTGGGCGTTGTTGCTTTGGCCGTTGGGTTGATGGGGTCTGTGGCCGTGGCTGACATGGCGCAAAGCAAGACCCGCATGGGTGGCTTTCTGGGCGCCCTGTTCGGCGGGATTGGTCCGAACTTTGACTTCACTGCGGCTGACGCCAATCAGGATGGTAACGTAAGCCCAGAGGAATTGGCGACTTATCGCGCGGCACGGCTAACGGCCATCGACGCCAACAACGATGGCATCGTGTCGACCGAAGAATTGACCGTGTCGCAATCGGCCGCCGAAGCAGAACGTGCCGCCCGCAAGGCCGCCCGCTTGGTGGCAGATCTTGATGCTGACGCCGATGGCCAGCTTTCAACGGCTGAACTGATCGCAAAGCCGGTTCGTCCAGAAGCCTTTGGTCGAGCAGATGCCAATGCTGATGGCGTGATTGATCAGGCCGAAGCCACCGCCGCTGCCGAACGCCCGCAGGGGCGTGACGGGCACCGTGGCCACCACGACCGTCCCGAGCAGGGGGCCGGTGCAGAACCTGCCGCGCCCGCCAACTGATCGCACCCCTAAATCGCCGCGCGGCATCCTTTTGCCGCGCGGCCCCGATTGCCCCGCCTGACCCAAGACGATATTGCCTAGGGATGGACATGCCGCGCGACACTTTGGACGAGGTTTCAGACGAGACGCTTTTGGTGCTCTATGCCAATGGAGACCCAAGTGCGGCGCGTCTTTTGACGACCCGCTTAAGCCCGCGTGTTTTGGGCTATGCGACCCGCCTTTTGGCCGACCGCGCCGAGGCTGAGGATGTCACGCAAGAGGCGATGATGCGCCTGTGGCGGATAGCCCCGCAGTGGCGCGCCGGAGAGGCGCAGATTTCGACGTGGCTGTACCGCGTGGTGACCAATTTGTGCACCGATCTTAAGCGCGCGCGTCGCAGGCGGCCCGGTGTCGCCCTAGACGATGCGCCAGAGGTGGCAGGTGCAACTGAATCGGCCGTGTCCACCTTGATGCAGGCCGACAGGATGACGGCTTTGCAGGCAGCGCTTGACCAGTTGCCCGAACGTCAGCGCCAAGCCGTGGTGCTGCGCCATATCGAGGGGCTGGCCAACCCCGAGATCGCCCAGATCATGGATTTGGGCGTGGAAGCGGTGGAAAGCCTGACCGCGCGGGGCAAACGCGCCTTGGCCGCGATTTTGGCAGGACGCAAGGCAGAGCTGGGCTATGAAGATGACGCCGATGAAAGTGAGGCTGTGGGATGACCGATGACATGGATCTTGACGCGCTGCTGGCCCAAGCTGCGGCCACGCCAGTTGCCCCCTCTGCGGCGCTGACGGCGCGGATTTTGGCAGATGCGCAAGCGGTGCAACCGCGTCCACAAGCGAAGGTTGTCCCCTCTCGCCCGCGCCCTGGCGTCTTGGCTTGGCTTTCTGACTTGGCCGAAGGCTTAGGCGGCGGTCGTGCTGTGGCGGGCCTGTCTTTGGCTGGTGTGGCGGGCTTGTTTTTGGGCGTGGCCGACCCTTCGGCGCTGCAATCGCTGTCCACGCTGATTGCGGGCGATCTGACGAGTGTAGAGCACATGGACCTGCTTCCCGCCACCGACATCCTTTGGACGGAGAATTAAGATGACCCAATCGCCCGATACCACGGCCACTGCCTCCAAGTCCAAAGCCTTGCGCTATGTCTTGGTGGCCTCACTGGCGCTGAATTTGGCGGTGGGGGGGGTGCTGCTGGGGTCCGTTCTGCGGGGCGGGCCCGAGGGGCGCGATATGGCGCGGGATATGGGCTTTGGCCCCTATGACAGCGCCCTGCGCCCCGAGGATCGTGACACGCTGCGCACGGCCTTGCGCCAAAAATCCCGCGATCTGAAAGCCAACCGTGCCTTGGCGGGGGCGGATCTGGTGGCGGTGGTCAGCAGCCTGCGCGCCACGCCGTTTGATCCGGCAGACCTAGCCGCGGCCATGACGGCCCAGCAAGATCATCTGGCTGCGCGGATGAAGTTTGGCACGGATGCGATGCATGACTTTCTGGTCAGCCTAACCCCGCAAGAGCGGTTGGACTTTGCAGACCGCTTGGAAGATCGGTTGCTGCGTGCCCCCAAAGATCCGGCGGACCCGCCCAAGCAATAACGCCATCCTTCACGCGGCGCGGCGCACAATGGTCACCTGATTGCGGCCATGCGTCTTGGAATGCATCAAGGCGCGGTCGGCCTGCGCCACTAGGTCGCTGATTTGAACCGGATCGGCAGGGCCGCCACCACCCGTTGTCATGCCGATGGAAATCGTCACCTCGGCCTTTGTGCCATTGGCCAAATCAACGGCGCAGCCATCCACGGCACGGCACAGGCCTTGGGCGATGATCTGCGCATCGACAAGGCTTGTGGCGGGCAAGGCGATCAAAAACTCCTCTCCTCCGATCCGCGCCAACAGGTCAGTCGGGCGCAGATACTGTGTCAGGCGGCGCGCCACCTCGACCAGAACAGCATCGCCTGCGGCATGGCCCCAGCGGTCATTGACGGCTTTGAAGCGGTCGATGTCCACCACCAACACGGCGAACTCGTTGACGGTGGCGCGGGCGCGGTCTGCAATGGCTGCCAGTTGCGCCATGCCATAGCGGCGGTTGTGCAGGCCCGTCAAAGGGTCATAAATCGCCATCCGCAGCCCATCCTCGACCGAGGCGCGCAAGCGGTCGCCATCGCGCTTGCGCGCAACCAAACGGTGCAATCGCAGCGCCAATTCGGCTGTGGGCATGGTTTCATCCACGACCTCATGCGCGCCAAGGTCAAAAGCCGTCGCCGAAAGCCCAGACGCTGCATGGGTCGCCCAAATGCAGAACGACGCATTGCGCGTGGAGTTGCGCGACAGCAATTCTGACATGATACGCAGTCCCCCCCCGCGCCGCCCAGATCGGCGTGAAGCAGGTAGACGTCGGGCGCAGACCCTGCGGTGTTGCTATGCACCTCTTCTGGCGCCATGATCACAAAGCGGTCTTGACCCATCGCTGCCAAATCGCGCCGCAAGCGCATCGCCTTGTCGGGCTGCGGCAACACAAGGGCAATCTGCCCCGGTAGGGCAAAAGTCTGTGCTGGTTCCGCCAAACCCAAAAGGCCCAATCCATGATTGGCAGCCCCGCCCAAGCCCGCCACCGCCTGTCGCATCCGCATGACAGCGCGCAGACGGGCTTGCAGGGTGTGATCTTCGATCGGTCGGGTGAGGAAATCTTCCGCCCCCAAGCGCAAGGCTTGCAGCCGCAGGGCCGCTTGCGCTTGGGTTGCCACCACAATCACAGGAATGCGCCGCGTTTGAGGATGGGCTTTGAGCGTCTTAAGCGTGTCCATCCCCAAAGATAGGTTCAGCACGATGATATCGGGCCGCTCCACCAAGGCCAATCGCAGCGCCACCTCGCCATCGGCGGTGGTCAACGTTTGATAACCCGCTGCGGTGAGTTTGACCTTGAAGACGATGCGGTTTGAAGACACATCATCGACGATAAGGATTTTGCCGATCATCGAAAGAGAACCCAATTGCTAACTGCTTGCCTGTCACTCTTGCCGCCAAATCGTTAAGAAACCCTTTCCAACGCCTTGATCAAATCCGGAAAGTTTGAGGGAACCTGTGCATAACCCTAAGGATAACAGCAAAATCGGGCGTGAAATGGCCGAAACCATTGCCGCCCAAGCCTTGGCGTGGCTTGCGGGCGACCCCGAAAATCTTAACGGCTTTCTGGCGCTAAGTGGCCTGTCGCCGGGCGAATTGATGGACCAAGCCCACGATGCGCGCACCTTGGGGGCCGTGTTAGACTTTATCCTGACCGAGGACCGCTTGGTGATTGGCTTTTGCGATGTGGCGTCTTTGGCCTATACCGTGCCACAACGGGCGCGGGCGTCGTTGCCCGGTGGCGAGATTTATCATTGGACCTGACGACATGATCAAAGCAGTTATCTTCGACAAGGACGGCACCCTGTTTGACTTTCGCCAAAGCTGGGGGGCTTGGACCTTGGCTTTGTTGAAAAAGCTGGAGCCCGTGACGCGGGGCGATCTTGCGGCGGTGTTGGGCTTTGATCCCGTGGCGTTTGCCTTTGCGCCGGGCAGTGCTGTCATCGCCCACACCAGCTTTGAGATTGCCGACCTGATCCTGCCGCATCTGAAGGGCGTTTCCATGCCCGAATTGCTGCAAATCATGCATGATCTGGGCACATCTGCCCCCATGGTGCCCGCGGTGAACCTGCCATTGGTGCTGTCGGCCCTGAAAGCCAAGGGCTTGGCGCTGGGCTTGGCCACCAATGACACCGAAGGGCCCGCCCGCGCCCATTTGGCCGGTGCCAAGGTGACGCATCTGTTCGATTTTATCGCAGGCTGCGATTCGGGCTATGGCGGCAAGCCAGAGCCGGGGCAGCTTTTGGCCTTTGCCGCCCATGTGGCCTTGCCCCCCGCCCAGATCGCCATGGTGGGCGACAGCCTGCATGATCTTGACGCCGCACGCCGCGCGGGGATGAAGGCCGTGGGCGTGCTGACGGGCCCCGCCACACGCGCCCAACTGACCCCACATGCCGATGTAGTCTTGGACACAATCGCCGAACTTGGCTCTTGGATTGATGGGTTGACTGCCGCCTGATCTGCCCCAAATCCAAAAACGACGCTTTCATGTCGGAAACAAAGTCAGCGCCAGCGGGCGCTTTCCGTCATTCTGGGGGCCAGCGAACAAAGGGGCGAAATCCCCACGACAGGAGGATACCCGCATGACCGAAGAAGCCACCAAGCGCCGCAGGGCGGGGGGCCGTGCCGGCAATAAGGAACGCGCTGGGTCCTCTGTCATCGACCAGATGCCGTGGCGCATTCCCGTCAACCCTGATCGTCCGACCGAACCCTTGGACGCTGATGGCGTTCAAGCGATCCATCGCGGTGCGATGAAGATTTTGCGCGACATCGGCATCGAATTTCTGAACCCCGACGCCGTGGAACACCTGAAGCGCGCAGGCTGTTTGGTGAATGGCACCAATGTGCGGATGGACGAAGATTTCGTCATGGAAATGCTGGCCCGCGCGCCCGAAACATTCACGATCACGCCACGCAATGTCGAACGTGAAGTGATCATGGGCGGCAAGCATATGCTGTTTGTCAACGTGTCCTCCCCGCCCAATTCGTGGGATTTGGAACGCGGCAAACGCTCTGGCGATTTTGAAACCTTTAAAGATTTCATGAAGTTGACGCAGTATTTCAACTGCATCCATATCGCGGGTGGCTACCCTGTTGAACCCATCGACATCCACCCGTCGGTGCGCCACTTGGATTGTCTTTATGAAAAGCTGACCATCACTGACAAGGTTGTGCACGCCTATTCGCTGGGCGCAGAACGCGTGGAAGACGTGATGGAAATGGTCCGCCTTGCGGGCGGTTTGAGCGAGGAAGAGTTCCAAGCCAAGCCCCGGATGTATACCAACATCAACTCTGTCTCGCCCCTAAAGCACGACTACCCGATGCTCGATGGCGCGATGCGCTTGGCCAAGCGCGGCCAGCCTGTGGTGATCACGCCTTTCACGCTGGCGGGGGCTATGGCGCCTGTAACTATGGCGGGCGCTGTGACCCTGTCGTTGGCCGAAGCACTGGCGGCGGTGGCCCTGCTGCAATTTATAGCGCCAGGTTGCCCTGTGGCGATTGGCACCTTCACCTCGAACGTCGATATGAAATCGGGTGCGCCGGCCTTTGGGACGCCCGAATATATGCGCGCCACGCAGATGACGGGGCAGTTGGTGCGCTATTACAAGCTGCCGCTGCGGTCTTCGGGCGTTTGTGCGGCCAATGTGCCCGATGGTCAGGCGATGTGGGAAACCTCTAACAGCCTGTGGGCCTCGGTGCAAAGTGGCACCAACATGGTCTATCACGCGGCGGGGTGGCTGGAAGGCGGGCTGATCGCCAGCCCTGAAAAGTTCATCATGGATTGCGAAGTGCTGCAAATGATCCAGCGCTATTTCGAAGCGGCGACCTTCGCCACGACCGAAGACGATATTGCCATTGAAGCGATCCGCGATGTTGGTCCTTCGGGCCATTACTTTGGCACGCCCCACACCCAATCACGCTACACCACAGCCTTTTACGCGCCCTTCTTGGCTGATTGGCGCAATTACGAGGCGTGGAATATCGATGGCGCGATGTGGACAGCGGAACGCGCCCACAAGATGTATAAGGCCATCATGGCCGAATTTGTGCCGCCCGAAATGAACGGCGATCACCAAGAAGACCTGCGCCGCTTTGTGGCCAAGCGCAAACAAGAAGGCGGCGCGCCGACCGATTTCTAAGGGCTTGGCCCTATTCGGTCTGGAACACCGGACGGGGCTGAGGGTTTAGGAATTCGGTCTGCAAGGTGCGCTGAAGGCCCTCGTGCAAGGACACGGGGGCGATAAAGCCATGGTGCGCGTGCGAGGTGAAGGTGGTCGTGCGGGTGAATTTGTGCAGGCGCATCGCGCTGATGGGCAAGGTTCGCCCTGTGATGGCAGCCAAGGCATCCGCCATATGGCCCAAAGCCATCCCCAAGACCAATGGCACGATTGGGCCCGTGCCTGATTTTGCGTGCAAGGTTTTGCGTGCCAAAGACACCAGATCGCGCATGGTCATGTCAGGCCCATCGACATAATTAAACAGATGCACCCCCGGCCCCAATTGGGCGGTGTGGATTAGGAAGGCCACGAGATTGTCGATATAGGCCAAAGATTTGCGGTTCTCTCCACGCCCGACCATCAAAAACCGCCCCAAGGCGATTTGGCGAAACAGCGTGTCAACATTGCCGCGATTTCCCGCCCCAAAAACCACCGTTGGGCGGATGATCGTCAAAGACCGTGTCAGCGGCACCTCGTCGGCCCACGCGCGCAAGACCTGCTCGGCGTCATATTTGCTGCGGCCATAGGCGTTGAAGGGTTTGATAGCCCCCGTCTCATCTGTGGCAGCCTCGACAAAACCGTAAACCGCAACGGAGGAGGTGAAGATGATCCGGTTGATCCCCCGCAAAGCTGCCGCGCGGCAAAGGTTGCGCGTGCCCTCGACATTGACGCGGGTGTAAAGATCAGCGGGTTGCACATCATCGCGGTGCTCTGCGGCCAGGTGAAAAATCGTCTCGCCCGTCAGGGCGTGTGCCAAGCGGTCTGTGTCCAGAATATCCACCAGCGCAACCCGTTCCGGAAAGGTCTGGCTGGGGGCTTTATCAACAATCCGAAAACTTTCGCCCGCCTGCTGCAGCGCCAAGCTTAAGTGCGTGCCGATAAATCCGCTGCCGCCTGTGATCAGATAGGTCATGATTTTCCCAAGGGGCCTTACAAAGAAAAGCGGCCCAGCTTTGTGTTCTGTTTCAACGCTTCCCGCCCCGCGCCGCCAATCGTGCGAAACCTTCGGCGTTTGGCGGCAGCCACTAGGCTGCGGTAGGCCAGCACAAAGCAAATCATCGCGGCCACGACCAAGGCACAGGCCCGCCCATTTTGGTTCCAAAAGACCACGCCCAAGGCTGCGGGGGCGATCATGGCTGGCAGCAGGATCAGCGTGGCCAAGGGGTTGCTGACAGCGCCCCGCTTTTTGCCAAGAGCCAAGATTTCCAAACTGCGCAGAACCACGTGGTGACCATGCATCTTATCGGCGCGAAAGGCTGATCTGCGCCGGCCCATCCGCCGCGCCACGGCAAAAACCATGTCTGCCAGCGGCCAGAAGAACACCAGCACAACCGCCCAAGGCGACAGATCAGGCTGCTCTTGCAACATCTTGACCGCGATGCAGGCCAAGACAAAGCCCGTCAAATAGGCCCCCGCATCGCCCAAGAACAAAAGCCCGCGTGGGAAGTTCACCAATAAAAACCCACCCACGGCGGCCATGACGATCCACAGGGCTTGAACCGCCTGATCCTGCCCGCTTTTCATCCCGATCAGGGCCAAAGCGCCGCCCGTGATCAGGCTGGCAAAGCCGCAAAGCCCATGCAGCCCGTCCACCATGTTAAAGGCCTGTGTCACCCCCGTCAGCACCAATGCTGTGAGGAAAAGACTTGGCAGGGGAAGGGCAAATATGCCGTCCAAAGGGGCCACGCCCATGCGGGAGATCGCCGCGTCAAAGACCATAATCACCAGAAAACTACTGCAAACCGATGCAACCAAGCGCCAAATTGGGGCGACAGGCCAGCCCGCATCCTCGCCCAAGCCCGCGGCAAAAACAGGCAGGGCGCATAGGATAAGCCCCACCAGCAAAGTGCTTTGCGCCACAGGAAAGACCAGCCAAGCGACGATAAGCCCCAAAGCCACGGCCAGCCCGCCCAAGCGCGAGGTTGGGTTGGCGTGACAGGCCTGAACCGCGCGCAGATCATCACGCTTGCGGCTTTGCAATTGGCTGAGGATTGCCAAGATGACAGAGAGAAAGAAGCTGATCGACAGCGCAATCTGGGCCATTTGCTATGCTTTTCTGAACGAAAGAAAGTTTATAAAATGGACGTCGGTATCAATAATCTACGACCATCGTGGCCAAGAGGCGCCCGAATTGCAAATGGAATCTGTGGAATTTGAAGCAAACACACAAAAGCGCGCCCTGTTTGGCCGTGCCAAGGCGCAGCGAGCAAGGCCCGCTGTAGCGTTTTGGGGATTTGGCGCTCGTTAAGCGCCAAATACTACTTGCCAAAGGCAAGCCAGATCAGTGTCTTACAGCGATTTTGTGATTTTGCCGACATGGCAGCCCGTAGGGGAGTCGAACCCCTCTTACCTGGTTGAAAACCAGGTGTCCTAACCGATAGACGAACGGGCCACTGTCGGTGAGGGGCTGTCTAATCAAGGTCTTCGGGCGGCGCAAGAGGAAATTTATGCCTTATGCAAAGGCTGCATCTTCCAGTCGAAACTGCGGTTTTGACTTGCCGTTCCAGTGATTGATTTCCAGCCTTCCCGCCAGATGCAGCCGGCGGTGGCCGGCGTTTTCAAGGGCCTCGCCCAAGGGCGTGTCAAAGGCGTTGAACAAAACCCCGTCCACCTTTGCCCCCGCCCCATCGCCAAAGGTCAGGCGCAGGTGGCCCGTGCCCATGCGGCGGGTGGTGACGGCTTGGTCGGCAAAGGCAAAGCGCGGCGCGGGAGAGGAGGCGCCGAAGGGCCCCGCCTGTTCGATCTGCTCGATCAGTTCAACCGTGGCTGCGGTGGGCATCAAAAGGGCGGTGATATCCAGATCGCCTGCGCCCGTGGCACCAGCCCCTTGGCGGGCCAGAAGGGCTTCAAGCCGCTGCATCGCGGGCAGCAGCTGCGCGCGTGTCAGCGTTAGCCCCGCCGCCATCTTATGCCCGCCGCCCTTTACAATCATCCCCTCGGCCGCAAGGCGCTGGATGGCAGAGCCAAGGTCAACGCCCGTCACAGACCGCGCCGAGCCTTTGCCAATATCGCCCTCAAAGCCAATCACCACGGCGGGTTTGTGCAGCGCCTCTTTCACGCGCGCCGCGACAATGCCCACCACGCCGGGGTGCCAGCCGTCTTCGGCGGCCCAAGCCAGCGCGCCATCGGTTCCGTGCGCATCGACCTGCGCCAGCGCCAACTCACGCACCTGCGCCTCGATCTCGCGGCGTTCGGAGTTGAGCGTTTCAAGCCGCGCGGCCAAGGCTGTGGCCTCGCCCTCTTGATCGGTGGCAAGCAGCCGCGCGCCCAGATCAGCTTGACCAATGCGGCCCCCTGCGTTGATGCGGGGGCCTAGCACAAAGCCCAAGGCATAGGCGGTGGGGGCCTGATCCAGCCGCGCAGAATCGGCCAAGGCGCGCAGGCCCACCCGCTCGCGCCGCGCCATAACCTTTAGCCCCTGCCGCACAAAGGCGCGGTTCACGCCGATCAGCGGGGCCACATCGGCCACGGTGGCAAGGGCCACCAAATCCAGCAGCGCCATAAGGTCAGGCCCCTGCTGGCCTTGCGCTTTCAGGCGGCGGTTGGCCTCGACCAGAGTTAAAAACACAACCGATGCCGCGCAAAGATGCGCCAGATCGCCGGTTTCATCCTGACGGTTGGGGTTCACCACGGCCAAGGCCTGGGGCAGGGTCTCGCCGCCCAAGTGGTGGTCTAGCACGATCACATCACAGGCGGCTGCGGCGATAGGGTCGTGGCTAAGCGTGCCGCAATCGACACACAGGATCAGATCATGTGCAGCACCAAGTGCTGCCATGGCGGGCACGTTGGGGCCATAGCCCTCGTCAATCCGGTCTGGGATGTAGAGCGTGGGCGTCAGCCCAAAGTGCCGCAGCCAGACGATCAAAAGCGCCGCCGAAGCGCCGCCGTCGACATCATAATCGGCAAAGATCGCAATGCGTTGGCGCAAGGTGACGGCCAGCAACAGACGGTTCGCCGCGTTTTCCATATCGCGCAGAGACATCGGGTCTGGAAGCAGGTCGCGCAGGGCAGGGGCAAGATAAGCCTCCGCCCCCTCGGGCGCCACACCGCGCAGCACCAGCGTCTGGCACAGGGCGGCAGGAAGGCGCGAGAGTTGCCCCATAGCCTCGGCCAAACGCGCGGCCTGCGGCGCGGGCCCAGACCACCGCCGCCCGGTGAGGGAGAGATCGACGTTCAAGAAGGCGCTCATGGGGAAGGGATGACGGAAGATGGCGGGGGGCGCAAGGGTGGGGGTGTGGGGGAGGGTCGGCCGCGTTATCGGGGATTTGGGGTGGCTGCCGAGGGGCGCTATG
>Ga0209550_10002300_pt1 | contig 18360 bp, 15 predicted proteins | sample LauGreSuBDMM15SN_2_FD_187567 | JGI IMG/M metagenome (GOLD analysis project Ga0209550, IMG submission 187567) | Freshwater lake microbial communities from Lake Michigan, USA - Su13.BD.MM15.SN (SPAdes) (version 5) | ecosystem: Environmental > Aquatic > Freshwater > Lake | place: Lake Michigan...
CGACTCGCGAGATGGGGATAGTGCGCGTCAGGCAGAATGAGAAAACGCGCGTTATTAACCACCAGCGGCAAGCGGCGGCGACGCTGCTCCGGCGACCAGCCGATGAACTGATCGCGGTAGCGCAGATGAGACGCCGCCGCGCTGAAACTGACCACGGCGAGCCACTCTCCTCGGTAAGTGGCCGCATAACGCAGGTGCTCGCGGGTCTTTCGCGCCTCGCCATCGTGAGCGCCGCGGCGCACTCGCATCGTATCGTGGTCGAATTCACACCCCAGCAAGCTGAACCGTAGAACGCCTCACTCGTCCTTCCCCATCTTCGTCTGCACCGTCGTCGCCTTAACCTGCGCGAGAAACGCCGTCAGCGTCTGATCCAATTCCTTGGTCTTCTCCGGCATTTTCGCGGAGAGGTCGTTCGCCTCGCTGAGATCGTTCGAAAGATCGAACAACTCGAGTTTCCCTGTCTTCCAGGTCTTCACCAATTTGAAATTGTCCCAGCTTAGCGCGGACTGCGCGTTGCGATCCACCGCCTAGTGAAAGATCAAATAAGGCCGTTGGCGCTTCACTTCACCCACCCCGGCACTGGTACGACGATACGGCGCTGTTTCAGCCACATTCGCTCAACGCCCCATCCAGCCGCCGTCGACGATGAGCGTCGCGCCGTGGACGTAGTCGGCCGCGGCGGACGCAAGGAATACGGCGGCGCCTTGGATGTCCTCCGGAGCCGCCCACCGGCCTGCCGGAATGCGGGCGAGAATCTGCGCCTGCCGCACAGGGTCGTTGCGCAGCGCCTCGGTGTTGTCGGTCGCGACATAGCCGGGCGCGATGGCATTCACGTTAACGCCCTTTCCGGCCCATTCGTTGGCAAGCGCCATCGTGAGCTGGCCCGCTCCGCCCTTACTGGCAGCATAGCCGGGAACGTTGATCCCGCCCTGAAAGGCCAGCAGCGAGGTGACGAATATGATTTTACCCGAGCCGCGGGCGACCATCGCGCGGCCTAACTCTCGCGCGAGAATGAACTGGGATCCAAGGTTGGTCGCCAAGACTTCGTCCCAATACGCATCGGAGTGTTCGGCGGCGGGTTGCCGACGGATGATGCCGGCGTTGTTGACGAGAATATCAATCGGCGCGCACTCAGCCTTCACCTTTTCCAGGAAACCATAAAGGGCGGCACGATCCGAGAGGTCGCACGAAAACCCCTTAAACGATCGACCTGCGGTGCGAACCCGCTCCGCGACGTTGCCGGGACTCTCCGCGAGCGAGGCACTCACGCCGATGATATCCGCACCGGCCTCGGCTAGCCCGACTGCTATGGCCTCGCCGATTCCCCGCCGGCAGCCGGTTACGAGCGCAGTCTTTCCGCGGAGGCTGAATTTTTCGGGTAAACTCATGGCGTGCCGTCCTGACAGGAGAGCAGGACCTTCATCGCGGAGGGATCTGCCTCCAAGCGGGGAAACAACTCGGCGATCTTCTCCAACGGGTGGACTTCTGTGATAAGGTCGGCCAGCGGAAGCTCGCCCGAGGCAATCAGCTGGATCGCGCTTTCGTAGTCCTCGGGCTCGTAGACGCGGGTGCCGATCAACCGCAGTTCTTTCCAGAAAAACTGAAAAAGGTTCACCTCGACGGGCCTCGCATGGATGGCGACGAGCACCACACGACCACGAATCGCGAGCAGGTCCGGCAAACCCAACACCGCGTGCTTCGAACCCGATACTTCGAAAACGACGTCCGCGCCGCTCTCGTTTGAACGCGCTCGGACCAGAGCCGGGAGATCGGTTTGTGTCGGGTCAAAAGCCTCGAAGCCCAATCGGCGGGCCAGCGCCAGCCGGAAGGGATTGATCTCGGCAATCAAGACGCGCGCACCGGCATGACGTGCCACCATCGCGACCAACATGCCAATGGGGCCGCCACCGATCACCACCGCAAGTTCTCCCGGCGCCACCGCGCCCAACCGCACGTCGTGGCACGCGACCGCCAACGGTTCCGTCAGGGCCGCCGTTCGCAGGTCCACACCGTCTGGTAACCGATGCACCGTGAAAGCCGGCACCGTCCACGACGACTGAAACGCTCCGGGCGAATCGATGCCGAGAAATTTAAGCCCGCGGCAGATGTGGTCGTGTCCCCGATCCGCCGGAGTCGCCGCGCGGTGGTCGAGCGGTCGCACCACCACGGAATCGCCGACACTGAGATGTTCAACGCCCGGACCGATCTCAGCGACGGTGCCGGACATTTCGTGCCCGATCACTTGCGGGGCCTTGATGCGATGATCCATCGCGCCGTGAAAAATATGAAGGTCGGTGCCGCAGATTCCGGCGTAAACGACCTTGAGTCGCACTTCGCCCGTGGCGGGCGGGACAATCGTTCCCGCACCGAGTGTGATTTTCCTGGGTCCAGCGTAGTAGGCGGCAGTCATGGTAGGGAGAGGGTTTGTAAGTTCAGAAAACGATCACGCCCGAGCCGCGGACTTCGACGGACTCCCCCGCCTCGACGAATCGCTGAAAGACGGTCCACAGATTCGCGGGCAGGGCACGGTTGCGGTCGGTGAGGAAGAACAGGAATTCCGGCGCGGCCACCTTGGTGAAACCACGCCCGCGCAGATCTTCCTCGATGCTTTCCGGACTGCGCTCAACCGTCGGAGTGAGCACGAAGACCATGCCCGCCTTGCGGCAGACCGCCACCGCATGACCGGAACGGGCGACGATGTAACGCAGGCCTGCAAGCTCCTCCGGCACCACATTGACCGAGTGAGGTTGATCGTGAAAGACCCGCTGATTCGGCGCGGCAATGCGCAGAGCGGTGGGTGTGCCCTCCGGCGGGGAGACAAATTTCTCCGTGGCGATCAAGGTCCCGATCTCCGCCCTCCCGGTAGAAATCTCCAATTCGGCAGCGGGCACTTTTCGGATCGGCATGCCTTCTTGATTCTGCCGCGGTCGAAGAAAACGCCCGTCTTTCAGCCATGGGCGCGTATTGATTCCGGTCGCAGCATTGATCAGCACCTTGAAGCGCACGGAGGATTTGGCCGCGGACTGCGCAGGGTCCACGCGGTGTTGGATTCCGTCGTGCTCCGGATCCGGGTTCGCGCGTGGGCGCAGCACGTCATCTTCCTTGAAGGCCGAAAACAAGATGTGGCCCGCATCCATCCGGTCGTGATCGTAGACGATGCGAATGGTGCCATCGGAGGCTTGGGTGCCATCGGGATAGGAGCACGCACGTTCGTCGAGCGTCAGGCCGCCCTGCCACGATTTACCATCGTCGTCCGAGAGGTAGGCCTGCAGCAGCTTCCGGCCGACGGGCTTTCCGGAAAGTGGGCCGTGTTTCACGAGGAGCAGCCGGCCCGACGCAAGCCGCCGCAGAAAGAAACGTGACGCCGAGTGCGGCAGCGTCGTGGGCGAGACGGGTGTCCACGTTCTGCCGGCGTCTGAAGAGATGCTTTCACCGATGCCGTAGTTTGTGCGCACGAGCATCCACAGGGTGCCGTCACGCCGCTCTACGATCATCGGTTCGTCGCACTGTCGATCCTCGATGCGGGGAATGCCCGCGGTGCCGCGCAGCTGCCACGTCGCTCCGCGATCGTTCGAGGCGAGCACGCGACAGCTTTGATCGCGACGCCAGATCGCGGCGGGCAGCAGCCAATCGCCGTTCGCCAAAACGAGGGGTTTGTTAATCGCAATTCCCTCGCCAATGAGCCGAGGGGCCGACCAGCGCGGGTCCGGGTCCCCAGGGTTGTCAGTTGTGATGGCGAAAATCTTCGACGCGGTCGTGTCCTTGTCGGGATTCTGAAACCAAAACAGCCACATCCGCCCGCCGGGATCGAGCCACAGGCAGGGATCGGAGGCACGGATCGGCCCGAAGCCGTCGGGATCGATCACGAACTTGAGGTCGCTCCACGTGCGGCCGTCGTCGGCACTCGTCGCGGCGACGACGTAATTATAGCGATCCTCCTGCACGGGGCCGGCATACCACGCAGCCCAGAGGCGGCCGCTAGGAGCGTGCTCGATCGTGGGGATGCCCTGGTATTTCCGCTCGGCCGGACCGTAGCTGGCGCCAGGGTGAAAGTTAATCGGCGGCGCGTGCTGCGCCGCGGGCTCAGCACCGCGCAATCCGCCCGCAGCGAGAAGCACCGTGACGACAAAGAACTTGGTGATACTTGTGACGTGGAGCATCGGTCGTCAAAAATCGAGCGTGGTGGTAAGCATGAAATTCCTCGGGCGCTGCAGAGTATAGGTGATGCCGACCGGGGCGTACTGCGGCCCCATGATCCCTTCGCTATCCGTGGCTACCTTGACGAGACGGGGATCCTGCCAGTTCCAGAGATTCTGGACGTTCAACTGCACCGTGAGCCCCATCCCGCGCTCGAGTTTGCGCTGGTATTTGAGCATGGTGCCGAGATCCGCGAACGCGTCGCCCATGATGGGACGGTTTACTTCGATTACGCCCTCCGGGACGCCGCGTGCGTCGATTTGTCGTTGGTACCCTGCGACTGCTCCGCTGCGCCAGCGGAAGTTGCCGCCGAGCGACCAGCCCTTCAGCGGGCCCTGAGCGGCGAATACGTGAGTGGCGACGAGATTGAGTGCGTACTTTCCGTTCCAATTCGTCGACCGGCCCTCGAGCGCGCGCTCGTCCAGATACTGCTTTTCCGCCCCGTTGGCTCCGCTCTCAATATCGCGGGCGTCGGTGCCCGCTTGCAGCCGGTGAGCGGAATTCTGGGGGTCAAGGTCAAAGGAGGCCGAACGCTGACCGGCTTCGACTTTGCGCAATTCTGCGGCGAATCTTCGCCACGTCGCCAGCCCCTGATATTCCTGCGCGGTGTAGAGGTAATTCCCGAGCGAAAGCAGATGCTCCCCCAGGACATTCTCGTTGATGCTGCCCGTCAAAGATACGCGCCAGCGCCGGCTGGGGTTGAAGATGGTCGTCAGTTCATAGCCCGTGGCCTCGAAGTTCCAGTCGGTCGCGACCGTCTGCCCAGGGTCGATCGGGAGCAGACCGGCGGGAGGCAGGGTCTTGAAATGCGAGTCGAGAGAGTAGTTTTGGCGCAAACGAGTCAAAATACCGCGGCTGTTGCCCACGTAGCTGCCGCCGCCGCGAATCTGGTTTTTGTTGCTGTTCTCGAATCTGCTCAGAGAGAGCGAAAGGCGTCCGTCCATCAGATAGGTGCGGACTCCCAGGTCGAGAGCCTCACCCGATTGATCTCCGGGCCGTTCATTGAGGAAGGTGACACTCGACGGGTTGGTCGACGGGGTGAAGTTCCGCGCCTGATTGTAGGTCAGCGCGAGCCAGGAGAAGACGTTCAAAACGGCGCTCGCCGTCCTCGTATTGGCGGTGGCGGATATTTCCGGTTGCGAATTCATTCGGATATCCCGTTGGAGACTGTAATACCGCCGCAGTTCATTCGTGGCGGACTCCGGCACCAGCGGATCCGCCCATTCGCGAAAGGGCCCGACCCCGGTGAAAACATCGATGTTATCACGCCGCCATCCGACGAGCGTCACCAAGCGGCGATTGAGCCACTGGCCCTGCCAACCGAGCGAATAGGACTGATTCTCCTCGCGGTTCTTGGTGGCGGGCACGAAGGGACGCAGCACCAGATCGATCGGGCCGACGGCCGCGGGTGTTCTTCCGACGATCTGTTTCTGCGCATTGAGCCCGGCCACGTTACGGCCGACATCGACCGCGTCGGGGAGCGGGTAGGCCGGCTTCCCACCGACAAAGTAGGTGCGAATGCCAAAGCCGTTGACGGCGTTGAGCGGATCGGGGTTCCAATTTGTCAGGCCCACCGTCCCGCGATTGAACCAGCGCATGGTGTCCTGACCGGTGGCGGTCTCGGTGGATTGTGACAGAAGCCCGAAATTCTGCCGCCCAAGCCAGCGGTGAATCCGGCCGAGGTCCCATTCATACCACACGGTGGCGCGATAGGCCTCCCGCTTGCTCCGCATCTCGCGATACTGGTTGTTGGCAGACTCCCCGTAGGGTTGGAGGAATCCCGGGTTGGGACTGCCGTCCACCCAATAGCGATTCGGATCGATCGTGATGTGGTCGAAGGTGCTCGGCGCGTAGTTACGGTTGTGCCTCATCCAACTTCCCGCGAATTCAACATGAAGATTCGCCGTGATCCGCTGTTCGACAAAGGCTTGGGTTGTGCTGCCCCGGTTCCGGTCGGACGGATCGTTCCAGGTGCCACCCTGCAGATTGGTTTCCTTGGCGATGCCGAAGAGCTTGAACGGGTCCATCGAGTGGACGTCGGTGGCCAGCGCACCATCGAACTGGTGGCGGGCCAGGTTGAACTGGAACCGCCAGTTGACCATGGGCTGGGCGAGTCCCAAGCCGTTGACCAGCAAAACCGATTGGTTGCTGAGTTGCCCCATCGATATCTTGGGGTCAAACGCCGCCCTTTGCGCCGCGTTGATCGATCCGGTCGGAGAGAAATCCACCGTGGGCCGGCCCTTGGCGATCCACTGCATCGCTCCGTTGTCGTAGGCCCACGTCAGCGGCGCGATGTTGCGGTCGACGCGATAGTCCTCGCGATTGACGGAGACCTTGGTCCCGGCGAACGGCTTCGCAGTGACCCCGAGCGTGACGCGTTTTTGGTTGCTGCCTTCGAAGTCGCGAAACTCGCGTTTGCGGTCGAAGAGTCCGTTGAGCCGCACCGCGAGCTTGTCCTTGATGAGGCGGCGATTGTGGTCGACGGCGAATCGATGCGACCCCCACGTGTCGTAGCGCCACTGAAATTGCGTAATTCCGCGATCGAGCCGGGCCCGCTTGGTCCCTGATTCCACGACGCCGTCGGCGGTGCCGACGCCAAAGAGCAACGGATTCGGGCCGCGCGACAGAGTGATGCGCTCGATATTATAGACATCGGTCGAAACGAAAGACCGGAAGTAGTCGTTCGAGGCGGCGACGGAACCCTCGTTGTTCACGAATCCGCGGATGGCCATGGGCTGGCCGTCGCCGAAGCGCACGAAGCCACTGCCCCGCGCAGGTTCTCCGTCCACCGTGTCGACGCTGGGCGTGAAAAGCAGCGCCTCCACCGGCGAGGTCGCGGCGAGATCCTGCAGGAGCTCTGCCGTAATCACCGACAGCGGCGCGGCGAGATCGCGCAGCGACGAGCGCATGCGGGTGCCGGAGGTGGTCTCCAGCGCGGCGTACCCGTTGTCTTTCCCGGCGTCGACCAGGAACGGCGAAAGCTCGACGATTTTGCCGGGCTCTCCTGCGGCCGGTGCGGGATCCTGAGGCGTTTGCGCGGACAACGCGAGGCCGCCCAGCGCGGGAGCGACCAACGCGAGGCCACGCCGGAGCGTGATGCGAGTGTGACGGGTGGGGTTCATGGGGTGAATCTGCGGCGGCGGCCGCGCGGGGTTTAGCGGAGATGAAGTTCTGTTTTCTCCACCTGAATGTAGCTGCCGGTGCGAAACGCCCCGCGCCCGGCCACGCTCACGCTCACGGTATTTGCACCGCGCCGGAGTGCGTCCGCGGGCACGGTGAAATCGATCTGCGTGAGCGATTGCTTGCTCACCTCTTTCAACAACGTGAAGGGCGTGACTGACAGCGGCTGCGGAGCGGGCGAGTGAATCTCGGAATCTTTCCACGCGCCATCGATGCGCGCCGGGGTGAGCACGTGACCGTTGAGGGTAACCGCGAGTTTATCAGTGGGAAGGTGGTTGAAGCAGATCAGTCGCAAGGTGGCGCTCACGGGTGTGGGGAGCGGATTCCAGAGATAGACCGGCACCTCGGCGGGCGTGCCGTCGTTGCGCAGGCGGACAGGCAGCGGGGCCTGGAGATTTTGGGAAAAATAGCCCTCGCCGTTCGGATACCCGCCGCGGCGCTCCGCCGCGTAGAAGCGTGGTTTAGACCGGATCGTGGCGAGGCTGCCGACCTCGGAATTCGCCAGCTCCTGGGGCGCCGGGCCGGGCTTGGCCCCGATCTCGGTGGCGAGCGCAGGCGAACCGGCGGCCCAGTTGAAGGTGCCCACCGTGTCGGCGCCTTGCGCCCAGAAATTCTCGAATACTCCCCGAAGGAATTCGATCGATTGGATCTGATATCCGTCGGTCGCATGCCAGCCGTCGAAGCTCGGCAACAGTTTGATGTTTGTTCCAGCCGTGATCTTTCGAAACGAGGGCAAATCCACCCGCATCGTGCGCGTACCCAGCACCATGATGTCGACGAGGTTTCGCCGCGCCCACTCCTCCACGTCGTAACCGTCGGTGCGGCAGCCCTCGAGGTTCTCCGGGATGCGCACCGCCAGCAGGAAGGGACGGCCGCGGGCGGCGCCACGCGCCAACAGCATCGCGCGCACGTCGGCCACGAAGCGGGTGATGCCGTCGCGCAGCTCCCACTGCCGGCCTGGCGGCAGGTGCGGCGTGTGCCGCGCGAAATCTAGCTGGAAGCCGTCGAATTCATAGCGCTCCGCCACCTCGGTGAGAATCGCCAGCTTGTGCTGACGCACGCCGGGCACGGCGAGATTCCAATGGCCCTGCCACCACCACGATTTGATCACCCAGTCGGGATGCTGCGCCTTCACCGGATTACGCTCCTCCATCTCAGTGCCGCCGCCGATGCGAAAGCCGCCGTGCCCGCGCTCCACTTCGTTCACGCGGTGATTCCACCAAATTTCTTTCCCCCGCTTTCGCCCCTCCTCAATCATCCGCTGGATGTAGTCGAGCCCCTGTTCGTGCCAACGCAACAGACCCGGATTGCGGATCATGGGGAGAATCTTGCTGGGGTAGGGCGCAACGCCTTCGTTGGATACATCGAGACAGATGGCGTCGATCTGACTGCCGGGCTGGTCCGCATAACCATAGCGATAGCGCATCATCGCCTCGATATTTCCGCCGAGCAGCTCCGGCGGTTCGAATGACGCGGAGTCGTATTGGCAGAAAATCCGCCGCTGGCGATCAACGGCAGCGAGATGCGCCGGGCTGAGCCGCAGCGGTGCCGGCGCGACTTCGGCCGCCACCGCCACGATCATCGGGAGTAACAGGGACAGAGCGCAGCAAAGCAGGAGGGTTTTCATCGATTGAGGTTTCCGCCGCCATCCGAAGCAGAGAGCGGGGTCATGGAGTGAAGACGGCGGTTTGGCGAAAATGGGTTACTGCCCGTGAAATCCCTTTCGCTTTGGCGCGCAAACGAGTGTGCTGCGGATCAATTCCCCGCGGTCAGGTCCGCATTTTATTCACCGTAGTGTCCACGTCTCCCGAAGATTCCCGCTGGTTCACCTTGGCCGTGCAGTCGCACGAAGCCGAGTTGCGCGGCTACCTGCGCCGTCAGTTTCCCGCACTCAATGACGTCGACGATCTGGTGCAAGATACCTTCGGGCGCCTCTGGCGTTCCCACTTGCTCGGGCCGATCGCCAATCCCCGGGCCTTTATTTTCGCCGTCGCCCGCAACCTCGCGTTTGATCGTCATCGCGCGCGGTCTGGATTTATCCTGAAACCGATAACCGAAACGGACGCCGAGAACGTCTTCGATGAGGAGCCCTCCGCCGCCGAACATGCCTGCCGCACCCAAGAACGAGAAATCCTCCGCGCCGCGATCCGGGCGCTGCCGAACCGCTGTCGTGAAGTCGTGCTCCTCCGCTACATGGAAAGTCTCACCTATAAGGAAATCGCCCAAAGGCTTAATATCTCCCCTGAAACCGTGAAAATCCACCTCGCCAAGGGCCTCCGCCGCTGCGTCGCCCATTTTCAAAACGCCGAAGGAAAATCCCCATGAAGTCCAACGACGATCTTCACGACGCTAGCATGATCGAACACGAGGCCGCCGACTGGATCGCGCGCCGCGCCGGGGGAATCACCTCCGTGGAGGCTGCGGAGTTTGATCGCTGGTGGCGGGCCGACGAGCGCCGGGCCGCCGCGGTCGCCCGCCTCGAAGCGGCCGAAGACCGGCTGCGCGGGCTCGCACACTTCGCCGCCGATCAGGAATTTCGTACCATGCTTCCCGATACCGGCACGAGGGCAGCGCGCATCCTTGGGAGAGTGTGGATCCCTTGGGCGGTGGCCGCCTCGATTGCGGCGGCGTTTTTCCTCACACGGCCCGGTGCGGGCCCGGCCGAGGCGCCGCCGGTTTACGCCACCACGGAGCACGGCTATCAACGGCTGATGTTCGACGGCACAATCGTGCAACTCAACGAGCGCACCGTGCTACGGGCCGCAGGCGATCGTGCCGTGGCGGAACTGATGCGCGGCGAGGCGTGCATCGCCGTCATCGCTGGAGCGCCCGGGTTCTCTCTCCAAGCAGGGAAACAAGTCGTCCGCTGCATGGCCGGGAATGTCATTGTGCGAGTGGCCGACGGACGCGTCTCCGTGCTCGTCACCGCGGGCAGCGCCGAAATTCAGGCCGGCCGCGGAGAGCCCCGGCGCGTCAACGCCGGCGAGCGGGTGACGATCGACGATGCGGGCGCCAAGCCCGCGCGTTCGGAACAACTCGCACCCGCGCAGATGCAGGAGGTTCTCGCGTGGCAGGCGCCACGCCTCCCGTTTGCCGAGACCCGGCTCGCCGACGCGATCGATCAGTTCAATCTCTACAACTGGGAACAATTCGAAGTGGTGGATCGCGCGCTCGACGATCGCCGGGTGAGCGGCGTGTTTCGCGCCGACAACGCCGACGCATTCGCGGCCTATCTGCGCCGCGAACACCGCATCGTATCTGAGCGCGTCAACCGCACCTCGTCGTCCGATCGCAACAGCCCCGGGGGCATTTCCATCCTCCTGCGCCTCGCACCATGAATCCTCTCCTCGTCTTTTTTAGCGCAGCGTGTGCCGCGACGGTCGTGGCACCAGCCGCACGCGGGGCCGAGAGCCCGGCGCTGGCCCCGGTGTCCGTGAGATCGGCCGTCGATCCCCACTACGCCGACGACCAGCGGCAGTTCCAGGGTATTCCAAGCATCGCCATAACTCCGGGCGGACGGCTATGGGCCACGTGGTATTCCGGCGGCGCCGGCGAAGGACCGGATAACTATGTGCTCCTCGCGACGAGCGCGGACCGCGGTCGCACCTGGTCAAAACCCGTGCAGGTGATCGACCCGCCCTCGCCCGTGCGCGGCTACGATGCGGTAGTGTGGTGCGATCCGCGTGGGCAGCTGTGGTGGTTTCACGCGCAGACCTACGGTTCCTGGGACGGTCGCGCCGGAGTGTGGGCGAGAGTCTCCACCAACGCCGACGATCCGCTTCCAACCTGGTCCGAGCCGCGGCGCATCGCCGACGGCATCATGATGAACAAACCAACCGTGACGCGTGGCGGGCGGTGGTTATTTCCCATTGCACGCTGGGCGCTGAAGCCGAGCGCATCCATGCCCGGCGGGAAGCGGCCGCCCATTCCGAACCCGCATCTCGCCTGGGATCCCGACGCGACCGGGAGCCACCTCTACCAAAGCGACGACGCGGGCGCCACGATCACGCGCCTCGGCACGGCGAAGATCCCCGATGTCCGCTACGATGAGCATCACGCCATGGAGCGCCGCGACGGCGCCCTCTGGATGCTTGCGCGCACCAATGTGGGAATTTCCGAGAGCACGTCCGCCGACGGCGGAGTCACATGGTCTCCCGGCCAGCCCTCGGCGATCCCCAACGCGCCCTCCCGTTTCTGCATCCGCCGTCTCGCGTCCGGCAATCTGCTGCTCGTGAAACACAATCCGCCGATGGATCAGCCCTGGCTGGTCGCCGACCGCGTGCAGCCCTCTTGGCGTCAGCGGTCGCACCTCACGGCCTATCTCTCATCGGACGATGGCCTCACGTGGAAGGGCGGCCTGCTACTCGATGAGCGCCTCGTCGTTTCCTACCCAGACGCCGATCAAGGCCCCGACGGCATCATCTACGTAATCTACGACCACAATCGGGAATCCGATCGTGAGATCCTCCTAGCGCGATTCACGGAAGCCGAGGTCGCCGACGGAAAAATATCCAGACCCGGTTCCGCGTTTCGCTTGCTCGTGAATCGTGCAACCGGGGCGCGGCCCTAGTATTACTCTGTTATTTTCCTCTGAAAAAACGTCTCTTAAAAGTGTCACGTATTACGTGACACTCCCCACGGGAATTCGTTTTTTTTGGTAATGAACTTAACAGAGTAATACTAGAGCGACGCCCATGAGTTTACCGCGCCTCTCCCGATTTTCAGAGGAGCGCCTGTTCTGCCACCGAACACTCACTCGTCCTTCCCGATCTTCGTCTGCACCGTCGTCGCCTTCACCTGCGCGAGAAACGCTGTGAGCGTCTGATCAAGTTCCTTGGTTTTCTCCGGCCTGCTCGCCGAGAGGTCGTGGGCCCCAACCCAACCTTGCGCAAAATCTGAGCTGCGCCGCCCGCTCGCTCCGTGCCAACTCAGCGGGGATTTTTCGCTTTGAAAAAGGTGTCGCTCGCGCCCTCTTGACACGCTACGCCAATGGCGCACCATCGCTCGGTGGAATTCGTCCGATTCCCTGCCTTTGAGAAATCCGTCGCCGGTCTTTTGTCCGAAGCGGACATCTTGGATTTGGAGATGCTTCTCGTCGCGCATCCGCATCTGGGCGACTTGATTCCCGGCGGCCGCGGTCTCCGTAAACTGCGCCGACCCGCCAAAGGTCGGGGCACGCGGGGCGGGGCCCGCGTCATCTATTATCACGTCACTTCTCAACACCTCATTCTCCTTATCGTCGCGTTCGCGAAAAACGAGCGCAACGATCTCGATCGCCGCCAACTGCAGATTCTCGCTCACCTCGTTAAGTCCGAATTCCCATGAAAGAAGCTGATTTTCAAAACCTCCTCCAAGGCATCCGCGAAGCCGGCTCTTACCTGCGCGGGAATAAAAAGACAGCTTCACGGGTGGATCACATTCATCCGGATTCGGTCATCGCCATCCGCACCAAACTCCGCCTGAGCCAGAAAGCGTTTTCCTCCGCCTTCGGCATCAGTCCGGCGACGCTGCGCAATTGGGAGCAGGGCCGCCGCCAGCCCACCGGAGCCGCTCGCGTGCTCCTGCGCGTGGCCGCCAAGCATCCGAAAGCCGTGCTCGAAGCCGTGGCTTGAGAACATGACTGCAGGAGGTTGAACACTCCACGCGGCATCCTTCCGCCGAGAACGTGAAAGAGGGATCACACCGATTCTTCCGGAAAATCTTTCTACCCCAGTTCCGACAAACGATCGCGCATAAATTTCTGCGGTCATAAAATTTCCAAAGTCGCAGCTGGTTCCGCAGCCTAGCTGCCCGGCGTGTGGCGCCTGTTTTTGCTCTCCCCCGGCGTCCCTGCAATCCCTCGAAACGTTGATCGCCGTCGGTTTCAGGTGCGCCACACCGCGGGCTCGGCGATCCGAGCCGGCTATTTGCGGGGCAGCGTGGCGACGAAGGCCGGGGAAATCTCCAGCCACGCCTTCAGCCGGGCGGGCGGCGCGATCGCCGGCGCGTCGACGAGCAACCAGCCCTTCATGCTGCGGCCCGTAATGTCCATTTCGCGGACGTGTTTCTTTTTCAAGTGGTCGGCCCAGTCCGTCGGCCCGCACCGGACGACGAGACTGTCGTGCCAGATGACGACACACCTGTTGCCGTGGAGCATCCAAGCCATGCCGCCGAACATTTTTTCTAGCGCAAACCCTCACCGATCCTGCGTGGCGGCATCGATGCGAGCGATGAGCGTGGCGTCGCCGTGAACGCCAAGCGGTATCCGACTTGGGTCCGGACTACTCGTCCTTTCCAATCTTGGTCTGCACGGTCGTCGCCTTCACCTGCGCGAGAAACGCTGTGAGCGTCTGATCCAGTTCCTTGGTCTTCTCCGGCATTTTTGCGGAGAGGTCGTTCGCCTCGCTGAGATCTTTCGACAGATCAAACAACTCAAGTTTCCCCGTCTTCCAGGTCTTCACCAATTTGAGATTACCCCACCGCAGCGCCGACTGCGCGTTGCGATCGACCGCTTGGTGAAAGATCAGATAGGGGCGCTGGCGTTTCACTTCGCCCACGCCGGCATTACGCAGCACGGAGGTGATGCTGCCGCCGTCGATCGTCGCGGGGAGCGTGGGTTGGTAGCCGGCGAGCTCGGCCATCGTCGGCAGAAAATCGAGGCCGGTCACGGGCACGGCGCTGACGCTCCCGGCCTTCACGCCGGGCCCGACCACGAAAAACGGCACGCGGATCCCACCCTCATACATGTTCGATTTCGCGCCGCGCAGCGGGTGGTTCAAACCGAGGCCGAGCTCTTTGCTGCCGGGCAGGCTGCTGCGTCCACCGTTGTCGGAGAGGTAGAAAACATACGTGTTTTCAAACAGCCCGAGCATGCGGACTTTTTCCAGGAGGCGGCCGACGGCCGCGTCGAGGTCTTCGGTCATCGCGGCAAACTCCGGCAAGTTGTGTTTTTTCCCGGCCGGCCGCGCCGTCACACGCTCCAGCGCCGCCGCGCTGTGCTGGATGTCGAGGTGCACGGCGTAGTGGGACACCTGCAAATAGAACGGCCGGCCCGCCCGCACCTGCTCCTCCATGAACATACTCGCCCGTTCGGTAAGACTGCTCACCAGTTTGGGGTCTTTGAGTTCGGACGTCTTGCCGGTTTTACTCCCAGCCCCGGAGCCTTCGCCCAAACCGTTTCCATTGGCGTTCCCGGTCGGTCCGTCGCTCACGTCGTAGCCTTGTTCGACGGGCGTGATCTTGTCGTAGCGATGATCCCATTTGCCGAAATGCGCGGCGCGGTAGCTCGGGTCCGCGGTCTTGAGCATCCGCGGAATGTTCAACTGCTGCCGGTAGACGGCGGGCCAGCCCTCGCGGTCCGCTTGATACTCATGCCGCGCCGGCGTCTGCGAAACTTGCAGACTCCGCCGCGTGGGGCAGCAAAACGGCGCGGGCGAGTAGCCGCTCGAGAAGATCATCCCCTGGGCCGCGAGTCGCTCGATGTTCGGCGTGCGGAAATAGTCGCTCGCAGTCTCGGGGTTGCCCGGAATCATGCGCTGCGACGTGCCCACCCAGCTCTGATCGTCGGAGAGGATGACGATAAAATTGGGCTTGGATGACTTCGCCGCCGCGGCCGCCTGCAGCGCGACGCAAGGAGCCAAACAAACAATCAGGAAAGGGAGAACGCGGGATTTCATGAAGGAAAGTCGTCGTCGGCTCACGGACGGTGGGCTGGACGGGAGACAGGAAGAATGAATTTCGGAGACGGTTGTGCGGCGCACGGCACGCCTTGCCAAATGAATTTCCAGTTTCCATGTCACCCGATTCCACTATGGTCCGCCGGCCCCTCACCTCAACCGTCCCCGGTCACGTCCCCCACTCCGCACCTTTCCCATGCCTGCTTCCCTCCGCCGTTCGCTCGTCGTTGCCGCCGCATTCGCGTGCGTGTTCGCACGGGCTTTTTCCGCTGACGCCACCACGGCCAAGCGCCCCAACGTCCTCTTCATCGCCGTCGACGATCTCAATCACTGGGTCGGCTATCTCGGACGCAATCCACAGACCAAGACGCCCAACATCGACCGTCTCGCGCGCATGGGCGTCGCGTTTCGCCACGCCTATTGCGCCGTCCCGGCCTGCGAACCGGCGCGCGGCGCGTTGATGGGTGGCCAGCGTCCTTGGACCACGGGGCTCTACTACAATGGCGACAAATGGAAGACCCTCTTGCCCGAGGGCCAAGGCCTCACGAAGCAGTTCCTTAAAGCCGGCTATCGCGTCTCTGGCGCGGGGAAGATCTATCACAGCGACCAATATTTCCCCTCGGAGTGGAGCGAGTACATGGACTCGACCGGTCTGTCCGCGCAAGGCAAGGGCGTGACCAAGGACGAAGGTTTTCACGAACCCGTGAAGCGCGATCTCAAGGACGAGGATATCATGGACTGGCAGACGGTGAACTACTCGATCGAGCGCCTGACCAATCCGTCGAGCCAGCCGTTCTTCATCGCCTGCGGCCTGCACAAACCGCACCTGCCGTTCACGGTGCCGCGCAAGTATTACGAGCAGTTTCCCCTCGAGACCATCCAGCTCCCGCCCTACAAAAAAGACGACCTCGACGACATTCCCGCCGGCGGAAAAAAGATGGCCAAGGCCGCGCAGGACCACGCGCGCTTCGTGCGCGACGGCAATTGGAAACACGCCATCCAGTCGTATCTCGCCACCGTCGCCTACACCGACATGAACATCGGCCGCCTGCTCGACGCCTTCGATCGCAGCCCGCAGCGCGACAACACCATCATCGTTTTTTGGGGCGATCACGGCTGGTCCTTCGGCGAAAAAGATCACTGGCGGAAATTCGCGCTCTGGGAGGAGCCCACCCGCGCGCCGTTCATCATCGTCGCACCGGGGGTTACTCGTGCCGGTGGCATGTCCAATCGCACCGTGGATTTCATGAGCATCTATCCGACCCTTTGCGAACTCGCCGGCCTCCCCATTCCCGCACACGTCGAGGGCCCGAGCATCGTCCCGCTCTTGCGCGATCCGCAAGCCTCGTGGGATCGCCCCGCGATCACGACCCACGGTTTCAAGAATCACACGGTGCGCACCGAGCGATGGCGCTACATCCGCTACGCCGACGGCGGCGAAGAACTCTACGACGAAACCAAAGACCCGTATGAATGGACCAATCTCGCCAACCAACCCGAGTTTGCCCGCACGAAAGCCGAACTCGCGAAGTGGCTGCCCGCAAACAATGCGCCGCACAAAGGCGCCGGCGGCCCCGGCGACGAGGACGACGCCAAGCCGGCCCGCCAGGGAAAGAAAAAAGCGAACAAGTAACGAGCCACGAAACCCCCTCCTTCACCCCGATCCGTCAACCGCGCCCCGCCAACGCCCGCCCCACCCCCCCACTATTATGCCAGCACTCCTTCGCCGAGCCGTCGTCATCACCGTCGCCCTGATCTCCTTCGCGGTACGCGCCGTTGCCGCCGACGCGCCTGCCGCCAAGCGGCCCAACATTCTCTTCATCTACGCCGACGACCAGTCCTACAAAACCCTCGGCAGCTACGGCGCCGGCCCGGACTGGATCAAAACGCCGCACGTCGACCGCCTCGCGCAACGCGGCGTGCGCTTCGAACGGAGCTATCTCGGCGCGTGGTGCATGCCGTCGCGGGCCTCTCTGCTCACGGGCCGCCTGCAACACGGCGTCCAGAGCATGACGATGGCCGGCGAATATCCCGGCAGCCGTTACGATCCCGCCCAGACGCCGTTCGTGCCCGCGCAGTTTCGGAAACAGGGCTACCACACCGCGCAAATCGGCAAGTGGCACACCGGCACCGACACGGGCTTCGGCCGTGACTGGGATTATCAGATCGTCTGGAACCGCCCCGGCAAACCCGAGAACGCCGGCAATTATTATGCCGATCAAATTCTGACCTTCAACGGCGTGGACCGCCTGACGAAGGGCTACTCCACCGACAACTACACCGACTGGGCCGTCGACTACATCAAAGGCCAGCACCGCGATCCCAACAAACCCTGGTATCTGTGGCTGTGCTACGGCGCGATCCACGGTCCGACGACGCCGGCCGACCGCCACAAGGGAACGTTCGCCGGCAAGTCCGCACCTGTGCCGGCCGACATCGTTGGTCCCTGGCCCGACAAGCCTGCGTATTTGAAAAACACCCAAGCCTGGATGATCGGCCCAGACGGCAAAGCCGCGATGGCCAGCAAGGCGAGGAAGAAGGGCAACTTCGATTCGCACGTCGCCGGCCAGTCCTACGATTCGTGGATTCAGCAGGTCAACGAGTGCATGCTCGCCGTCGACGAAGGCGTCGGCCGCGTGCTCGCCGCGCTCGAAGCGTCCGGCCAATTGGAAAACACCCTCGTCGTCTACGCCGCCGATCAGGGCTACGGTCTCGGCGAGCACGGCTTCAACCAGAAGATCGCGCCCTACGATGCGACGGTGTCTTCCCCGCTCATCATTTCGTGGCCCAGCAAGATTCCCGCCGGCCAAGTGACCAAACATCCCGTCAACGCTCCCGACCTCGTGGACTTTTTCTGTCGCACCGCCGGCGTCACCTTGCCGTGGAAAACGCACGGCCGCGACATCCGCCCGCTCCTCGCGAATCCCGGCACGACCGACTGGAAATCTCCGACGCTGATGACGCACACCGCACGAAACTACGGCGCGGAAACCGACGTGATTCCGACCGACGACCGACTCACCGCCGCCGGCAATGTCCCGTGGTATGCGCTCCTGCGCGATGGCCGCTACAAATACGTGCGCAACCTCGTCGCCGGTGAAACCGAGGAACTCTACGATCTGGATAGCGATCCCGAAGAATTGAAAAATCTCGCCGCGCTCCCCGCTCACGCCGCACGCCTGCGCGACCTGCGCGCCAAGACCATCGCCGAGCTGCGGCGCACCGATGCTAAATTCGTCGACCGGATGCCGCCCACCAAGGCCGAGCTGACGTCGCGCGAATAATCTAGACGGTTTAACGCTAGGAAATCACCCGGCGCGACCGCGCT
>Ga0209550_10002301_pt1 | contig 18353 bp, 2 predicted proteins | sample LauGreSuBDMM15SN_2_FD_187567 | JGI IMG/M metagenome (GOLD analysis project Ga0209550, IMG submission 187567) | Freshwater lake microbial communities from Lake Michigan, USA - Su13.BD.MM15.SN (SPAdes) (version 5) | ecosystem: Environmental > Aquatic > Freshwater > Lake | place: Lake Michigan, USA...
ATGCTGCTAACAATGGACTGATGGTGGCTGCTACAGACCTGCGGGCTGATAAACATCCAGCGCTTGACCTCGCTGCTGCATAATACGTGGTGTTGGCAGTGATGCTCGGTGTTGTAAAACTATTGCCTGTACCCAACTCATTTGTGCTCGTAGTCGTAGCATACCACACAATCGTAGCCCCAACAACCGCAGTTGACGCTGATATCGTTACTGAACCTGGTCCACACCTTGTTCCTGTTACACCTGTTGGGGTGGCTGGGATCGGGTTTATTGTGGCCAAGACAGCTGTTCTAGTTGTAGACACACATGTAGTTCCTAACCTTGACTCCACATAGTAGTTTCTAGTTGTGCTGATGCTCGCTGTGGTGTATGGACTGGCTGTTGACAACGCAGTTCCACCAGTTGCTGCTGCAAACCATGCTACCGTTGCGCCTGTTGGTGGTGTAGCTGTCAGTTGAACAGTACCCGTTCCACACCTCGCCACATCAGTTACCGATGGAGGTAACGGTGTGGCAGTTATCGTCGCAGTAACCAAAGTCCTGGTAGCAGACACACAACCTGTAGCCGTTATCCTAGAAGCTACATAGTAATTCTTAGTAGCACTGAGGCTCGGTGTCGTAAATGATGGAGTTGTTGCCAAGGCTGTTCCTCCAACTTCAACATCATACCATGCAACTGATCCGCCAGTTGGTGCAGTGGACGTCAACAACAATGTTCCTGGTCCACACCTTGTGGCTCCAGTTGCAGTTGGTGCTGCTGGCAAGGCATTTACCATAGCTGTAACTGTCAAGCTGCTGACAGACAAACATCCCGCTAATATATTCCTGGCTTGTGCGTAGTACAATTTAGTGGCAGTTAAGCTTGTTGTGGTGTAACTGTTTACACCAGTAACTGTGCCTGATTGCAACAAGTTTCCACCCGTTGCTGCATCGTACCAATCAACCGTAACACCAGCTGGTGCAGTGGCTTTCAAGGTAACAACTCCCGATCCACATACAGAACCATTTACTGGTAAAGTAGGCGTGGCTGGGGCTGAGGCTATCGTCGCAACAACCGGTACCCTAGCAGATACACAAGTTGCGCCTATCCTTGATTCAACATAATAAGTTGTTGATACAGATATGATTGGTGTAGTATACGTTTCTGATGTTGACAATACTGTAATACTGGTGCTCGAGGTAAACCACGCTACCGTTGCTCCTGCTGGTGGTGTGGCAGTCAACTGAACAGTTCCTGCACCACATCTTCCCGCTGGTGTAAGCGTAGGAGCGGCTGGACCAGCTGTAACCGACACAACAACCGCAGTCCTTGTAGCAGAGATACATCCTGTTGAAGTTGTCTTGCCTTCTACATAATATGTCTTGCTCGCTGTAAGAACCGGTGTTACATAACTGGTGGTCGTAGCAAGTGCTGCGCCCAATGTGGCAACATCATACCAAGCCACAGTGCCTCTCGTAGGTGCCGTTGAAGTTAACGTAACAGAACCAGATCCGCAGATGGTTGCTCCCGCAGCCGCTGGTGCCGCTGGCAATACATTGACCGTTATCGATTTTGTTACTATCGTGCTGCACCCATTCTCTACAACAGTATACGATATCACTGATGTTCCTGACGTTAAACCAGTAATCACGCCAGTTGCACTCACCGTTGCTACCAATGGCGATGCACTAAACCATGTACCATTGCCCTTTGTATTCGTGAACACCGTTGTAGATCCAATACACACTCCATTTGCTCCCACAATCGCTGGTACTACCGGCAATGGATTAACCACCACAAGAACTTGAGTCGTATCACTGTTGCAATTGCTTTCTTTCTGAACTTTTACACTATATGTTCCAGCTGTACCCACCGTAATAGATTTTGTGGTTTCACCCGTACTCCATAGATATGCATTCGCATCACTGGCAGTCAACGTTACATTTCCTCCTACACAGAATGTGGTTGGTCCACTTGCTTCAATGGTTGGTTTGGAAGATAGGGGTGTGATTTCAATACTGGCTGTGGCAACATTTCCACAGTTTCCGTTTGTAAACTCATACCTCACCGTATATGTTCCTGGAGCACTAGCTGCCAAATTAACTTCTCCCGTAATTGCACTAATAACAAGCCCTGCCGTTGAACTGTAAACACCATCCGTTGTTCCCGTTTGTGTTACACTGGCGATTCCTGTTTTACAATATGGTGTTGATCCATAAGAAATCTCAGCCAAAGGCAATTCATAAATAGTAATCATTGTTCTGGCTGTATTTGAACACACACCTTCACTGAACAGATACTCAATTTCATAAGTGTCAGGGATACTGCTTTCCAAATTAATAGTTCCTGTGCTTGGATCTATCACCAAGCCAGTTGTTGAACTGAATGTTCCTCCCAATTGTCCTTCCAAATTAACACTCACTGTGCCGATCGGACAATAAGCTGGATCTTGATATGATATCGTAGCATCTGGTAAGGCATTGATCACAACAGTTGCTGAAGCATCATTTGAACATCCCGCTACAGTGAAACTATACATCACCTCATAAGTACCCGGCACGCTGCCCGCAAGATCTATCAATCCCGTATTCTCATCTATCACAAGCCCTTCACCAGAACTATAAACACCGCCTTCAGATCCAGTTCTTGTTACAATGGCAGTGCCGATTGGACAAAGATCCGTTGGATAAGCAATAGTTGCTTTTGGTAATGCATTGATGGTAATGCTTGCTGTTGTTGAATTTGAACAGATCCCATCACCAAAAGTATAGGTTATTAGATAAATTCCTGCTTCACTTCCATCTAAGTTGATGTCGCCTGTTTCTGCATCGATAGCCAACCCTGGTGTTGAACTATATACGCCACCCAATGTTCCTGTCTGATTTACACTGGCAATGCCTGTGGCACAAACTGGTGATACATACGATATTGTAGCAGTTGGTAGTTCATTTACAGTAATAGTTGCTTCATCGCCCAAACTGGTTGCTGAACAGTATGCACCAGCAAGACTTACAATGCGATAGGTTGTTGTTGATGATGGTGATAAAGAAACTAAGATTGGACTCTCTGAACCGCTGAACTGAGTACCATCTGACAACGTACCTGTCCAAGGCCCAGAACCATTTCCGGTAATTGTTATAGTTAGATTCGCTGGCGTTCCTTTGCAGATTTCAATTGTTCCGCTTATCTCTGCCGTTGGAAACTCTACCACCGTAATCGTTTGCGTTCCTGTTAATCCACTAGCAATGGCTGAACAAGATCCTGCATTGAGCGAGGAAATTGAATAGTCATGTGTAATGGCTGGACTAACTGGCACTATAATTGGACTAACAGAACCACTGAACGGAGTTCCATCAGACAACACTCCAGACCATGGACCTGTTGAATTGTTGGTTATGGCAATGCTCAAACTTGCATTCGTACCTGAACATATTGTTGAGCTTCCAACAATTGTTAAGGCTGCAGTCGGCTTGGCTTTTACCGTTACTAAGGTAACTGTGCTTGTCTTAGACTGTCCCATGTTGTCTGAAACAGTTACTGTGTATTCTCCTGAAGTACTGGCCACTATCTCTTGGGTTGTTTCACCATTTGACCAAAGGTAGGTATGCCCTACCACATCCTTACCTATCGCAACGGCATCAAGGTTGTTAAACCCAGCAACTGCAGCTGTATTCATCTCAATGCGGATTTCATTAACAGGGAATGTTGTGAGCGGGAATGTAATGTGAAGCTTTCTAGACACGTCCCCCACAGATGCTGCTGTTGCTGTATAAACAGACACAAACTGCCCTGTGCTCGGATTTTTTACCTTCACATTTACAATACTGCCTGCACCGAAGGTTTCATAAATATCTATAAAATTGATTGGTGAAGCAGTTGCAGCATCATAACCAAGTTCGATGAATTCGCCATTGGCATTGTCCTCCTCTAGTGGAGACCATGCAGTTCCAATTTCATTTGTATACAATGGATACGTATCTGGCTGTCCCAAAATCTGACATGATGAAAAATCAAATCCACATTCGTCATATTGCGAGCTAAAGCTTAACACTGAAGTCGCATACCTCGAGTTGCCTCCACTGGCAGTTAGTACCACACTTTCTCCTTCACAGAATGTCAATGGTCCATTTGCTGTAATCGTTGGTACCATCAACTGATTGGTCACTGTCGTAACAATTGAATTGGAAACAGCAGTCGGACCTGATGAGCATGCATCTGCACTTGCTGTCATGATCACTTTAACACTGTCTGCGTTCAACAACGCATTGTTGGAGTATTGACTGTTGTTGTATCCAACATTGACATTATTGAGTTTCCACTGATAGGTTGGGTTTACGCCTCCATTAATTGGTGTTGCGGTAAACGTAACACTGGTGCCTGCTCCAATGGAATTGTTCGTTGCACTTGATGCAATGCTTACTGTAGTTGGAAGGTTTGCATTCACGGTTGTAGTTATACCATTGGACGTTGCTGGTGATCCAATCAAACATCCTGCTTGATTAGAAGTCATTACAACTTTTACAACATCGGTGCTTGTTAGTGATGCATTGCTGTATTGATAATTGTTTGTTCCAACGTTAACGTCATTTAGCTTCCACTGATAAGTCGGTGCGGAGCCTCCGTTGGTTGGTGTAGCCGTAAATGTTATATCTGTGCCTGCACAAATTGTATTGTCGAGATCACTTGACTCAATGCTTACAGTTGCAGAACTGTTCGCATTTACGGTTGTTGAGATTTCATTTGATGAAACTGTTGCAACAGTTAAACATGGTGCGGCATTGGATGTCATCACCACCGTCACAACATCTCCATTTGACAACGAAGAATTGATGTAAGTATTACTGTTCGAACCTACATTGTTGTTGTTTAATTTCCACTGATAGGTTGGTGCATTTCCTCCATTTGTTGCCAAGGCTGTAAACACAACTTCAGTACCTGCACATATCGCATTGTTTGTTGCATTTGACTCAATGATTACAGATGGCGTAAGCATTGGATTGATGGTTATGTTGGTTGTTACTTCACTTGAACAATTTGCATTGCTGAAGGTATATTTCACCACATAATTCCCAGGAGTACTTGCCCCTAAGTTGATTTCACCTGTAGTTTCATTGATTGACAATCCTCCAGTAGAACTGAATGTTCCACCTGTTTGTTCGGTTTGTGTTACACTGGCAATTCCTGTTGCACACAATTGAGATGCATAAGAAATGGTTGCCGTTGGCAATTCATTGACCGTAACCGAAGTTGCTTGAGAAGTAACAGAGCAACCATTGGCATTCGTTACCCTAACCGTATAATTACCAGTGCTTGTTACATCAATACTGGATGTTGTGGCATTGCCCGGAGTCCACAAATACGTCAACCCTGTTCCTTCATTGGCCTGCAACCTAACACTTCCGCCTGAACAGAATGTGGTATTTCCACTTGTTGATATTTCCGCTGTTGGCAAATTGGTTACTGTTACATTTTTTACAGCCGATGTTGCAAAACATCCACTCACATCTGTGACCTTAACGGTATACTGTCCTGCCGTACTAACAAAAATATCTTGCGTCGTTTTTCCATTGCTCCACAAATAAGTAGCTCCTGCATTGGCACTCAACTTGACACTATCACCGATACACAGAGATGTATTTCCCATCACGGAAATAGTTGACACTGGTTTGATAATTGTCAAATCCAATGTGACAACAGAATCACATCCATATCTATTTACCCCAACCCACTCAAGGTTGGTGGAACTGTTCAATTTAATTCCGTTGAAAGTATAGCTGTTGCATGCAGTTACATTGAGCGTAGCATATGTTGTTATGCATTCTGTTAATATCGTCAAATTCAACGTCACAATAGAATCACAACCCACTGCATTCACCCCTTTCCATGTTGGCGTATTGGTTGAACTTGTATACGTTGTTTCATGCCATGTGTACTCTCCCACAGCCTCTATAACTTCCGTAAAGCTGCTCGTCAGCTTTTGTGTTAATTCAAGATTTGCTGAAGAATCACAACCTGCTGCATTTGTAAAATGTGCTGTGAACGTTCCTGGCGTTGAGTAGCTTACCCCATTCCACGTTACCGGGAATTGATTTGAACATACAGCCATTCTTGTTGTACTCGTTGTATTTGCTTTTATACTCAAATACAAAGTAGCGGTTGAATCACATCCTGCAACATTTACCAATGTCTTGGTATAGGTTCCGCTTGAGTTAAAGGTTAGTCCATTCCAAGTAAATGGCAATTGAGCTGGACAAATTGATAAATACGTATTGCTGGTTGTTGGTGATTTAATAGTCAATACCAATTTATCGGTTGAATCACAACCCGCTGCATTTAGCAACACTTTTGTGTAAGTTCCTGCAGTACTATAATTCACACCATTCCATTGGTATGGCAATTGGTTAGAGCATACTGCTACAGTGCTTGTTTTTGTTGTTGCAGGCTTAATCACCAAATTCAAAACCTCTGTTGAATCACATCCCAATGAATTGGTTGTAGTCCACTCTACGCCACTGATTGTTTTAGTGAATTTCATGCCATGCCATGTGTAACTGTTGCAGGCAACAATATTTACCTCTTTGAAGATTGGCTCACATGCAGGCAATATTGTTAAATTCAAGGTTACAATCGAATCACAACCTGCTGCATTGATTCCTTTCCAGGTAGCCGTTGTAGTTGATTCAGTATATGTAATATCGTGCCATGTGTAAGATTCAATGGCCCTGATTGTCTCTGTTGAACGGCTTATGCCATCTTTAACTGTCATTGGCAATGCCACAGATGAATATCCATTGGCAGCAAATACCTTTAAGGAATAGACACCAGGTTGGTTCACGCTGATCATTTTAGTGGTTCCTACAACATTGTTGCCCAACTTCCATTGGTATGTAGTTACAGGAAGCCCATCGATTTTATCACTGGCTGACAATACTATATTTGCTTCATTACAGATCGTAGCTGAGTCAGCTATTTTGATCATGACGCCATAGTCTTCTATTTCACCATACCCCATTGGTGTACAAGCTTCCGGAGAGGATACCCCTTCGGCTACCACAATCCTCATCTTGGTCAATCCCGGTGCTGCATTCGCTGGAATGATGATATTACCAGTTCTTGTGTTTGGTGAAATTTGTGTTCCATTGGTGGTATATGCCTTTTCACCGGCATCGTTATAATCACCATCTCGGTTGTAGTCAATGAAAATTGACATACCACTCGCATAATACGGAGCATTATCGCACTCATCTGTTAATACTGAGAACGGCACTGATTGTCCCAATGTTACTGATGCTGCGGCCATTGTACTTGAGTAATCTGTATAATTGCTGCTGCAATTATCGGTTTGCACATTATTGATTGTACCGAAACTTACGGCTTTGATTTGTTCGTCATCTAAAATGGTGTAAACAGGTGGAACATTATGAATCATGATGGCATAATCCTCTACTTCTCCATAACCCAAGGTGATACAAGAGTTTGGTGAGGCCACGCTGTCTTGTACAACCACCCTCATTTTTGTTAGTCCCAACGTTGCATTTTCAGGAATGTTGATATTTCCAGATCGTGTATTTGGTGAAACTGTGATGCCATCTGTGGTGTATGCTTTTTCTCCTTCATCCTCAAAATCACCATCTCTGTTGTAGTCGATGAAAATTGACATACCACTGGCGTAATATGGTGCATTGTCGCACTCAGTGGTAGCCACCGAGAATGGAACTGATGTTCCTGTTGTTACAATTGGAGCAGTTACTGTTGATGAGTAATCCGTGTAATTTGTAGCACAGTTTTCAGTCTGAACATTGTTCATTGTTCCGAAACTTACAGCAGAAATCTGCTCTTCATCGAAAATGCTGACAACTGGACTAATGATCACTGAGTAATCTTCCACTTCTCCATAACCCAAGGTGATGCAAGAACCAGGCGATGCCACAGAGTCTTGAACAACAACCCTCATTTTGGTGAAACCAGCTGTTGCTGTTGTAGGTATCAAGATATTTCCAGTGCGTGTATTTGGTGAGACTGTTATGCCATCTGATGTGTATGCTTTTTCACCTGCATCATCAAAATCGCCATCTCTGTTGTAATCTATGAAGATTGACATCCCACTGGCGTAATAAGGAGCACCATCTTGCTCAATCGTTGAAACCGAGAATGGAATAGATTGTCCCATGACCACCGTTGGTGCTTTTACCAACAATGAATAATCGGAGTAATTGGTTTTGCTATTCTCTGTTTGCACATTGTTCATGGTGCCAAAACTCACAGCATCTATTTGTTCTTCTTCAAAAACACTGTGAACTTTAATGGAATCATAAATCATCACAGAGTAATCCTCTACTTCACCATAGTTAAAACTACCACATGAATTTGGAGATGCTTCGCCATCGGCAACTACAATCCTCATTTTGGTCAAGCCAAGTGTTGCGTTTGCAGGTATTTGGATACCGCCAGAACGGGTATTGGGTGACAATGTGGTTTGGGTGGTGGTATAAGTCTTTTCACCTTCATCAGTAAAATCACCATCGCGGTTGTAATCAATGAAGATTGACATGCCACTTCCATAATAAGGCTCTTTATCCACTTCATCAGTTAACACTGAAAATGGAACGTTTTCTCCTCTGCGGATAGTTGGGGCAGTGATGGTGGAAGCAAAATTGGTGTAGTTTGTACTGGCGTTGTCGCTTTGTACATTGCTCATTGAACCAAAACTAACAGACAATATCTGCTCGTCATCAAAAATGGTTGGAGCGGCTGGTAACGCAGTAGTAGACACCGCTTCAATCATCACCGCATAATCTTCTACTTCACCATTGCCCAAGTTGGTACCGCAAGAAACTGGAACCCAATACCAATTTGAGACAACAACACGCATTTTTGTTAAGCCCGTTGATGTTGTTCCTGGTATGATAATATTTCCTGAAAGTGTACCTTGAGAAGGTGTTGTGCCATTGGTCGTATAAACCCGCTCATCTAAGTCATCAAAATCACCATCTCTGTTATAATCGATATAAACAGAAGTACCGCTTTGATAATTTGATGCACCATTGATTATTCCTTTTTTTACTGTAAATGGTACTGTTTGACCTTGGCGGATAACAGGAGCAGTTACTGAAGAAGAATAATCAGTGTACCCTTTGCTGAAGTCATCTATTCCCTCCTGATCATTGTTCATTGTTCCTAAACTAACCCCCAAGATCTGATCAAAGTCATGATCAGTTGATGCTGCTTCACAATAACCAGTTGGCAACGGATTAGAAGATGCCGCTCCTATAATCACCGCATAATCTTCTACTTCGCCAAAAGCAAATTCACCACATGATCCAGGTGAGGAAACGCTTTCAGAAACAACCACCCTCATTTTCGTTAGTCCCAGAGAAACACCTGCTGGAATGATGATATTTCCAGAGCGGGTATTGGGCGACATTGTAACATCGTTAGATGTATATACTTTTTCGGTTATATCATTGAAAACCCCATCTCGGTTGTAATCAATAAATATAGACAACCCACTTGGGTAATATGCAGGTCCATCGCACTCATCAGTTGTTACTGAGAAAGGAATTGATTCACCAATACGCACTACAGGAGCATTAATGGTTGTAGAATAATCAGTAAAGCCAGTTGTGCAATTCTCCATTTGCGTATTGCTCATTGTGCCGAAGCTAACAGCAAAAATTTGTTCATCTGCCATGTTAGATGCACTGGCATAACAATAACCATTTGGCATCACAGTTGCAGATGGCCCTTCAATCATCACAGCATAATCTTCTACTTCTCCCAAAACATCATAACAAGGAGCTGGTGAAAGATCATTTTGAGTTAGCACAATCCTCATCAAGGTCATACCAAGACTAGCATTCGTTGGTATTGTTATGGAACCAGCGCGGTTGTTGGGGGCGGCAGTTATCCCTAAATTTCCTAAAGTGGTATAAACCTGTTCTCCAACATCATAAAAACTACCATTTCTGTTGTAATCGATATATATTGACATCCCACTATAACCACTTGGAGGATTTGTTACACATTGGTCTGATAACACAGAAAATGGTACCACTTCTCCTTTACGCAAGGTAGGAGCAGTTACTGTGTATGAATAATCTGTATATCCTTTGCTGCAATCTTCTGTTTGCATATTGCTCATTGTACCCAAACTAACCGAATTAATATGTTCGTACTTTTCATGAACAATAAAATCTTTGCAGTAGCCCGTAGGTAACCCACTGTTAGCTGGCGCTTCAATCATCACAGCATAATCTTCTACTTCGCCATAACTAAATTGTTCGCAAGGATTTTGAGCATAATTGTATTGAGCTACGATAACACGCATTTTTGTTAAACCCAATGTTGCTGTAGAAGGAATTACAACATTGCTAGATCGTGTATTTGCTCCATACATGGCTTGGAAATTGTTGAATGCCATTTCTCCCGGATCATTAAAGTCCCCATCTCTGTTGTAATCTATATAAATGGCCATGCCACTCCAAGCATTATTACTAGTTGCACACAAACCTGTATTAACAGAAAACGGTACCCTTTCATTTAAATGTACTATTGATGGAGCAATGGTTGATGAATAATCGGTATACCCTTGGCTACAATCATCCGTTTGCGTATTGCTCATTGTACCGAAACTTACTGCAAATATTTGTTCATTCTCATTAGACGCTGTTGATGATGCACAATAACCAGTTGGTAATTTGTTAAGCCTAGTTTTCGTACTATCCATCACCACTTCACAATATCCTTCTGGTTCAGTAGTAGGTACATTTATGATGATTGGTCTTACTAAATTGGTATCTATAACTGCTTGACAATATCCCTTTGGCAGTGTTGCTGAATCAGTATTGTTTCCATATATCATCACAGAATAATCCTCTACTTCGCCATAACAAGGATCTGGTGAATAATCCCATCGTTTTACCACAACCCTCATCTTGGTCAACCCTAGGGAGGCATCCGTTGGTATTGTTATAAAACCAGTGCGGTTGTTAGGCGGGGGATTCGTTCCGTAAGAGGTAAATGCCTTTTCCCCAATATCATTAAAATCGCCATCTCTGTTGTAATCGATGAAAATTGACATTCCACTTACATCATTACCATTAGGATTTGATACACATTGGTCAGATAACACCGAGAATGGCACCGCTTCTCCTACTCGCAAGGTTGGTGCAAGGACAGAAGCTGAATAATCGGCAAATCCATTTCCACATTCTCTTTTTCTATTTTGTGAATTTATCATGGTACCCAAACTAACCGAATAAATATTTTCGTAAGTTTCATACTGATAAAAAGCTGTGCAGTAGCCCGTTGGCAATGTAGTAGGCAAGTTTATTTCTATAAAAGGCCTCACCTTAACCAGCGAATTATTGATTCCCGTTTCACAATAACCGGCAGGTAATGAGTTGGGTACATCCCATACATACGATTTTACCAAACTGCTATCTTTTAACACAATACAATACCCTATTGGATATGCTGTTGGTATGTCTCCTATCAGAATTTCTGTCTTGTTTAAATCATCGTTTTTAATGGTATCCGTTACAACAATTGCAGAATCCCTTCCCAATATATCCGTTCCTATTTTATAGTCACCTCCTGAAAGCAACCTGATGATCACTGATTCATTTCCTTCTAAATCATCATCCGCTATTGGCTTGATTTTCAACGTTGCAGAAGGTGTATTCGGTGGGATGTTGATGGTTCCTTGTGTTCCGTTAAATTGCGTCGTTAAATTCTGACGTGAACTGAAAGTAACGCCATAATCCGACTCGAATGTTGCACTACCGCTCACGATAAAATTAACCGCTGTATTGTGTGAAGATGAACTTGAAATATTGAATTTAATCTGCAAGGAATCACCTGAATTTTCTAGCACTGCAGATTTGTTGGGATCTACATTTGAAATGTACACCATTCTATTAGCATCTGTAGCAACAGAACCACCTATATTAAATAAAAATGTATCTGATATTGCTGATTCATTTCCATAAACATCAGTAATGTATTTTGAAACCAATCGAATGGCTTCTCCTGAAGCAAACGTACTCAAATCCAACAATGGCACAACCATCAACTTGTTGTTGTAACCACTCACTTGCACAGGAATGTTTGAACCATCCAACATCCTGGTAAGCGTTACTTTATTGCTGTTTAAATTTTTTGTTTCAATATTTTCGGTATAGGTCATTGATATCTCATCTCCCGATACATAACTTCTATCCGTAGGTTGTGCCAATCCAAATAAACTTGGCGCCTCACGGTCTATGATCCCTGTTAAACGTTGAGTGTATCCTGATCCTAAAGCACAATTCAATTTCATCCTGATATCATAAGAACCATCTTCAATATCAGCAATGTTCCAGTTTAATACAGTAGTGGTTGGATTGGTAATGAAATTCTGGAAAATCGTTGTATCCGTTACCCAATCGCCCCTGCCGGCATGCGCGTATTCCAAGGCTACAGACTGTAAATTGGTCAGATTATACCCGGTAAATTCAATGGGCATGATGTTGTTGTTGGATAATTTTGCAACCCAATTATTACCTGGCGCATTTAAAATCAAATCACTGCATGGGCTTTGGAAATAAGCCGATATTGTATTGGATTTGGCAACTCCACCTTCACAGGCATCACTTAAAGTAAATTCCAATCCTTCATAAGAAAACACGTTGCTTGATGCACTTTTTTTAACAGATACAGTCACTGTTTGAGAACCCAAATAAGGGATGACGTATGCAATATTAGAGGTAACCGGACTACCACCAATGGTAACCATCGCACCATTTGGATTGCTTGATTGGTTAAATGTCAAGAAGTAAGTTCTCGTTTCTCTGCTCTGGCTCGTATTTTGTAAACGCAATTGGAATAAGGCTTCCCCATTTGCTGGAATATTTCTGATTTCAGGAGCAGGAATTGATAACTGAACATTATCCCTGCTTTGGGCAATAGGCTCTGCAGGACAACTAGCTGTACCAGCAACTAATACGAATACAGGGGTATTGTAAACCGGATCTTTTTTTATGTCCACAGAAAAATAATCTCCTGCATCATCATCATCAAGGGTATATCCCATGGTGGTTTCAGACATTTGAACATTGGTAGAACTGCTACCCGTAGTCATTTTCAAACTGATATTCGACCCCCCTTCATATCCAGAACCTGCAATTTCAACCCCTGCGCTCTTTGCAATATTTTTATCAATCTCCAATTCAAATTCTAAACTATTAGACTTAGATGAACTACTTGTGGTAGACTCAGTAATCGGACCAGCGTTTCCATCAAAAGAGCGATTTCTTACAAATTCTGCCCGCGCTTTATTTGTTCTATTATTAGCTATTACCTGCTCCCAAACCTTAATCTGATTGGTATATTTAGAAGAAGAATCTGGACTATTCTCTGCTATAAATTGTAATGAGGGAATGAGTGTCTCATTTATAAATTTTTCTGAATATGTATAAGTAGTTGCAAATCCTTTAGGTGCAATGGCCAAACTATTTTCTATCGCCAAATTACATCCCGTTGTATATTTCAATTCATGGGCCACAGAATACAATAAATTCATTGCGCCACCGACAAACACATCTCCTCCATTAGGTTCTGTAGAATATCCTACTGTTGTGCTACTAGTAATAATAGCTTCAGTTGCTTTATTTACACGTTGAGTATTTTGAATAGAGGAATTGACATTTCTCCAAACAGCAAAGTCGGTGGTAACAGCAAAACCTGCTGAAAATGCCGCACCAATTTTAACATCTCTAAATTTACCAGATGATTTATCTGTAAGAGCAGAAAATCGCATAGCTGTTTCAGTAGTTTTTGTTTGTTCCCAGAAACTGCTACTCTGATCTCCGGGAGGGGCATGTAAAATTAAAATAGGTACAGAAGGGCTCACAGTCGTAAAGGTACCCGGATCTACCCCTACCCCCAACACTTTTACATTGCGTGTTAAATTTTCTGCACGCCTATTGTATATATCGGTAAAACTAATATTAAAATACTTATCGTACGGAGCAACAATATTAGGAGAACCTCCTATCATCTTTACCTTTGCCAATCCATCAAGAGGCTTATAAAATAATGTATCATTTTCATCCTTTACATGTACGTTGGTAAGTAACTTTATAATGGAAACCGTATCAAAGCTCAGTAAGCAATTGTGAGAAGCACTACCCTCGTAAACTTTTATGGTGAACAACTTGGGATCATCTTGCCTAAATACCACATAATTACCACAAGTAGTATCCGGCATATCATCAATTACCAACACAGGAGGTCTGTGATAAGTTAAGTTAAAAATTAGGTTACTTGAATCTATATTGACAATTAAAGAATCTTTTAATGTTGTATTAAACCATGTAAGTAAATCATTAACACCGATATCTAACCCTGCTCCTAAAGGGGTAAAGCCAAGCATCTTCATCTTGTAGTTTCTCGCAGGTAATTTTACACTAAATGAACCATCCACCGCTGTTGTTACAATCTTTTTGAATTTAACGGCTCTACCAGGTACAGTATCTGTAAACTCTAATTGAGCAGAACCAATAATTTCATTCGCACCAGCTCTTAAAACCCCTGAAATGGTATATTTGGTGGTATCTTCAAAATTAATTGAATTCAGATTTTGATTTTCAATAGTAACAAGACGTTGAAATGGTGAAAACCGATGACCAGGTTTCGTTGGCGTTAATCGGTAAATTCCAGGGTCGGTAAAGTTAAGCCCATAAGAGCCGTAGCCATTTGAACCTGTTAAGCTAGATGGAAAATTAGTGCCATTTTGGTAAACTAATATATCTACACCATTTAAGCTATCGGATTGAAATCCAACAACGCAATCTGGGCAACTTTGTGTTACATTACCTACAACAGCATAAGTAGTTAGATCAATAAAATCTTTTTCACCAACTGAAGATACCGTATTGGAAAGCGTTGCAGTGTTTGTAATCGGTGAAAATTCATGGCCATTTCGTGAAGCTGTGATGGTAAATTGAACGGAGGCTGGATCACCATTATTTAAATCTCCATAAAAAACGTTTGGAATTGTATATGATCCAGATTGGTCGGTGGTTGTAGTATATATTTTGGATATTGGACTTCCTAATAGTGAAATATTCTTTTGAGCAGTAATTGTTATGCCAAAAACACCAATTCCATTAGTACTCCTTACTTTACCTGAGAGCGTACCATTTAATTTGCCGTTCGAAGCGCTATATACTTTAACTTTAACTGGATCAGTATAAATTGTAGACTTACACGCCAAATTGGCACCTCTTCTGTAATAAATATCATTTTGGTCTGTACCTGGCAATACATATGAGCTACTTAAAGCAGAAGTTATTTTTGTCCAATTCAATTGATCCGAAGACTTTTCCCAGAAATAACTTGATACAGAAAGTGATGGATTAGAAATATTGGCAATTGGATCAGGAATCAACTCCTGCGGAAATGGTACAGAGTAAGGATGGCTAATTACGCCTGGGCTACCAGGGTCAACTATGGCGATATTTTCTTTGTTAACGTATCCATATACACGAGGACTACTTGAATTTATTCTAATTCTATAATAATTACCCGTGTCAATATCTGCTGGTAATTGAACCGAAATTGTGTCTTTTTTCTTAGTTCCGCTAAACGTTGCAATTGTAATTGGATTTCCAAAACTCCCATTTTCATCAGATATTTCAACAGTAAAAATGTTTGATGAGGAATATGGCAGGATATCTGTACAATTACTTCCATCATATAAAACTCTAAATGGTGCCCCTTTACAATATGATGCCCCATCTAAAAGTTTTGGAATTATAGCAGTTGTAGTTTTACAATTATATTCGAACAATGTAGGATTCATCTGGTAGGCAGTATTGGGAAGCGGATAAGTTGTACTAGTACTTGTACTCCTTGATAAACCCCCATATACATATCCTCTATTAGCTATAGTAAATGAACAAGCTGCATACAAACCTACGGCGGAATTAAAAGTTGAGGTCGAATTAGGTCTAAATGTGTAATTAGTAGCACCCGTATTTCCTACTCCGGAAGATCCAGTATATTTATCCGTCAATCCATTAAATTCATAAAAATTGTTAAAACTTTGATTACCAGCATCAGAAATACCCAAACCAATATATGCATAGTTACCAACCGTAAATGCAGACATTGCCCTTGTGATGGTAGCTGATGGGTAACCTTGACCAGTATTTGACCAAGAATCTGCAGCTGGATCATACTTCCATAGCTCGTTGTTTTCCAACAAATACCCATAATTACCTATTGAAAATCCCACTGAACGTGGTTTTAAAACACTTCCTGGATAGTCAGCAAGTTGAGTGAAAGTATTTAAAGAGACATCATATTTAACCCATCTTTTAGAATCACCATTTGTTGAACTAGAGCCAAAGTATGCAACATCGTTAATTATAAAAGTAGCCGGATAACACATAAATTGAGCAGGACCCCATCCAATTCGACTCGAAGCTGCTAAATCTGTCCAAGTATCGAGTATAGGATCATATCTCTGTAAAAAATTTGCTAATGTAGAAACTCCTGAATTGTTTTTTGTTCTGCCTCCCATGAAATAACCTTTTCCTCCTACACTAAATCCAGCGGCTCCAATAACACCACCATTATTTGTTGTGGTAGAATTAACACTACTAACGTTTGGGGTATATGTGTTTATTATATTGGCTTTTTGTGTCCAAACTGCAGTAAAAGGATTCCATTCCCAAAAATCACTTCTAAAATACATGGTTGATGTTGTAGCAAGATCACTTGCAAACTGTCCTGACACGGGGTATTGTCCACCACCTATGTAAGCACTATTCCCTATGACAAATGAAAATGCATCCATTCTAAACCCAGGAGGATTCGCATTATTGTTAGGTGATGTAAATGATGCTCCTGGGATTGTCCTATCATAACTATTCCACCTATCAGATGGACTCACACAAGAAGACAAATTTTCCCAATACGTTTGCGCTTGCACGTTTTCAGAAATAATTAGTAATGTCAAACAAATAAAATACAGCTTTTTCATAATTTTAAATTTCAGAGGACTTTTTTTTACTGCAGTTGTTTAGGTTTTTTATGGTTTGATAACCTTTAATTTTTTTAATTCTTCTGGTGTCACCGAAGGGGGCATTTCGCCATTTTTCATTTTTTGTACAACGAGTTTGGCTACTTTTTCAGCATCCAATTTGGTATCAAAAGCCCTGATACCACCCATCCCAGGTTTGTTGGGTTGATGGATCATTATTTTTCCATCAACTAAAATGTCGTATCCAAAGGTTTTTTCGGGTGCAGAAATGATGTTGTAGGTAAACTTGCTGTTAACAACCTGTGAGGCCCGTGGAAAGGTTGCTGCTGGTTTGGCATCTTTTTGTGTTTGTCCGTTTACAAATGACGGTGCCAAAGCAAAAAATAAGAAGCAGCAAAGTGATAGAACAGTGCGTTGCATGGTAAAAATTTAGGGTATAAATGACCTATGATTTCAAAAGCCAATATGAATTTACAAACAAACAAAGTGTTAAAAATCATATTATGCAAAAAAATAGGGCACAACTTGTTTGCATATTAAAATATGCAAACAAGTTTTTTTGACAGCAATTTGCATTTTAAAAAATGAAAAGCCTTGGCATATGATAATCAATGATTTATGAAAATACAGAGGTTAAATCGGCCTTCGGCCAGTTGAAGGGGTTGAAGGAGTTGAAGGGGCCTTCGGCCAGTTGAAGGAGTTGAAGGGGTTGAAGGGGTTGAAGGGGTTGAGGAGGTTGAGTAAGTTTAGGATTGAAAAATTTCACTTTAAAAAATACAAGAAGGCTGCGTTCAAAGTAGAACCTATTCGTTGTTCAACTTCAAGATTTCTCGGATTATATTTTCTGATATTCGAAAATCAGAAGCTAACAATTTATCTATCAATGGCTTGATTTTATCAATATGTGACATTTGCTTTGCTTTATGAAGTACTCCTAAAACACCCGTAAATTTAAAATTTAATTTGGCAGCTAATTTTCTTGCTTTTAGGTCATCTAGCAAAAGCAACGAATCATCATATTCTGATGCTAATGCAATTGCACTCGCTTCTCCTAAGTCAACTTGTGTAGCTAGAAATTCAAAATACTTTTTATCTGATAGGGACTTTACTTTTATCCAATCGGGCAAATCATCACCATACTCACCGGCAATTTCCTGCGTGGTGACTAATTCTCCATATACTTTTTTTAGAATTAAGAGCTCATCAATTTTTTGTAAAAGAATCAATGTGCTTGTATCAGAAATGACAACTTTAAGCATTGGCTATATCTGAATGTAAGTCAGAGATTGATGTACTGAAAACTGAAACCCCATATTTTCCGAGCATTTCAATGAAAGCTCTTTTT
>Ga0209550_10002302_pt1 | contig 18349 bp, 23 predicted proteins | sample LauGreSuBDMM15SN_2_FD_187567 | JGI IMG/M metagenome (GOLD analysis project Ga0209550, IMG submission 187567) | Freshwater lake microbial communities from Lake Michigan, USA - Su13.BD.MM15.SN (SPAdes) (version 5) | ecosystem: Environmental > Aquatic > Freshwater > Lake | place: Lake Michigan...
CAGAAAAAAATCAATGCACTTGTGTATGTTTGATGATCCTCATAATCATCCTTATTGTATTAAAAATAAAATAAAATTGTTTACAAGATATATTATGTTGAAAATTAAAAAAAATGGTAAAGTTAAGATACTTCGTGGAAGTAATGCCTGGTCTTGTGATAAAAGATTTAAAAAATATTTCTTTTATTCTTCTTATTATTAGTCTTAGATTAATACATTAAATATATAATTTACACCGACCAAAATAAAAAATCAAGAATAACTATTTATGAGTGGTTCTCATTTCATAACTTGTGAAAATGAGAGTTTTACACCTTTTCTCATTTAAAACGCCTATTTTTTATCTTTATATATATAATTATAATGGGTTGTGATTTTTATATTCATGTTTATCTAGAAATACATCATATTAACGGAATATCTTATTATGAAATTCCTATTATTCGTGGATATTACTGCGAATTAGAATGCGGAGTTTATGATAGTGATGATGATGAAAATGATCATTATTATAATTCAATAGAATACAAAACATTGTATAAAAATATGAAAAAAATATGCTTAACCCCAAGGAAACCAGTTGTTATTTATAATAATAACTCATTCATATCGCCAAAACTTGAGATGAAATACTTACCATTTATTCAAAATAAAATAACCAAACAATATGTAGAAGAATACATTAAATATCGTTATAAAGACACAGGAAAGTTTACAAGTATAGATGAAGTAATAAAGATTATAAAAAAAGAAGAACGTTATGCCCCTTTTGAAGATAAATAATTATTCATAATAGGCGTTTTGAATGAGAAAAGGTGTAAATATTATGAATAAATAAAAATATATTATGTAATATTTTAAACACTTTTCTTTGTTTTTTTATTTTTTCGTTTTGTTTTTCTTTGTATTTTTCTTTGTGTTTTTTTTCCTCCTACTTTAGTACTACAATAATTATCATATTCTAATATATTTTTCATAATTGGATTTGGATTGGTTTTTGAATTTTCACATGCATAATCTAAAGGTGTTTTATTGTCATTATCCATACAATTTATAGAAGGGTCTTTCTTATTAATAATGTTATTATCTAGTATAAGTATTATTTGTTTAATTAAGTCATTTATTTTTTTTGGATCTAATTCAGTATATTTAAATGAGGCAGCATAAAGTAAAAAATAAAGTGAACTTTTGGTATTTATAGATCCTATCGCTATTATATGCATTATGGTTTTACCATTCAATATTGGTCTTGGTGTAAACAATAATGATTGATTATTATCAATAAACATTTTTATATTTTTTTTCTTTTCAATTTCGTTTATTTTATAATCATCTAATATATTTTTCATTTCTTTTAGTAATTCAATATCCTTTTCGTTAAAATCTATTTCTTTTATAATACATTTTTTTATTTGTTCACTAGATATATTTTTTTGTTTGGTTAACATTCCTCTGGACGGCACTACCGCTGGGACTGATGATAACACGGTTGACATATATAGTGTATAAATATTATTTATTAAACTTAATTATTCTGTTTGCTTTCCTTAAAGAGAAACGTGTTTTGTCTGGATCCATTATTTTCTAATATATTCATATTTTTGTTAGAAAATAGTACTTCTTATCAATTTCGATACCGAAAATATAGTTCCATTATTACAACATCATCTTTCTGGTATCGGCGTTTGAAATGTAAAAAGGTGTAAATGAAACCAGGTATGATTTTTTAATGTCCAAGAGAAGAAAACCCTTTATTAGTATAATGATTATAATTATCTACACAATTTGTGCAGTTACTTAATGTTGATATAGGTGGAGGATTTGCTAAAGCACTTTGATTAGATGATAAATTTGCACCTACGGAATAACTAGGAGTAGAAGGGTAATTATTTTGATATTGAGAATATCCACCTCTGAATCTTTTGGTATTTCTTCGTGTATTACTTGATCTTCTTCTATAGTTACTTTTACTTTTCTTCATTTTTTTATTAACACTTTTACGAAGAGTTCGTTTTATTCGTTGCACTTTTCTTTTACTATAACGCATCTTATACATTTTAACAATATTATTTATTTTATGTTTTAAAGACATTTTTTTACCACCAGTTAGACATAATCCTGGAATAACACTATTTGCTGCTTGTATGTTAGATTTAGCAGCAGGTAATCCAAATGAATGGTTTGTTTCATTACTTCCAAAATTACCTGAATAATGTGAATTATTTATATTTACTAGACTCATATATATTTAATATTTATTTTTTTCTAATTGTGATAAATAGTTATAATTTGTAATGGTATTATTTTTATTTGCTAATTTAATAGGATACCATTTTTTAAATTTCTTGTTATAAATACAAATCATATTATATTCTTTATCTAAATGAACAAATTTATCATTTTTTATATTTTCAAATTCATCTTCTGAATCACTTTCTTCTAATGCATCTAAATTCTCATTTTCTTTTATATTTCTAAAGAGTTTATTCATCATAATACTTGTATTATAGTCAGGAATATATGCAATATCATAATATTCCATAGAACCATTTTTATTAGTATGTAAATGATAAATATCATTTTGTACATCTGCTTTTACTAAAAAAACAACTTCTTTTTCTTTATTGACATGATTATTATTATTAGGTTTATCTCTTTTTTCATTTTGTGTATATTTATTGATATTGTTTTGACAAATATTATTATATTGATTATTTAAATTAACATTTACAAGAGTTTTATCATTACATTTGTCATTATAGTTATAAATATTATTATGTTTAAAATAACGATATTGAATATATTTAATTTTATAATGAATGTCTATCTCCGAATCTATCATTTTTTTTAATTCTATATAATTTTTATGCATTAAAGGTAATCCAAAATGTATATTAGCATTCGTATATTCATTATTCAGTTTTTTTTGAGAAAAAATAGTTTCTAATAAATATAATTTTTTAATTTGACTACAATATCCAACATATTTGTTTTCATCATATAAAATGTCTTCAATGCAAAAATATTCATTCTCAAATAAAGTTCCATAAAAAATAGTTTCTTTATCTAATTTTTTATATTCGTATTCAAATAATATTTCTTGAATGTTATTAGATAAAATAAAACATTTGTTATTTTTGAACCAAGCAAATGTTTTTATACCTTCAGGAATTGCTACAATAAAATCAGCATCATAAATTTTCTTATGAGTAATAGTTTCATAAGAAAGTTTTATTTTAGGAAAATTTTTTAAAATAATTTTATTTGCACAAGCAGTCATTATTTGATTAAATATCAATAAATCTTTATACTATTTTATTTTAAATATAACTTGAATTTAGTTGAGAAATAAAAGTAGTGGATGTGTTAAATTCTTCTATAGGTGATTCAAAAGATTCATTATTATTCATTTGGGACTTTAAAAATGTTTTTAATTCATTTTTCATATCATTTACATCAGGTTTTATATTTGTATTAAATTGTGTATTTATTTTTGTATGAATTTCTTCTATTTCATGATTATATTCTTGTTTTGAATCAATAATGTGAAAAATGTCTTCATACTTTTTTACAGGAACATTTACTAAATCTTTTATTTTTGGAACAGTTAAAGTATCTTTAAAAAAATTAATTAAATGATGAATAAGTAATATAATTATAATAGATGTAATAATAATTTGCAAAGACCAATATAACATATTATAATCTAATATTTAGTTTATTCTGGATAAAACCTATATTTTTTATACATTTTTAAAAATATATTAAATTGAATAAACAATTTAAACCTATTAATAATAAAATGATTAGATAGTATGTCAAAATCAAAAAATTCAAAAATAAAATCTAATTTAATATCTGTTATAGTTGTTGAAAAAACAGGAACGTTGAATTCAGTTACTATTAAAGAATATAAAGAAGAAGATCTTTATAAAAAGGCAGGATTTAAAAAACCAGAAGGTTTTATAAAACAAGTAGATTGGAATGTTAAAATAGAAGGACAAAAATATAATGTATTTGTTTATGCTAAGCTAGATGGAAAAGCCAATTGTGAAAATAAATACGATTTCCCTCCACCTGTTGATAATACCCTGTTTTTTGGTAAATGCGTTATAGTTGGAAAATTGAATGATGAAGTAATAGATTTATCTTTAGATCTTTGGAATAAAATATATGAGAAATTATTTGGTGGTTTTGAAGATTTAACTTTAACCTGTTTAGAAGATGATGATGAAGAAGATGAGTTGGCGAATATTCCTAAAGATAAAAAAACGAAAAAAGGAGGATATTTAAAGGATGGATTTGTAGTAGATAGTGAGGAAGATGAAGAAGAATATGAAAGTTGTAGTGATAGTGAAGAAGAAGAGGATGATAATGAAAATAATAAAAAGATAAATTTACAAGATAATGATGATGAAATTATTTTAGAAGATATTGGATCTGAATTAAGTGAAGAAGAATATGAATATAGCGATAAAGAAAATTAACATAAATGCTTTACATATGTAATTTAACTAATATTTAATAACATATTTTACACTTTTTAATTTAAACAAATGGATATTCAGTAAAAGGATATACAATATCATTAAATAATTGTTTAACAAAAAAGAAAGATATTTGATCCTGAATTCCGCATTCTTGAATATGTTGATACCACGTTTCATTAAGTTCTATAATCTTATCGTGTTTCATATTTCTTATCAAAAACCCACACGCGCAATGATGCTGTGTTATTTCACTCAAACCATTTTGTACCTGATTATTAATATAATTTTTATATTTTTCACTTTCTAATTTATATCTATATTGATGCATACTTAAATTATATTCATTCCATACATTATCATGAACATGCCAATGTTCACGTAATAATAATGCGTAATTTTGTTTTATAAAATATTCATAAATAAAGTTTTCTACAAATGTTTCAGATACTTTTTCTAACTTACTATCTAAATAACATAAGTAATCATAGTCTTTTAATTCTGCATATTTATGTGGCATTGTTTTTATATGTTTTCCAACCATACAACTTTCTATTGAGTCATCATTAGTTGGTATATCATGAAAAATACCAATCCAATTAGTATGTTCCAAATTTTCAATAATAGTAGTATTATTTGTATAATAATAACATTTATATTTTAATGAAGGTAATTCTGGAATTCTAAATGCAACGTTTTCATTGCTACCATAAAAATAAGTATAAAATGATAAATTATAATCTGTCATATATATGATAATATAATAAAATAAAAAACACCAAATAAAAATTTTAACTACAACATTCAAATATTTATTTATAAAATATGATATATAAAAATAAATATTATTTTTTATTTTTATATTATATTTGAATTAGTTAACATTAATTATTAAATACAATAGTAAAAAATTAAATTATTTACTAGTTTAAAATATAACCTCTTATATGATTTAGTCAAAATTATTTTATTACACTATTATAATAAAATAATGAATGAAATGCAACAAAATATAAATTGGGAAAATATAAAAAAAGAAAATGCAATAAATTTCATACCTCCTATTAAATATGGAAAAGTAGTAAAAGTATATACTGGAGACTCATTTACTATTTTAACTAAAATACCTTTTTTTAATGAAACAATAGAAAAATCTCCTATTTATAAATTTAATATAAATTTAAATGGCATTTCGTCACCTAAAATCAGTTCCATACCAAATGTGAATAATGAATTAGGTATTTCATCTAAAAATGCGTTAATAAAATGGATATTTGGAAAAATAATAGAATTATCTGATATTTCTATAGATAAATATGGAAAAATATATGCAAATGCAATGATAGAAAATATAAATATAAATAATTGGATGTTAAATAATAATTTTGCAATAAAATCTAAAAATGAAACGAAAAGAAGAGTTTCTGAATCAGATGCAAATAGTTATAATAAATCTAAATTGATTTTTCCAAAAATAAATGCATCTTTAAAGATTGATAGTTTTATTGAATCCTATTTATCTTCTAGTTCTTCCATTTCCCCTAAAATATTTGATAATTTTATATTACCAGAAATAAAATATAGTGAAAAAAGGCCTACTAGTGTTTCTAGTAATTCCATTATACAAACCGATTGTTTTTTATCTCATAATTGGGGTGAAAAACATTATAATCATGAAAAGGTAAAAAAAGTGAACGATGCATTAAAAAAGAGAGGATTGAATACTTGGTTTGATGAAAGTAAATTGAATGGTAATATACGGTTTAAAATGGCAGAAGGTATTGATAATACAAAATGTGTTGTAGTTTTTATAACGGAAGAATATCGTAATAAAGTAAATGGAATAGATATGAAAGATAATTGTAAATATGAATTTACTTATGCAATGAATCAACTAGGATCACAAAATATGATTCCAGTAATTATGGAAACAGATATGAAAAACTCAAGCAAATGGAGAGGTGAATTAGGTGCAGCATTGGGAAGTATGTTATTTATAGATTTATCAGACAATACAGATATAAATATTGAACAAAAATATGATGAATTATATAAAAAAATTAAATATATAATTCACAAAGAAAGTAAAAATCATTAATTTAATATTTAATATAAAAATTGATTTGTATTTACATTTAAATATAAAATGATATAAGTAAATATGTATAAAATTGAAAATCCAGAAGCTTTTCGTATGAATATTAAAAATAAATTAAATATGATTTTAAATAATGATAAAAATACATCTAATTTAGAAAAGGGTATATTTAATTTTACATTGAAAGAAGCATCCAATCGTAAAGTAGTTAAAAAATGGGACAATGTTTATTTTGTGCAAATATATGTAGATCGTTTAAGAAGTATTTTTATTAATTTAAAAAATAAAGATTTGCTTAGTCAAATTAATGATGGTTCTATAAAACCACATATAGTTGCTTTTATGACACATCAAGAAATGCGTCCAGATAAATGGGAAACTTTAATTCAAGCAAAAATAAAACGAGATAAATATAAATTTGAAACAAATGTGGAAGCTGCCACAGATACATTTACTTGTAGAAAATGTAGATCTAATAAATGTACGTATTATCAAATGCAAATTAGAAGTAGTGATGAACCAATGACTACTTTTGTAACTTGTATTGATTGTGGATGTAGATGGAAATGTTAAAATTATAAATTTAATAAGATAAATATAAATATAAAGATAATAAATATTATTAAGAATGGGTTGTGATTATTATATTGATAAAACTTTATATATTTTTTATCACAATGAAAATAATAGTAATAGTGATTTCTCTACAATAGAATTGAGTCATGATAAAGGTTATTTTTATTATCCTAATTTAGACGAAGATGATATAGATTATGATAAAATAATAGAAAAATCAATAAATGATCAATTAACATCTAATATGAAACCAATTATTTTATATTCTAATAATGTATTTACAGATGTAAAATATGAAAAGAAATATAAAACGTTAATTGAAAGTAACATGACGAAAGGAAAGAAATGGGAAGATATAAAAGAAATTAAAAAAAAAGAATCTAGATACGAGAGAGATTAATAAGTAAATATATTATATATTATATATTATATATATATTATAATGAAAATTGCATTTTGTTTTCTAACTTATGGTAACCTAAGTCAACCAAAATTATGGAATAATATTATTAATAAAAATAAAAATAAATTAAATGTATATATACACAGTAAAAATAAATTTATAGATGATGAATATAAATTACATGAATATTGTATTGAGAAAAATATATCTACAATATATGCACATAAGTCTTTAATTGAAGCTAGTTTATTATTATTTGAGGAAGCATTTAAAAATAAAGATAATGATTTTTTTATATTATTGTCTGATAAGTGCATACCATTATATAATTTTGATTATATTTATGATAAAATATATAGTAAAAATACAAATATAATGGTTAACTGGAAAACTATATATATAGAAAGGTTTGATACTTTAACAGATCTTCATTTTTTTGATAGAAATAATTTTTCTCAAAGTAGTCAATGGTTACTACTTGATAGAAACACGTTAGATTATTTTTTAAAAAACAATTTTCTTTATTTATTTAGCGATGATTTCCACGCAGCAGATGAATTTTATTTTAGCAATTTATGCAATAAATACAATATAAATTATGATAATAATTTTATAACTTTTGTAAATTGGTCAGATAAAAGTGATAATGAAGAGGATAGACCTTATCCAAAAACATATGAATGTTTAACTAATGAAATGATTGAACAAATGAAGGAAACTGCATGTCTTTTTGTAAGAAAAATTAGTAATAAATGTATTTTACCAAGTTATTATGATAATTTTTAACTAGTTACATTAAAATGAGTCTATTATTTCACATATTATTATATTTTATATTTATAAATATAAATGACTTTATGTAAATATAAAAATGCACTTGGTATACCGAATAAAGGTATACATTCATATAGATTTTTAGGATTAGCGATAATGGATGTGATTATGACTATTATTGCAGCTATTTTAATATCTTATTTTTTTAGAATATCTTTCTTGTATACGTCTATATTTTTATTTGGTTTAGGAATTATATTACATAGACTATTTTGTGTAAGAACTACTATAGATAAATTATTATTTCCAAATGTTACAAAATAATGATTTATAGTTATTTAATTATTAATTGTTTTGATTACAAAAATCAAATTGTTTACAAATTTCTTCTTTGTTATTTTTTAAACATTCCAAATATTCATCACATAAATAGCAATCTTTATTTTTATCCTTATTAACAATATTATCTGTTTTTACTTCTTCTTTATTTTGAAACATTCTATCAACAACATTTCTAGCAATAGAACTTCCAGCACCAAACGCAAATCCTGATGCAACATTACCAACAAAAGATTCTACTGCATTAACACTATTAGTTGTTGTAGTCTTAGAAGGAGTCATTAAATTATTATTTTCTATTATTTTTGGAGGGGGAGGTTGAGAAGTTTGTTTTTCTTTGTTTGTTCTGGATGGTGGAGAATAAGATCTAGATCTATTTTTTTCTCTTTTTAACGACATAATGCTTTTATAATATTCATATAAATATATATTTATATAAAAATTAATATAATTATATATATAAAGTAAGAATGAAATTATATTCAAGTTTAATTAATAGTGCGTTTCAATATGTATTAAAAGCAAGTAATAAATATAATATTGATGAATCTCATGCATTAAGACATAGTATGGAAGTATACCATTTTGCAAATCAAATATACGAAAGTGAAATAGATAGATATCCTTTTTTAAAAGAACAAAAAAATATTATTATGTGTTCTGCAATTCTTCATGATATGTGCGACAAAAAATATATGAATGAAACGGTTGGAATAGAATGTATGAATGAATATATGAATAAGCATTTGAATGTAGAAGAAATAGATACAATAAATAAAATAATATCAACAATGTCCTATTCTACAGTAAAAAAACAAGGATATCCTGAGTTAAATGAATATAATTTAGCTTATCATATTGTAAGAGAATCAGACTTATTAGCTGCATATGACGTTGAAAGATGTGTTATTTATCAAATGATGCATGAAGGTGGGACTTATATAGATTCTTTGATAGCTGCTAATAAATTATTTCAAACAAGAGTTTTTAATTATATTAATGATAATTTATTCATTACAGATTTTTCTAAAAAAAAATCAAAACTATTACACGAAAATGCAATTTTCAAATTGCAAGAGTTAGATGATATTCATAAATATCTAATTTAATGTTTTCTGAACCAAATACCATTATCTTCTAAAATGTGTTCTAAAAACTCGTTTCTTTCCTCAGGTTCAAATAAACCAAATAAAATAGAAAATTTTTTATCATTTGATAAAAAATAGATAGCATCATCATCTAACTTATTTCTTAAATCTGAAAAATGTCTACTCAATATATGATTTACAGATACATTACTAACATAAAATATAGCTAATATTTCGTGTTTTATCATATCTACATCATATATATTTTCCATTAATATTTTTTTTACCACATAGTAATTTTTTATATCTTCTAATAATAATGGAGATTGAATATTATAAGTATATGGAATAATATGATTTATTATAACATCAAATGGAATATTTGTTAAATTTAAAATCATTTATATTTATATTATTTATATTTATATTATTACACTGACCAAAAAAATTAATGTATCAACATATAAAAAAAATAAAAAAGAGTAAAAACAAGAAAAGAAATAAAATAATTTAAAAATCCACATTTTTTCCAAAACATTTCTTCATTATCTACATCTATAATCAAATTAATATCATTAACATCACTATTATTATGAGAATCCATTATTTGTAATAAAGCTTCATCCGAAAACTCAAGAGAAACTTTTCTTAGAAACATAGTATATTTATTTTTTTTTAAAAAGTTTTGAATAAATAATATATTTTCTTGAGAAGCATAACGAAATAAGTAAGGACTTGTTGAACTAGTCATTCTAGACCAATCTGTAGCAGTAGAAATTTCATTTTTTACATATTTTAACTGATTAAAACAAGATAAAATAATAGCAAAAATACTTTCATTTGCTAATCCACCATCACAAATTAATTTATAAAGTTTAAAATTTGTTTCCATATAAATGAAACATTTTTCTACATCTTCTCTCTTTAATGTAAACCAAGGATCGTTTCCTAAATGATATTTTTCTTCAAATAATCGTAAGTTTGCTCTATTTGTTAAATAAATATTCCACCATGCTTTTTTCCAACTAAAAATGCTATAATTATAATTTTTCATAAACATTTTACGAAATTTAGTAGGAGAAATAATTGGAACACAAGAATCTGATAAAATACAAAACCATCTATTATTTTTATCATTGTGATAAGCATAATAAAATAAATTCATATAAGCAGGTACTACATGATAATAACTAGTATTTACAATATATTTTTTATCTATAACGCGATTTAGTATCCATTCAGATTTTATTTTATTTATATCTTTATAAAAAAAATATACATTGATAATATCTTTATTAGGTTCAATCCATTTTTTCCATAAATTTTCTTTATTTAGAATATGATCGTAACTAATTATAAAACATAATGCAACTTTCATTTATTATTATTTAATAGATTTATTATTATTTAATTTATTTATATAATATTTTTATTATTCAAAAAATAATCAAAATATATAAGTTTAAAAAAACAAATATATAAATAGAATTTATTAATTTTTCATATAATATGAATGTTAAATCTTCTGATGAACAGTTAGACAATAAAATAAACGACTATGTAAGTAAAAATAATTTAAAATTAGTTATAATGACCCCTTGTTATGGAGGTCAGATATTTGTAAATTATTGTCAATCTATTATAGAAACAAAATTATTATTTATAAAATATAATATTTCATTAGAAATTAAATTTTTAGGTGGTGAAAGTTTAATTACTAGAGCAAGAAATAATTTAATATCAGATGCTATGTCAGATACTAGTGTGACACATTTAATGTTTATAGATGGTGACATTAAATGGAATGCAATGGATATTATTAGATTAATTATTTCAGATAAACAAGTAATAGGAGGTGTATATCCAAAGAAACAAAATATATGGGAAAAACTTTTAAAAGAAGATATTATAAACAAATGGTTAAGTGAGAAAAAACTAATGCCCGCGCTTGATTTTATTCAAGAAACAGATTGGATACAACATAAACTAGTTGACTATAATTTAAATTATTTAAAAGATAGTGAAACAGTAGAGAATAATTTAATAAGAGTTAGACATGTTGCAACTGGGTTTATGATGTTTAAATGTGAAGTAATAGAAAAAATGATTAAAAAATATCCAGAAACTAGATATTGTATGGACACTGTCGTTCCAGATAAAGATAAAAAATATGCTCATGCTATTTTTGATTGTTTTATAGACAGTGAATTAAATTATTTATCAGAAGATTGGGCTTTTTGTGATCGTTGGATAAAAATGAATGGAGATATTTGGATTGATGTTACAATAAGTTTAACACATACCGGAACTCAAGATTATAAAGGGTTTTATTTGTCTAGTATAATATAATTTTTCTTATTACATAATAAAAACTATAAAATATTTTAATAATATAAGATAATTAATGGATATGCATAGTAATTTAAATGATTCAGATATAAGTATTTTAGTAAAACCAACAAATTATTATTCTGAATTTACTAATACACCTAATCTACCAGTTAGTCCTATTATTCAAATGATTGAAGAAGAATATCCAATTTATTTATCTAATAATGAAAGAGAAAATTTATCTTTGTCTGATATAGTTAATGTTAATTACAATAAATATCTTCAACCTTCAAAGGGAATCTTTATGGGAGAGAATATTAAAAATAGACAGGAGTTTTCAATAGATAAATTATTAACTTATTTAATTTATACAAAATCTAGTAGTTTTTTAATAAATAATAATAATAATTATAAATTAATTATTTCGGAATTAAAGTCTCAAATTGGAAAAGATATACCGAGAACAGCATTATATATAAATAATGAGAAACAGAATTTTAACACAATGATACAAGGAAAACCAAATACAAATATAGAAACCTCTAATAAAAAAGAATTGAATCATTTACAAATTGCAGATAAATATATAGAAAAAATAATAGAAAATTATGGAAGTGATTTAATAGACTATAATATAATTAATAAAATTGCTATTTTATCTTGTCAAAATATATTTAATTTTATTATTGAATTAATACAAGTTGAAATTAAAAATATTGTAAAAGATGTAATAAAAAATAGTTATTTATTAATATCACCTACAAGTAAATCAGATTCAAATGATAATCCAACTATATCTAAAAATAAAGAAATACGATTAAACATTCAAAAAAATGTTAAAACAATGACTTTTTTTTTCAGTAGTTATTTATTTAATTCGTCTAATTTTGTATCTGCTGGAAGAGTTACTTTTTTTTTATGTATAGATTTATTATCTAATAATTTTAAATTTAATAAATTATATATAGAATATAATCTAGAAACGAAAGAATCTTATAAGAGACCAATCCAACCACTTTCTACAAGATTTATAAATTCTACCTTGAGAAAAACATCAAGAATTACTAACACTTTATCTAATAGATTTAAAAAGGCTGGTAATAAATCAAAAAATATAAAAAGAAAATCAAAAAAAACAACAAAAATACGAATAAAAAACAAACAAATAAATAATAAACCAAGAAAAATAAAAAATTGATTTTTTAAGTATTGTAATTATATTATAATAGTTAAAATAATAAAATATATAAAATGGAACAAATTAATAAAAGAAAAGATATTATTATTAAAGAATTTATTCAGTTAAAAAGCGATAATTTTACAAGAATAATATCTACAGCTGAAGTCAAGGAAGAATGCCCTATATTATGGTGGGGTGGAAATGGTGTAGGAGATAGATTTGCAAACAAAAAATATAATTATAGTGTTATATATTCAAATAAACAGCCATGTGTATATAGTGAAAATGATGAAGATAATATACCACAAGAAATATTAAATGAATTTTTACAAAATAATAAAGGTAAAGGTATTATTGGAATATATATACATTCCATAAGAACAAATAATCAATCAAGAATAATAAGTAAAAATATAAATAAAGAAATTACAAGTATCTCTTGTGTTGTATGTGGGACAAATGATACTATTTGTGACCATAAAAATGACTTATATAATGATGATCGTGTGTTAAATTCAAAAACACAGGTAATTAGTGATTTTCAACCATTATGTAATCATTGTAATTTACAAAAAAGACAAGTTTGTAAAACTGAAGAACAAAATAACAAATTATATTCGGCAAAGAAAATTCAAAAATATAAAATTTATCCATTTGAGTTTCCTTGGGAAAAAAAAGCATTTGATAAAACAGACATCAATTGTAAAAATGATACTTATTGGTATGACCCAGTAGAATTTGAAAAAAATATATATTATTATTCATCTTATGTTATTCCTATTATTAATGAAATAAAATACAAAGTAAAAACAAATAAACTTAAATACTTAAATTAATTCAATAACTTTATTAAAATATTCTGTTGATATTTCACAACCTTTAAATTTTCTTTTTTTATTTTTACAAGCAATTGCAGTAGTTCCACCTCCTAAAAAGGTATCTAACACAGTATCATTTTCATTGGAATGTTTTTCAATTAGTTCTTCAAATAAAGATAAGCTTTTTTGTGTTGGATGAAATCTGTTTTTACCTCCTTGAAGTGGAAACATATATATACCATTATCATATTTACTATTAAAGGTTGGTTTACTTCCTTTTATTCCAATCAAAGCAATTTCACGACAATTAGTTAAATAATTAACACTTGAATTTAATGGTTGTGGGTTTGTTTTTATCCATTCAATAAAACGCAATTGTTTAAATTTACATTTTTCCATTATTTCTTTTAGATGCGATATTTTCCATAAATCAAAGAATATAATAATGGTTCCTCCATTTTTTAATTTTTTATAATATTCACATATAAATTTTTCTAATAATTCCATAGTAAACTCATTATCCCAATTACCATAATCGGTTTTAACGCAATATTTTTTTCCATAAATAGTACCATATTTCATATAATTTTCTTTTTTAGTATCATTTTTTATTTTATTTTCACGTTTATAGTTCAACCATTCTTCTTCGGTTTTTACAAATTCTATATTATTTTCTTCATTATATTTTACTTTGTTATAATGAGTGTTCATTCCAGTTTCTTTTGAAATAATATATGGTGGATCTGTTAATATTAAATCAATAGAATTATCTGAAATAGTTGATAAATATTCTAATCCATCTATATTTTTAATTTCAATGTCATTATCATTATAAGTTTGATTCTTATTTTTTATTGTATTAAATTCTGAGTTTATAGTTGTCATTATTATATATTGAGTTATGTGATTGTTTATAAATACATTTTTTACAATCATTTTTTTATTTAATTCATTCATTTTTATTCAATATTTATTGTAAAAAATGTATTTATAAACAATCACATAACTCAATATATAATAAATAATATGAAAGTCAGATATTTTTCGGATTTACATTTAGAATTTATTAAACCAAATAAAATAGAACAATTCATTAGAAAAATTCCATCTGGGATTGACGAACTATGTATATTAGCAGGAGACATTGGTAATCCATATCAAGAAAATTACAATATTTTTATGAAATTTATAAGTAAAAATTTCAAAAAAACATTTTATATTGCAGGAAATCATGAATATTATAATAAAACAAAAACGATACAAGAAACAAATGAATTTATGAAAGATTATTTTCAACAATTTAATAATATAAGTTTTTTAAATAATAATTTTGAAATTTATGAGAATTATTGTTTTATTGGTACTACGTTATGGAGTAAAATTAAGAATCCAAGTTACGAAATAAATGATGTATATAGTATACCTAATTTTGATTATATAAAATATAATAGATTAAATATGTTAAGTGTTGATTTTTTACAAGATACTTTACAAAAAAACGAAAATTGTATCATTATAACACATCATGTACCTTTAGGCTCATTGATTGATGTAAAATATAAAACTCAAAAAATGATACCTTATAATCAATGGTTTTATTGTAATATGGACAATTTGATTGAAACAAATGTAAATAAAATAAAATATTGGATATACGGACATACTCATACGCCATCTAATGTTATTATAAATGAAATTTCATTTTTATGTAATCCAATTGGTTATCCAAATGAAAATAATATTTTAGATTTTCAAAAAAGTTTTACAATCAGTGTTTGAAATGTAAAAAAGTGTAAATAGATAAAAAATTGAAATGATTTTATCTTTACTATTAAAAGATAATATAGAAACTAATAATAAAATGACAAGTCTTTACAATTCTTTTGATGAATCTAATAATTATTCTACAGAAAAGAATGATTCTACTATTATATGTATGTATACATCTCCAGATAATATAAAATATTATACAATAAATAATGGTCCATTTTATTATTATGAAAAATTCCCAGTAAAATGGGCAAAAGAACATCCTGGTTATATAAGTGATGAACATTCAGGAGAAACACAACTTCCTGGACCAGAAGAATGTATGAATTGTAGATATGAAGGGAGTGTATTAATTAATATTAATAATGAAACAAATGAATGTTGTAGAGTATTTATAGGATATTGTTTAAATTGTGCAGAAGAATTTAATTTTCAAAGAGGGTTAGGCATGGAAAAAGAAGGTATAGAAAAGTCAACAAGAGAATGGATAGAATGTTATAGTAAAATAAAAATGCAAACTAATTCTTGTGAAAATATTGAAATTCCAGAAGATGAAGATGAAGAACAATTTATATTAAAAAATAATAATAATTTATTTGTAATAAATGACAAATTAAGTATGTGGAATACTTATTTAAAAGATGACTTAATTATGAATTCCATTAAAATAAAAAAAGAATTAGAATATTATATTTTGGAGGATTCTGATGAAGAGGATTCAATATTTCTTCCCTTGAAAAATGAACCATTAGATATAATAGATAAACATATGAAAGGTGTATTTCCAGAATATATTTCAGATAATGATGATTCATTATGTCTAAATTCAAATAATTCAGTAACAGATATATCCGATTATTTATCTGATGATGAACGAGAAAAAGAGGCATTTGATGCATTAGAATATTATAGTGATTTTTAAAAAGTTATAATAACGGTTAGTTAGATATATAGTAGTTTAGTTTTGATTTGTAATTTTAATTAAATATTTTTTCATATATTTATATTTTATCAGAAAAATATATAAAAATAATATCATATAAATAATTATCAAAGAATGAATATACTCTGTATAATGATTGGATTATTTATAAATAATTTTCAAAAAAGTACATCATTACAATTAGATTATTATAAAAATAAATGTATAAGTAAATTAAATAAGCTAGATTTTTTAAATAAAAGATCTTTTATTGATGTATTAAATAAATCTAATCATTTAATATATGATAATATTACTGAAAATAAAAAACTCATTTCTATTTCTCCAGGCGGAATTAAAGGTTTTTATTTAATGGGAACCATTAATTATATTAAAGAAAATTATAATTTAGATGATTATATTTTTTCAGGCGCATCAGCAGGTGCATGGTCTGGATTATTTATGTCTTTAAAATATCCAAATGCAGATAAAGATAAAGAAACAACTGACAACTATTTTATAAGAAATATTATATTAGATGATAACTTAAAAAAAGCTAAAACATTATTAGAGTTTCAATATATGTTAAAATATAAAATTCTTAGTTTATATACAAACGAAGATTTTGAATTAGATAAATTATTTATAGGCGTAACTAGTATAAAAAATTTTAGAATTCAAACCAGTATATTTTCAAGATTTGAAAATGTAGAAGATGCAATTAATTGTTGTATTGCTAGTTCTCATATACCTTTTATAACAGGTGGAATTATTAATAAATATCATGATATATATACATTTGATGGTGGATTCAGTAAGTATCCATATTTGAATTTTACTAATGCTACTTTACATATTTCACCAGATATGTGGGTAAAAAAAAATAAAAATTTTGATCCATTTTCTATTGCAGAATATACTACCTTATTTTCCAAAGATAAATATAATTTTTATGAACTTTATGAAAATGGATATAATGACGCAAAAAAAAATAAGGATTATTTAGATAGTATATTTATTCAAAAAAAAATACTTTAATTAAGTTACAAATTACATTAAAATTAAATTATCTATCTATTATCATATAATTTAATTCCTATACTAATATACTAATTTTATAATCCATATTTTATACTATTTTTATAATATTGATAGTGTTCTCTTAAATCTTTCTTGAATTCAAGATCATTTTCATCGTGATTAGATGTTTTATCTTCATAGTATGATTGAATGTATTCTTCCATGTCTTGTTTAAGCATTTCTTTTATACATTCATCTCCATATTCATATTCTTCTTCTTTGCAATTTTCTAAATAATCATTTATTTCTTGTTTTTCATTAAAATATTCACTTCCGGATTCATAAGGACAAAATTCTTCTAAATCTTCCAGATTTTTATTATATTTTGTTTCTGTTTGTTTTGAAAATTTAGTTACAAAAGGTACAAAGACAGCAGGACTAAATACTTTCATAAGTTGACTTTCAATAACTGAAAGTCTTTCTTCACATTCATCTCCTTGACGAGTGGTTGGATCAAAACCCCATTTACTATTTTTGTCTTTA
>Ga0209550_10002303_pt1 | contig 18345 bp, 11 predicted proteins | sample LauGreSuBDMM15SN_2_FD_187567 | JGI IMG/M metagenome (GOLD analysis project Ga0209550, IMG submission 187567) | Freshwater lake microbial communities from Lake Michigan, USA - Su13.BD.MM15.SN (SPAdes) (version 5) | ecosystem: Environmental > Aquatic > Freshwater > Lake | place: Lake Michigan...
GGGCTGCGGCAGGTACGCGGGCTCGACCGAGCCGTTGTCGAACGCGAGCACGAAGAGGCCACGCTGCGCATCCCAGTTGCGCACCTGCCCACCGACGATTGCACCTACGGGCGCGCAGAGAATGTGTGGGCAAGGCACAGCCAACAGACGAGAAGGGGTAGCGCACAACACGTCCTCGTCACATATGATGAGCGCAACTAGAGCGCGCACAGTTCGCGCGTTCGGGCGGAGAGACGTGTGTACGTAGGGAGAGCGCGAACATGGAGCGCGCGCGCCGTGCATGTATGCGTGCGCGCACCCGACGTATACTGCTCCGCCTGGATCTGCCAGCCGACTAGGTGCTCTTGCCATGTCAGGCGGCGAGTCACCTGCGGTTGCAACGTTGATGGCTGCTGGTCGGTGCCCACAGAGGCAGCGTACTGCTGCTGCTGCCTGATCATCTCCTCCTGCTGCCGGACCATCTCTGCCTGAGCTGCCATCTGCATGCTCGTCTCCATCCGCGCAGCCCCCATATGATGAGCGTACACAGCTTGAGCGGCCGCGTGCTGTGACGCTTGAAGCCGTGCCATGGGCATGGCTTGCGCAGTAGCTACGGCATTCATGGCGATGGCCTCATGGAGGGCGAGCTTGGACTTGGGCGCACGCGGCTGCCGGGGTTTGCTCTCAAGCCGTACCGGTGGCGGCGGCGGCAGCGGCGATGGTGGTGGATACACCGGTTCGTTAGCACCGAGGTCGGCCATCAGTGACGCGATCTGAGGCACCAGCGTTTCATCATCGATCTGCTTCCGCAGAGCATCGCGAGCTGCGCGCTGGAACCCAAGCACTTGGTCGTCATCATCACGCGGCAAAGGCGGCGGCGCGCGTTCCCCAAGCTTTGGAGGTTCGCAGCCAGGCAGGTAGCCCACAGTCGGCCCATCGGGCGTGTGCGAGACACGTAGCTGACCGGAGCGCACAAGAGCCTCCATCGCTTCTCTCAGCTCACGAGCGTTCGCCGCCGTCATGAAGGGTGCGGTGATGGGCGGGTGGGCAAGTAACGTCGCCATAGTCAGGTACGAGAGCCTCACAGGCATCATGAGCACGTGGCCGTCCTTGGCGTTCGTCTGATCGGAGAGCGGGAGCATCGCAAGGAACGGACGGGCCATCTGCGCAATCACCTTCTGCCCGTTGGGTAACGTCGCCCATTCGGGCTCGAGGGGAGGCCGTACGGGGGCCAGCTCAGGCTCCGCAGCTGGCACGGCGCTGGGAGGCTGCGGCTGGGCAGGCGCCTGAGTCTCGGCGACGGGGCCAGCAAATGGCGGCCCATCGGGCTCAGATGGCTCGACAGCCGCACCTGGCTGTGACGGCGTCGAAGTGGCTTGCTCGTCGGCGGCAGCTAAGGCGGCAGCTGCACTCCCCTCAAGCTCATCCCCGTCAGCTTGGCGAGAGGAGGCGTCGGCTTCAGCCTCTGGATCCTCACGCATGCCCTCGTCACCACCGCTCGAACCAGCACCGCGACCGCGGCCGCGGCCGCGACCGCGGCCAGGCTTACCCCCGACCCCTTTGGTGCCAGGCGGCGCCACTGGCCGAGGGGCGAGGAAGTTGTTTGGGAGAGCGCGACCGACAGCGAGATGCTGCTGCGCTTTAGCTGCGCATACAAGGGAGAGCGCGGCACGGCGTCAATCATTCGATAATCATGGCGGGTACTGTCAGTGTTGAGTCAGTATAAAGCATGTCAAAGGCACACGCCGTCGTCAGCGTCGTCGCAAAAGCTTGGAAACCGTCTCCGCGATGTGGGGCACAGGGCAACTCGTTCGAGTCCACGCGCTCATAGGTCGTGCTCGCGCTATGCTCGCACTATGCTTAGCGCTATGCTTATAGCGCTATGCTTGCGCTATGCTCGCGGGGTTGTGTGCTGTCGCTCTCGTGTGCACTGACTCACCGATCGCTTGGGCGGCAACAAGGGCAGCATGATCCGGAGGGGGCGGCGGCTCAGGTAGTTGCACTGGCCCTGGCCCACGAATTTTCTTCGCCTTTGGAGCGGCGCCTTCCACTGCTGACACCGATGTGACCTCGGCCATAGCCACTGGATGTGCGTCGAGGGGGCCTGCGCTGAGGGCCTCTTTCAAGATCTCCATCTCGGGATCTTGCATGGTTCTACTCGTTGTATCGGCTGCATGGACTTTTTCGTGCTCCGGTGAATCTGCGACAGATGGTAGGTGGCCGCCGGCAGGGGCATCGGCAGGCTCGGCGAGTGCCGTCTCATTGCCTTTGTAATTGCCACTGTTCCCAGGGGCACCATCGACGCGATCGGTCGAGCACTGCATCGTCTTCATGAGCTTGGTCGGCCGTTCGTCCGAGGTCGATTGATCGTCAGTCTCGCCACCTCCGCGACAACGCATAGCCTGCCACGCGAGTATCGGACGCACGCGTGACTCCGACGGGCGGTGGCATTGGCGTGTATGCGAACATTGAAGAGAAAGAAGGAGGAAAAGAATTGAGAGGATCATGAACAAGAGTGGGTGTGCTCCAGCTGCAGCTTGTTTGCAAGAACACAAGATTGCGGCGCGGATATCCACAGACTGTGCACGGGCTGATTGAATGTGCACCATATACAGGCGTCCAGGAGCATAGCGAGCAGGCCTCCTGCTTCAAGGAACAAGGCCAGGCGTGCGCGCCGATGCCAGAATCATGCAGGGCACCTGCAGAGTCTTGGTAGCTTTACGAGAGCACATTACCTGCTCTCGAAGTGTCAAGTCGGGCGTGGATGTTCGTTCTGCATGAGATGCGTGGTCTGTAGCCATTTGAATGCAGCTCGTCGGCACGGTTTCGAGGTACGGGTCAGGCGGTCAGCACGCCGGGGCCCTCTGCAGAAAGAGAGCAGAGAGTCTGTGCTCGCATGCAAAGTGTCTTTTTGCACGGAAGGTTGACACGACACGCAACCCTCACACACCGGCAGTTTTTTCACTAGGAGAAAAATGCTGAGATGGGGAGTCGTCTTTCCAAAGGGAGATCCACCGAGATCGTACAAAGATCGATTTCGAGATGAATCTGGCTCACAACAACATCGGGGACCGTCCGTCCTTGCGTATTGCACGCTCGCGATCGTCGCGATCGACGAGCTCTACTCGACTGAGATGTTGGCACTAGCTCTCGCTTGCCTTACGTTGCACGCCACGCCAAGTGTGCTGCCGCTGAGGAGCAGCATGATGAGGGGCGCCCGAACAAGCTTCCCGACGCGCACCGAGATGGTCACCAACGGTGGTAACCGCTCCCGTGTGGTGAGCCTCGCAATGGAGAAACCGACTGAGGGCAGCGGAGACAGTAAAAAAGGACGCTTCTTCCTGCCGGTCGTGTTCACGGCGCTATCTGTGGCATGCGCACTTGCACTCGGGCGGACGATGAGCCTGCAGCCACTCTACCCGTTCAAAACTGATTCGCTGTCGTGGCGTGAGTAAATCAGTTTGAACCGCACCCTTGCAGCTGCACCTTCCGACTCTACTGACGCCGCGCACGCATTTCGCGCCCAGTGACTGCGTGGCTGTGGATGACAATAATTGACTATTACGGTGCAACGATTCCACTGTGCGCCATCATATTTGCATCAGAACGGCCAGTTGTTGCTGTGCTCTGGTCACTTGCGTGCCTGCTACTCGGGTGCCCTTTTTGCATCATCTACGTGGCAGTGCGAGCGCTCCGATTCGGCTCTATTCGTCTGCAAGAGAAGTGACACGGACGCGGCAGTGGGTGCCTATGCTCTGTGCGGCGAGTCAACTGGTCCAATCACAGGGCCTACACGGGAGCCTCCTGGCGTCCTTGGTGCTAGGGCCGCCTGTGACGCTGGAGGCTGAGATTAATTCAGCGATGTCAGAGCTGTGGACGATATCAGAACTATGGACAATGAAAGGTCGACGGCGGGATCCGGCGGTGTTCTTGGACGTGTTTCGGCTCTGGCGTTCGGAGATTTGTGATGCTTGTTTTCGAAGATTCGCGAAGCCGGAAAGCGCGAATGCCGAATCGCGTCGCGTCGGACGAGATCGTTCCGGAAACTGGAACGTCGCGGCGCGCCGTGACAGCGGTACACGACTTGTACACGACAGCTGAACTGCGTATTAGAATTTCGATAGGTGGACCGACGCCGCGACTGGACCGTGGACGCCGGGCCGGAAGAGCAAGAGGCAAGTGCGGCGCCGGGGCGGGCGGGGTAACTTTAACCTTATTTTGTTCGTCACTCTCTGTCTATCTCACGCCGTGCAAGCTGATGCCGCCGGAAACGTCGTGGGGCTCCCTAAGAGCGAGTCAGAAGAGACCGCCCTGCGCCCTCGCCGGCCTGCGGCTTGCGCTGCGCGCTGCCCCGCCCTCCCCCGCCCCCGAACGCTTGCCAGCGCCTCCTATCGCGGGAACGGAAAAGCGTGGATCTACCGTTGGTTGTACACCAATCACCACTGCCCCTCGTGCATCAATTCATCTTCAGATCTCTTCCTCCGATAAGTCATCGAAGCCGTCAAACACGCGGCCAGCTGCAAGCGGGACTACAATCGGGGCGGCAGCTCGGCTCGGCATCGGTAGTTCCACAGGCCCCGTCCCACTGACTGTGCCCTTGGCTTTCATACGCGCAAGGAAGGCTTGTTCTTCTGCCGCCATCGCTTCGTCGTCAAGGTCATCGTCAAAGCTGGGGGCCTTGAGGTTGAGCGAGCGCGCGGCGGGCGCGGCCTTGAGGTTGCGGGGCCCGTCGTCCAGGGTCGTTATCGTACCGACGTCGAACTCATCCGGCGCACGGCCGAGGCTGATGGCGCCAAGCGGCGGCGCGCCGTTGAGCGCGGGCTTCGCATTGAGGAAGCTGGGCCGAGGCACAGTTGCATCCGTGGGAAGAGCGCGCGTCGGGCCCGGCTGAGCCAGGCGCATGGGCCTGGGCACGCCCTCGTCCAATTCCATCCGAGCAGCCGCCAGCGTGGAAGCAATGCCGCCGCCACGCCCGGCAGCGTTGACCCCGCGTGGCGGCATATTTTCCTGTCCGATGCTGAGGTTGGGCTTGGGCGGAGGCCGCGCGCCAGCCAGTGGACCGAGGCAACTGCCGTTGGCGACCGTGGCCGCAGTGTTCGCCGCAATCGGCCGACATGGGGCGGCGGACGGGACAAGGCCGCCTCCCCCGGCCTTGGTTGGGACGCCGTCAGGAATGTCGAGATCATCCAGATCGTCGATTATGCTCGTGCGCGCTGTCTTGACGGGCAGCGCCGTCTTGAGCTGCTGCGGCGCGACGCTTTCCGCCAGCGCCTCCGTCTTCTTCGTCGATACCGTCGCGTCGACGGCAGCCGGAGCAGGATCAGCGACATTCGTGGCCTCTGACGACTCGGAAGGTGAGGCCGCCTGCGCGGTGGGTGCCGCGTGGGTGGGCGCAGCCTGAGGCACGATGTGGAAGGGCCGCGAGTCAGACGGCTTTCCAAACGGCTTGCTGAACTGCGGCTTGGCGGCGGCGAGCGGCGTGGCAGCCGTAAGCGCCGTCGCATCCACGACTGGCCGGTAAGGCGCCGGCTGGGCGCTCTGGCCGCCTACCGGAAGTTGTATCGCGACGCCGCCGAGGACGCCACGCTTGCGATCGCGCTGGCCCAAGCCGAATGGATTGAGGGCACTTTTCTCCGCTGCCGCCTTTTCGGCAGCGCGCGCCTCTGCCCGCTGCTGCGCGAGCACCCTTGCTTGGCGCCCCCGCACGGACGCCTGCACTTTGGTGGCCGCTGCCTGCTGACGTTTTTCCTCGGCTAGCTTGGGATCGACGGCGGGTGCCGCTGCTGCTGCGGCCGTACCGCGACCGCCAGGCTTTGTCACTCGCGCACCGGCCGGAGGCGTTGGCACGAGGTGCGCTCGGCTCGTAGGTGGTTTCGGGGCGGGCGGCTCGGGCGGAGCCTCCTTTGGCACGTACGCCGCGACGTGGCCGAATGCCTCGATGTCTGTCTCCTCGGGCAGTGGCTGGCGCTCCACATCGGGCTGTTCTGCCTCGATGCGCGCACCAAGCGCCTCCGCCTGATGGCGCAGACTCTTGAGCTCGGCCACCTCAGCGAGCATGCGCTGCTGGTGCCGCTTGCTCTGACCGTGGCCCGCATGCACCGCAAGCTTGAGCGCCTTGGCCGCGTGCTCGATTCGCGCCTCAATCTTGTCGGCCCCGCCGGCCACGCCGTCGTTGTTGTTGACCCCATGCGGGACCGATGGCCCGCCAGTCTCGGCCAGGTCGCGCTTGAGCTTCTGCTGGCGCATGCACAGCTTCGTCCACTGCAGCTGGACTGCGTGCTGCTTGCGCGCGAGTTCGGCGGAGCGCTGCTGCGCCGCGCGGAGGGATTCGTGGATCTCGGAACTCTGTTCACGCAACCGCTCGAGTTCTTGCGTCTGCGCCGCGCTCAGCCCGATCTGCGACAGCTGCTCCGCCTGTCGGGTATTCTGACGCTCCAGGAGGGTATTCTCCTCGTTTTGCTTGTCGAGCCGTGCCTTTGCATCGATGGCGACGTTTTTCATGCGCTGATTGACGTCTAGATCTCCGGCATGCGTCTCGATCGCCTCACGCAGCTCCATGCTCTCCCGCCGTGCCTTGGCGAGGGCGCGGTCGATGGCTTTTAGCTGCTCAGCACCAGAAGACGGCCGCCGCTTGCTTCCGCGTGCAGACGGGTTGCGGCGCGAGTCAAGTATCTGCTGTTTCAGGCTGGTAAGAGCTTCCTGGAGCGCGTGGTTCTCATCCGCAAGCGCCGACGGGTCCATGGCGAACATGTTGGTGGCTGCCGTGTTGGTGGCGACCATGAGACGTTGGACTTGAAAAGCGAGCGGCTAAGGCGTTTTCGTGTTCATTTCACAAAACACCAACGCAACAGATTGCATCAAAAGAATTTGTGCTCAACGTTACTTGCGCCCATCCGCCCAATGATTTGAAAGTGGTACATGTCGCAGTGATACACGGAACCGCGCACACCGACCGGTCGACACCGTCTGGTCGGTCCTCCGGCCTCTGTCAGCCCCGGGGACCGCTGCGGCCTTCCGACCTCTTGCTCTTCTGACCCTCTCAGCGACGCAACGTCCACCGTCCTCACAAGAACTCGCACCGCCCAACCATCCCGCGGGCCCCTCTCGATTAGCGGTGCGTCAAGCACAGTGTCGAGCACAGTGTCCCGTCCCGTCCCTAAGGAGCTCTGGTTCGGGCTGTCGCGCTTGCCAACGCACCTCATGCATGGTTGGAGTTCTTGCCCAGGAAGACACATAGGCCACTTCGCGAGGGAGTCTTGAAGTCGTATGCTGCGAGCGCAGGTTGCGAGATGGCCGGAGGCTTTGGATGAGTGGTCGAGTGGCAGCACATGGGCATTGGATGAGCGGTCGAGTTTGGGCTTACAATGCTGCCACAGATTCGCCGCATACTTGACGCCCTTGACGACCGGCAGCGCTTCGTGGTGAGTACGCCGATCGCTGTCGCGCAGGTTGCCATCCTGGACACTCGGCCAAAGGATGCCTCGCCCAAGCTTTGGTTTGACAGTGATACCCAGGTCTGTGAAGCGCGTGCCTCCACCCTCTTCCACATCGGAGAGGTACACGAAGAACGTGAACAGCCGCACCCCTTGCGGCGTCCAGTGCGCGCTCTGCTGATCATGGTGCTGCCTGTAGAACTGGCCGACCTCATACTTGAGCACTTGAAAGTACTCGGCATTTTCATAGGGCAGCATGGTGACATTCAACATCCGCATTGTCAGGTCGTGGACAGCCTCCGCTCGCATGCATCCACCGCCCTCGTCGCACCAGCACTGCGTCGACGTCCTCACTGGAGAGAGCTGGTCGCCGGCCAGAGATGCGGACCAGCCCTTTGGGGGGCACGCCGCAATCATGGCCATCGCCTGGTCCTCGGTCAACAAGTTCTCAAACTGCAGGACCCACGGGGCGTCGTCCGTGCCTGGGCTGGGTCGCGAGAGTGCGGTCGGCTGGTACTCGGGAAACGCGGTGAGCGCCCGCTCGAACATGGCGTGCATCCCGCCCGGTATTGCCATTGGCGCGGTCGAATTTAGTCGCTTGCACCCTTCCCGTTTCGACTCGCACGTGCCGCAAGAGGTCGTGCAATGACTCAGCATATATCGTGGGTTTGTTTGGCACTCGCCGGATGCCGCCCAGCTTGCGCACTCTGCGTTCGTGTCAGCGCACTGCATGGCCTCTTCGACCAGGGTGGCGTAGTCACACGCTCCGCAACTTTTCATGCATTTCATCAGAACGTCTGATGGATCTTGACCGCAATTCTCGAGGAGAGGGCCAACCACTTCGTTGCAGTCGTCTCTGAGATCCTCACACCTCAGCGATGCCGCACGATGCAGTCTGGAGTCCTGAGACTCCTGGGAGCCGTGGGTACCTAAACTGACTCGCTGGAGTGTTTCCGCGGCGGCAGCGGCGAGGAGCAACGCGCGACAACTCCACCACATAGAATCTGTCTTCCAAAGGCTTCCTTTCACAGGCTTCCTTATGACTGATTTTTCACATATCACGTGTACGCAATTATGGCCTGTTCACACTCAATTTTTCTCGTGCTTAACAGGTATCCTGCACAAGTCGTCCGCGTGGCCGATGTCGAGCGCCACGCTCAGCCTGGTCGCCTCTCTGATTTCAGACGTGAGAGCAGGTAGCCTTATTTCAGCCGAGCAGTCAAGCAGCCAAGCAGCCGCTGCAGCCAAGCAGGCTCCGCCGGGGTCAAAACAGGCCGAAGAGCCAGCGCCGACCGACCCGGAGCTGGAGCGCCGCTTAGCGCTGTTGAAGAGCGTCGGCGAGGAGTGCGTCACAGAGCCTGAGCTGCGCAGCCTGCTCAAGAAGCCCTCCTTCATCCTATACGACGGCTTCGAGCCGTCCGGGCGGATGCACATCGCCCAGGGCGTGTTCAAGGCGATGAATGTGAACAAATGCACTGCGGCTGGTGGCACGTTCATCTTTTGGGTGGCTGACTGGTTTGCTCTGATGAACGACAAGATGGGCGGCGACCTCGAGCGCATCAAGATCGTGGGGCAATACCTCATCCACGTGTGGACGGCGGTGGGCATGGACATGACACGTGTCAAGTTTATGTGGTGCGCGGACGAGATCACAAAACATGCTCGTGGCTACTGGACGCAGGCGCTCGACATCGCGCGGCGCTTCAAGATAGACCGGCTCAAACGGTGTTGCCAGATCATGGGGCGGCTCGAGGACTCGCTCACCGCGGCGCAGATCCTGTATCCGATCATGCAGTGCACCGACATCTTCTTCCTCAAGGCGGACATCTGTCAGCTGGGAGTCGATCAGCGAAAGGTGAACATGCTCGCACGCGAGTACTGCGACTCTGCGGGCATTAAGCTGAAACCGATCATCCTGTCGCACCACATGCTGTACGGCCTCTCCAAGGGCCAGGCCAAAATGTCCAAGTCGAACAAGGAGTCCGCCATCTTCATGGAGGATACCTCGGAAGACGTGGCGCGCAAGATCACTAACGCGTTCTGCCCGCGCACCGAGGAGACGTTCGAGGAGAAGCGCGAGGAGGAGAACATGCAGCTCGTCGAGGACAAGCTCAAGAATCCGTGCCTCGATTACGTGCAGCACATCATCTTCTGCCTGCCCGGTGCTGTCTTCACGGCCGGCGGCCAGACGTACACCACGTTCGCCGCCGTGCGTGAGGCCTTCCTCGGCGGCACACTGTCCGAAGCCGACCTCAAGGCGGGACTGATCGGGGCGATCGACACGCTTCTTGCGCCCGTGCGCATCCACTTTCAAGAGAGCGCCGAGGCGAAACGCATCCTCGAGCTCATCATCGGCTGGATGCAGGAGCCGAAATCGGAGCGTGCGCCGCCGCTGCGCCGGCTCGCCTTACTGAGCAGCGGCGCGCCGACGAGTGTCGTGTTCGCGCCGCTGCCCAGCGCGAGCCCGTCGCTTGAGAGTGCCGTGGACACCCTGCGCTGCCTCGCTGCTGCACCCACAGGCGAGAAGAAGATTCTCTGGCTCTGCGACTGGAGCGCTTTCACCCTCAACTGTCTCAGCGGCGGCAAGTCCCGCGAGGACGACCATAAGGCTATCGCCGCGGCCAACGACTTGTTCGTGGCGGCTTTGCGTGCGCTCGCGCCATCGCTGATGGCCGAGGTGACCGTGGTGCTGCAGAGCGAGGCGCTGCTCGCAAACTCGAGCGACTACTGGATCTCGGTCATCAACGCGGGGCGCGTCTTCCAGCTCTCGCGCGTGCGCGCGGTCGACGAAGCGTGCGACGAAGCCGGCCAGGTACTGGCCGCTCTCATGCACGTGGCGGACGTTCTCGCGACCGGCCAGCCCGGCGCACCTACCTCCATCTGCGCGCCGCCTTCGCAGCTGGCGAGCCACTTGCTCGCATGTGAGTACATGCAGCGCAAGGAGGTGGCGGAGGCGGGGCTGGCGCCACCCAAGGTGCTCGAGGTGCCGGCCGTGTCACTGCGCCTCAAGGCGGGCGCGGCCGACGCAGGCGGGTACTATGACGTGGATGGTGAGCTGCTGCTCTTCGACGCGCAGCCCGACGTGCAGCGCAAGATGAAGAAGGCCTTTTGCGAGCCCGGCAACGTGGCGCAGAATCCGGTGCTCTCGATCGTCGAGGAGGTGGTGCTGCCCTTCAGCGGCGAGCGAAGGCTTGTCGTCCAGCGCAAGGAGGAGAATGGGGGCCACCTCACGTTTGAGGGATCTGCGCAGCTGCGTGCTGCCTTCGCCTCGGGCGACCTCCACCCGGGCGACTTCAAGCCGTCGGTGCGCGACGCCGTAGACGCCGTTCTGGAGCGCGTGCGCGCGGCTGTCAAGGCCGACCCAGAGCTTGGCAAGGCGCAAAAGGAGGTGGAGAAGGTGGCGAAGCGCGTCGCCAAGAAGAAGTGAGCGGCGCGACAGCCGAAGATCCCGCACTGGCACGGCGAGCAACCATGCCGAGTGCTTGCCAAGGCGCATTGAGGGCAGCGAGTGAGCTGGTGGCTCCATCCGGTGGGTCCGCGGCGTGCGGCGGGCGCGCGGCGGTGTGAGCGCGCACCTCGCACACGCGTGCCAAGCTCCGTCGACGCGGTGTCATCGAGCCGGCGCGTGAGGGGTTGTGCCTTAATCGATCGGCGCGCGCGGCCATGCCGAGGGCGAGGCGCGACGCTCGGACTCGAAGTGCTACGGTCTACGCGGAGACCCGGAGACCGCGCCCGGGTGCGCCGACGGCCGTGCGCGCCGGAGCCGGGAGACGGTGCCGGAGTGTCTGAGGACCCGCGCACTGCCGCCATCGCCATCCGCCTAACATCCGCCATCTTTCCATGCGCCGCCGCCCGGGAAGCTCCGGGATCCCCGGTCCCGTTGCGGTGTGGACACGACGCGTCGCAGATTCACCTAGATTATAAAAGAACGGCATCGCCGCAGCCACTCTGCGCGTCGCGTGTACGCTCTACGGTCTATTCGAGCTTCCCGACAGTGGGCGGCACAGATACTCGATTATCGACTCCCTGACTCACCACGCTAATTTATGTACAAGCCATGGCGCACAGCCCAGATAGCTTGATCTACGCGAATCGCGGCTCGTGCAGCTGGTGCCCAGAACCAGTTTGCCATGGTGGCTTCTGACGTGGTTGCTTCTGATGGCTCTACACGTTCAGTCGGCATCCGCTCCTCCTCGGCGAGCTCGGCAGCAGCAGTCCGCCGCTCTGCAGCGATGCGAAGACGTCGCGCGTCGAGCGTCGATGAAAGCAGCGTATGATCCATTTCGCTCTTTGCAAGCTTTGCTAGATCAGCTCGTGCGGCTGCCACCTTGGCCTCCAAACCGTTGGCTCGACGCTGCGCCTCGAAGTATTGTAAGCGCTGCTCAAACTCATCTGCTCGCGCCAGGCACTCCTTAAGTCGGATGGACGTCAGCTTCCGTGCGTGCGCGAGCTCGTCCTCGTCGTGTGCGGAAAGGCTTCCGAACGGCAAGCTTTCGGATGGCATCGGACCGATTTCCGACAGAGTCGCCGGGGAGCGCGGGCCAAAAGAAAGGGACGTCAAAAATCATGTTCACACTCGTTTCACACTCTTCTACGCAGAAATGCCGATAAGAATTCCGCCCGGATTCCTATACTCGCCGACAGCAATACTCGCCGACAGCAATCTTTGATGGCGATCAACTACAACTCTGGCGGAGGCTATCTGGACGCGGTGCCTGAACCAGAAGGCCATTTCGTTGCCATGGAGGTCAGTGGTCCCCAAAGCAGCTCGAGGGCTCTGCAAGCACTCGATAGGCTCTTCGCTTACGTGTCCGCAGCGCGGCTCTCGCACTCGCCGCAGCGGAGGTGGGATGCCATCCATGCGGCGGTTCAAATGCTGTGGGACGAGTCGGGGATGGGGCGCTCCGTCACGGGTGCGCAGCTCGATCAGCTCTTTGGCCTCGACCCCATCGCGCTCCAGTCGGTGCTGCCACAGCTCCTGTACTACGTGCTCACACACAGCGGGCCCGTCTCGAGAGAGGTCAAGGCCTTCCTGCTGCGAACCTGCGCAGCTGCGCCCAGCTTTGGCCTCGAGCTCTACTGGCTGCTCCTGGCGCAGCCCCGCCACACGGCCGCCGCATCGGCTGCCGATGAGACGGTGCGCTTGTCACTCATTGAGCAGATGAAGCAGAGCGTGTCGCGTCTGCTCGAGGTTTGCGCGGCGCCACAGCCGCAGCCCATTGGCGCCAGCGACCCCGACAATGACGGCGCGACGGCGGTTTCGCAGTTTCGGCGTGAGCTGCACCTAGTGCAGACTCTCACCGGCATCTCTGAGCAGCTGCGCGCTGTCGAGCGGCCCTTCCGGCTCGAGCAGCTGCGCGCTGCCCTCATCGCCGTCAACAAGCTGCTGCCTCGCACTGGCGGGCCGTTGCCGCCGAGCTGGCGCCCCTTTGTGCCGCTCTCGGGTCTCGACGCCAACCCGCACGCGATCGCGCGCTTCCTCGAGGGCGAGTCCTTCGTCCTCTCGACCAAGGAGCGCGTGCCCTACCTCGTCTTCGCCGAGGTGGTCGACGCACATCCCGCTCTGCTCGGTCAGCAATCTCAGTCGAGCGCGGCGCTCGCGATGCGAGTCCGCCTCGGCAAGCTCTCGCGTGCCGTCGCCAACAGCGCGTCCAATTTCAGGCGCCGGCAGCAGCGCCTGACCAGTGAAGGTATGCCCGCCTCCTTGCGCCGCCAGCGCGCGGAGAGCTGCGCAGTTCACAGCGCCGAGGGCGGCACCGAGCCCTCAAGCGTGGGCAGCCCGCGCTGCGCCGCCGCGATGGCGGGCCTCGCGTCCGCGCCCTCGATGCGTCTGCGCTCCAGCTCGGACCCCGAGGAGGGCACCTCCAGGCGCATAGGTGGCAGCTTCACGGGCCTATCGCGTGCGGTTGCGGTCGCCGACACGGAGCTCGTCATTGAGGGCGACCCGGCCACGCTGATGCCGACGCCGCGGCTCGCCGCTGCCCCGCCCTCGCCCGAGAACGAGCCCGACGAGCCCGAGCGTGAGGCGCGCGCCCATAAGAGCCGGCTGCTGCTGCAGGAGGCAGCATCTGCGTCTGAGGGGGACGCGCTGCGTCCGGACGGGGGCGGCACGCTGCGCGGCACGCGTGGCGCACGCGCTGCGGACGACGAAGAGGACTTTGACTACTCCGTCAACGAGGGGTTCGGCGAGCTCTGGCAGGAGCGCGCCGATCGGATGCGCGCGACGTCCCCATACGCCAACTTGCCCGGCTGGGCGCTCCATGCCTTCATCGTCAAGTCGAACGACGAGCTGCTGCAGGAGCAGTTTGCGGTGAGTCTCATCCGCGAGTTCGATCGCATCTTCCGCCACTGCCGGCTACCTCTGCGGTTGCGGCCGTACCGCATCCTTGCCACCTCGCCCACCACCGGGCTCATCGAGGTGGTGCCCAACGCCAAATCGCTCGACTCGGTCAAGAAGTCGACAGCCAACTACTACTCGCTCGCCGACTTTTTCCGTCGGCGCTACGGCGGCGCGAGCAGCGTGAGCTTCCACCGTGCACGGCGCAACTTTGTGCAGAGCCTCGCTGCGTACTCGGTCGTCTCCTACCTGCTGCAGCTCAAAGACCGGCACAATGGCAACATCTTGCTGCATGCCAACGGCTCCGTAATTCACATCGACTTTGGCTTCTTGCTCTCCAACTCGCCCGGCAAGAACATGGGCTTCGAGGCAGCGCCCTTCAAGCTGACAGGCGAGTGGGTCGAGCTCATGGGTGGCATCGGCTCGCCGTGGTTCCGCTACTACCGCACGCTCGTGGTGCGCGGCTTCCAGGAGGCTCGTCGCCACCGTGACAAGGTACTGCTCATCGTGCATGCGGCGTACCGTGGCGTGGGCGGCTCGTTCCCATGCTTCAGGGCAGGCGAGAGCACCGTTGAGGCCATGCGGCAGCGCTTCCAGCCCGACATGACGCAACAGCAGTACGCGCGCTACGCTGCGAACCTCATTGACAACGCGCTGGACAACTGGACCACGGGAGCGTATGATTGTTACCAGCGCTGTTGCCTTGGCATCTTGTGAATATTGGAGGTGGCGAACGTTTGACGAGCTTGTGAATTGGAATAGTCTCGCCCCGAGGGTACTGGCTGGCACGCATGAATGAACGCAGCACGCAGCGCTTACTGTACCCTCATCCAACCAACTACATGTACCTGTGAACGTTCACAACTTACCAGATGCGATCACGCGAGGAGGCGCTGCAGGAGCGAGGAGGCACAGCGGACTTGTTCTTCGCAATGGCGGCGCCCCTCGCAGGCGGCGTTTTCAGCGTCGCTCCGGGACCGTGCTCTTCAAATGGAGATGCGGCGGCGGCGTTGTCGGAGGCATTTGCGGCCATGTTGCCATTGCCGCCTCCAGTTGCGAAAACAGAACCTTCAAGCACCGCTCCGGCTGGCGCAGAGGAAGCGATACCAAGCAGCAGCACCGCCGAAGGAGAAGATCCTGGTTTAGGTCCAGGTGCTCGGAACTCCCAATGGCGCCTAAAGTTTCTCAGCAAGGTGGGCATTCAGGAGAAGGAGGGCGTGAAGGAGGGCATGAAGGAGGGTCGCACTGGTGCCAAAGAGGCGCCACCTGACGTGGGCCGTGGCTCGCCATCCTTAGTCCCACCCTCGGAGCACACAGGAGACGAGCAGCCAGTCGAGGTGGTCGCCGTGCGCCAGGCGTCGGCACGGCGCTCAAGCGACGACATCCGTCTCGGGTATATCAAGAAGCTGGAGCACTCGCGCGCGTTCATCCCACAACTCAACCGGCCGAAGAGCTCGCAGACTGTCACCATCTTCGATTGGGACGACACGCTGCTGTGCACGAGCCACCTCGAGATGGTCCAGCGCCAGTACGGTGCCATTCCTGCGCAGGTCCGCGAGCAGCTGTCCTCGCTCGAGCGCATCGTGCAGACGCTGCTGCGGCAGGCGAGCAAGATGGGTAAGGTCTTCATCATCACAAACGCTTCGGAGGGGTGGGTCCAGCATTCCTCCTCCCTTTGCATGCCGGGGCTTGCTGAAGATCTTCCCAACGTCGAGATCATTTCCGCGCGCGGAGCCTTCGAGGCGGCCTTCCCAGGCGACAGCCACGCCTGGAAGATGCACGCATTCTTACAGGTGTGCGATCACGCTCGATCGATCCCTGTGCGCTTCGAGCACTGACCACTCGTTTTGGCCGCGTGTGCAGGTGCAAAATAAGCTGCAGCTCGAGGCGGTCACGAACCTTGTCTCTGTTGGGGACTCGCACATTGAGATGGACGCCGTTCACTTGCTGGGCCGCAGCTTCGCGCACGCATTAGTCAAGACGGTCAAGCTTTGGGAGCGGCCCACGCCGTACGAACTGCAGAAGCAGCTCGAAGTGGTCGCCGACAAGCTTCCGGACATCTATCGAACGGGCACCACTCTCAACATTTGGCTAGAGCGCGAGACGGCCCAGGCGAGCTGATGTGCTCTCAGCGCTGACGGCAGGCGGAACCTCGATGGGCACAGTTTCGCGCGTCCTGCTCCTCGCGCGTCAGGTTCATCAAGCGGTCAAGAGACAAGACGGGCCGTGGGGCGCCGAGAGAGACCCCGGGCACGGTCGACCGTTCGACGGTCCACAGTTGGTTTCAGTTGGTACAGTCTTGCTTTTTTAGCCTCTGATAACAAGCCTCATTGCCTCTACATATGTGTGTGGGCACATGCGGTTTTACTTACTTACTGGCGGCGGGAGGCCCGCGACGCGCGACCGCGGCCCGGCCAGCGGCCTCCCGCGCGCCGGGCCGGTTCTCGTCCAGCCGGACGGCGCGCGCGCTTCCACCCGCTTCCTACCCGCTTCCACCCTTCCACACCCCTGCGCGCACGGCCCACGCGACCGGCGCCACCTTGGTGTCTGCAGCACGCCGCTCGCGTGCCGCGTCAAGGGCCTCCAACTCCACCGACTCCTCCCACGCGCAGTCGTCGAAGGTTATCTATCAGGTTTCATCCCAAGTAGGCATCGAGCTTTGCCAAGCGTTGTGATTGCGCCGATCATCCAGCGCACCCCCAGAAGCCGCATCTGTGACAGCATCGCCGGTTGCGTACGACGGCGCAGGCACGGAGTTGCGGAACTTGCCGACCTCCTCGCCACGCGGGAGGAACTCGGCCGACGGCGGGGGCGCGGCAGTACTGCGCTTCAAGCCCGCTTCCTTCCAATCCGTGCTCCCGCACTTGCGGCAAGCGCCGTCCGGCAGCCGTCGATTGAGGGCCGACGTGTGCTCCTTGCAACGGCGACATGAAAAGAAGCGCTTTTTTACCTTGACGCCCTGCAGCTGATGGCCCAGCTCACGGCACTCTCGTCGCGCCTTTTCAGCAAAGTAGCCGCATTGGAGACACTTGTAGGCCGTCACCTCGATCACGGACACCGTTTGGGCCTGCGCAGGTGAGCAAAGGCGTGGGGAGGAAGGACGATGAGTGTTGCACTCTAGTCGGTGGCGCGCTGAGCGCGGTCGTAAGTGAGGCGCTGCGCCCCCCTCTCACCTTTTCGTGCAGCTCGTCTTTCTTGCTCAGCGTGCCGAGGCGCCGATCTAGCTCTTCACGCGCCGCCTCGCGCTCTGATGCGGCGCCAGTGGGCTTGGCCTGTAGCACCTTTTCCTTCGCGTGCCGATCGATGCTGCCAAAGGCCTGCAAGAAGCTGGAGCCGCGGGAGGCCATGTCGACGCTGCCACTCAAACCCCTGTGCACACCCAGCCCGACATCGGCGCTTCCGCGCACGCAGGACGTGGCGACTGTGCTTGGGATGGGCTTGGCTGATGCCGGGGCGCTCGCCGGTCGAGGCGCGACTGCCGCCTTGGGGAGCACCTTGAATTGATGCTTGAACGGGTCCGAGGAGTTCGGATCCGGAGGTTGGAATGTGAAGCCTGATTCGCGCAGGATTAGCGCGGCTCGCGCAATGTCGGCCTCGGAATGCGGCTTCTGCATGTTGGCGGCAGACCACGAGGGTCGAGAAGGACGAGAGTCGCTGAGCGTGGGAGGCACGCCCCCGATCGCCCCCAAAGGTACGCCAGCACTGCCGCCGCCCCCATGAGACGAAGAGGGTGGCATCGCTCCAGCGTCCTTGGGCGCTCGCTTGGGCGCGGCGGCAGCGCGATTGGCCTGCCGGAGGGCGGCTCCGACATGGTACTCGCAGTACTCGCACTCCTCCTTGTTGACCCACATGGAACACGGCTTGCCGTCTCGTCGTTCCGCCTTGCAGAATGCGAATTCGGACGCATGCCCGATGCGCTGCAGCTGCTGCAGCTTGTCGATGCTCAGGGCTGCCTCCTCTGCACCTGCGTCCGCACCATCCTTGCGCGGCACGGCCTTGGCAGCTAGCAGCGCGAACGCTGTGCCGGGAAGCTCCTTCCAGGCCCCAGAGCAGGCCTCGCCGAAGAGGAAGACGGGCACAGTTGTCGCAGAGCTGCCCCGCTTGAGGTCGCTTAGCTTCCAAACGCAAAACTGACCGCCGCCGCCATTAGTTGGCTTGGTGGGTCCCTTGTCGACGAGCACTGCAATGGTGAGCCACGCAGTCGGCAATGGGGTCGCTCCGCGCAGCATCCCTGGAATTTGATCCAGTCGGCGAAAGTCGAAGGTCGAAGAGAGAGCACGCAGGGCTTCGCGATCAAGCTTCCGGCTCTCTGGACGGATGCGTATGCCAGAGAGCGGCTCGATCGTGAGGTCTGGCATACTGCTCATGGTGCTCGTGGTGCTGAGGCAAGGCCTTTTCGCTGATGGCGCCGCAGGAACGTCAGCGAGCGCCAGCAGATCTGCCAGGTCAGCGGCCTCTGGGGCGGCGGACATTTTCCGCGGGAAGCTCGAAAAACAAAGTGGTGTGCAAACGTGTCTTCTCAGGAAAAGATGTTGCGGCGTTTGTTTGACGCGACACGAGATTTCTGATGCGCAAAGAACTTGCTTCGCGAAGTCC
>Ga0209550_10002305_pt1 | contig 18341 bp, 8 predicted proteins | sample LauGreSuBDMM15SN_2_FD_187567 | JGI IMG/M metagenome (GOLD analysis project Ga0209550, IMG submission 187567) | Freshwater lake microbial communities from Lake Michigan, USA - Su13.BD.MM15.SN (SPAdes) (version 5) | ecosystem: Environmental > Aquatic > Freshwater > Lake | place: Lake Michigan, USA...
CTATAATACTATGTCTAATCCTCGATTGTTGATTTCTTCCTTGTTTTTTTTCACGAACACTGTGATGACTTTTTTTAAAGAAAAATGGATATATTCATTTCTCTTTGGTTCTCTTACATTGACCTCTATATGCTTTCATTATTCTCACCATATGTATAGTAGAGTGGCTGATAAATTAGCTTTATTTTCTATCGTAGGTTACGGATCATATGAATTGTATAAAAAACACATTGAAAGTCGTGTATATCTTTTAATGATAGTTTCGTCTTTTATTCTATGTATTTTATTGTTTTATTACGGATACCTCACGAACCAATATTGCTACGACCCAGACCCTGAAATAGGGGTTTGGTATCATATTTTAGTTCATCTTATCAGTTCTATGGGCCATCATGCTATTCTCTTTTTATAAATGGAAGAAACCATTAAAATATAATACGACTTTTATATAATGTTCCCAGTTACCTTTATTCTTTTAGAACAGAATAAAGAAAAGGACAGAAAGATTGTTCAAATTTACAAGGACGACACACTGGAAAATGTCAAATACAAGTTATCCGAACAACTGGATACAAAACAAATCGAATGTTATTATCTGTTCTATAAAAAGAAATCTCTCTTTAATCCCTACGATAGTTTTAAGAAATTATCCAATCAAAACACAAAAGTCATCACTTATCCTGTATTTTATGGTTTCTGTCTCAACCACGGTCTTGAACTGCCTGAAAAAAAGAATTTTTATGAGCTGGAAGATTTTTTAAAATACGACCAGCAAAATATAGAGGCAACCATTCCTATTGGTATAAAGAAACAGTCACCCTTTATCGTGAACCCTTACGAAAATATCTTTCCCATGGTGGAAGACTCCAATACATTATCCAATACATTATGGCTTGGGTTACCCAATGAAGTGTATGTATGTGACGCGAAGGATGTGTATACCTACTGGGAGGAACAAAAGTATGAAATCGGCCAAATGACGAATGTCTATTTTCCCTATCTATTTGAAAAGAAGGTTCTCTCTACGGCCGACCTAAATCAACTTCCGCTTACTGACTACAGCCAATACAACGCCTATAATACGATGATTGATTACCATCATTCTATACATCAGAAAGACCAAATACTTCGTCATGGGATAAAAAGTATTTATTTTGTCCTCTATACATTACAGCCCTTTCGGTTCCCTTCTGAAATGGTCTTTAAAATGATTCAGACTGACATGATGTACCCCTTTGTGAAATTGACTGGTTCTAGAAAACAGGATAACATGTATCGCCTATTTTGCGATGGGTTTAGTATCAAGGGAAAGAAGACTCCGGCAATGCCTCGAAAGATGATACAGAAATACAGCTCGGAATGCAAGCGATTAAATACTTTGTCCTATCTATTTTACTATAAACCCACTCAATCCTTGGTGTTGACCATTGATGAAAATGGTCATCTATTTTTCCAACTAGAGCCAACCGACCTGATTACCGTAATGGAAATAGAGACACTGATAAAGGATATTACCGCAAATGTGTTGTCTCAGCTTTCCGAGAAGCTTGACCCAACTCATCATATCTTTGACCATTTTGAAAACTTGTACCAGGACACGGTTGAAATCATTGACCTCCAGTACTCGTTTCATTACAAACGTTATGCTAATTTAAACATCAAGAAGTTTATGAAATGTTTTTCTCCTGTCTTTAATTTTATAGATGAAAAGGGAACAACAATCCTTCGATACAAGCGTGTCTCAAACTTTAATACCATGGAAAGTATGGATAGTTTTATTACTGAAAAACTCAACAAACAGGTGCCGTATGCTGAAATGGTTCATCTCTTTTCTGTCAATTTCATGAACAATGATGAAACTGCTGCTGTTGACTACATTGGAAAATTCATGAGCCATGTTCAAGTGGAACAGGATATGAAAGTGAACCGTATCCGTAAATTGAAAATAAATCCTGGGTTTTTAGTGGAAGTAGATAAACAAGAGGCCTCGTATGAGGTAGTGGTTCATTCTATCGATAACATGTATTATTTAACATGCATTGAACCCTATGTGACCAATTTGATTATGATTTCACAGGGATTGATTGAAGTTGGAGAAAATTGCGAAGAAGTCGCAGAGGTGTTAGCAGCAGAGGTTGAGGTTTCAGAAGAAGAAGATTTTAAAATGGACGAACCAGAAGATTTTAAAATGGACGAACCAGAAGATACACTCAATCGTTTTTCTGACACAGACGAAGAGTTAGAAGGGTCTATGAGTTTTTCAAATACAGCTACAGAAGGTACGATAGATAGTCCGGAACAAGACGAACCCTCGGCTGAATCAGAAAAGACTGAGGCTGAACCTGAACAAAGAGACGAACCCTCGGCTGAATCAGAAAAGACTGAGGCTGAACCTGAACAAAGAGACGAACCCTCTGCTGAAGCAGATGGAGAAGGTACGATAGATGAAGGCTACAAATCAGACGCAGAAGGTACTATAGATGAAGGTGATGTCGATTTACCTGAACCGGATGAAGTGGCTGAACCGGATGAAGTGGCTGAACCAGAGGAGGTGACTAAACCAAAGGAAGTGTCTAAACCAGAGGAAGAAGTTAAGATAGATGAGGTTGACTTGAATGCGTCTGAACCAGAAGGCGACCAATCAGACGCAGAAGGTACGATAAAAACGGAAGGTACAATAGATGAACAATCAGACGCAGAAGATACAATAGAACAAGGTACGATAGATGAACAATCAGACGCAGAAGGTACGATAAAAACGGAAGGTACGATAGATGAAGAGGATGCGTCTGAACCGGAGGAACAATCAGAAGAAGTTGACTTGAACGCACCTGAACCGGAGGAAGTTGACTTGAACGCACCTGAACCGGAGGAAGTTGACTTGAACGCACCTGAATCGGAGGAAGTTGACTTGAACGCACCTGAACCGGAGGAAGTTGACTTGAACGCACCTGAATCAGAGGAAGTTGACTTGAACGCACCTGAACCGGAGGTCGACCTAAATGCCTCAAATAAACAAAAAGGAGGAACCAACGAAAAGGATATTTTTATTTATGATGAACATTACCCGTTTGAAATCACTCAAACACTTGGACTTACTCCAAGCTTGTATCCTGCTGAATTAAAACATTATTTTAGGTCATTCCATGCGACAGGTTGCGCCCTTGTACAAAAACAAGACACCTCCTGTAAAGGATTTGTAGCCACCCTTACCCCGGAACAAATCGAGAAGTTTCCTTTTATGAAAAAATTATCCGAGGTTTCTGTCTATGATAAGGCTGGAAATTACAATAAAGTATGGACATCATTTAATCAAGTGGATTCATGGACAACACATCCCTCGATGACGCTCTTGAAAAAAGTTTATTCTACAGTAGCCTATGGATGGAAAAACAAGATGGATGACCAAGGTATCTTGTATATCTATGACAAAGACTTTCGATTACATGGACGTTTCAACAATGTTCATTACGTCAAGGTAGAAGAAGAAGATGATGACTTGACCAAGGTTCGTTTTACACCCATGAACCCGTTCCTTAAAAAGTTACAACAAAGAGAACCTGTATTGTTTCATAAATCAAGTGACGGGGTACATAGTCAATACAGTCGAATGTGTTTATGGTCAGCCAAGCGACAGCCTGTCATTTTAACAGAAAATGAAAAACAACGGATAGACTCTGTAGCACCAAACACGTATGATAATGTTATCAAATATGGTTCAGATACGGATAATCCTTACTATTACATATGTCCTCGTTACTGGGATTTAAAACATAATCTACCCGTTAGCCCTGATAAGGTTGACAAATCAAAACTCATTCCCAAGGATATTCCGGACCGTCTTAAACATGTCGATATACAATCCAAGTACATCATCGATTTGTCTGTACCAGGAGACGATAAGACCTTTATGACAAGGGTTGGTATGTTAAAAGGCAAATCTCCAGATGGTCACTTCTTACCTTGTTGTTTTACCACGCGGTCTGGAAGTAAGAAAAAGGACGAGGTCGACAAGCGAACGGAAGAAGCCATGGGAATAAAGACGACGAAGAAAGAAGCGACACAAAGCACTGTACAGTATATCCAAAACGGAGACAAATTTCCTCTGGAAAATGGACGAAGGGGTCATTTAACCCCCATTCTGGAGCGTTTTTTTCATACCAATTATGCGGACTATTACAGCAATCTACAAAAACGTAAACTTAAAACAAACTATCCTTGCTTGTTGAGAAGAGGAGTAGAAAACAATAAAAATCAATCGTTTCTTTATGCTGTTTCTTTTCTTTTACATAAAAATGAAGTATCTATTGATACATTTAAGAAGGAAATCATCTCGGTATTAAACCTGGATGTATTACAGACCTTGCATCAGGGTAATCTTGCTCATACTTTTTCTTCCTTAAAGTATGAAGACCAAGACATTGAACCTTATAAAGGGACTACTTTGTACAAGACAATGAAAGATAACCCTATGGCTCTCAAGAAGATTGTGAATGGATACGAGAACTTTATCCAGTACATTCGAAGCGACGAACCAATTGATTATGTTTATTTCTGGGACATTCTGTGTGCGGGTCTATTGACAAAAACACGTATCAATTTGGTGATCCTCCAAGAAGACGTCGAAGATGCTACCCACAACATAAGTATTTTATGCCCAACCACCCTTCATTCTATTTATGCGTTTGACCTGGCCCTTCCAACCGCCATCGTCTATAAGCGCGGTGATTTTTATGAACCTGTTTATCTTTATACTGAAAAGGAAGCCATGTTTACTCAGACAAAACTACTCGAACCCGGACACCTGACACCCACCATGAAACATATTTTGTCTCTGATTTCAAAGAACATGGAGAAGTGTATTCCTCAAAAAAACAAATACCAATACAAGGACAATATTCCTGCTGACAAAATCATTGAACTTCTTAAAGGGTTGCCTTACAAAGTTCGAAAAGGATTAATTAATGTAGATGCTCGTATGGTGGCCTTGCAACTTGAATACAAGAAATTTATCTTTATGGTACCCTGTAGTCCTAGTCCGATATCCTTGCCTTATGAAATGCTTACAGCGGACCAGGGACACGATTATCGAACCACATTGTCTCTGTTAAACCGATTATACTCGGATAGCAAAGGAAAGATACCTTGTAAGCCGACTCACCGTATCGTGGAAGACGAACTTGTGGTAGGTCTTTTGACCGAGACAAATCAATTTGTCCCTTTGAAAAAGCCAGAAGAAAACAAGATGACTGATGAGTTACATGTCCTTCATGACCACAGTTATTTAGATTACGATGATTATATTAGTAAACATCCACAGCAACCGTTTAAGCATAAACTCATTCATTACCTGAAATTAGAACAAGGGTTTTATCGGGCTTTTTTCAATACACTCAAAATGGCGATACATGATACAACCTTTTACTCTACTCGAAATGTATTGGAAAGCATTATTCATTCTACAGATGATTATGATAAGAAAAATGAAGATATCTATCAGGTTTTACAACCCATCTTCTCAAAAAAGTTTGATTTTGTGGTCTACCAAGAAAAAGTATTGGATGAATTGGCTGACATTAATCTATGCAAAGACCCCACTCAGTCCTATTGTGATTTTGAAACACCCACATCAGAAGGGAAGTTGCTTATTCCGAAGTTGAACCTCTTTGACCACTCCGAAAACTATGACCGTTATGTAAATCGAATCATCGATGATATGATTGAAAACAGGTCCATACAGAAAAGTTTATTTACAGAAATCCATAGTACCTTGTATTATTCTGATTTGTATAATTTAAGCAGTCATGAAATATTATTACTCGAGAACAATCTCTTATCTTATCTAGACGAAAATCCGAAGATTAAAAAAATAAAATCCATAACGCATCGTGCCTTTGAGGATGTACAACCGCGTAAAGTTTTGGACTTATTAGAGCCGTATGAAGAAGTCGAAGAAATCCAAGAGGAACCAATCTTTATAGAGACAGAAGAGGTATACGATAGCGATGAAGAAGAAAATGCGAATCTAACAGATGATTCAGAAGAAGGGATAGACACAACGAATATACTATATCAGTCTATCAAAAAAGAGAATGAACCTGTTACTGTAGATGAATCTCCAAATCCTTATGTTGAGCCCGACCCCGAACCCGTTCCTGAACCCGTTCTTGAGCCTGAACCCGTTCCTGAGCCAGAGGCCAAGCCGGCAGCCAAGACACAATTACAATCCAAAGGAGTTGAAAGTCAATTTAAAGAATGTATGAAAGTTGTATACCTTACCCAAAAATGGATAAATTATTTCCCCAAAGGAACCAAGACCTTGCGTTTTATGAATACCCCAATCTCGTGTAACGGGATGATATTATTACAGATTTATCGAGACTATAATCCAGATAAGTATCGTCATATGAAATTGGAAGACATTAAAGAAAAACTAGTACAAACCTATCACAAGTATGAACCCTTTTATCAATTTCTATATAAAAAATGGAAGGCAGAGAAGCCTGTTGTCTATCACAACAAAACTCTATCCATGGAGAGCATGATACAAAGCGAAGATTATCCTTTTACACAAGTGGATTTGGCTCTTCTTCTATTTGACGATGAACTACCCGTCACTGTCTTACTTCATTCCAAAGGGTCTGTCAAGTGTGTCAGGCGCTTAGGTCACCAGCAAGATTACAGCTATTTCGTCAAGTTAACTGATACCGATACATTTTTCCTGTTTGTTTACCACAAAGAAACCTACAAGATTTATGACCAAGATATAACGGAAGAGTTTCAAACAACTATCAAAGATAATTCTATGACGGTATTAAATTACTTAAGGTCTACCATTTAAAGTAAAAACAGTGTGAATATTATATGCGTAATTCTCTTCAATACAATGGGTCGGAAATCGTTGTATTGAATGAAACATTTGAAGGGGTGCCTTTTTTTCGTAAATATATCGGAAAGATTGAATACAACATCTATAAAATCCTTCTAGAAAATCCTCATCCGAATATAGTTCTAGTATATCGTCTTACCGAATCCTTTGTCGATATGGAATTACTCAAACCTGTCAACGAAATACTTAACTATGATGAAAAGTCGATACTAATTGCTGCTTCACTCGCAAAAGAACATCTTCAACGAGTTGGAATCTTTTATATCGATTGGAAGACGGATAATATAGGGGTCACCGAAACAGAAAATTATAAATTATTTGATTTTGATGGTTCAGGTATCTTTCTAGACTCATGGGTAATAGAGCCGTTGCCATATTGGTCTTATAGACAAGCATTGGAAATGGGTCTGGTCGACCCGAAAGAAATAGATGACTTTGCTTTTGATTTGAATTTGATAAATAAAAATAAAGATAACTAAGATAACTAAGTTAACTAAGATAAGGTAAGTTAATCAATTTTATAATTTTATGAATATTTAAAAGTCCATTGCGTATTGATTGTCGACCTCTTGCCGCTCCTCCATCGGAAGGGTGTGTCGTATCTTGAGATTCTTGAGTGAACAGGGTTCGTCTCGTTTCTCTTTTAATTCTTCAAAGATATCTTTCTCAGCGGCTTCATATACGCTTTCCTTGGCGTCCCGTTGTACCTCAAACATATTCAGATAGACCGAGAAGGAAGCTGTTCCATAGTATCCTGCCTGACCACACATGACATTGGCTGAGACTCCGCGCATCTCATCCAATTCTCCATGTCGTGCTGCTTTCAGGAACATCTCAGTCGTTTCCTCAAACGATGCTTTTGCGATAGGACCAATGTCATCGTTATTGATACCGTGTCGGAAAATAGATACCATCTTTTCATTGCTCGTCATGCGGTCACACAACAAGGCAAGATGGTGATGATTGACATAACCACCGTCGAAACACAAGACATCAAGGATTTCATTAAACAGGCATTTTCGTGCTGCCTCAATCCCGAGCACTTCATAGGTCTCCATGATGTTGTTGGTAATGGTTCGAGTCGGGTCAATAATGTCTAGTGCTAACACATCTAGAAGGTTTGTACCGAGTGTATCCAGAGCATAAATGTCTTTCCTTTCAAAATCACCCGTATCTGGATTATATTTCATGTATCCCTGCATCTGGATAAGATTGACTTTGTCCAGGTCTGGTACACCACGCAAGACAACATTGTTCAGAAGATTATGCTGAAAACTCTTCAGAAGATAAATCTGGTCACCTTGGTCTAAGCTCACCGGTTTCGCCTTCTTGTTATTCACACTCATCAACCGAATCCTAAAGACAACATCGTTATCATCCAGGTCGCTGTAAAAGCATCGAATGCCTTCATTGTAAATACTTTTCAGGGCAAAGTGGATTTCATCCAAAGTAAGATTGGAGTCAATCATAGCCGTCTTGTTCAGAGCAAGTCTTAATATCCATCTGCTAGGGATCGTATCTTCCTTGTCCAAGCAATCGTCTAAGATTTCACTAAATTCCTTGTAACGTTTCATGAGCTCAATGTCTTTCTCTACGAGTGTCGACATGTCATCTGGGTCATAGTAAATCTCCGAGCTAAGAACGAAATTCTTAAACTTTGTATTCTCGACTTTGGATATCATGTCAAACGCCTTGTCCTTGTCTGTCTCATCTTCCTCATTGAGATAAATCGTCATGGACGGATTTTTCATGTTGGTCGTAAGCGCAAGGATTTCTTCCATACGAGGCACTCCGCGAGTGACGTTTGATTTGGTGGAAATACCGGCAAAGTGAAATGTGTTCAGGTTCATCTGAGTGGTCGGCTCACCAATTGACTGTGCTGAAATAAGACCAACCATTTCACCTGGATTGACCGCTGCTTTTTTATAAACAAACATAATCTTTTCGAGAAGGAAGAGTAGAGTCTCTTTTGTAAATCTGTGCTGAAGTATCAATGTGGCCGGATTAAGATAATAGTAAAACGCACGCTGAAACATGGTACATGGATGATAGACCGCTTCCAAGAAATGCTTGTAATAATGGTCCAGCATTTGGTAACATTCCAAAGGCGTAATGTCTGAAAGGGTCGATTGAGTATGAAACTGATGTTTCAAGTTGAGAATAAGTGAGGGAAACGACATAGGTAGATACAATGTCTGATAGGACCCATCATTCTCCGCCACCAGACGAATAAACCGATTGCGTGTTTCAATCTGTTCATGAATTTCGTTCTTGACGCGTGTCTTGAGGTCGCTGACCTGTTTCTTGTAACGGTCAAATGTCGATTGGTTAAATACTGCTTTATAGGGTTTCCATTCTTTGGCGTCGTATGCGTACCTATAAAGGTCATAGAGCTCTTGCTGAGTCTTTCCAATCAATTCAAACTTGGATGTCTCAATCTGAGTGGTGTCAAAGTTGGTCCCACCGTAATTGAATTGAATGATTTTCTGTTTGTTGTTTCGCACACTGCGGTCATAACAAATCACAATATCCTCCATACCTTTGATGAGACGACGCTGAATGTATCCTGTCTGACTAGTTTTGACCGCGGTATCAATAAGACCCACACGACCACCCATTGCATGGAAGAATAGCTCTTCCGGAGTAAGCCCTTGGATAAAGGAGCTTTCGACGAAGCCGCGTGCGACGGGCGAGTCATCGAATTGCTTGAAATGGGGAAGAGTTCGATTCGGGTAACTGTATGGAATACGCTTACTGTCTACGTTCTGCTGTCCGAGACAAGAAATCATCTGGGAAATATTCAGTACACTACCTTTGGAACCAGACTTGACAATGTTTACAAACCTGTTCTCTTTGTTCAATCGGTCAATCGCAATTTTACCCGACTCAGAACTGGCCTTGTTTAAAATATTGTTGACTTCGTTCTCAAAGTAATCACTGTTGGGTCGCCCCGTTTTGTTTTCCAGAATACCCAAGTGGGCTTGCGAAATGAGAGTGGCTACCTCTTTCTTCTGTTTCATAATCACTTCACTAATCAGTGTGTTGGTTTCTTCGTTGGATATCAAGTCGCTCATTCCCACACTAAAACCGGTCGTTTTCATATACTCTGTAATAACGGACTGCAAATTATCGATAAATCCTTGTGACTCATCTTCTGAAAAGTCGCGATGAAGACGCTGGATAAGCCCTCGTCCACCACCGCAAAGACTATCTTTTTCAAACTGTCCACGTAACATTTTTCCGTTGATAATCTCAACCACAAAGTTGCTGGTCTTTGCGTCATCACGACCCTCTTTAAACATCGCACTCTTGTAATGAAGTGTAAACTGAGGGAGTAGACTACTCACAAGTTCATGGCTGGTATATTCTTCTTTGTTGTCCGCAAAGAACAAAGGGTCAAACTTACCACTCTTCGCTAGAAGGTTCATCGCATGCTTTCGCGGAATTCGAATGTTCTCTCGTGTAAAGAGATAACTACCGAGCAAGGAGTCTTGAAAGATACCGATGATACTTTTGTTCAAGGCAGGGCTGATGATTTGATACTTGATGGCGGCCAAATGCTTGAGCTCCATCTCTGCTTCGTCATTCTGCGGCATATGCATGTTCATTTCATCTCCATCAAAGTCAGCATTGTATGGTTTCGTATCGGCCACGTTCATGCGAAAGGTATCACCCTTTTTCATAATCTTGACGCGGTGTGCCATCATGGACATACGATGTAAGGTCGGCTGACGATTGAACAAAACATAATCTCCGTTCATCATGTGACGATGTACCGTATCTCCCAACTGAAGCTGAATATTGTCTCGGTCATGATAACGAAGTGAAATATTCTCTCCATTCGACAGTTCTAGAATTTTCGCACCTGGATAGACATCTGGACCATTTTTCACGAGATACATCAAGAATTCTTTGTTTCGTTCCGTCACAAACACCGGCTTGGTCAAGTTCATCGCAATCTTCAGAGGAACACCCAGGTCCATGATGGACAACTCCGGGTCAGGTGTAATCACTGACCGAGCACTATAATCGACACGCTTTCCCATCAAATTACCACGTACACGACCTGTCTTTCCCTTGTGTCGTTCAGAAATCGACTTCAACGCACGTCCAGAACGTTGACGCACTGGGTCCGTTCCTGAAATGTTATTGTCCACAATCGTAGAAAGGTAATACTGGAGTACGGTAGACCAATCCTCAATCTGTTTCAATGAAGCATTCTTTGTAATCTGGTCCTTTAGCAGGTTGTTGTACTTGATGATATTAATGATGATATGCGTGAGGTCATCCTCGGAACGCTGCTGGGCATCATGCTTCACCGACGGACGAATACTGGGAGGCGGCACAGCAAACACTTGACAAATCATCCACTCAGGTCTGCTCCATTTACTGGAGAATCCCATGAAATCAATATCCTCATCTGAAATCTTTTTAAAGATTTTAAGAACGGTCTCAGGCACCAGTTTCAGTGTAATCCCTTCTGCCTGGTCCTTGTCATCATTCCAATCCGCAATAAGCGTCGCAAAACCATCCTTCTTGATGTGAGTAGGCTGCTTACATTCACATCCATCGTCTGTGTCTCCGCCACATCGTTTCACTTTACTGGCTAGAGTAAATACCTGTTGCCAACGGTCAGACGCTTTGTAGTTTATCAAATTACGATGCGCATTTTTATCAATCAACAGACGACTGCATTTGATACAGACGCACTTCAAAATTTTGGTAATTTCTTCTAAATATTGAATGTAAAACATGGGACGAGCCAGCTTGATGTGTCCGAAATATCCCGGACAGTTCATGTACGTTTCGCCATCGGTTGGACAAACCAGTCCGGGCTCAAGTACACCCATGCGCGGGTCAAACAGTCCACCAATTTTGGGTTTAATTCCATTGTATGTTTCTTTGTTTGTAATTTCGGCAACGGAGTTTCGTTCGATTTCATCTGGGCTCAAAAGACTGAACTGGATTCCAATAATTTTTGCCGGGTGTTTTTGTACGGCACTCATCTCTTTATCTATTCCTGATATTTTTATATTCATTCAATTTTTATATAATAATGTTTTCATAAAGTAAGCAAATGCCGAAAAGAAAGACCCCTGACGATAACGGTAAATTATTTGAAGCATTAATGTTACGCATGAATGAAAAAGAAGACATTCATTATTTTAAGAAATTAACTAAACCCGAACAAACGTATCTCTTGGGTCAAATGACCTTGTTGTGTGACCATACTTTTGACCCAAAACCTAAATTGATACGTTTGTTAGAAACCGATATTCCAGAAGAATATAAAAGCATTGTTTTGAAAAAAATGTTACATATGCAAGAACAGAATACATCGAAACTAGAAGAATGGGTCAATGCTTTTTTACAAATACCCTTTCACTCCTGTGCTCAATTGCCCTTGGTCTACAACTCCAAAAATCAAGTAGAGTGCTCCAAGTATTTGAACGATTGTAGAGAGATTTTAAACCAATCTACTTATGGGATGGACCACGCAAAAGACCAGTTTATGGAACTCATTGGAAAATGGATGGTAAATCCCGACTCGATGGGTACTGCGATTGCTCTGAAAGGACCTATGGGCACAGGTAAGACAACTCTCATTAAAAAAGCATTGACCCATATCCTGAAACGTCCATTTGCTCTTATTGCTTTGGGGGGTGCGAGTGACGGAAGTTTTTTAACGGGACATTCCTATACTTACGAAGGTAGTACCTACGGAAAGATTGTAGATATCCTTATACAACAGAAAACAAGTAATCCAATTATTTATTTCGACGAGTTGGACAAGGTGAGCCAGAGTGAAAAAGGCAACGAAATCGTAGGAGTTCTTACCCATCTTACGGATACGACTCAAAATTCTCAATTCCACGATAAGTATTTTAGCGAAATCGACCTAGACATGAGCAAATGTCTATTTGTTTTTAGTTACAACGACGAAACTCTTGTCAATCCCATTTTGAAAGACCGCATGTATACCATTGAAGTGAAAGGGTATCAGGATTCGGAAAAGAAAATCATTGCGCGTGATTTTCTTATCCCTGACCTCAAACGCGATTATCATCTCGAAGACCTGGAATGGAAAGAAGTCTATACTGAACTTATCCTCAAGTATACGAAAGAAGAAGGCGTGAGACAATTCAAGCGTCAATTAGAAAAGGTATTCAGTCGTATTAACCTTTTGAGGCTGTCCGGAAAAGACTTTACATGTAACCTTGAACAACTAGAAGGATGGATTGACAAGCCACCTAAACCTACGTATCCGTCTTTCTATACATAAAGGAAAGGATTATCTTGTCTAATGGTTTTACTTATTTGAGGTATAGGCACTGTCATACGATTACCGCCTCGGCTCATGATCATGGGATGAATATCTTCTGATTTACATAAACACCCGCTCGACGATGTATAAAAGGATGGACAACATCCTGGTGAAAATTTTGCCTGATAGAGTAAGTCAATGGACCCGTTACACCGATTGGGATAATTGTCCACCACTTGTTCAATCGCGAAAGGCTCCTTTAGGGTAAAGGTAAAGAGGAGACAAATAACAGCGAGTATCCAATAAATACACATATATAATAGATAAGGTTAATCTTTCCAGGTAGGTAAAAGAATACTACAACTGTAGTTGTGATTTTTTAGCTCAGCGCAATATTGGTTTGTCTTTTCAAAAAGTTCTTGATTTTGTGATTCAAACCTTTGGATGAGTTTTATCATACGGTCATATTCTTGAATCGCTTGGTCCGCAAGGTTAATCGATGAACTAAAATCCGTAGTGTTTTCGTCAAACCCTTGCCGCAGACGTATCGACTTCATATTATCAAAAGCAGCGGAATACTTCGTATTATACGTTTTTTCATATTGACTATTGATATAGTCTTGAAATTCATCTATTCCAGGTGGCTTTTTAAAGATAGGGTCGTCGACCTCTATATTCATGAAACGTTTGTCTACGTTGACGGATACTTTGTAAATTAACAAGTCTTTCATGTAGGTGGTAATGCGGTCTAGCACCGCAAATAAACGTTTGATGTTCATGGTCACATAAAGGAATGTCTTTTCAAAATTCAGTTTCTGAGAATAGGCTGCCTTTTCAATCACCTGAAAACTATCATCCAATACAGTTGGTTGTTTTTCTAATTCATCTCGTATCTTTTCAATCTTTTTAGAATAAGTTTCATAACTCTCCTCTATATTTCGATTGACTGTTACTAGAGTATCCATAGACTTGTTGAGAACCTTGTATTTTTCAGATTTTAACACATTGGTATAGGGCTTCAAACAATCGATAAAATTCGTTTGTATACTCTGAAATGCTGTTTCATCTACGTTTGGATTGATGAGTCCATTGAAAAATAAAAGACTTGGGCTACACTTTTGGTTATCCCAGTCCAACCATAAATGGGTCTGTGTCATCTTAAAATACATCATGATTATGAGACAAACAATCACAAATAGGACAAGGATTCCGCCCATATCTGCTCCCTTATCACTCGGTTTAGAGGTGAACAATTCATTTATATTTTTAATATCCTCTGACATACAATAGTATAATACTATACTTTTATGATTACGACTTCACATAATCCTTTATATTGTTAAAGATATTCATCATTTCACCTGTAAAAGTCGTAATCTTTCCATCCAATTGTGTCTTGGCTTCCGACTCTGAACTATACGTATCCTTCAGATTCTTAATACTTGTATTGATTGTATTGTATCTCTGATTTAAGGTTAAACTTGTATTGCTTACGTTTTCGTTCAATACATTCACTCTTCTGTTCAAATTCTCGACAGATGTAGTCATTTGTCCTATGGTAGTCGTTGAAATATCGGTCATTTGTTTCTCTATCATGTTCGTCGTATATTGAGAGACACATGAACCAAAATTCTTCGTAGCATCCTCATTAGGCATGTAAAGAGAACCAATAAACATGTTGAGTGGATTACATTTTCTATTAGCCCAATCCCTTTTGAGATCTATCTTGGACTGAACAAAATAAAAATATAAATAAGAAGCGAAGAATACAAACAAGATAATGTTACGATGTTGCTCGTCTTCTGATGACATAGTATATTGTATTTCAATATAAAAAAAAGGTTACACCTTATGTATAATGGCTCTCATCCAATCCTATTATGAACAACTATCCCAGTATCAAAAGAAATACGGTCCTCGTACATTTCTTTTGATGCAAGTAGGTAGTTTTTTTGAAGTGTATGCAAAAACAGAGGACCCTTATATCCAAGAGTTTTCAAGAATAGGTGACTTGAAGATTGCCGCCAAAGGCGAACATTACATGGCCGGGTTTCGTGATTATTTATTGGATAAATACACATTGAAGCTGAACGAGGCAAACTACACTACTGTCGTACATGTACAAGAAGAGATAGGAGGAGTCATTCGAAGACGCGAACAGGCTGTCTATAGTCCAGGTACTTATTTTTTAGAGGAAGATGTCAGGCTCTCCAATCATGCGTGTTGTATCTGGATACATCGCACCAAAAAAATACCCTCTACACTTTTGTTCGGTATTTCCGTGATGGACATTTATACAGGTAAGGTTCATGTATATGAATATCAAGAATTATATTATCAAAACCCAACAACCTATGACTCGGTCGAGCGTTTCTTGTCTGTCTATCATCCGAGTGAGATGGTCATTGTCCACAATATGGACAATGACATTGAGACGATTGTACAGTATTTATCCAAAGGAACTCGTAAGGTCGTTCAAATATCACTGACGACCAAAGATGAATGGAGTCAGCAAGCAGCCAAGTGTGAGAGCCAGAGTTATCAATCTCTCATTATAGAAAAGTTTTATCCATCTTTGTCTCGACAATTGATTGAAGACCTCTTGTTTGAGAAGGCGATTGCTTTTCAGGCCTTGTGTTTTCTGTTGGAGTATATTCATGTACATAATCCAGCATTGACGCGGCATATTTCAGAGCCTGAGCTAGAGACACCGAGTACAATGGTTCTAGCAAACCATTCCCTGAAACAACTGAACATCATAGATACTGAGTATAAAGGAGATTATTCCAGCGTGTCTCGGTTTTTGAATACATGCCGAACTCGTATCGGTAAACGCGAGTTCGACCGAATGTTGTTCCATCCTTCTTTGGACCCGGTGAAACTACAACAATCGTATGACATGACAGAACATTGTTGTAAACAAGGATATTCATGGGCGAATATGTTGTCTCGAGTGTGCGACATTGAAAAGATTTACCGTAAAATTGTTTTGGGAAAAGCGACTCCTCATGATTATTCTCTGCTCTATTCTACATGTGGTTTAATTGAGGAACATTGGCCAAAGGATGAAGTGTGGTCTATGTTTTGCGAAAAGTCAGAAACTTTTCAAGAAGTTCGACAGGTCCAAGACCGTTTAACGTCTTTTTTTGACATGGAACAGACGCTACATAAACACGTTTTAGATGATACATGTGATACACTGATACGACGAGGGGTTGACGCAGAACTGGACCAGGCTACCAAAGACAAACTTGAAAGTCGTCTTAAATTCAAGTCGATACATACCTATTTAAATCATCTCTATCAGTTCAAAGACCCCAAATGTGAACAAGCGTTTTCCTTACATGAAACCGAAAAATCGGGGTCCTCCCTACTGATTACCAAGCGTCGAAAGGCGGTGATTGAAAAAGCTCTTTCAAAAACAGTGAGCCTTACCTTCTTTTCTGACTATTCAAAGAAAGAAGAAACCTTTATGTTTGCCTTGGATAAGTTAACCTTTCGCGAACACAACGGACAAAAATATGAACTTGTCTCAGATGAACTTAGTTTGCTTACCCATACCATGATAAAAACTGAATATGAGTTTATACAGCAACTTACTCGTGTCTACAAAGGTATTCATTCACAAATGAACATCTCTTATCGTTATTTGATTGCCTGTATTCAAAAGATGGATGTCTATCATACCAAAAGCGAGATTGCGACCAAGTATCATTATTGTAAACCGGTTCTGGAAAAACGAGACGTTTCTTTTTTACGCGCAAAAAAGATGAGACATGTTCTCATTGAACACTTGGAGAAACAAGAGGCGTATGTACCGAACGATGTTGAACTTGGACCTAAGAGTATGTTGCTTTTTGGGACCAATGCGGTTGGGAAAACCAGCTTGATCAAGTCGATTGGGATTTGTATTATCATGGCCCAAGCTGGATTATATGTACCCTGCGATGTATTCATCTATTGTCCGTATGAATATTTATTTACGCGTATCATCGGTAACGACAATATGTTTAAAGGTCTTTCCACGTTTGCTGTAGAAATGAGTGAACTGCGAGTGATTCTACAGAAGAGTAATGCGAAATCACTGGTCTTGGGGGATGAGCTTTGTTCAGGTACTGAAAACGATTCTGCTCTTAGTATCTTCATGGCTGGAATCGAACATTTATATGCTGCGAAAAGTAGTTTTATTTTTGCGACACATTTTCATGCGATACAGCACTTCAAGGAACTAAAAGACATGCCTAACCTTTGTCTCATGCATCTAACCGTACGTTACAACCAAGAACTTCAAAGGTTGTTTTATGGGCGGACTCTACAACCAGGCGCAGGTGAAAGTGTCTATGGTCTGGAAGTGTGTAAATCATTACAATTGCCGGATGCGTTCCTCGAAAGAGCCTATGCCTTGCGTAACCGCGTCAGCGACCATACGTCTATCTTGACGATGCGTCCCTCCAGATATAACCGAGACAAAATCGTCACCATGTGTGAATTCTGTAAAAAAGAAATGGGTACTGAAACACACCACTTACAATATCAAAAAGATGCGAAAAATGATTACATCGGAACCATGGACAAAGACCATCCATCTAATCTCGCAAGTATTTGCGAATCCTGTCACAAGCACATCCATGCGCTAGGTCTTGTCTATGAAAAACGTAAAAATATCGATGGAACCTATTCGATTGTCTTGATGAAGGATTAGGTATTAGTTAAAGATATGAAACCAGCAAATTTGACTTTCCATATAATCGAAATAGTATTCAATCTGTTTTAATAGACAGTACTCTTGTATAATGTTGAAATTAAGACTATTAATTCCACATTCCCACTCATCGTAATGAACACTGCCGTGAAGTATTTTAAACGTAAGGTATTTGATATCTTGACGAGCAATTGGACCATATTTTTGCAACCATGGACGCACATTCTCCTCAAATGTATCTCGATTGATCCGCATATCATACGAAGGATCACGCATTTTTAGGTCATTTGAATTAACAGAAGCTTTGTGTTCTTGTGCCGAATCATAGCACTGCATACAATATGGATGATTGTTATCTAGCACGTTACAATGACACCCTTCCCACACGCAATTCTCTTCTAGAACACCTCCAAATTTCTTCAAGAAGAACGGGTCTTGTATATGTCGAAAGACATGACCTTCTTCTTCATATTCCCATACAAATT
>Ga0209550_10002306_pt1 | contig 18341 bp, 14 predicted proteins | sample LauGreSuBDMM15SN_2_FD_187567 | JGI IMG/M metagenome (GOLD analysis project Ga0209550, IMG submission 187567) | Freshwater lake microbial communities from Lake Michigan, USA - Su13.BD.MM15.SN (SPAdes) (version 5) | ecosystem: Environmental > Aquatic > Freshwater > Lake | place: Lake Michigan...
TCCGATGCATGCATCGCGCGCTGTGGGATTCTGGGCCGACTGGGAGGCACGCCCGCGAGATCCGCTGCTCGGCCAGCCGCCGCCTCCGGCTCGGCCAGCCACGATATCGCCATCAGCGTCGGCGGGCGAGCTCGAGGAGTCGCAGCTGTCGCCGAGAAAGCTGATCAAGAGCCTCACGGCCGCCGGGCTCACGTTGGAGGCGTCCGTGGTGGAGGTGCGGCCTCGGAGGCTCCCAGGAGAGGCAGAGCAGCGGTGGCCGAACCCGCCACTTGTCAGCTGAAGGTCAGTACTAGTCACGGCGTAGTTTATCAAACAGTGAGGAGCAGTGCATGTTAGATAAAAGAGATCTCCAACTACTACTCGTGTGCGTTGCGCCACGCCCGAAACCGCACACCCTTCACCCTACAATCATGTCCAGTCAATCTGGTAGCGAGTGACGCGCGGCTCGGCGGCAACAATGTTGCGCACCATTCGCTCGTAGATCGGAACCACCGGCGGCATTTCTTGGAGCTCCGGGCTGTCGTACTCAATGTTGACGTAGTAGCCTATCCGAATGAATTCTCGGTCGTGGTAGAAGCATGAGAGCAGAATCACGGTCACGCCGAGCAAGTCATCCGGCGGGATGGCCTCCGGGTTAGGCGGCTCGGCCTGGAAGACGATCCTGTAGCCACCAACCTGCATGGGCCCAACCAGGACCGAGTCAAGGCACTGGTCGTGCTCGCTGCTCTGAGCCGAGCCCACATAGATGAGCTTCCACTCGATGTCGTCGCTGATGGGCGCGAGGCACTCGAAACTCACCTCGAATTGAAATGGGCTGGTGAAGCGTGCGGGATTGTCAAGTACCACCACGTTGGTCACGTTCACGCACGCCATGATCTCCACGTCTCTTTTTTCGCGATTGGCGGCGGAGCGAGGGGGTGGTCAGGTCTTGCGGCTTTCGCTTTCCGCGCGCCGGGACAAATGAAGTGGGCACTCTAAAGCAACAAAGTCATCTTGTCACTCCAGTGCAGGTTCTCGAGGGCGGTTTCATTTGCGTTGGGCGCGAGGCGGGCAGTCTACTTATGGAACTCAGTGACGAACCTTTGCAGGTGGTGTCAAGGTCAATGGGATGGCTCACGGGACTCGTCGTGGCAGCCGCCCTCTCGCTTCTCGCTAGCGCCGACGCGCGGATCAACGACGTCAGGCTAGCCGTCTCTCGCAGCGGCCGCCTAGCGGCTGGCACGAGTTCACAGTACAGCAGCCGGCACTCCGCACATCAGCTGCGGCGCCAACGGCCGTCGCCGCGTTGCGTGCTGCCGAGCTCGCCGGGCGATTCCGAACCGCTGTACACTGCGCTACGCGCGTTCCTGCTCACGGCAGGCCTTTGTGCTCAGCCGAACGCGGTCACCGAATTGAGTGCGGGGTTCTGCAACTGGGTGTACCGTGTCGACTTGCCTGCGCCGACGGGCAGCGTGGTCGTCAAGCTCTTTAGCCCACTGGCCAAGCTAAGGCTCGAGCCGCCAATGCGCGGCTTGGGCGATGAGCTCGCCGGCGAGGCCGGTCTCGGGCCGCGGCTGCTCTTCCGTTCGGCCGATGGCCTCGTGACCACGTTTGTCGAGGGCGACACACTGAGCGAGGTCGACATGCATGCAATCGCCTCGGAGACGCCGCAGCTAATCGCGCCGCGCCTGGCCGCGCTGCACGCGCTGCCGCCGCCCGCCGCACAAGCCGGCGGCCCGCCTGTGCTTTGGCGCTTCATCGAGAGCATGCTCGAGCACACTGATTCGAAAGCACTACCCCCCTCCGTCTCCTTCGACCGATTATGCGCTGAGGTGGCGCGGATGCGCGAGCGGTGCGACGTGCTGCAGCTGCCGGTGGTGCACGGGCACGGCGACCTCAAGCCCTCCAACATCATGCGTCGCCCGCCCGAGGCGACGGCGCACCTTCTCATGCACGAGGCGCTCCTCACTGCCGGCCGCAAGGCTGTCGATCAGATCTGCTTCATCGATTTCGAGTTGTCTGGGCTCCATTACCGCGGGTAGGCGGCACGGTTGCCCATCCTCCTCCACCACTCCCAACGCCATGTCCACCTCCATGCCCACCACCACTCCCACCACACTCGCGTACGCTCCAGTTCACTCCTCCTCCTCCCATAATCTCCCGTAATCTCCTCCCGTAATCTCCCGTAATCTTTTCCCGTCATCTCCCGTAATCTCCCGCAGCATCTGACCTGCCTCGTTTGGGCCCTTGCCAGGTACGACCTGTACAAGCTCTTCCGCACGACTCGCGGCTTCTCCAACGCCAACTTCCGAGCCTTCCTGCGCAGCTACCTCGCCGCGCTCCCCCCACTGCCAGCGGCCGGCGCTGTGGAAGCTGTGGGGGGGACCGGTACGGCCGGCACGGCTAGCCAGCCTGAGTCGGCGGCCGCGCTTGCAGAGCTCGAAGCCGAAGCGTACGCCGCCGAACCACTGACATGGCTCGAGGCGGCTGTCTTCTTCTTCTTCGCACTCTCCGTGTACCCAGAAAAGGCAGATGTTTGGCGGCCGCTCGCCATGCAGCGCTGGGAGAGCTACCTCGCGTCCGCGTCCATAATCGACGCCGAGGGCGAGGCGGCGCGTGCGCTGCTTGCGGCGCGAGAAAGGCGCGCGGGCGCGGGCGAGGGCGGAACCTGTAACAGTTGATGAACGTTTTCTGACTTGGTTCAACACGGACCTTTCACACGAAGTGCTCCAATAGGGCCCAGCCCCTCGCGCTCGACTGGCCGGACAAGGCCGATGCTCCAAGCACTTCTACTCCTGCCGCTCGCCTACCAAACCAAGTATTATGATCAGCTGGTGGACCACTTTGGCTTCGGCACCGCCACGTTCCGCCACCGGTACTTATACAATGACACATTTTGGGGCACGAAAGGCCCGCTACAGAACGGCTGTAGAGGCCCTATTCTTTTCTATACGGGGAACGAAGGTCCGATCACGAGCTTCTACGGATCCAACGGCTTCATGACGGACGTGCTCGCGCCCGAGTTTGGCGCGCTGCTAGTCTTTGCCGAGGAACGTTACTACGGCACCTCGCAGCCGCAAGGCACGAGCGGCCGCTTTGATTATCTATCAACTGAGATGGTTCTCGCTGACTACGCGGCACTGATCACGTCGCTTCGCAAGGAGCTGGACGCCCAGAATTGCCCATGCATTGCCTTTGGCGGCTCATACGGTGGCACTCTGACCACGCTGTTCCGGCTCAAGTATCCGCACGTGGTTCAGGGCGGCTTGGCGGCATCGGCACCCCTGGGGTACTACTCGCAATCGTACTGGGCAGAGCGCAACGTGAGCGCGACGACATGGTTCTCGATCGTGCAGCGCACGTACGACAACGCGGGGTCGGGCTGCTACGCCAGGCTAGTCGCCGCGGTCGACCTCACCAACGCGACCGTCCGCGCAGCCGGTGGGCCGCAGCGGATCCAGCAGGCGTTTGGGCTGTGCAAGCCGCCCTCCGAGCCACTCGACAGCTTTGTCTACTGGCTGACCGAGGCGCTCGAGTCTATCCCGCAAGTGGATTACCCCGAGGCCAACGGCGGCCTCCCCGCCAACCCTGCGGCCGCCGCGTGCGCCTTAGATTGGAGCTCGGCGAGCTCACTGAGCTCGCTCGCCACCGTCGCCGCCTGGTATTACGGCGTGGGCCCCGCGGGATGCATCGAGGATGCGACCAACGATCAAGTGGGCGGGGGCACGCCGGGCGACGGTCCCGAAAACCGCTCCGCCTGGGGCTACCAGTCGTGCACCGAGACGCTCCACGCCTTCTCCACTACCGCGGGCGCATGGCGCTCGTATGAGTTCAACCTGCCCCAGCTCTCCGACCTGTGCTATTCGTACTACGGCGTACGCCCACGGCTCGATCAGATAGAGGTGTGGTCGGGCGGCTACGCCATCGCCGAGAAGAAGCTCACGAGCAATCTGATCTGGTCCAATGGGCGTCGCGATCCGTGGAGCGGTGGCGGCTTCCTGCGGCAGAGTGACGCACTTCCCGGCGGCGCGGTCTTCGTGATGGAGCAGACGGCGCACCATCACGACTTGCGGCTGCCGATTGCAGCCGATCCGCCCGAGCTGACGGCGGTGCGAGCCAAAGAGATGGAGATCATTCGAGGGTGGATCGTGGATGCGGCGAGGGGGTGAACTCAGTGGTTAGTAGGCGGCCGCGGCGGGGAGACGCTCTTGTGGCAGCGCGGAGATCGCGGGCGCATAGGGAAGTTCTGATTCTGAGCACGAGCGGCCCCTCGATCGACCCCATGAGGATATGGTCGCAATGTGTCATGAGTTCGCTATGAGTCCGCGTGGGCGCACTGGGAGACGTGTTCGTGTGCGCGGCGGACGTTTTCCCGCGCGGAGACGCCGGTTTCGGGTTTGACGCCTGATGGCTCGGATGCATGATCGGATTTTTAGCTGAGGTTCAAATCTGCGGCGCCACACGCGCGACACGACGGGAGCACGGGACGCAGTGCCACGGACGACACCGCCGCCGCGCGCGCGGCACGACCCCGCGGGGCTCGGCTCTGCGCCGACGCCGCTGGGACACCCGGGCCGCCTAACGGCCGCCCAACTGGAACTGCCAACATGCCGCCCAAGCCAATGCCCCCGAGCTCCGGTCCCCGCCATTTCGATACACGATACGCGCCCCAGACTCCACATGTTGCTAGTACCATCTCGGAAGTACATGCTAGCACTGTCCACAGAACAAAGCACGACTAACATGCACGTCGAACCCCGCCCGTCATCACGACACGTTGCACAGCACTGTGGCCATGAAACTGGAAAGCGAATATGGTCGAGAGCTCTCATACGTTGTGGTCCCATGATTGCCAGCACAGAGTTGACGCACTTTCACACCACATTTGGCCGAGCGGCACCGGCTGCTTACTGACGCCGGGGGCTCCTCATCGAGTTCGCTGTCGTAACGCGGCTGAAGACATTGGCCCCTGTCATCATCTCTTTGGCCATGCCGTCAACAAACTCCGGATAACTGATATTTCCATCGCCGTCGGCATCGATGGTGTTCAAGACCTTATCAATCTGATCCTGGGGCATCGAGACGTTGCTCGCGTGCAGAGCGGTCTCGAGCTCATCGCGGCTGATCCTGCCAGAATTATCCTGGTCGATTTGCTTGAACATCCTTGCGTGCTTCATAAGGGCGCTCTCCTTGTTCGCATCGGTGCGCGCCTTCTCGATGGCATCGCAAAAGAGCTCCCAGTTGAAGCGCCCGTCGCCGGTGACAAACGTTTTTCTGGCTTGCTGGACCTGCGCCTTGCTCAGCTCCAGACCACCAGCCCTGAGTGTGGCAGCCACCTGGGGCATGTTGCCCGCGATCGTGCCGGTAAGGCGCACGTCCTCGCGGACAAAGGCCTCGCGCAGGCGTAGATTCTGATTGTGAAGCTGCTGCTTAATCATCTGCCGCTGGCTATACTGACCGCCTTTCATCGGCGTCCCTGTTCTTTGGTATGTGCCACCGAGCACATCGTCAGCCGTGAGGCGATCCTTGTCTGTGACAATGGGGGTCGAGTTAAACGTCAGAGCTACAAGCGGGATAGATGAGAGATCGGCTCTTTCGGCAGCGCACAGTGAATGCCGTAGATGCCACCCGGCATGATGCGTGCGTCGAGCTTGGGCTTTCTGTTCGTCGAAAAATTGATATGCTCGTCAGGCGGCGGTCGCCCTTTTTTGGATGTATTCTCTGCGCGGGGCACAGCCCCCCTCAAAACCCCAACACAGCGCGGGACAGTCAGCTATCGTCAATCAAGTCACGAATTTGTTTCAACTTTCTGACCTCCTCTCTTTCTGTCAGCAAACGGCGTTGTGGTTTCACTGCGTGACGACCGAAGACGGGAGACTATGGCGTCGGCGTCGACAGAAGCGACTCTCCCAGTGCCGGTACCAGTATGGCTTTGGTACGAGTACTCGTCGGCACCTGCTCGCTACATTCAGCTCAACATCCAAGCGCTGCGTCGTCATGCACCTGCCTCTCATTTTGACATACAGCTTGTCAACCGATCCAATATCGGGCTGCAAGTTCCAGATCTTCCACTTGCATTCTGGAATCTCCCAACGCACGTTGCGTTTTCGGACGCAGGGCGGCTTGCCCTGCTCGCGCACAAGGGTGGAATCTATCTCGACGCTGATTTCCTGGTCACCCAATCACTCATGCCAGTGCACAATATGCTCAAGACCGTTGACGTGGTTGGCTATCCAATGTCTCCGGTCCACGGTGTTTCGCAATCTGCCGAAGAGTGCGAGAAGAGTGGCGAGATATCGGCCAACTTTATTGCCGCACGGCCGAACACGACGCTCTTTTGGCGGGCTTGGCATCTCTTCCGGACGGCGCTGCCTCGCTTGTGCCGCAGCAGCATAAAACGAAAGATCTACATTTGCTGCCAGGACAAGGCTGGCCTTCTCTTGCCCAAATGCCGAGTTCCGCATGCTCTCACCGATCTGATGCTCACACGAGCACGGCTTCTCGGGTGGCCACCTCGATCCATGCAAGGTCGCCGTAACGCCACATTGCGCTGCCTGAGTGGCCACCAGGATCTCACACCTCCTCGGCTCGTACCAATGACAACGGACGGCCACTCAGCGCGCACGCTCAGCAAGGTGCTCTCCGTGTCTAGCCCGGTCTTGCTGAAGAATGCCTTTGGCAAGTGGCGACTTCTGGCGCGCTCGTTAGGATGCGAGCACATTGACAACCAGACGGTCGTCTGCTGCCGTCGTGACGGCGACGACCTGGTCTGTCGCGGAAGAGACGTGAGGCACGGCGAGGCTCGATCGGTGAGCTTTTATGCGCGATCGCATCTGGCCTACCATCTGTTCGACTCCTTCCAGAAAGCGGACTTTTTGCAGCATGGCCATATTGAGTGGTCCAACTTGACGGTCGCTCCGCTCTATCGCCGCGCCCTTGGCCTCTCGGAAGAGTGACGGGTTAGAGGTAGGTTTTAGCGGAGCGACACGCGACGGACCGCGGGACCGCACCGCGCACGGGTGGGCGGTGGGTGCGCGGGTGCTGGTGCGCACACAGCAGAAGTCTCCAATCAGCACGACTTGAATCTCTCAATTTTACATACCCGACCCGCGTTCTAATCCGATCGCGTGTGGGTGTGCTCGGAACTGCCCCGCGCATCACGCGCATGGGACTCTGCCTGCACACACCCTTGCCCTGCCAGGCGGAGGTAGTCACCCGAGATGGCGGTCGATCATCCGGCTAACCGACTCGAAGAGGGAGAACTGTAGTCCGACCTCGATGAAGACTCGCACGACCCGCGGGGCGACACCATTGAAGAGGCAGCTCACACCGCCGGCGCGCACCAGCTCGATGAGGCAGCTGAAGCTGTTGCGGAACCGGTGCGCCTCGAGGCCCATCATGTTCGCCTTGACGGTGTCGATGGGCTGCGAGACGACTGCGGAGATCGCGCCCGCGGTGCCGCCCGCAAGCATGGCTTGCCACAGGGCGAGTGGCGGCGGCGGCGTCCCGTCGGGCGCGGGCTCGCCTTGGATCAGACGCTTCAAGCGTCCAAAGCCCAAGAAGCGGATCGAGTTCGTGACTGCGCCCTTGAGGACCGCCGGCCCCAGGCCTGCATAGAAGCCCAGGAGCCCATCGGCGCGGTACATGCAGCCGATGGCGTGCACCATGCCCTGATACTGATTCGGACCGCGCGGCGAGGCGTCGTGCGTCATTTTGATCGAGATGACCTGGTTCGGCGTCTGGCACAGTGCCGCCTCCACGATGCCAGCAATAAACCCTGCGGCTGTGTCGACTGTCGACTGGCCAAACTTGGCTGGCAGGTCACGGCTCCGGGACACGCCCGAAAGGGCATCAAAGGTGCCGAAGCGCACAGCCGAGCGAGGGCCGGCAAAGAGAACCCACGACGCGCCACCGCGGTACAACCCGATCACGCCACGCTCGCGCACTGTCCTTGCTGCAACATCAAACGGCCCACGGTAAGCATCAGCGCCAGCGTGCATTGCTGATGCGGCCTGCTGCAGCTGAAGCTGTGTCTTCACAAACTCGATGGGGTACGTGACACCGATCTCGAGCGTGCCGGCAATCCAGCCGGCGGTGGCTGGATGCTTGCCCATCCCTTTGCTTGGAGATCTCGCCACTCACGCCCTTCGGCGGGGTCGCAGCCAATCTTGAAGTGTCGCTGTCCTGGTCGCAGTCTCTGGCCTCCCTCCACCAAGCTCGCCCAGGTGTGAACGCGTGTGTGAACGTGCGTTGTTCGTTTTCTTAAGACTGACGACGCTAAAGGAGCTGTGCAGTCGTCATCCAGGTCACGTCCGCCAGCGTGCGCGCCTCGGCTAGGCACGACGAGGGCGCTCCTCGCCCGGCACATCCCTTGGGCAGCAGCTCTTCCAGGCGCGGACCCCCCGAGTGGCGCATGCGCAGCTTCTCCTGTGCGTGCAGGAAGGTGAAGCCGGTCGTGCTGAAGCCGGTCGCGGGATCCGTCGTCGCTGCTGCCGCCGCGATCTGGAACTGGAGGGTGAGCGCGACATTGCGCCCGCGCCGCGTGGTCACGATGTGCCACCAGCCGGAGGGTATGAGAAGCACGTCGCCCGGGCGCAGCGTCACCGGCCAGAGCGCCACACGCGCCGCCAATGGGAAGCGCTTCAAATCGACCCTGGCCGGGTCGACCGGCGTGTTGCCCAACGAACGCGACTCAAAGTCGGCATACAGAAGCACGGACTCAACTGGATCGATCAGGAGAAGGTGCTTCTCGCCGTCGATCAAGTGCATTAAGTTCTCTTGGGGGTCAAAGTGCAACGGAGAGGTGCGGGTATGGCTCAGGTTGCCCGTCCAGAGGACCACATTATCAAACTCATGGGCCTGCAGCGCGTGCAGCGGCGGCGGCAGCGCCACGTCGGCCAGCAACGCTGCCGGCAGCCCGCCGCAGTGACGGTAGTAGGGCATGCCTGCGAGAAGATAATCGCCGAGACGGTCGGGGCAGATGCGCGTCGTGTGGTTCGCGGCCACCTCCAGTAAATGTCCAGTGCTCCAGGTGAGAGCGCGCGGTGATCGCTCCGATAGGCAACCCCTCATGACAATCGGCTGGTTGGTCATGAGGGCACGCGCGAGTGCCTCGTCGTCGCAACCCTTGAAGGCTGGGACCGTCTTACGGGGCTGCCCTTGCAAACCGAGCCGTCGGAAATTGCCCGCAGCCGTCGACGACACCGACGCCAGCGTGCCCATGGACGGAGCGGCCGTTGGAGAGACTGACGCGTCGCTGTGGCCGCTGCTGTCGTTGGGGGGGCTGCTGGGCGGGTCGACTAACTGGTCGACTGGCAGCCCAAGGTCGCCATAGGCGCGCAGGTGCCTCTCTCGACGGCACTGGAGATCCACTTTCTCATCCTTGTGCTTCGTGTTCTTGTTGTGATCGTACATGTGATTGACCGCGCCGCAAGCCGGCCATCTGAGGAGCCTCGCGAGATTGTCGAGCCACTCTTCCTCTTCCTCCTCCTCTTCCCCTTCCGGAGTGCGGGGACCGATCCCACCCACCGTGGCACGGCAGAGCCGGGCGGCATGCAGACGAAGAGGCCGGCTCAGAGACGCGGAGGCGTCGTCAACTCGGTAGGAGCTGCCGTCGTCGAGGCTCTCGACGACGGCGCCGCTGCGGCGCACGAGGATGTCCTCATCGAAAGGGGTAGGCTCAGAGGTCGGGGGAGGCTCCGAGACCGCGCCCGCGCCACCATCACCGCTGCTGCTGCTGCTGCTGCTAGCCTCGCCCAGAGCCTCGGTCTGCCCTTGGGCACTCACGAGCGCGCTCCTTGTAACAGGGGACGCGTCGGTGCCCTCAATGGCGCCCTCGGCGGCATCCGCAGCATCGCACCATACCCGCACGCGGCTCAAGCGGCCATCGATGAAACCGACGAGGAAGCCGGCGGGCGGTGGCGGCAGCAGCTCGGCCGCCTCGGCGCTTGGGCGCAGGAACGCCAGCACAGCATCATGCGCCACAGGAGTGAGGGGCTCCAGCTGTGCAAAGGCGGCTTCATTCATCGGGGCATTGTTGGCAGCCCCGATCTCGTTCGGCGCATGGGGTATCGCTCTCAGCGCGGCGAATTTGTCAAGGCTGAACCCTTCTGCACCCCGCCGACAGAGGTAGCGTGGATCGTCGGGGCAGCCTCCACACTCAGCCTCCACGATGCCGTTGAGCATCGAGCACGGCGATTCGCACCAGCTCGCGCACGTCCTGGTAGCGGCAATCGGCGAGCCACCAAGCATTGCCGCCGCGAGGAGCAGTCGCATATCGCCGCGCAGGAAAGGAAGGGCCGGTGAGGAGACACGACGCCGCACTGCGCGAGGCCGCCGCGGCGCATTTTGCAATTGCTTCGCGAGCCAAAAATGGCTTAAGTTTCGCCGACGTGAGCCCCTGCTCCCGAACGGGATTGTGTACGGCAATCAGGTGGGGGGTGGGAGGAGGTGGGAGTTGGGATTAGGGCTTTGTCAACCGTGCGCATCATTGGCTATACTGTAACTCTATATGTACCCTGCGCCGATCCTCTCCAGGACCACACCCACCTCGGCGTGGCTCGACCATGCAAATTGGTCGAATAGAGCAACCGTGCGCACCTGATGCGTGCGTGTCAAGACGCCAAGGTCGCGGAGCAAGGTCTTTGGGTTGCAAGAGAAGTACATGACCCGAGCTGCGAGCGCGCTTGCCCGCAGGACGGCGGCGCATGCCCCGTCACGCGGTGGGTTGAGGAGAACTGTCACGAGACCACGTTCCAGCTGCTGTGTCGCCCTCGCCGCCTCGCAGGCCGCCGCCGCGTCCGAGTGCGTGATCTCAACGTTCGTGATGCCCACCGCATCCGCACAGGCGCGCGCAGCGCCGACCGCGTCGGCACACGAGTCGGATGCCAGGACGGCGGCGTACAGGCGGCTTAGTGGCAGCGTGAAACTACCATTCCCGCAGTATGGCTCGAGCATCAGACGGCCGAGGCCGCGGCCGCGGCCAGCGCAATCCACACGCGCCTGCGCCGTTGCCCAGCGCAGCATCTCCTCGCACACTGGCACGTTAGCCTGCACGAAGATGCCGTCCCGGCGGATCTGCGGGTAGGAGTGCCCGTCTACCTCAAACCACTGCACGAGGTGGTCAGGGGCACCGCCGTCCCATCCAGCAGGGGTCGACACCAGACGCTCACCGTGGGGAGCTCGGCCGACGATGATCGCACCGATGGTTGGTGTCGCCGCGGTGGCGAAGTCGCGCAGCCACGCCTCGCCAAGTGGGCGATTGTACCCGAGTGCGACTAGGCCGTGCGCCGACTTTGAATGCGCTGCTCCACCGCGACTGCTGAAAAAGGTAAAAGTACACAGCCCACGCCGAACGCTTGCATGGGCGGCGTTCAGTGGGCCGAGCAGCCGCCACATCATCCTCGAGATCTCGCTGCTTACGAGGAAGAGGCTGCCGTCAACTGCGGTGGGCCGTCCGCTATGCGGTTCGGGCATTGAATATGCCACCGACGTGCCTGCGCCACGGAGCACGCCGAACCCACACTTGTAACGGAAGGCAGCCGGTGCAGATGGGAAGACCTGAGTTGGGACATCGTCGAGGAGGCCGCCCAGCTGTGCCCACGCCGACTTGACCTTGTCGGCAAGGTGCGCCTCGTACGAGCAGCCCGCAGCGGCCAGAGTGAGCGGTGGCCGGGCGATGTCGCCACGCGTTCGCGGGAGCCTAATGAACTTCATCGAAAGCGTAGCGAAAGTAAAGTCAAGTCAAGTCAAAAGTCAAACTCGTCGCGAGCTCGTTTGTTCGGTTTTCGCGCGGAAAGTCCGTGGAACTTACTGTAGTATGGTTACACACTCGATTTTGACCAACGGTTCGAACTTGTTCGGGCATTGATGGGAGAATACAAAATTCCTTTTCAATTGAGATCGGGACAGATCGCGCTCGACTGCGCTGTGGGCGGAGAACTGAGTGGGGGACCCGGTATTATTAGTAGCTTGCGTCGGTCGTGAATGCTGAGGGGTCAGGTCGTACCCTTTAGGTAATCCCTATGCACGGGACTTTGCGAGGACCTTCACACTATTTCTCCGCATTCAGCCGCTCGTTCGGCGACGCCATGCCCGCGCCGTTGCGCTCCTCCCGTCCTATGACACGTATCGAGGTTTCAGTGTCTCTCTGCGACTTGGCACGTGGCTCCTGTTGTAGTCTATCTATCTCACGAGATCATGTACAGCTGTGCTGCCTGCCGCTGGCAGTCCTGTCGGCACTCGTGCGCCTCGGCAACGCACCCCTCGACGCACTTTAGCAGCGTGCCAACGGGCGGCGTCGAGGGCGCGTCGCCGATGCGGTTAAAGGGCTGTGCGGGTCCGAGGAGCCGATCCCAATTCCGAGCCATCGCCTTGCGCGCCTCGAAGACGAGGCCGCCTGGAACTTGTGCCCACGTAGCCTCGAGGGTGTTCATGCCGTTGGCCGGCGTTGCGCACTGGCCACAGGCGTGCGGGCAGCGCACGCGCACGAGCTTCGGCGCGGCCGCGTCCGCCTGCTCGCACGTGGTCTTGCACTGCGCGCGCATGAAGCCCGGGTTTTTCGTGCACTCGCCCGCCGCCGCCCAGTCAGCGCAATCTGCCGGCTCGCCATCCGCTGCGCCTCCCGCAGCTTGGAAGGTGACGGGCGCTTCGGCATTACACGCGCCCTCATCAGCCCACTTTTCGCACTGCGCCTCCGTGTCGCGGCAGTCGTCGCGCCGCCGCAGGAGGTGCCGCCAGCGCAGCGTCGTCTCGATGTAGCCTGGGTGCTCGGCGCCCTCGACAGCGTAGTAAAGCTCAGCGTCGCTCAAGCGCAGCTCCATGCCCTCAGTGCCGACGAAGAGCGGCTCGCCGCGCGGATATCGCGCGTACCGCACACGCACCGAGATAAGCTCCTCCGACTGCGCGAACTCGAGCGCCGGCACGAACTTGAGGTGTTGTGGGTACTTGGGGTGCAGGCGGGCAAGGATCACCTGGGTCGCATCGACGGCCGCCTGCGCTAACTTCCTCATCGCCGTCGCGGGCTGACGACGTAGCAGCCGCTGGCGTAGCCCGCTGCGGGCAGCGCCGTGCCAGCCGAGCCGGAATGCGGCGCAGAGGCAGGCCTCCTCCTCAGCGGCGCTGGCGACCTTTTCACAGTTGCCATTCGCCATCAATGTGGCCTCATCGACGGCCACGCCGACGAGCTGCAAGAGCTCATCGATGGGACTATCAAGCGAGCAGGCAGACGGTGGCTCGGTGGCGACGGCAATGCTCGCCAGGATGGCTATCGTGGCGACGCTCATCCTGGCGACGCTCATCCTGGCGACGCTCATCCTGGCGGGCGTTCTCGGTGAGAAGTTGATTCCGCAAAAGGTCGGGACCGCCTACACGGTTCAAATTCACGAGGCGAAAAGGAGCAGGTGGTCACGAGTTCATAGACGTTAGATCGCCGTACGCACGCGGTAACGAACGGCGCCGCGTACGAGGTACGTATGTGTAGCGCTCGAGTATCGAACACGATGCGGGATGTCATTGCGTCATGTATTCAAGGATTGCGTGACTGTGTCCGTTTGTCAGAACTACATAGAAGCCACACAGCATCACCGACTTCTTACACATGCTGTTACGCGGATCGGCAGGCGAGCTATGGGAGCTAGACGCTGCCTCGGTGCGTTCGTGTGTCCACATCTCTCCGCCTCTCCGCCTCTCCGCAGACCGCACGCTCCCTCGCACGCGCTCGCCGTCTAGCTCGCCTTTGAGGGCTTCTTGACCAGGCTGCGCAGGAGAAGCTGCGCTCCCGTGGCGCAGCCGAGGGCGAGGGTCGACACGCTGAGTGCACCCCGCATGCCGAGCCGATCAATCGAGAGGAAGACGCCCACCACGATCAGGTTGAGTGGGATGCCGAAGAGGTTCATGATGACGCCGCGGTAGGCGTCGGGGAGGTACTTGGAGCGGAGTGTGCCGATCAGCGGGAAGTACATACCCACGCACGCCTCGAAGGCAAAGAGAGCGGCTACGAGCGGCACGAGTGCGCCACCTAACCCGAGCGTCATCGCGGCGAGCATGGCCAGCGTCGCCATCGTGAGCATACCCGCCATCGTGTCCTCCGCAGGCACTCCCGCCCGGCTCAGCGCCGAGAAGAGCGTCGAGCCGATCATGCAGCACACCATGAAGCACGAGAAGACGGTCCCGAACGGCACGCTCACGCCGGCGCCAAGCGCCGACTTGAGCGCGGGCGGCCACTGCAGCACGAAGATGTACATAGCGCCCTCGAAGAGAGCCTGCGATGGGCGCCGAGATGGGCGGACGACGAGGAGCGATTCGTGGCGATCAGTGGCACTCAGTGACACTCAGTGGCACTCGGCAGCACTCGGCAGCACTCAGCAGCACTCAGCAGCACCCACCTGCACGGCGCCCACGAGCAAAATCTTGCGATCGGCGAGCATGGCGGCGAGCGCATCCTTGACGATCGTCCCGCCGTCCTCGCGCGCCGCGCTCTCCGGCTTGGCGTCCGCCTCCTTCGCCTTCCGCTTCTCCTTCTTCGGTGCGGCTGCGGCCGCCGCGGCGGCCTTGCCGCCCATGTTCTCGCGCCACGCGAGCAGCACGACAGCCGCGCCCGCGGCCAAGAAGAGCGTCGAGAGCTCAAAGGGCGCGGTCGGCCCGCGGCCGGCGGCGACGAGACCGGCGAGCTGGCCGGCAACGATGGCGACGATCGCATCGCCAAAGTATGCGAGCCCGAAAGTCTGTGAGAGGTACTTGCCGTCCGCACCGGAACTCTGATGCTCCGAGACGAGCCACGCCTCAGGTGCCGAGAAGAGGAGCGAGGTGCCGATGCCACCGGCAACGCGCCCGGCTAGGAGCTGCGGCAGCGTGGCGCATTTGGTCGAGAGTGCTGAGATCGCATAGAAGACGGCGAACGCGAGCGAGCCGCGCTTGCGCCCAACAGAATCGACCAGACCGCCGACGACAGCGCCAAAGAGAGCTGTCGATCCGAAGCCTGTCAGGAAGAGGTTGGCGACGCCCTGCGTGCTGACGGCGGCGCCGTTGATCACCTTGCTTGCGTACACCTCGTAGAAGTACGGGCCCTGCAGCCAGTCGGCCATCTTGAACAGCCAGAAGACGAGCAGAAAGCGCCACTGCAGCGAGCGCACCTTTTCCGGCACCACCTCGCCGGTGCGCTTCTCGCGCGTGCCGAAGACGAGGGCGGCGCACGCGAGCGAGAGGCCAAGGAAAACGACGTTGAAGGTGCCAGCGAGCGTCGTGGGCGCCAGCGCTGAGAGCACGCCGCCACGAAGTGCGAGCAACGGCTGGCCTGCGCGGCCATTGCGGTGCGGCGCGGAGAATGCTGTGGTCGGATGCGGAGGGATGCCGGCGCTGGAGAGCACGGGAGCGGTGGTGGTGACAGAGCGCGAAGCTGCCACGGATGGTACGAGACGCGCGAAGGCGTGTGACGGAGCGACGAGGAGCCATGCGCTCAACGTGAGCAGCGACGCTCGCCGCATTGATGACTGACCTCCGCGCACGAGCTCGCGAAAAACATAGCCGTGTGAACAGCCTGGCCGGAGAGTCGCACGAATGGTTTTGGTCTCACCATACCGACTTTCACAGCCAATGTTTATAGGTCGACACCCTTTCACACCTGCAGGAACTCTTGCAGATGGGCTTCGTGAGGAATGAAGTCGTTTATTTCGAGGGCCGCTGCGGCGGCCTCGGCAGCCTTCCGCCGCTGGATTTTCGCATCATCGCCGCCGTCAGCGACACAACGCGCGCTCTTCTTCCACGCACTGATGACCTACCAATTTTCACGCTTGACCGGCCCGATCGAGCGCGCCGAGATGCTCGTGAACAATACGCACGAATATTACATTTTCCGTTGGCCTGCGGCGTGCTTCCTAGTGCTCATCGGCGGCGCACAGAACCTGAAGCTCGTGCAGCACGTGTCGCACTTCCTTTGGTTTGTATGCGCGTGCGCGTCGACCGTCCTCGCCGGCTCTGATTGGCTCGGTAAGCCAGAGCGCACGGGCTTCGTCGTGAGGGCTGTGCACATCGTCGAGCGGTTGAGCACTGCGCTGCTGGCGTGCTGCTTCATCCTGCTGCACGGCGTGCAGAGCACGCTCGTCGATTACCAGCACCAGTACTACTCTGTGCTCTACTCGCTCATCGCGCTCGCGCAACCGATTGACTCGATCACGGACAAGCTCATCCTGACTTGCCTTGCGCAGACGTACTTTTCGGGAGGGTTAGCAAAGCTTCTCGGCGCGGGGCCACGCTGGTTCGACGGCTCGCACCTTTGCTACCTCATCAAGGAGCGTGCACACTGGTTCTACCTCCTGCTGCGCCCAGAGACCTTCCCGCGCCTGAACAGCGCCTTGTACCTGATCGCATCGTGGGGGGCCGTCCTGTGGGAACTCAGTATGGCGCCCATGCTCGTGTGGATCGACCGACTGGGCGTGCGCTGCGTCTTCATCGGCTCGGCGATCGGCTTCCACGTGGCCGCGCGTCTCCTCCTCGGCGCCTCGTTCAACGCGCAGGTCGGCACTTTCTTGCTGGTGCTGCCCAAGCCGCCGCCGCGGCCGCGGACGCCGATGCACGGCGGCGAGTACTCGCCGATGGCGATCCACTCGGGCGAGTACGGTGCCGTGCACGCGGCACCGAGCGACCGCGAGAGCGACCGCGAGGAGGACCTCATGCAGGACCTCATGCAGGACCTCGTGCAGGAGCGCCGTACTGAGCGTGAGTGCGCCGACGAGCAGCGTCGCGTCGGCATGCGCGTCATGGGCTCGGTACTGCTTGTGCTCTTAGGCGTTAGTGTGTGCCGCGTCGAGTGCTGGCCCTTCACCTTCGTGCCCATGTACTCGGGCAACTACGAGACCGTCTCCCGCTGGGTGCGCTTCCGCTTGCGCGTGGCGCACGTGCTCATCGACACCAGTGTGAAGACCACCAAGAAGGGCCTGGCCCATCCGGTCGTGGCGGCGGTTGTCGCGTCGCACCGACGGATGGGCGTGCCGCAGGCGAGCAGCTGCCTCTACACGAAGGCGCACCGCCCCGTCAAGGCACACGCGCAGCTCTCACACTGCCTCGGCGTGCCGGACGAGCCCTACTTCAACCGAGTGCTTCGACCTCTCGGCTTTGCGTACCTCGTGCGCGCGCACCAGCGGTGCTACTCGTCCGAGGCCACGTGCTCGTCCGCCGAACGTGCTGTGACCAAGGAGTGGCACCCGGGCGCGGGCCTGCCGTGGGAGTCGTGGCGCTCAGTGCTACCCGCCGGAGCGCTGCGGGGCCAGCACCCGTCCGATGAGCCTGACATGCTGATGCAGCGTTTCGCCGACTTCCTCGCCCGGCGAATGCGTCTCGATGCCTTCTGCCTCGGGCCTTTGCAGTTGATCGTCTCGTTTGCAAGCTCGGGACACGCGACGCAGCATGTGCTAGCTGCACAGCGGGCCGACCCGCGCGCCGTGCCGTGCGGGAGCGGCATCGCACCCAACGTCAGCCTGGCCTGGGAGGAAGGTTGGAGTCACCGTGCAAGCGCTGCCACGGTTGCGCGCGTGCCGTCACCCGCTACCGGTCCGGACATGCGTCCGCGCGGCGCAATGTCGCGGCCGTGGTCTCGCATGATGGCCAAGAACGCCTCGGAGGCCGTACATGCTTTTGTCGAGCGCGTGCACCTGGCGCCCTCGCCCTGGCTATCCTCCGCTGGCGCGCACGTCGCCACCGACACGAAGACCTTTGCGCTGCTTTTGATGGCGGCGTTCACGCTGGTCAGCCTGGGCGTCTCCGTCGCGTATTTGAAGTGGCGCAGCCGATGGACGCTGGATGAATGAAGGTAGTTCCAAGAGGAACAAGGATTAGCATTCTAGGATGATGTAGAGAGCAGGACGATGGAGAGCGAGCAGCTCTCACTGACTCGGTACGACCTCACTAGCAAAATTGAGGAGCCCGAGCGAGCGCTCAGTACTTGTGGTGACCGAGGGGTGCGGAACCGACCGTCCCTTGTGACGGTGTTGTGAGAGCGGGGGACCGCGACGAAACTGACTAACTTCTGCGGCAGGAGATCTTCACGGAAATAGAAAGCACACAAGGTTGTCGCGTCTGTCGTGTTAACGTTCACAAGGTTGTCGCGACTGTCGTGTTAATTACCGGGTAATTAACGTTCTCGAGTCACTAGGAAAATCAATGCACACGAGGCACATTGCGGCGGTAGCCGAGAGGCTCGAGCTGGTACACGGCCCAGCCCCGACCAGACCAAACGAAGTCGAGCTGACGGAGGCGCTCCGCTGTTGGCATGTGCTGCTTTCAGCGCTGCGCGACGACCGGCGCAAGCAGCGAGCGCCGTCATTATCGTCGCCGCCTCCGCCGTCACCAGACGCCTCTGCCACGACAGA
>Ga0209550_10002307_pt1 | contig 18330 bp, 17 predicted proteins | sample LauGreSuBDMM15SN_2_FD_187567 | JGI IMG/M metagenome (GOLD analysis project Ga0209550, IMG submission 187567) | Freshwater lake microbial communities from Lake Michigan, USA - Su13.BD.MM15.SN (SPAdes) (version 5) | ecosystem: Environmental > Aquatic > Freshwater > Lake | place: Lake Michigan...
GCAAAAAAATACCAACCCCGGAGGGTTGGTATGTGCGGTACTGGTGGAGCCGGGGGGAATTGAACCCCCGTCCGCGAGCCCTCTGCAGGCAGTTCTACATGCGTAGTCGTTTAATTTTTTATTTAACCTCGGACTTTGCCAAACGACAGGCCGGACCTTGGCGATTCACTTGGTTTTAAGAATTTGACGAGTGACCCGGCAAACCCCGATTCTTTGTAAATGACGCTGCTGTGGTTTTACCCACCTGACCCAAAGACAAATCAGTGCAGCGGCTCACCGCTTAAGCGGCCAGAGCGAAACGCTCGTCGTTGGCGTTTATAGTGTTTCCAGTGGATTTACGAGCGAACTGGTGCTCGGCATGCCCTGCACTGTTTCGCGACCCACGTCGAATCCGGATCGGCCCCAGTAGTGCGATTGTAGACGAACAATCTATTGATTCCGACAGATGAGATGTAAAAGAGTTCAGTCTTTGTAACTAAATCGAAGGCGATCTCTTACACATTCATCAGTTGCTTAATCATTGGCCACATCTCGCGTGCAGACTGCGCCGTGTGATCCGCCTGCCAGGTCTCGACGGGATGATCTGGCCCACAGTAGCCATACGCTGCTGCAATGGAAGGCATGCCCGCTGCGCGCGCGGCTTGAATGTCTCGGATGTCGTCACCGACATATAGGCAGCGATCCGTGCCGTAGCCAGCTTGTTGCGCCGCATGCAGCAGCGGAAGAGGGTGCGGCTTGGCATGCGCCGTCGTATCGCCACACACCAGCACAGCGCAGTCCTTATCCAGCCCTAAGGCCGTGACGATGGGTTGCGCTAAGTGCGTGACTTTGTTCGTGACGATGCCCCAAGACAAGCCGCGCGCTGATATCTGCGCCAACAGCTCTGGCACGCCGTCAAACAAGCATGTATCCACTGTCATCGCAGCTTTGTAGTCTGCGAGAAACTGCAGGCGGTGTTGCTCGTACGTAGCGTCGCCAGGGGCAAGGTTCAGTGCACAGCGCAAGAGACCACGTGCGCCGGCCGAGGAATAGGGCCGCAGCACCTCAAGAGGTAAGGGTGGCAAGCCTGCGCGCTCGCGCTGCTTGTTGGCTGCTGCGCCTAGATCAGGTGCTGTATCGGCAATCGTGCCGTCAAAATCAAACAGAATGAGAGCGCTCATTTGCGAGTGGCCATTAAATAGTTCACGCTCGTATCTTGATTGAGCGAATACGTTTGTGTGAAAGGGTTATAGCCCATACCCATTAATTCTTGCGTGGTGAGGCCATGCGCACGTGCTGATGCTGCGAGTTCGCTCGGGCGTACAAAACTGCGCCAGCTGTGTGTGCCGCGCGGCAAGAGTCGCAAAATATATTCTGCACCCACAATTGCGAACAGAAAGGACTTTGGGTTGCGGTTCAGTGTTGAAAAGAACACCCAACCACCTGGTTTGACGAGTGTGGCACACGCACGCACGATTGAGCCTGGATCAGGCACGTGCTCAAGCATTTCCATACAGGTCACGATATCAAACGTCTGCGGCTGCTCTAATGCCAACTCTTCGGCACTGATGCTGCGATAGGTGACAGGCACCCCTGACTCCAATCCGTGTAGCTTTGCAACCTTCAGCGACTTATCGGCCAAATCAATCCCAGTGACTTTGCCGCCAGCGAGCGCCATGCTTTCAGCTAGGATTCCGCCGCCGCAACCGACATCAAGTACGGTTTTGTCGTGCAGGCCGCCGACTAGCCGCTTGATCCATTCAAGTCGCAGTGGATTGATGGCATGCAAAGGCTTGAATTCGCTGTTTGGATCCCACCAGCGAGAGGCGAGTGCACTGAATTTATCTAATTCAGCCTGATTGACATTCGAGGAAGGGCGCGGGGTGTCGGATGACATAGATCTAGTCGCTTATAAAACAGCAAAGAAAACAACAAAATAAAAAAAGGCCTCGCGAACGAGGCCTTTTTGAGTCGGAGCAAGAGCTGGCAATGCCAGCCTTACCCAATCAACATCAAGAATTACTTCTTGCTGCCGATGATTTCGACGTCTACACGACGGTTCGCCTGGCGTCCGGCTGCTGTACGGTTGTCAGCAACAGGATTTGACTTACCTTTACCTGAAGCGGTGATGCGGTTAGCAGCAACGCCTTTGGTGACCAAGTAAGCTTTGACAGCTTCTGCACGGCGAACCGACAGGGCTTGGTTGTAAGCATCCGAACCGATCGAGTCAGTGTGACCGATGGCGATGATGGTTTCGAGGTTGATCGCTTGTGCGCGGCCAACAACTTGGTCGAGAAGCTTGCGGCCTTCTGGTTTGACGATTGCTTTGTCAAAGTCAAACAGAGCTTCGGCTTTAATCGAAACTTTGTCTGCCATTGGCTGAGCAGTCTTCTTGACGCATTCAGCAGCAGCAGTTGCTGGAGTCCAGAAGTTGTTCTGCCAGCAGAGTTCATTGGAACCGTTCTTCCAGATGAGCTCGTTAGAGCCGTTCTTCCAATTGTCTACTGTTTGTGCGGAAGCGACGCCGGTTGCCGAAATAGCAGCAAAGGCGAGTGCTAGAGCGAATTTGGAGGGCTTGTTCATGTTTCTCCTCGATTGAGCTTGAAGCTGGATAAGTGACTCGCAGCGAACTCCCGCCGCAAATGAAAAAAATACATCAGGTAACCAGTATAACAAGGCAGCGAGCATGTTCAAAAGAGCTTACTCACTGGGTTTCCTGCGTGCTGATTCGAATCTTACGGCATTTGGGGAACTTTGGCGAAGTTAGTGCATCACTTGAACCCCTGAAAAGCGTATTTCTACCCCCAACCCCTCCTTGCTGTTGGTTTTTGGCAACAGCCATGGCTATTTTTGTGGTTTTTTGTACTTTCCCTGAGGTCGAGACTCTTTTTTTTGCCCACGCACGTTGCCGTAACCCGCTTTAGTTCAGCATAGCCCAAAAGGAGCTTGCTCTAACGAAGAAGGGGTGGCGGCGGTGTAGAATCCAAGGTTTACCTTTAGACCCGCTTTTGGGGTTCTCAACCGCTGTCTTTTGTTGCGAAATTTATGGATTCCTTTGCCAAGGAAACTCTTCCGATATCCCTCGAAGAAGAAATGCGCCGGAGTTATCTCGACTACGCAATGAGCGTAATCGTGGGGCGCGCCCTCCCGGATGTCCGGGATGGTCTCAAACCCGTACACCGTCGCGTCTTGTTCGCGATGCACGAACTCAACAACGACTGGAACCGTGCGTATAAAAAATCCGCACGTATCGTTGGTGATGTGATTGGTAAGTATCACCCGCACGGCGATCAGGCGGTCTACGACACAATCGTGCGTATGGCGCAAGATTTCTCGCTACGCTATATGTTAGTGGACGGGCAGGGCAACTTCGGTTCGATCGACGGCGATAATGCTGCGGCGATGCGATACACCGAGATCCGTTTGTCTAAGATCGCGCATGAACTGCTTGCGGACATCGATCAGGAAACTGTCGATTTCGGGCCGAACTATGACGGCAGCGAAAACGAACCATTGCTCTTGCCTTCGCGTTTGCCCAACCTGCTGGTTAACGGCAGCTCCGGTATTGCAGTCGGAATGGCGACGAATATTCCGCCACACAACCTTGCAGAGGTCGTGGATGGCTGTTTGTATTGCTTGCGCAATCCGGACTGTACGGTCGATGAGCTCATCGAGCTGATCCCTGCGCCCGATTTCCCGACGGGTGGCATCATCTACGGTATCGTCGGTGTGCGCGAAGGCTATCGCACCGGACGTGGTCGCGTCATTATGCGCGCCAAAACCCACTTTGAAGACATGGAGAAGGGCAATCGGCAGTCGATCGTGGTCGATGCCTTGCCCTACCAAGTTAATAAGAAGACCTTGCAAGAGCGTATTGCTGAGCTCGTCAACGAAAAGAAAATCGAAGGTATCTCTGACATTCGCGATGAGTCAGACAAAGACGGTATGCGTCTTGTGATTGAGCTCAAGCGTGGCGAAGTGCCTGAGGTCATTCTCAATAATCTATACAAACACACACAGCTGCAAGACACCTTCGGGATGAACCTGGTGGCGCTGGTGGATGGTCAGCCACGATTACTCAATCTCAAGCAGATGGTTGAGTACTTCTTGTCGCATCGTCGCGAAGTCGTGACGCGTCGCACTGTGTTCCAGTTACGCAAAGCGCGCGAGCGGGGCCATGTGCTCGAAGGTTTGGCGGTCGCCTTGGCCAATATTGATGAATTCATTACGATCATCAAAGCGGCACCGACACCGCCGGTTGCGCGTCAAGATTTGATGGACAAATCCTGGGATTCATCCTTGGTGCGCGAAATGCTTTCGCGTGCGGATACGGAAGCGGTGGGCGGACGCGTGGCCTATCGTCCAGACAATTTGCCTGACGCCTTTGGTTTGCAATCAGACGGGCTCTACCGTTTGAGCGAAACGCAAGCGCAAGAAATCTTGAACATGCGCCTACAGCGCTTGACTGGCCTTGAGCAAGACAAGATCGTCAGCGAATACAAATCTGTGATGGACACGATCTCTGATCTACTCGACATTTTGTCGCGTCCTGAGCGCATTACGGTCATTATTAGCGAAGAGCTTCAGGCAATTAAGACTGAGTTCTCAATCAACGCCAAAGATGCACGTCGCTCGGATATCGAGCTCAATGCGACTGAGCTTGATACCGAAGATCTGATCACGCCAGCCGATATGGTTGTGACGCTTTCGCATGGTGGCTATATCAAGAGCCAGCCGTTGTCGGAATATCGCGCGCAACGTCGCGGTGGACGTGGCAAACAAGCTACGGCAACAAAAGAAAACGACTGGGTTGATCAGTTGTTTATTGCAAATACGCATGATTACTTGCTGTGCTTCTCTGATCGCGGTCGTGTGTACTGGCTAAAAGTTTGGGAAGTGCCGCAGGGAACGCGTACCTCGCGCGGCAAGCCGATCGTCAACATGTTCCCGCTGATCGACGGAGAGAAAATTACGGTTGTGTTGCCGATCAAAGCGTTCAGCGATGATCAGACGGTGTTTATGGCGACTTCACGCGGTACGGTCAAGAAGACGCCTTTGTCTGATTTTTCGAATCCACGTAAGGCAGGCATCATTGCAGTCGATCTCGACGAGGGTGACTTCTTGATTGGTGCAGAGCTCACCGACGGCAAGCATGACGTCATGTTGTTCTCTGATTCGGGCAAGGCGGTTCGCTTCGACGAGAATGATGTACGTCCCATGGGGCGTAATGCCCGTGGTGTGCGCGGCATGATGCTCGAAGACGGACAGAATGTGATTGCGATGTTGGTCTCGGGCGATGAGTCCCAGACCGTCCTGACTGCGACGCAAAACGGCTTTGGCAAGCGCACGCCGATCGCGGAATACACGCGTCATGGTCGTGGCACGAAAGGGATGATTGCCATTCAGACCTCCGCGCGTAATGGCAAAGTGGTAGGGGCTGTTCTGGCCAATGCGACCGACGAGATCATGCTCATCACCACGGGTGGTGTGCTCGTGCGCACAAGGGTTTCTGAAATTCGTGAGATGGGTCGTGCAACTCAAGGTGTCACGCTAATTAGCGTGGATGATGGCAGTATGTTGTCTGGTGTGCGTCGAGTCGTTGAAAGCGATGCGGACGATGACGGCGAAGATATTGCTGATGTGGCCGATCCCACAGCACCGGATGGATTAACGGGTGCTGCAGACGGGGCCGATTCGGCGACTTAACATGGCGCGTCCCTGGAACTTTTCCGCAGGGCCGTCTGCGATGCCGGAGCCGGTACTTGAACAGGCTGCCTCAGAAATGCTTGATTGGCATGGCTGTGGCATGTCTGTGATGGAGATGTCTCACCGCGGCGAGCAGTTTATTGAAATCTGTTCGCAGGCCGAAACGGATTTACGTGAACTGCTTGTGATCCCACCAGACTATGCCGTGCTCTTTATGCAGGGCGGTGCGACCGCCGAAAACGCTATTGTGCCGATGAATCTTTTGGGTCGCGTTGCTCAACCTAAGGCTGATTTCGTGATCAGTGGCATATGGGCGACGAAATCCCATCAAGAATGTCAGCGCTATGGGGATGCGCACATTGCGGCGACGAACGCAACCGCGACGGTCATCGACGGCACGCAGCAAGCACCTTATACGTGGCTGCCTAAGTCTGATACTTGGCGAGTCCGCAAGGATGCGGCCTATTTGCATATCTGTAGCAATGAAACGATTGGTGGCATCGAGACCATGGACTGGCCCGACATGCAGGCACTTGGTGCGCCCGAGGTGCCGCTGGTGGTTGATGCCTCGTCACACTTTCTCTCAAGGCCCATGCAGGTTGATCGTGCAGGGATGATCTTTGCCGGTGCACAAAAGAATGCGGGACCCGCAGGGTTGACGATGGTGATTGTGCGCCGTGATCTGATCGGACATGCGTTGGCAATTTGCCCCTCCGCTTTTGACTATAAAAATGTCGAAGCGCAACGCTCGATGTACAACACGCCCCCAACATACGCCATCTACATCGCTGGGTTGGTGTTTAAGTGGCTCAAGCAGCAGGGCGGTTTAGCGGCGATCGAACAAAAAAACATTCTGAAGGCGCGCGCGCTGTATGATTATTTTGATCACAGTGCTTTTTACACCTTGCCGATACATCCTTCGGTGCGCTCTCGGGTGAATGTGCCGTTCTTCTTGCGCAATACGTCTCTGGACGGCGCTTTTTTAAAGGGTGCCCAGGAACGGGGCTTGATGCAGTTGAAAGGACACAAAAGTGTTGGTGGGATGCGCGCATCGATCTACAACGCGATGCCATTAGAGGGCGTACTGGCCCTCATAGACTATCTTAAGGATTTTGAACGCTCACATGGATAAGTCACTGCAAGACCAGTTGCTGCCGCTGCGCCAACGTATCGATCAGATTGATGCTGAAATCCTAGATCTACTGAACCGTCGCGCCTTGACAGCGCAAGAGGTCGGTGAGGTCAAGCATAAGCACAATACGACGGGTCCCGTGCTGCGTCCCGAACGAGAATCACAGGTCGTCCATCGGTTGCAAGAGCTCAATCGTGGGCCTTTCCCATCCCAGGGTGTTGCCTCTGTTTGGACTGAAATCATTTCTTCTTGCCGCTCGCTTGAGCAATCGCTGACGGTTGCGTTTCTTGGCCCAGCAGGTTCATTCTCCGAGCAAGCTGCGCTTGAACACTTCGGCCGTGCTGTGATTGGTTTGCCCTGCGCGTCATTTGACGAGGTATTTCGTTCGGTAGAAGGTGGCGCCGCGCAAGTCGGGATGGTACCAGTCGAAAATTCCACCGAAGGTGCGGTGAACCGCAGCCTGGATTTGTTGTTGGGCTCGCCTGTCAAAATTTTAGGCGAACGTTCTATCTTGATTCGTCATTGCTTGTTGTCCAAATCGGGTGACATGAAAAACATCACCAAAATCATGGCGCATCCACAGGCGCTCGCGCAATGTCAAAATTGGCTGAATCGTGAACACCCAAGCATCGCCCGAGAATCTGTATCGAGCAACTCGGAAGCAGCGAGGCTTGCCTCTCTGGATCCAAACTGTGCGGCGATCGCAAGTGATATCGCTGCGCAAGCCTGGGGCCTTAAGATCATTGCGCAAGGTATTCAAGACGATTCACAAAACCGCACACGTTTTTTGGCGATCGGACATATTGAAAATATGCCGAGCGGTCACGATAAGACCAGTTTGATTCTCGCTGTACCGAATCGTGCGGGGGCTGTCTATCAGATGCTCGCACCGTTATCTGAGCATGGCGTGTCGATGACGCGGCTTGAATCACGGCCGGCGCGTAACGGTCAGTGGGAATATTATTTCTATGTCGATGTCGAAGGGCATGCGCACGATGAACGTGTAAAGAAAGCGCTGGCTGTTCTCGCTTCGCATTGTGCGTTTTTCAAGCTCTTGGGTTCCTATCCCGCGCAGCCATAAGTCTTGAGTGACGATGAGGGTGTAGGTGTCGCGCTGCCTCTTCGTGTTGTCTTTTCTTTGAATTAATTTTGTCGGTGCAATCCATATGTCTTCAAAAGATTCAGTGTTACATGCGCCCGCGCACATTGCTGCGATCGCCCCTTATCAGGCCGGAAAGCCTATTGAAGAGCTCGCGCGCGAATTTGGTCTCGATGCGTCAAAGATTGTGAAGCTCGCGTCAAACGAAAACCCCTTGGGAATGCCCGAGTCTGCAAAGCAGGCATTGAATGCTGCGGTTGCAAATCTTGGTCGTTACCCTGATCCTGCAGGCTTTGATTTAAAGAAAGCGATTTCGCAGCGGTTTGGTGTGGACCAAGGCTGGCTCACGCTTGGCAATGGATCGAATGACATCCTTGAGCTGGTTGCTTCGGCTTTGATTGAGCCGGGCAGCGCGGTGGTGTATTCGCAATATGCTTTTGTGGTCTATCGTTTGGCCACTCAGGCTCGAGGCGCCAAGCACATCGTCGTGCCGGCCAAAGAACATGGCCATGATTTGCCAGCCATGCTTGAGGCGATTACGCCCGAGACAAAAATTGTGTATGTCGCGAACCCGAACAACCCGACCGGTACTTATTTGTCGGTTGACGCGATTGAGTCTTTCCTGGCCAGCGTGGCGGCGCGCCACGGCACGCGTGTGACAATTGTCTTGGATGAGGCTTATAACGAATTCCTCGAACCCGCGCTGCGCGTCGATGGCGTGGCGCTCGTTAAGCGCTATCCCAATTTGATCGTATCGCGTAGTTTTTCAAAAGTCTATGGTTTGGCCGGTTTGCGCGTTGGCTTTGCGATGGCGCAACCTGTGCTGACTGATCTACTGAATCGCGTGCGACAGCCTTTTAACGTGAACTCTCTGGCGCAAGCCGCAGCGATTGCAGCTCTTAACGACAAAGAATTTTTGGCTAAAAGCTTTGCTGTGAATCGCGATGGTAAAAAGCAGCTACAGCAGGGTTTCGAAAAACTTGCTCTGCAGTTTGTTCCTAGCTACGCCAATTTTGTATTGGTAAAAGTTGGTGACGCAGCCCGAATCAATCTTGAACTGCTCAAGCGCGGCGTCATCGTGCGTCCAGTGGCCGGCGATGGTTTGCCCGAGTGGTTGCGTGTTTCAATTGGTTTACCTCACGAGAACCAGGCATTTCTGGATGCATTGACAGCCGTATTGAAAGCGGCGCCTTGACCCATGACAAAGCTAAAAGTCGGCACGTTGGCAGTGGTAGGCGTTGGCTTAATTGGCGGCTCGTTTGCCGCTGCCTTGCGTCGTGCTGGGGGCGTTGATCGAATTCTTGGTGCTGGGCGTCGTCCTGAAACGCTCGCGCAGGCGGTTGCCTTAGGTCTGATTGACGAGGCCGTGACCCTCCAAGAGGCTGCTGCACGTGCGGATTTAATTTTTATCGCAGCGCCTGTTGGTGCATTTGAAGCGATTTTTTCTGAGATCGCTCCCCATCTTGGCGCTAAAACCATTGTGACCGATGGAGGCAGCACAAAGCGTAATGTGATCCAGGCCGCACGGTCTGGCTTGGGTCCGCGCGTTGCTCAGTTTGTTCCGGGACATCCGATGGCGGGTTCGCACGAAAAAGGACCTGAAGCAGCCGACCCAGATTTGTACGTGGGTCGTCGGGTGATGCTCACTCCGCTTGTCGAAAATCATCCAGAGGATATCGCCCTGGTTCAGGCCCTGTGGCAGCAGTGTGGCGCAAACGTTGTGTGTATTGATTCCAATCAGCACGACGGTGTGGTCGCTGCGGTGAGCCATTTGCCCCATTGGGTTGCAGCGTTATATATGGAATACATCACGGGTGGTGATGACGCGACCTTAAAACTTGAAACTGCTGGATCAGGGTTCAGAGACTTTACGCGTGTCGCGCAGGGCTCACCTGAAATGTGGCGCGACATATTTGTGGCGAACCGCGATGCCATGCTCACTGAGCTCGCCTCCTTGCGTCAGGTCATGGATCGTGCCGAGCATGCCTTGCGTGAACACGACGCTGTCTGGCTTGAAGAGATGCTTGCTCGCGCGGCTCAGGCGCGTGCGGATTGGCCGGGCAATTTGAAATGAGCATGGCCTCTAGTCTTGAACTAAGGCACGGAGTCACGGCCCAAGGCAGCGTGAACTTACCGGGATCAAAAAGTATTTCGAATCGCGTGTTGTTATTGTCTGCACTGGCGACTGGCAGCACACGTATCGACGGTTTACTGCAGTCGGACGACACGAGCGTTATGTTGACGGCACTGCGCGAGCTGGGCGTGCAGATCGGCACGCATGCGACGGACTCCGTGACAGTGCAGGGCGTATCGCGCTTTCCCGTTGAGCGCTCCAAACTCTTCATGGGAAATGCCGGCACGGCGATCCGCCCCTTGACGGCGGCACTCGCCATGATGGGCGGTCACTACACGTTATCTGGTGTGCCCCGCATGCACGAACGCCCGATTGGTGATTTGGTAGATGGTTTACGTGGGATGGGAGCCTGTCTCAGCTATCTTGGACAGGACGGCTACCCACCGCTACAAATTGAACCGGCCGGCACGCTATTGGATCGGGTCGCCGTGCAAGGTTCCGTCTCTAGTCAATTTTTAACTGCCGTGTTGATGGCAGCGCCGCTCGCGGTTGCGCGTTCCGGCAAGGCGTTGGTCATTGACGTTATCGGCGAGTTGATCTCCAAGCCCTACATTGAGATCACCCTCAATTTGATGGCACGCTTTGGTGTGACCGTTGAGCGTCATGGTTGGCAACAGTTTGTGGTGCCTGCCGGCTCAGTCTATCGCTCACCCCAACAAATCTATGTAGAGGGCGATGCGTCGTCCGCCTCGTACTTTTTAGCGCTTGGTGCGATTGGGGGTGGGTCAGTCACCATCAATGGTGTCGGGGCGCAAAGCATACAGGGCGATGTCGCGTTTGCTGACACCATTGAAGCGATGGGTGCGCAAGTCAAGCGCGATGCCGCCTCGATCGAAGTGATTGGCGTTCAAGTGGCACGCGGAGAGAAACTCAAAGCCTTTGATGCCGACTTTAATTTGATTCCCGATGCGGCCATGACGGCGGCAGCACTTGCCTTGTTTGCGGACGGTCCCTGCACCTTGCGAAATATCGGTAGCTGGCGCGTGAAGGAAACGGATCGTATCGAGGCGATGCAAACCGAGTTGCGCAAGCTTGGCGCGCAGGTCGAGAGCGGCCCAGACTGGTTACGCGTTTGGCCTATTGCTTCGGGTGGTTGGCAGGATGCACGTATCCATACCTATGACGATCATCGCATGGCGATGTGTTTCTCGCTTGCAGCCTTTGGTCAAAGCCGAGTCACCATTCTGGATCCCGGTTGCGTGAGCAAGACTTTTCCGACTTACTTCGACGTGTACGGCAGCCTGATTTCATGAGTTCAGCCATCCCAGTCATTACGATTGATGGACCAACGGCTTCGGGCAAAGGTACCGTGGCGCAGCGTGTGGCCTCAGCGCTCGGTTGGGGCGTGCTTGACAGCGGGGCGCTTTATCGGCTGACGGCACTAGCCGTGCAGCAGCAAGCGATCGATCCAGAGAACGAAACAGCTGTCGCCGACCTGGCGGCAACGCTGGATGTTCAGTTCCGACCCAATCAGATTCTGCTTGGTGGTCAAGATGTGTCGGAGGTCATTCGGCAAGAGCATGTTGGCAATCTGGCATCACGACTTGCCCCTAATCCTAAGTTACGCGCAGCGTTATTGAGTCGTCAGCGAGCGTTTCGCCTGGCTCCGGGGCTTGTGGCGGATGGCAGGGATATGGGGACCATTGTTTTTCCAGACGCCCAGGTAAAAATATTCTTAATTGCCGACGTACAAGGGCGTGCGCAGCGACGTGCTAAGCAGTTGATCGAAAAGGGAATTTCTGCTAATCTACAAGACCTTCTTGCAGATATGCGTGCCCGCGATGCCCGAGATACTCAACGTTCGGTCGCGCCACTCATTGCAGCAAAGGACGCACACGTGGTGGATTCGTCGATGCTGACGATTGATCAAACGGTGCAAAGTGTCCTTGACCTCTGGTCAAGATTTTTATCCAATTCACCCAGTTCGGGTGCGTAACCGGCTCCAAAGGCCATCTGGACTTCCTTCACATGTTAACTCAACAAACCTCAACCCAAGCCGGCGAAAGTTTTGCCGCGCTGTTTGCAGAAAGTATCCAAAAGCAGGACATGAAATCCGGCGAGGTTATTTCCGCCGAAGTCGTACGTATCGATCACAACTTTGTGGTCGTGAATGCGGGTCTCAAGTCTGAGGCACTCATTCCGCTAGAAGAATTCCTCAACGATCAGGGCGAGCTCGAAGTCAAACCCGGCGATTTTGTGTCGGTTGCTATTGATTCGCTCGAAAACGGCTACGGTGATACCGTGCTGTCCCGTGACCGCGCCAAGCGCTTGTCGGCTTGGTTGTCGCTCGAGCAGTCGCTCGACAAAAATGAACTCGTTACTGGCACGATTACAGGTAAGGTAAAGGGCGGCCTAACCGTCATGACCGCCGGTATTCGCGCGTTCTTGCCAGGCTCGTTGGTCGATTTGCGTCCTGTCAAGGATACAACGCCTTTCGAAGGCAAGACCATGGAGTTCAAAGTCATCAAGCTCGATCGCAAGCGTAACAACGTTGTGTTGTCGCGTCGTGCTGTGCTCGAAGCCAGCATGGGTGAAGATCGTCAGAAGCTACTCGAAAACCTTCAGGAAGGTTCGATCGTTAAGGGCGTAGTCAAGAACATCACCGACTATGGCGCCTTCGTTGACCTCGGCGGTATCGACGGTCTGCTGCACATCACCGATATGGCATGGCGTCGCGTGCGTCATCCTTCGGAAGTGTTGACGGTTGGTCAGGAAGTCGAAGCAAAAGTCCTTAAGTTCGATCAAGAAAAGAGCCGTGTGTCGCTTGGCGTCAAACAGCTTGGCGAAGATCCATGGGTGGGTCTCGCACGTCGCTACCCACAGGGTACACGTCTGTTCGGTAAAGTCACGAACCTCACCGACTACGGTTCATTCGTTGAAGTGGAAGCCGGCATCGAAGGCTTGGTCCACGTGTCTGAAATGGACTGGACCAACAAGAACGTTGATCCACGCAAGGTTGTGACACTCGGCGAAGAAGTCGAAGTCATGGTCCTCGAGATCGACGAAGACCGTCGCCGTATCTCCTTGGGCATGAAGCAGTGCCGTCAGAACCCATGGGAAGAGTTTGCAGCAAACTTCAAGCGTGGCGACAAAGTGCGCGGCGCGATCAAGTCGATCACCGACTTTGGTGTGTTTGTTGGGTTGGCTGGCGGCATCGATGGCTTGGTTCATCTCTCGGACTTGTCCTGGACTGAAACCGGCGAAGAGGCTGTGCGTAATTTCAAGAAGGGTGACGAGCTTGATGCCGTTGTGCTCGGAATCGATACCGACAAAGAGCGTATTTCCCTTGGTGTGAAGCAGCTAGAGGGCGATCCCTTCAATAACTTCGTGGGGACCTACGACAAAGGTGCTGTGGTGCCTGGTAATGTGAAGTCGGTTGATGCTAAAGGCGCAACAGTGACCTTGTCGCTGGAAGTCGAAGGCTACTTGCGTGCTTCCGAAATGGCTTCAGGGCGTGTCGAAGATGCGACAACCGTCATGAAGGCTGGGGACAACATCGAGGTCATGATTATCAACGTTGATCGCAAAACGCGTTCGATTCAGTTGTCGATCAAGGCGCGTGACAGCGCTGACACGGCTGACACCATGCAGCGTATGACTGAAGCAAGTGCTTCGTCGGGCACAACCAATTTGGGCGCATTGCTCAAGGCCAAGCTCGATCAGGCGCGTGACACTGAATAACCTCAGTGACTAAGTCAGAGCTCATCGCAGCGCTTGCGGCCCGTTATTCTCAACTGGCCGCACGCGACACAGATTACGCAGTCAAGACCGTTCTTGATGCAATGACCCAGGCGCTCGCCGAAGGTCAACGCATCGAGATTCGCGGTTTTGGCAGCTTTTCTTTGTCCGAGCGTGCGCCGCGCGTGGGTCGTAACCCGAAGTCTGGCGAACAAGTCCTGGTACCTGGTAAGCAGGTGCCGCACTTCAAGGCGGGTAAAGAGTTGCGAGAACGTGTTGATTTAGAAGATGAGCAGCCTGTACTTGAAGCTGCGAATCGGAAAACCGCCTAATTGGCGGTTTTTTTATGAACTCGAGTGGCAGGACGCTTACAATCTTCTTTTGCATATAGGGAGCATCGGTCATGCGTTACATCGTCTGGGCTTTGCGCTTGATCATATTTTTAGCGGTCCTGTTATTTGCGCTTAAAAACACGGATCCTGTGGGTGTGACTTTTTATGGTGATTGGGCCATACAGGGCGTGCCCTTGATTGTGGTGATGCTGACCACCTTCATTTTAGGCACGGTATTTGGTTTGTTGCTCACCGTTCCTGGTTCCTTGCGCCGTCGGCGTGAGTTAGCGCGTCTGCGTAAAGAGCTTGAGCGCATTCAGGCGGCTGTTAATCCTGAGGCGAGTGCTCAGACACCTCCGGAACTGTTGGTGCCGATGTCACCGCTTTGATGCATGTCGGCGCATTGTGTGTGTAATTGCTTTAGGAATAACACGTGGATTTTGAAGCTTGGTGGCTGATATTTGTGCCGTTGCTATTTGGCTTAGGGTGGCTGGCTGCGCGCTTTGATATTAAGCAAATGCTCTCCGAGACGCGCAATCTGCCTGACTCCTATTTCAAGGGGCTTAATTTCCTTCTCAATGAAGAGCCGGATCGGGCCATTGACGCCTTTGTGGAAGTAGCCAAACTTGACTCCGAGACAACCGAGCTGCATTTCGCGTTGGGAAGTCTGTTTAGACGACGCGGTGAAATGGAGCGTGCGATTCGGGTACATCAGAGCTTATTGTTTCGCTCAGACTTGCCGCTTGCTCAACGTGATCACGCGCAACATGAACTCGCCCAAGACTATTTGAAAGCAGGGATGCTGGATCGCGCGGAAGAAGCGTTCGCGGTGCTCAAGCAAACTGCATTTGCCTTGCCGGCGTTGCGTGCATTGATCCGTATTTATGAGTCGGAACATGATTGGGGTCGAGCGATTGACGCAGTCGATAGCTTGCGTAAATTGGTGGATGAGCCTGTCCCGCAACTGGTTCACTATTACTGCGAGCAGGCTCAGGCTGCGCTGGCAATTAAACCTGCTGCTGATGTGCACGCGGCCCAGCAGGCCCTAACGCAGGCTGTGCGGGCGGCTGAGGCGGCGCAAGTCGCACCGGATTCGCCATCACTGGTGCGCGTTGCCATGATTCGTGCTGGGATTGCGGGCTCCTTGCAGGATGGGATTGCCAAGCGAAAGCATTTAGAGTCGATTCTTAAGCAGTCTCCTGAATTCGCAGGCTTAATTGCGCAGGACTTGCTTGCGCACTACACCGAATCGGGGGATGCTGCCGCAGGGTTGGATTTGTTGCATGCGCATTATCAACAGTATCCTTCTTTAGATTTGTTTAATGTTGTGTTTCGCGCAATGCGCGCACAACAAAATGCTGCGAGCGCGTGGGCGTTTGCGCGTGCGTCGCTGCAGAGCCATCCTTCCTTGCTTGGACTGGATCGCTTCCTAGAGGCCGAGCTCGCGCAAGCCGAACAAGAGCGTGGGGATAGCGCCACGGTGCAAGTTGCCGTGCCCGGTGCAGACTTACTGCTGCTGCGCAGCTTGATTAATCGGCATACACAACGGTTAGATAGATATGTTTGTCGCAGTTGCGGCTTTCAGGCGCGACGTTATTACTGGCAGTGCCCGGGGTGCAATGCTTGGGAAACCTATAAGCCCCGAAGACTGGAAGAAATTGAATGAAACCATTTCCCAAAGCAGCGATTGAGAAAGCACGTGTTCTTGTGGTCGGCGATGTCATGCTTGACCGCTATTGGTTTGGTGAAGTCGAACGCATTTCTCCAGAAGCGCCTGTGCCGGTCGTGCATGTTGCCAAACGCGAGGACAGGCTGGGTGGTGCTGCGAACGTGGCGCGTAATGTCGCAGCTTTAGGTGCGCAGGTAACGCTTGTGGGTCTAGTGGGGCAGGATGAGGCGGCAACACGCGTCAAAACGTTGCTGACTGAGGCAGGTATCCAAGCGCATTTGGTGACAGACGCTCATCACCCCACCACACTCAAGATGCGCGTGTTGGGTCGTCAGCAGCAGCTCTTACGTATCGACTTCGAAGAAAAACCAACTCCCGCTTTGTTAGACTCCCTAGCCGATCGTGTCGCTCCCTTGCTTGCGCAGCATGACCTGGTGGTGTTCTCAGATTATGCAAAGGGCGCCCTCGCTCAGGTTGAAATATTAATTGCGATGGCGCGTGAGACAGGCTTGCCGATTTTGGTGGATCCGAAGGGCAGTCACTATCAGCGTTATCGTGGGGCAAGCCTTGTGACACCTAACCGCAGCGAAATGCAGCAGGCTGTTGGACATTGGCAGTCGGAATCTGAGCTAAGCGATCGTGCGCAGGCGCTGCGTGCCCAGCTTGAGCTTGAAGCTTTACTCGTGACGCGCTCTGAGCAGGGCATGACGCTCTTCACAGCAGCAGGGAGTGACCATGTCGAGGCGCAGGCACACGAAGTATTTGATGTCTCGGGTGCTGGCGATACGGTGCTAGCAACCTTGGCCGTGATGCGTGCGGCGGGTGTGCCTTGGGCCGAGTCCATGCGCTGGGCAAATCGGGCGGGTGGTATCGTTGTCGGTAAGTTGGGAACCTCTATTGTGACCGCAGGAGAACTCGCATGATTGTTGTCACTGGCGCCGCCGGTTTTGTCGGCAGTAATATCGTGCGCGGCTTGAATCGTCGCGGACACACCAACATTCTTGCGGTAGACGATTTGACTGATGGCGATAAGTTCGTCAATCTGGTTTCTGGTCAGATTGCTGACTACATGCATAAAGATGATTTTCGGCGCGGAGTACTTGAGGATTTTTTGCCGGGTGTGCGTGCTGTCTTTCATCAAGGGGCTTGCTCTGATACGACCGAGCGCAATGGTCAATTCATGATGGACAATAATTATCGCGTATCGCTTGAGCTATTTGAATATTGTCAGTCGCACAAGATTCCGTTTATTTATGCATCGTCCGCAGCGGTCTATGGTGCGGGGCCGGTCTATGTTGAAGACCTCGCCAATGAACGCCCCTTGAATGTTTACGGTTACTCGAAGTTTTTGTTCGATCAGGTTGTGCGTGCCCGCATGCGCTCGCTGACCGCGCAAGTGGTGGGATTACGGTATTTCAATGTGTACGGTCCGCAAGAGCAACATAAAGGTCGTATGGCGTCTGTTGCTTTTCACAACATGAATCAGTTCTTGGCTGAAGGACATGTCAGGCTGTTTGGCGGCTGGGATGGCTATGCCGATGGTGGACAGTTGCGCGATTTTATCTCGGTCGATGATGTGGTGGATGTCAATCTGCATTTTCTCGAGCACTCCAAAGTCTCAGGTATTTTCAATTGCGGGACGGGTCGTGCCCAGCCTTTCAATGATGTCGCCAGCGCAGTGGTCAATGCCATGCGTGGCATCCAAGGTAAGCCAGTACTCTCGCTCGAGGAGCTAGTCAAGCAGGGGTTGCTGCGTTATGTAGAGTTCCCTGAAGACCTGAAGGGGCGATATCAAAGCTACACGCAGGCCGATGTGAGTGCCTTGCGTCAGGCGGGCTTCACTGCACCGATGCGAGACGTTCAGACGGGCGTCACGCAGTATGTGCAGGCGTTGCACGGACCCCGGTAAATTCCGAATGGCTGGAGTCGTGCACAAGCCACGTATTGCAACGGTTCATCCTGCAAGATAGCGCAACGTAAACAGGACTCATGTCGGGTCTTGTCTGTTCGTTTATCTTAAGGATGCGCTATGAACCCCTTTCTTGTTGATCCCGTCGCAATACCCATCACGACTGTATTGCCTGGTGAATGGAACACGATTTCATTTGCGCGACGTCCGGGCCGACCTTTTCGGTATCGTGCGGGGAAGTTGGCGCTAGCGGCCGCAGGCCTCGGCGCTAGTCTGGGCGCAACGTTTGTTGCGCATGCAATAGATGTCAACGTAGCGTCGGTTGCAGAACTAGAGCGACTCCGAGGGGTTGGTCCGCGGACCGCACAAATGATTATCCAAGAGCGTGAGCGTGCAGGCGCGTTTGAGTCATTGACGGACCTGTCCGAGCGTGTGCGCGGGATCGGTGCGCAGCGCGTAAAGGTTTTGCACAGTGGGGGGCTTCGTGTGGGGACGCCGGATAACACGTCTGTCAGTCATCCGCCTGGACCTCAGGTCGTGGAGGGTGGCCTCGGGGCACCGCGTCAAGCGGGGCGTGACGGGGTCACGCCTGTGTTGATGCCAGGGGTAATAGTCCCTGCCGAGCATAAGTAATCGCGTTCCAGAGCGCGGCATTTTCTGTATGATTAATCCTATGAAAACCTATCCTACCG
>Ga0209550_10002310_pt1 | contig 18311 bp, 16 predicted proteins | sample LauGreSuBDMM15SN_2_FD_187567 | JGI IMG/M metagenome (GOLD analysis project Ga0209550, IMG submission 187567) | Freshwater lake microbial communities from Lake Michigan, USA - Su13.BD.MM15.SN (SPAdes) (version 5) | ecosystem: Environmental > Aquatic > Freshwater > Lake | place: Lake Michigan...
CAGTCAGTTCAACCATTACAGCTTGAACTGAGCAAGGCGAAACAAAAAGTTCTTAAGAATTTGAAATGATCAAAAATCAACATTTGTCTGGATCTCAAGTTTTGAGCGTTGAAATCATTGGCGAAAAATTCCGCTCAAAAGTTATCCAGAGAAAACGCCCTTTTCCCCTGTGGGCACTCAATGAGTGCGACTGGGCTGCGGAAATCTATGAAAACTCAGCTTTCTAATGATTTCGGTGATTGAGTATTGAAATTATTGAAGAAAAAAACCGTCAAAAAGTTATCCACTGTCAGTTAACTTTGCCCTACTCTAGGTCGGTAACCTGTTATTCCCTAAATTTAGTATACAAATATTTTTGTCAAAATCTGAAAAGGTTCTAGCCCCGAACGTAGCGCCTAAGCCATTGAATATTTGCCTAGGAAATTACTCCAGAAGATATCAGTTCTTCATACCTTTGCTGAGTCAATCCCAAAATTGTTTTAAATACATATTCATTATCTTGGCCCAAAATTGGAGCACTTGATTTGATATGGCCTGCATAGTTATCCATTTTCCAAGGAGTCCTATATAAAAACTCTGGACCGCTAATAGGATGATTAACTTTCTGCCTGAGTCCACGATTTTCAAAGTGTGGGTCAACCCATTGAGCTTCAATATCTTGAACAGGAGAACAAGCGATACCAACTCCTCGAAGGTCTTTGACCAATACTTGAGCTTCGAATTGTTGAGTCCATTTTCCTATCACATCATCCAATTCTTGTGATTGTTTGGCTCTTGCATCGCTATGAATCCACTCAGATTGACATGCCCATTTGGGTCTACCCATCTTGTCTACAAGTGACAGCCATTGCGTATCATTTGCTACTGCAATCGATACCCATTGATCAACTCCCAAGCTTGGATAAATGCCATGAGGTGCCATTTTTTTGTGACGATTACCGACGGGGCTAGCCTGTCGGCCATTCATCATGAAATCTATCAAAGGCTCTGCAGTCACAGTCATCAAACCTTCTATTTGTGACATATCAATGTGTTGACCTTTTTTTGTTTCCTGCACTTCTTTGATACACGCAAGAAGAGGTAACAGTGCATGAATGGCTGCGTTAGGGTCTCCATAACCAAAATTCATCATACCTAAGGATTGCTCATCTGGATACCCAATCAAGCTTTCAAAACCGCAATACGAAGACATGATGGGGGCATAAGCACGCATGGTATTCATCGGGCCGGTCTGTCCTACGGCAGACATAGAAAGATAAATTAATCTTGGATTAATTTTTGAAACTTCTTCATAACCCATTCCCACACGATCTAACGCGCCAGGACTCAGATTTTCAATAATCACATCACACGATGGTATGAGTTGATGCAAAAGATCTTGCGCTTCCTTCATTTTTAAATCAAGCGTAATACTCAACTTATCATGGTTGGTTTGATGAAAATACGGGCCAATCTCAATGCTGGGTCCCTCCAATGCAATACCCTTGGACAATGGCCTGCCGCGCAAGCGTGAGTTATCAAGTCGCTTGCCATGTTCAACCTTGATAACCTGCGCACCAAATTCTCCAAGAGTAGCAGCTACCAGCGGGCCTGACCATACCCAACTAAAATCTAACACGCGCAAGTGTTTCAATGGTTCTATATTGGACATTGTTATTTAATCAAAACTTTTTTGAATTTATATTAAAACTGTATGTGTGTGTTCACCTAATCGCGGCGCAACTGGAAACAGATCAGAGTCTTCAACTTCATTTTGTCCCTTCATTTTCCAGGCGACACCAGGAACTTGAATAAATCCGTGATTCGGAAGTTTTATTCTTCTAAAAAACTGTCGATGCTTTAACTGATCAGATACAACCACTTCTTCCATTTGGCGCAATGGACCAATTGGAAAACCATGTTTCTCAGCCATGCCAAGCAACTCGACGCGTGTAAACTGCATCAGCCAAGGCGTAATTAATGCATCAACTTCTTGCGGGTAATCTTTACCCATTGCATGCAAATCTTGATAGCGCTCTAACTGTGTCCATGCTGGTTCGCCCATAGCCTTGATTAAACGTTGCCATTCTTGTCGAGCTCGCCCAATCAAACAAATGGCCCCGTCTTTACAAGGCAATATGACATAAGGATAAGGTCCACCAGAAGCAAAAGCTCTGCGACCTGCTCGAACCCATTTTTGCAAACCATAGCAAAGATAAATCAAACCATTAGTTCCGCTTGCAACTGCAAAAATATCTGCACTTGATATATCGATAGAAGCACCTAGTGACTGATTTAAAAGGTTACTTTTTATTGCACTATCGCGTCCTATCAAAGCCATGGTGATTGCAGATGCAGCGTGTGCGCCTGCTTGGTAATCCGCTTGAAAAAAAGGAATGCTCAGCGGTGCACGATCAGGCTCACCAATTACCCATGCTGTGCCGCTGAGAGCATAAGCATCAATCGTTTGACTTGGCTCTAACGCATTAGGACCCGTATCTCCAAAAACGGATAGGCTCACAATGATTAAGTTGGGGTAACGCGCTTTTAATGTGGTTGCATCAAGACCGATACTCTGCCTCAATTGCAATGGATGATTGGTGACAAATACATCAGCCTTGGATAACAAACGATGAACGACTAACTGCCCCTGACTCGTTTGAATATCAGCAGCAATACTTCTTTTGCCGCTATTGAGATAAATAAAAAGACCTGAACTTTCGATGTCCTCAATATCGCCTTGAAAAGGGCCGTGACGCCTTAAAGAATCACCTTCTAGTGGCTCAATTTTATCAACTTCTGCACCAAACTCTGAAAGTAATTTGGTGCAATATGCAGCGGAGATAAAATCACCACACTCAACTACTTTAATTTTGCTCAAAGCAGACATAATTTATCCTTAATGTCAATCAATGCGGTCAATCACGCCCTCTTTAGTCAAGATGTCTAGTTCGTTTGAACTTAAATTTAGTTCGCGACCCAATATTTCTCTTGTATGCTGACCTAAAACTGGCGGTGGATTTAATGCGATTTGCGGTGAACCTGGAAACTTGATAGGACGACCTACCATTTGAATTTCGCCAACCAGTGGATGCATCGCCTTGACAACCATGTCACGAGCAATGGACTGGGGATGCTCCAAAGCAGAACTAACACTGAGAACTGGCGCATGAGGAACATCATGCTTTGTCAGACACTCCACCCAATAATCAACAGTTTGTTGAGATGTGATATCACTGATGATGCGATCCACCTCTACACGATTAATCAAACGCGCGGCAACTGTATTGAATCGAGGGTCATCCTTGAATTGTGGGCAATCTAAGGCCACACATAATTTAGGCCAAAAACTTTGCATTAAGCAAGCAATGATTATTTGACCATCCTTTGCTAGATAATCACCGTACGGAACAATATTTGGGTGACGTGTTCCAACAGGTTTTGGATCCTTGCCAGTTATAAAATAAATCTGCGATAAATAACCTAACAAACCCAACATACCGTCGTGCAAACTTATATCGACCAGACGTCCGGTACCTGTGGTCTGTCTTTCAAGCAATGCAGATAAAACGCCAATAGAACCAAAAATTCCACCAACCATATCACCCATAGGAATACCTAATTTAACGGGTAATGCTCCGGCTGAACCATTGACACTCATGACTCCTCCCATCGCTTGAGTGACGATGTCAAAAGAGGGTTTGTCCTTTAACGGTCCTGTCATACCAAACCCACTAATTGAGCAGTTAATCAATCGCGGATTAATCGCTTTGACGGCTTCATTATCAAAACCCAAACGAGCCATAACTCCAGGGCGAAAATTCTCAACGAGTACATCTGCATTGGCAATGAGTTTTCGCAATATCTCAGCGCCTTTTGGCTTTTGAAGATCGATAACGAGACTTTTTTTCTGTCTATTTAACGCCATGAAATAATGACTTTCACCTTCAACTTTAGGCGCAAAAGTTCGGGTCTCGTCGCCATATCCAGGCGTTTCAATTTTCAAAATTTCCGCACCCAAATCACCCAATATTTGAGTCATGAAAGGACCAGCTAAAACACGTGTCAAGTCAATGACTTTAATGCCTCCTAGCGGCCCTGGCCAGCCTGCTGACTCAGCAGTTGAGTTCGATAGTTGCATTACTTATTAGGTAACTCTACTTCAGCATAACCTTTAATTGAGAGCGCGCCGGTTTGGTTAGTGCCCACCACTTCACATTGAACCAAATGGCGATCGCCATCAACACTTTTCCCAGTGACAACACCGTTGCACCAGACCACATCGCCAACCGGGTTGTGTCTTCTTATTTGCGTATTGAGTCGACGCAAAAATCCATCATCGCCCATCCAATCCGTCAACATGTGCGAAATCCAAGCTACGCGTTCTGGACCGAAGTCATAGGCAGCAGGTACACCCACGGTTCTTGCAAAATCGTTATCCCAATGCACGCGAACAGGTGGCTCAGGCACATTTTGTTGATTACGCGGCGCCAAGCGTTGATGCCTGTCGTAATATTGAAATGCAATGCGATGATTTCGAATAGCATAGTTGCCCCAAGCTTGCATAAATGCAACGGCAGATGTTACGGTATAGGGCCCCTTGAGCAATGGGTTGATAACGTCACCCTCATTGACGTCTTTCCATAAACGCTTGACAGCGCCACGTGGTTTTTCTTCACGGTAGTGTTGAAAGTACTTTTCAATTTCTGCATCTGTTGAAACATGCATTTCTTCTAATGCTTTTTCATATTTAGTACCTGCTTCGCGCGCAGTATCTCTTTCAGTTCTGAAGCACCAAGAATCTGCCTCAGCCAAGAGTAAATTATTTTGATCATAAAACTTAACGTGATAAATTTGTTGAAACGATCGACCTGCAAAACGGGTTTTGTGCTCGACCATGTCTTTGAGTACAGCAGTTGTATGCATTTTCGTACCGACACGTATAGGTTCAAACCATCTCCAATCTGTACCTGCAAACATGGCATGAACACCAGCGAGCCCCTCTACTGCGCCACTGACCGAATTTTCTGTGGAGTAAAGAATAGATGGTGGTGCTAACTGAGTGCCCCAGCGCGTTCCTTTGCCATATTCGGAATCATTCCACAGCGGATTGTCGTCTCCAATAGCCGCCGAAAAATGTCGCGATGCATCTGAATTAATCTCACTATAAAAAGGTGCGGTAGTTCTCTTCAGAGGTTTACCAATGCGTGAGCGCAATTCTGCAATTGCCTCGTCCGTAATTTTTGCAAATCCCATCGAATCACTCCTTTAATGTTGAGTCAACTTGGCAACGATTAGCATCAAGATAAGGTGCAAACTTTACCTAAAAAGATGATGCCCGCATATTCTAAGTATAGAATGGTTGTTCAGCCAACGCAATATGTAATCCAGCAAACGAGGTCTTTCCATGTCTCTTCCGCTACAAGGTGTTAAAGTTCTTGAAATTGGTGATTTTTTGCCAACTACCTTTTGCTGCATGCAATTGGGCGACTTTGGTGCAGAGGTGATCCGCATTCAGGCACCAGCAAAAGCCAACAAAGGACGCCGAGCAGAGCAAGGCGCCAAAGTTCCAGCTGAGACACGCTCGCCTTTCCAAACCGAACCCGTTTTTGACAGCACAAGCAGAAATCGCAAGTCCATTTCTTTGAATCTTAAGGATTCAGGTGGACAAAAAATTGCCAAAGAACTCGCAGCTCAATGTGATGTGGTGGTTGAAGGATTTCGACCAGGTGTCATGAAAAGACTGGGAATGGATTACGAGAGCCTATCTCGTCATCACCCCAAACTGGTTTACTGCTCTGTCACATTGTTTGGTCAAAATGGTCCATACCGCGACTGGCCAGGCCATGATCCAATGGGCTTGGGCGTGGCCGGTTTGTTTCACCTCAATAGCAATCCAGATGACAATATCCCTAAGCTCTTAGGCACGCCAATTGGTGACGTCACAGCGGGATTGCATGCAAGCATCGGCATCTTGCTTGCATTGCGCTCCAAAGATACAACAGGTGTGGGCCAATACATCGACATCAGCATGACCGATTCGAGTCTAGATTTTTCAATTCTCTCGTCTGTTCAAGCCCTGCAAAAAACAACCATCCCCAGACTCAATCGACCCAACCCCGTCTCCGGAATTTGGAAAACATCGGATGGCAAGTACATTTGTACGACCAATATTGAGCCGCACCATTGGGCCAATTTTTGCAAAAGCATTGGCCATGAATCCTTCATTGAGCTTCGCTATGACAGGAGCAAACGTGAAGAATTATTCAAAATGGTAGGCGAAAAAATATTAACTCGAACACAACAAGAGTGGCTGAGCATTTTCCATGGCGAGCTCGAAAGCCAAGCTGCCCCAGTCAATACCATTAATGAAGTTTTTTCTGATCCACAAGTATTAGCACGTAACATGGTGATTAACTGCTCAGATGAAAACGGAAAATCGGGTCAACAACTGGGGTTCTCCATCAAATTAGAGAAAACACCTGCTCAATTGCGCACAATCGCACCTCTACCTGGCGCTGACACCAATCAAATTCTCAAAAACTTAGGTTATGAAGACGCCGCTATTGAAGAGCTGATCAATAGTGCGGCAATCAATGGCTGATTCAATCAATTATTAATCAAACACCTACAACACCAGTGCAACTCATACCCTCACACCAGCTCAATCTGAGCAACTATTTACGTAAGGGTGACGCCATCATCATCGGCCAGGCCGCAGCAGAACCGCAAACTCTTACCCAAGCCTTGGTCGCACAAAGACATCAACTAGAACCCTTGAAACTGTTTTTAGGCGTTGGATTGACCAACATTTTTTTGCCTGAACATCGTGACACATTTACATTCACTGGGTTTGGGGCCTCTCTCACGTATCGCTCGTTGATTGAATCGGGTGGCATGGAAATTATCAGCTCGCATTTTTCGGCTCTGCCCGAACTCATCCGAAATGACACCTTGGCTTGCGACGTTGTTATGCTTCAGGTCAGCCCACCTGATGCGCAAGGTCAGTACAGCTACTCGCTTAGCAATGATTACCTGCAATCTGCCATATTAAAGGCAAGAGTTGTAATTGCCGAAATTAACCACTTGGCACCACAAACACCTTGTGATTTCCCCTTGCATGAAAGTGACATTGATTTTGCAATTGAATCACATCACGCCTTGATTGAAGTCCCTCCTACGCCGTATTCAGTTCTTACCGAAAAAATCGCTACTCACATAGCCAAGCTCATTCCAGATCGAGCAACTTTACAAATGGGAATTGGCGCGGTGCCCGAAGCTTTACTATCACAACTTCAAACGCATCGAGGCTTGGGTATCCATTCAGGGATGCTTAACGACAGTTTTGTTGATCTAGTCACGTCTGGCGCAATTACCAATGCGTACAAAGAAATTGACCCAGGCGTCAGCATTGCTGGAGTTTTAATTGGTACACAAAAACTCTATACGTTTGCACATCAAAATCCTGTGCTTCGGCTGTGTAATACAGACTATACGCATAGTCAATCGACATTGGCTAAACTCAAACGTTTTTTTTCCATTAATTCTGCTTTGGAAGTTGACCTCACAGGACAAGTCAATAGCGAAACTCTAGGCAGACAATATGTTGGCAATGTAGGTGGGCAAGTAGATTTTGTCCGTGCATCTGCTAATTCCCAAGGTGGATACTCCATCATTGCTTTCCCAAGCACTAGCAATAAAGGCAAAAACAGCCGAATCGTTTATCGCCTAACAGGCCCAGTCACCACGGCACGAACTGATGTAGATATTGTGGTTACTGAGCACGGATGCGCTCACCTCAAAGGGAAAACGCTCGAACAACGAGTTCTACAAATGATTTCGATTGCAGAGCCTGCGCATCAGGAATTATTGATAAAGCAAATTCATGAAAACGGAATTTATTAAACATGACTAACAATCTTGCACCAGCAGTTTCAAGAGCCATCAGTATTTTAAAACTGCTCGCCAGCATTCCTGATTCAATGGGTGTCAATGCTATTGCTCGTCAGTTGAACATGGCACCTAGTTCGTGTTTAAGTATTTTGCGAGCCCTCACCAATGAAGGCTTGGTTCAACTCTCACCCATCAATAAACAATACTCTTTGGGATTAGGACTGCTGACGCTTGCACACGATATGCTTGGACGCAATCAATTTGCACCATTGGTTGAACCGGAACTCAAAAGCATAGCTACCCAATACGGCGCCACTGCAACAGCAGTAGAACTCGACTCACGTGAGAGAATGGTCGTGGTTGCAGTTGCACAAGCTCCTACGTTTTTACAAATCCAAGTCGGTGTGGGGAGTCGATTTCCTGCTTATATCAGTGCTACTGGGCGCTGCATTGCTGCGCAATCAGACTTGAGTGTTGCACAACTCAAGCAACGCTTTAACAGCCTCAAATGGCAATCTCCGCCAACGTTTGAGCAATGGCTGAAAGAAGTTGCTCTTGCAAAAACAAAAGCCATTGGTGTTGATGTCGGCAATTACATCTGCGGCTTTACCATTGTTGCATCACTGGTTAATTCGCCAGATGGTAAGCACCGCGCTATTTCAGTTGTCAGTGTTTCTGAACAATTACAGGGTAAAAAATTATTAGGTCTTCAAAAAGATACAAAACATGCAGCCAACCTTATCAGTTCCAAAATGCGAGGTTTACGATAGGCTAAGATTACAAAGAAGAATCCTTATTGAGCCTTGATATCAGCTGCTTTGATGAGGGTTCTCCACTTTATGGTTTCTGCAGCCTGAAATGCAGCCAAGGCTTCTGGAGAACCACCGCCAGCTTGTGCCGCTTGAGTATCGAACCAAGCTTTTACATCGGGCAGCGCCAAAACTTTGGCAATATCTGTATTAAGTTTTTGAATAATCGGCAATGGGGTACCGCTAGGGGCATACATTGCATACCAAGATGTCACTTCATAGCCAGGAAGCCCTGATTCGTTCAGCGTGGGAATCTCAGGTGCAGATTGATTTCTTTGTCCACTTGTGATGGCAATTCCCTTCATGGCCCCGGATTTGACGTAGGGTAAAACAACAGGGGCATTGTGAAACATCATTTCAATGTGGCCACCCAAAAGATCAGTGGTCATTTGTGAACTTGCTTTGTATGGTATGCCCTCCACTTTAAGGCCAGACAACATATTGAACTGTTCAGCAGACAAATGATTGGATGTGCCTGAGCCCGGATGTCCGTAACGCACTTTGCCTGGGTTTTGTTTAGCGTAAGCGATCAATTCACGTAGGTTGTTGACTGGAACGCTTGGGTGGACAACCAATAAATTGGCAAATGTACCAAGTAAGGTGACAGGAGCTAAATCTTTAACTGGATCATACGGCATTTTTTGAATCAAACTAATGCTCACCGACATGGGACCAATGAGGCCCATCAAAATGGTGTAGCCATCAGGTGCAGATTTAGCGCCTTTGTCATGGCCAATAACACCTCCCGCACCAACTACGTTTTCAATGATGACGGGTTGATTCCAGACATCCCCCAATTTAGTTGCCAACAATCGGGCTAAAGAATCGGGCCCACTCGCAGGGGGAGCTGGAATAATCATTCTGACAGGCTTATCTGGAAAACGCCCCTGAGCAAATACCAAACTCCCTGTAAAAATCATGATTAACAAAAGTACTGAGGCAAGTGTTCGCTGGAAAAAAATATGCAACATTTGATGTCCCGCTTGGTTTTTGATTTATGAAACGTTGCGACAACCCTTGGTACAGTTGGCACAACTGAATTTTAAAGAATACAAATAAATTGTATATAGGGATATGTATTTGTCAACGAGATTGGCTATTCAGTCAGATGAATGATTGAGCAGGACTGCCGTTCAGGAAATGCTTTTAAAAATCAAAAAAATAACTATGTGTATGATATTTTTTAATCGCTTATTGAAGTATTTTGAAACTGATTTTTACAACCCTACTATCTTCACGTCACCTGCTCAGGCTACCAAAAATGGCTGGCTTTTGGCTGGAGGTGGGCAAAGATCAATTGTCTTTTATCTTTGTGGTCTCCAATTGGGCTTATTGGCAGAATAATTGCTGTGATTGCATTTTTTCTTTGCGCTGGTATGTCAATATATTTTTTGCAAAAAACGTACCTAAATTAATTCGTCCACTCGTTTCAAGGAGGAGTAGCATGCAACAAAAATTAAGATGCTTTTCAATATGACTGACAATAATCTCCCCACTGCTTTGGAACACCTCATGCGTACGCGCCGAAGTTGCCGTGCATTTCTTCCTGACGAGCTGCCTCAAGAACTTATCGAGCGTATTCTTGATACATCACAAAGAACCGCCTCTTGGTGTAACACACAGCCTTGGCAACTGACCATCACGAGAGCTGGGGGAACGGACAGGCTTAAAAAAGCTTTATTTGAGGCAGCCTCTTTAGGTGGTGCCCAAACCAATGGTTCTAGCGATATTGATTTTCCTGCTGCCTATGAAGGAATCTATCTGGAACGACGTCGCAATGCTGCGTTTCAACTTTTTGATGCGATGGGAATCGACAAGAACAATAAAGCTGAAAAGGAATCAAATGCATTAAGAAATTTTGAACTCTTTGGGGCACCCCACGTAGTGATCGTATCGGCACCAAGTGCCTTAGGTACATATGGCGCAATGGATTGTGCAGCTTGGGTATCTAATTTTATGTTAGTTGCCTTGTCCCATGGAGTCGCGTCGATCGCTCAGGCCTCCCTAGCTCGCTACAGTGATCTTCTGCACCGCCTTTTAAGTATCGATCAGAATAATAAAATTGTATGTGGTGTATCTATTGGGTTGGCTGATACTGCTCATCCTGCAAACAACTTTCGCACAACACGCGCGACGATTGACAACTACGTCAAATGGGTGAACATTTAAAACTCAACTTAACTGAACATTTTTTTGAAATTGAATTGAGTCTTTAATTAAGGTCTAACTTTGGTCTTAACTGGTTCGAGCACCATGCCCACAGGTCTCTCATCATTCAAAGACCGTGGTTACTTTTCAGCCGATAAACATCCTAATCACCTGACTGTGTTTTCTGGACTCAGAATAGATGTCCTGTCGGCATCAGGTTTGGTTGCCCGAAAGAGTGGCAACTTAGGTTCTAGATATGTCTTCGGAATTTCTCCAACAACAGTAATCTTTCCGATTTGGGGGTCTGTCAATTCTTGAACATCCTTCCGTCCTTTGAAATAAGAGCCTGTTGCAATTGTCCAGCCATCATGCACTTGTGCAGCATCTATTCCTTTAGTCTTCAATGCAAGCAATGTTTCACGAACGTCCATAGAGGTTGCAATAATAAATGCCTCTTTTGCAGCTTTGGTTGGAACCATGATCCAGTGAGCGTCAGCGCACTGGATAGGCTGAAGGGCGCCTTCGCTTCCGGACATGCCCCATCCATAAGGATCGTTGGTGCCTTCACGTTTTGGAGTACGGTCAAACTGCGTACGCAAAGCAAATTGGCATTCGGCCATTCGAAGCAAAGGCTCAAAAAGTGCAACGTCAATCCTAGTTCCGGCCTCTCCCGCCACATCGCGTTGATACATAGCGAGTGCCAGCCCAAATACCCCCATTAATCCTGTCGATGTGTCGGCCAGACTGAACCCAATGTGCATTGGCACATCATCGGGTTTACCGGTTAATGTGACGATTCCACTCATAGCCTCAGCAATCTTGCCAAAACCGGGTCGTCCTGACATGGGGCCAGTCTGTCCAAATCCTGAAATACTAAGCATTACCAAACTTGGATTAACTTCTCGCAGCTTGGACCACCCAAGCCCCAATCTATCCAGCACTCCTGGTCGATAATTTTCAACTAAGGCATCCGCATTTTTCACCAAAGAGAGAAAGATTTCCCTTTCGTCCTCATTCTTTAAATTAAGGTCAATGCATTTTTTAGCCCTAGCTGCAACGCCCCACCACAAGGCCACATCTTCGATACTAGGTCCCATCAAACGCATTGGATCACCACCGCCTGGGCGTTCAATTTTTATAACGTGGGCGCCTAACTCTGCTAGCAAACTACCCGCAAATGGACCAGCGAGTGCAATACCAACTTCGATGACTCGTACTCCTTCAAGTGGACGCCTAGCATTTTTCATTTGAGCGTTCCCGTTACATTTCTGCGCTTAGCTTCCTGCAGAAGTCCGTTTGCTTTGGGTAGCATGGCGTAATCGATCATGATGCCTTGATACCGCACTGCTGCGTCTCCATTAGCTTCCGCCTGCTTCATAGCATCGATAAGACCCGTGTAGTAATCTACTTCCTCCGGCGTCGGCGTAAAAGACTCATTCGCTACTTTCACATGACTAGGATGTATCAGTACTGCCCCTGTAAATCCAAGAGCTTTAGCTCTGACAATCAACTTCTTGACCGAAACAAAATCATCTAGCTGCGTACCAATAATGCTAGCCATTGGCCAAGGCGCTCCTCCCGATCTTGCATCGAGTACCATTTTAGAAGCCAAGTACAACTGCTCTGTGCCTTCTAAGGTTGGTTGAAATCCCATGGCACGAGCCACATCCCCTTCAACTGGGCCGCCAACTATGCCTAACAAACTTTGGCATCTCTTACTAGCAGCAACTAGTTTCCTTGCGTCAGCCAAGCCTTCAGAGGTCTCAGGAAGGGGCATAATATTGATTGAGCCCAGAGGAAATCCATTTTGACCCTCAACATACGACAAGGTCATATCAAGCTCTCGAATTTGTTCGACATTGCGCGCCTTGGGTAACATCACACCGCTGAATCCCCTCGTTGCCACGGCCATTACATCTTGTTGCCCGCCTTCACCCCAAGCATTTATGCGCACGAAAGCAGGAATATGTAGTTCATGAAGTACTTTGATTGCTTCACAGGTGATGGCCCTCGCGCCCTCCTTCAAATGGTGGGGAACAGCATCCTCCAGATCAAGGACAACAGCATCGGGGCTAAAACGGGCTACATTTTTAACCCAATCAAGTTTGTGCCCAGGAATGAACAGCATCGATCGAATAGGCCACATATATTTTCCTTTTTTCAATTTTTAATCTGACTTATCTTCTGCTGAAATATCCCACCAGTAAAGAGCGCTGAGCACACCGGCTGCAAGAGCGATGTATCCTAGAAATGCCAATTCATTCACCATATGGATGCGCGACCTCGCTACATGCCACCAAAGAAAAATTGCCACCAGAACTACGCCGGCCCAAATCAATAAGTTTCTGCGATGAGGTGTCATAGACCCTTAAGATGTTGTGATTGGCGAAACTTGTTTTCAAACACAATAATCATGGTGGTAGCAGCAAATAAGGCGTATCCAACCATTTGAATATAGAAACTGGGAAAGACGAAAAGAATCGTAATCAAAGCAAATAGCCCGCGAGTACCATAACCCAGAGGACGAATAAACCACCCTTCTGCGGCAACCCCAAGGGCCATGATTGCGCAAAGTGCGCTAAGCGACACCTGCAGGATGTCTAGAGCTGAGCCATTCAGTAGTAAGCCTGGGCTATAGATAAATATAAACGGAATAACAAAACCTGAAATTGCCAATCGGAGAGCGACGAAGCCTGTTCGATTCAGGTCTGCACCTGCAATACTTGCAGCAGCGTAGGCAGCCAAAGCAACTGGTGGAGTCACATTAGCCAAAATGCCAAAATAGAATGCAAACATATGACTCGAAAGTTCTGGCGCTCCCATTTTAACCAACGCTGGCACGATCAGCATGGCAACTGTTAAGTACACAGCAGGTGTAGGCAAACCCATTCCCAATATAAGTGCTACAACAGCGGTAAGTAGCAACGCGACCAGCAACTTTCCATTCGCCAGAAATATAACGAAGTCTGCTAAAAGATTGCCCGCACCTGAGACCCAGAGACAGCCCATTAAAATACCAGCAATTGTCACTGCTGCGCCAACAGCGACATTGTTCGCCATTGCGTCGATCAATGACTCGATATACCCACTCATTCGAATCCGGGTTGAGCTATGAATCAATGACACAAAAAACAGTGTGGCCAAACCGATAAAGGCTGACATTTGGGGGGATGTTCCCGTAAAGAGTGGAACTATTAAGGCGGCCAAAGCTAGGATCAAGTGACCACCTGAGCGCATAGCGTCCATCATGCTTGGAAGCTTTTCGTCGTTCGGCTGCATGTTCAGTTTTCGAATGTAAAGCTCCACTTGGATATGCAGTCCAATGAAATACAGAAGTGCTGGAATCAATGCAGCCAAAACAATCGACCAGTAGCCAATCCCAAGAAGACCAGCCATCAAAAAAGCTGCGGATCCCATAACCGGAGGCATTATCTGAGCACCAGAGGAGGCGACCGCCTCGATAGCTGCAGCAGTAGGGCGAGAGAAACCGGTTCTAATCATCAAAGGAATAGTGACATTACCCATTCCAACAACATTGCCAACAACGCTACCAGATGTTGTTCCTTGCAGCGCACTTGAAAGGATCGAAACATGGGCAGGACCACCAGCTCGACGACCTAGAAGCGCCAAAGACAGCTTCTCAAAAAATTCGATCCCATTAGTCCTCACGAGCATAGCTCCAAAGATCAGAAAAATCATTAGATAACTTGCTGCTACGCCAACTACAGGTCCAAAAATTCCATTGTCTTGCATGAATAGTACTTCGACGAAGGTTTGCCATTTGACGTTTGGAGCAGCGAACATTCCTGGAAAGAATTCTCCAAAAAGGGCTTGCGCTCCAAACAACATACATATGACAAGCATAGGGATCCCGATGTAACGACGCGTCACCTCCAGTGTCAAAGTAAGAAAGCAAACACCAAAGAACAGATCCTCGGTTAACGGATAACCAATGCGCCGAGAAAAATCCTCGTAATCGGCATAGATATAAAGCATGCCCAAAGTCATGATCAATATCAATGACAAATCGATACAAAGGCTTGACCAACTTCTATTGCTCCAAGATTTGGCACCTGCCGAGCGGATAATCAATCCAAGCGAAAGAATTCCCCAAACAAATGTGCATCTTTGTAAGAACGCAGTAACTGAACCAAACACGGCTGTGTAAATCATCAATATTCCAAGAAACATGCTTAGAAAAATAATGAGCGAAGCAACGATTTTTTGTCGCGTTGAGCCTTCTTGAATAACCTTGCGCAACTTTGGAAGTGCATCTGACGCCCCAAGGGACAATTCTGCTGCTCTTGTGTTTGTCGTGTCAGCCATGTTTTCCATGAAATCTTTCAATCGCTTGGGTTCAAGGTGTATCGTTACCGTTTACGATTGTTTTCACGGAATAGCCTAATTCCTTGTAGCATTTTGCCGCCCCTGGATGGAGCGGAATAAAAACAGTTTGCGCTGCTCTGGCTGCTAGCTTCTCCGAGCCACGCCAGCTTGGCACCATGTCTCCCCAGATTACAGCAGTCTTAGGCGAATAAAGTTGCATGCATATTGCATACACAGAAGACTCAGACATATTTTTGTTAACAATATACCCAAGCGAGAGCTGCACGCCCACTACCTCCTCTTTCTGGAAAGCATAGGTATTGGCCGTCATGGTATTACGTTGAAAAGTTGGATAATTCTCAAGTAGAGACTTAACAACAGCTTCGCTCATGCTTACTATCCGCGCATCTGAGTTAGCCGCAAACTGGGTAACGATTGGAGAAGGATGATCCCCCGTAACAAATACAGCATCGAGTTGACCATCGGACAACATATCCATTTGCTGATTCCAGTCCCCAGTGTGTATCAAGCCGCCATTTCGCTTGATTTGATCGTACGAAAGTCCTACACCTTTAAGCCCAACGTTCACCATCGTAGATGTAAGGCTATCAGGCGTTCCTACTCCAAGCTTTTTATCTTTCAAATCTGCCCATTCTTTAATAGAGGAATTCGCTTTAACGATCATGGTAGGACTTGCTGATGGTTTAGATAAAAACCCTAGATATGCACCTAAGTAACGCATATCACGCATCTTGGGTCGCCTAGCAGAGCCGCGTTCTGCATTCCAAGCGTCAATTACACTTTCCCCTACTCCATGTCCGATCTGTGCCTCTCCACTGTTAATTCGAGGCGGAACCGCTGTCGCAGTCCCTGGCAGCCTGCGAACTTGTACTTGTTGATTCGGGAAAGCACGTTTGATGGACTCCTCCATCACTGCGAAAGCCAGATCGCTTGTGCTACCGGATGAGCCACGCCCCATCAATACAATAGATTCAGGTACTTGAGCATTTACTTCCATCGAATGAAAACCACTGAGCATCGCAGTAGTTAATGCGATAACTAAATTCAAATTTGAAAATTTTTTGTTGATCATCTTTAATCCTTAAATTTTTTACCTATATAAAATTGATTTACGCCCAGAGGACGCCAATGTCTTTAAATTTATCGATATGTTCTCGTTTAAAGCCAAATTGCAAAAGCACCTCATCTTGACCTTCGCCCGGAAACGGCCCCAAAGACTTCACAGCGCCAGGCATAGACTCGATATGTGGAAGTGGTGCAGGCATTGGGAAATCTTTTCCTCGACTGTCTTTCATCCAAACAATATCCCCTCGCGCCTTAATATGAGCATCATTAAGAAGGTCTTGGGCATCGTACAAAGGTCCGACAACAACGTCGTTTGCAGCTACTTGTCGCATAACGTCGTCAGCGTCGCGCGCTTGAATCCAGTCACCAATAGCTTTATCAAGAGCATCCATATTTTCTCTGCGGGCTTGCGGGGTAGCAAACCGTGGGTCTGTGCTTAAAGTCTCACCACCAACCATCCTCATGAGCCTATCAGCCACACTAGGAGTGGCTGCAGAAACTGTAAGAAGTTTCTTGTCACGAGTTATAAAAATGTTACCCACATTCCAATTCATTGGAAATCTATTACCGTTTCGAGGCTCAGCGGCCCCTTGCACAGATGCGGCTATAACTTGCCATTCATTCATTCTCTGAAGAGTTTCATGGGCACCAATTTCAATGTTCTTTGGGGACTCACCTGCGATACGAGCTCTGCGAAGTTCAAACAGCGCCAATGTCGCAGCCATCATGCCGCTTGTAGAGTCAGCTAACGGAAACTCTGCTTGAATTGGCGGCTGATTACTGTAGCCTGTGAGTCCAACAACGCCAGTTGCTAATCCGGCATATTGCGAAGAGGTGCTACCTATCCAATCAAGAGGCCTGTCACTTCCAGGTTGAAACACCCGAGTCACCAATGCATTGGAACGACACCTCAAAGCAGAATCAAAAACAACTTTACCAATGTCTGAATCATCGACAAAAATTACATCCACTTGTGAAACCAAAGAGTCGATGAGCTTTAGTGATTCTGCAAGCGAGAAGTCAACAGCAACAGATCGCTTATTACGTGCAAGTATGGGCCACCAAACCTGCCTAACCTTATCACCGCCTAAACTTCGGATTCTCGAGCCTCCTGCACATTCAAGAACTGTTACCGAGGCACCAAAGTCTCCCAAAAGTGCGGCAGCAAATGCTGCGGCAGGAGATTGCGTTACTTCCAGTACAGATAACTTTAAAGAGTTATCTTTAGATTTTTCCGATTTGGACATCAGTATTTCCTTTTTTTAAATTAAAGTGAATACCTATTTGTGTCCGAATGTTCTAAACCAAACAGATTGACATCATTGTTGTGCTTTTCATTAACAAAACGAATCTTGGCAAATGCAGGGACGTTGAAAAAATTAGCCCAGATGATCAAGCCCTTCCAGTTGGAAGAGATGGGTGTGAAGTACCAAGGGCTTAGGTAATGGAATATCAGAGATCCAAGTACCAGCAACACCAAAACGATTGCAATTGTCATGTCGATTCTCACTCCAAGTTACTACTTGCCGAGTTAACACTAAAAAGCTACTTAGGCTCACTTTGCTAAAATGAGGCACTGAATTAATTAAAAAACCTAATAAATTAAATATCTATAGGTACTTACCTTGTAAAGAATTGCCCTCAAAAGTGCTAATTATAAATAATAATCTTGCACATGAATGATTATCGGTCTAGCTACTTCTGTCCGACAGCTCGAGAATTCGACGGCACATCCTAGGCGAAGATTTTTTTGATCGCCATGGCCGGATATTGATGCACCATACCGGCGTGAAGAAACACAGACTGTCCGACGTCAGCGTGTGCCCAATTAACGGTCTGGTCACAGCAAGATCGGCACTACGCCCACAAGCTGGTCAAACTGCGGTCGGCGGAAACAATTGCGCATTGGCAAGAATTCAAACTGCGATGCTCGGTTCAGACTGTTCACCCCAGACGTTAACCCACGTCCTGCCCTGCCCCGCGAATCATCTTGCCCAGCTGGCGTCCGCGCCTATCGGTCTTCCCACAAATGGTGTCCTCGACGCAAACCAGTTGAAGCAGCTTTTTGTC
>Ga0209550_10002311_pt1 | contig 18302 bp, 6 predicted proteins | sample LauGreSuBDMM15SN_2_FD_187567 | JGI IMG/M metagenome (GOLD analysis project Ga0209550, IMG submission 187567) | Freshwater lake microbial communities from Lake Michigan, USA - Su13.BD.MM15.SN (SPAdes) (version 5) | ecosystem: Environmental > Aquatic > Freshwater > Lake | place: Lake Michigan, USA...
CGACGCGGAAGCGGCCGCGGCCGCGACGAAGGTGCAGGCCGCCATGCGAGGCAAGTCAATCCGGTCCGCGCGCGAGAAGAAGCAGCCGGCCCAGGACGAGCCCGCCCCGAAAGAGGTTGAGACGGCCGCCCATCGTCTGACGTCCTGGATGGGCAGTCTGATGCATGGTCACAAAACAACGACTTCCGACGCGGAAGCGGCTGCGGCCGCGACGAAGGTGCAGGCCGCCATGCGAGGCAAGTCAATCCGGTCCGCGCGCGAGAAGAAGCAGCCGGCCCATGCGGCGCACTCGTACGAGCCCGCCCCTGATGAGATCCTCACGGTGACACTCAACAAGCCGACAGCAGACACGAAGCTGGGGATCACGCTCGCAGGGAAGGAGCGTCCGTACATCAAGTCGCTGATCGCGGCCGGGCTCACCGCCAAGGCGGGCCTGCAGGAGTACGATGTCTTCCTCAAGGTCAACGGCCAACCGGCCGTTGGCCACGAGAAGACGACGGCGCAGTTGAGGACGGCCACGGGCGAGATTCTCATCGAGTTCTACCGTGTGCAGATCCAGGAGGAGGTTTAGATTCTGTAGATCCGGAGATGAGCGGTCCGATCGTCTTTTAAATGTAGTCAGTCATCAGTCGGTCATGCATAGTTGTGTCGTCTCCGTCAGATCCACGCTTTACGCCACCCAACGTGCGCTTTTCGGGGCGAATGCATGCTGATTACTTTCGGCGTGGTGGGCCAATTTGGCGAATTTTTTGCCAATTATCGGTCCCCAACCTCCTCCAACGAACGGCCGCGTACACGCCTTCTGAAGATGCCACCCACGAGGCAACGTCGCGCCAACGAGGGAAGCTCTGACAGGTCTGACTTACCCGCGAGAAAGCCAGTTCCGGGCAGTCCAACTTATGGAATCGACCTGCCACAGGCGGCCGCCATGCCACCTCCGGTTGATGATGAGGCACAGATGCCGCTGCTGCAAGCGCCTTCGGTGCATGCATCGCGCTCGTTCGCGCCTGTGCCTGCCCCCATCGACAGCTTCGACGCGATGATCCGCGAGGCGACCGACAAGGCTCGGACACTCGCCGCCTTGGCCACCACCCCCGCTCAAGCCGCGGTAGCCAAGGCTGCCACCCGCTTCGCCACCGAGTTGGAGGTCGCGGCAGCGGCGGCGCTCGCCGAAGCTCAGGGCGCCGACGACATCTCGATCGCCATCGAGTCGCCGCGCGGAAACATCGGCCGTTGCGGCGGTGTGCTCACGAACCTCTGCGATGCTCTCTATGGGCTCTATCAGAGCGCCAAGGTTCCTGTACTTTTTTTCTCGGTGGGCATCATCGTGTACAACTTGCTCGAGGGATGGGCCCCGGGCGATACGGTGTACTACCTGATCGTCACCTCCACGACCGTTGGATACGGTGACATCTTCCCCAAATCGCCTCTCGGCAAGCTCTTCACGTGCGTCTATGCTGTCCTCGGCATCACCGTAGTCCTCGGGACTCTCGCGCCGCTGGTTGCGATACTGCAGGGCGAATGGCGCGAGAAGCTGCTCGAGTGCATCTGTGGCAAGGGCGTGGACACGCGCGACATGAGCCTCTCAATGGATGAGATCAATGCAAGGATGAAAGCAGAGGGCGGCTACGGGCGCCGCTATGCCCTCGCACTCCTCAGCCCACTGGCTGTGCTGCTCTCGGGTATGGCACTGCACTGGCAATACATCCGCGAGCCACCCGATTTCACAGCTGGCGAGGACCCTGTGATGATGTGGCTGGGCGAGCTCGCGGTGAGCTTTCTCGGCCATCACAGTGGGGTTGCACATTGGCTCAAGAACCTCGAGCTCGATGTGGTTGGCTTCATCGACTCCTTCTACTGGACTGTGATCACCATGACGACCATCGGGTATGGTGACATCTGCCCGCGAAGCGGCATGGCCAAGATGCTCGCTGTCGTCTACCTGCCGATGGCCGTGATCGCGCTCGCCGACGCCATCTCCGACGTGGGGATGATCGGCAGACGCCGCTCCATCCGAGAGACTGACTTTGGCATGCGGGTGGACGAGTGCTTGCTACGCGACGCCGTGCGCGACGGCGAGTGCAACGTGCACCCCAAACTCTCCGAGGCAGAGTTCCTCACCGACCAGCTCATCGCTAACAAGCTCGTTGATGAGGAAGCGGTGCTCGTGCTCAAGCGTCAGTTCAAGTACCTCACGCGGCGCGGCACATTTGAGTCCGACGAGGACCGTCAGTTGAACGCGCAGCTCGTTTATGAAGAGCTCGCTGGCCGTGTCGCCGAAGGCAAGGTACTCTCTGACGGCGCGAGCGAGCACGACCTGACACCCGAAGGGAATTTCAAGTGGAAGAGCTTCGAGGCGTGGTTCGAGCGCAGCTGGAAGGTTCGTGTCGTCAAGGCGGCTGGTGGCGACCTGAACCCTGCTCAGCCTGGCCGACAGGAGATCGAGCTCAAGACAGCGCTCGGCGCCGCTTCCCGAGGGCGCTGAGCTCAGGACGGCGCTTCATCAAGTGGACGCTGAGCTTTTGGCATGCTGTCTTCACGGTGCATAAGAACTCAGTGGCGCGCTGTGCCGTTGTGGAGCTATTGTGGAGCGTCGACGACGGCGTCGAGGAGATCTTGCATACGAACTTTATATAAACATGCCTTGATGCGGGGGCGATTGGGATGGCGACAATATGGCGACAAGGGCGACAACAACTGCGGCAATAAGTGCAGCATCCAAGGCGGGGGTCGTGTGGCATGTCCAAGTTCGACGTGAGCCAACAGACCAACCTCACTCTCGACAAGAAGACAAGAAGGTACATGTAGAAGGTACATGACTACTTTCACTCTCGACAAGAAGAGGCGTTCGCTTTTTCGCGGTTTTGGGGAGTGAAAGTAGTCAGCTGACCTCGCGGAGGGCAGCCCAAGGCCATGTGAAATGGCCGGGAGCCCGGAGAGAGACGGAGAGAGACGGAGGGCGCAACTTACAAGAAAAGTTCAAAGGTGCATGCGATGTGTGGACGGCAAATGTGCTACCGGAGGTGGTAGCTTGGTCGGTAGTAGTTGCCACCCGCTGATGGTGATGCCTGAAATGCAACCACAACGATCGGATGTACGGCTCGGCCCGCTGTAAATCTTCGAAAACGACGGATCCCTGTCGCACCTGTGGTGTGGTGAGTCATATTTCTGATGACAGTTCTTCATGTACACTCTACACAGAAACAGCGAACACACTGCGCGCCATGACAGTGCGCCGATGCGATCGGGTCTGCACGTTAGGCGGCAGTCCTTAAACGGCAGCGCCGCATGCGTCGTGCGTCAAGAACTGTGTACCGGATCCCTATCTCGTATCTGTTCAGTTTTATACGTAACGTACGGTGCTTTTACTTGGGAAGGCGTACCCACGTTTTCCGGGCTCGCGGCGCGCTCGGCTTACCGACCGAACCGGGCGCGTACGCTTTGAGTGCGGTGAGGACCCCCGCAGCCGGCTGTGTACAGCAGCTCTACAGAATCCCAACCGAGCAGGATTTGGCTTATCTACAGTACGTTGGTACTCTACCGGCTACCGGCCCTGTGTGCTTACCTTCTTGTAGATCAGCCGCTTTCGGGGCGACTCGCGCCATCTTATCCACAACACCGAGGCTGGTTGCCCGCTCTCTACATTAGGACGCGCCCACGCGCTGGAGGGCCTGGATTTGCTGCTTGTTCAGCAAGGGGGTCGACGACTCCGTCGTCGTCGCCAGTTGCTGGAGGATCTTGACCGAACTCATGCGCGCGCCCTCGTGGGCCCCCCGGAGCTTCTGGACGAATTCTTCGGCAAGGTCTTTCAGCTTGAAGTGGGCTATCCGCGACAAAGCATCACCTACGGCGCAGCTCACCTCAAGCCTAGGGTCCTCGAGCTTCTCGTACAGGGAATACATTTCGTTCTCCGTTGTCAAGTGCGCAAGCGCGCCAATAACCTCAGCCGCCTCTCGACGAACTTGCCATTTCTGGTTCTCCAGGCGCTTAAAAGCGGCGGCAATTTCGGGGAGGAGCACCTCCTGCTTCGCCTCGAGAACTGTCGGATCCAGCTTGCAGAAGAGCGTCTTCATGAGTAGCTTTGAGACCGATGCAGCCCTTGGCGTGTTCCGCGCCGAAGTCGCGCCTCGCTCGCGCTCGGCCTCCTTGGCAAAGGTGTCGACGATTCCTTCCGCATAGGCTATGAAGTCCTGCTTCTCAAAACGCGCGGCAGTTGGAATGGTCGCTAGCCGCACTTGGGTGCTAGGGTCTTGCAGCAGCTGGACAAAGTCGCCTAGCTCGACATACTGCCGGACAAGCTCCTGGTCATAGTCCAGATAGTGCCCCGCCAAAGTGACTGCCAAGGCACGCACCCTGTCGTCTGGGAAGCGGATGCACGAGATGATTTGGGGGGTCAGGCTCGCAGTTTGCGCCACGAACTCGGTGGGGTCGATGAGGTTGATCAAGTCGATAACCATCGAGCGCACGTTGTCGTTGGGATCTACTAGCATTGGCACGACCGAGCTCATCTTGCTGAGGATGATTGCGGGTTTCATCACACGCATCGTCTCGAGAACCGCGCAGCGCACATTTACGTCGTCGTCTTCCAGTCTACGGAAAATGAGGGGTGCTGACTGCTGCAAGATGGGCGTGAGCTTGGCCAGGGCACGCAGTCCAGACACACACTCCTTCCAGTCCGCACTGGCAAGTCGGTCAGTGAAGTCTGTCGCATGCGACGCGAGGGTGGCCGGGTCGAGCTTGCACAAGGCCGTCTGCGCAGCGACGCTGACCGCCTCATCCGAATCCTCCAAGTTGCGCACGAGGCTCTTGGCTAATTGAGCAATCATGAGCGTTGGCATCATGCTCAGCAGCCACACAGCATCCCTGAGCTCGGCGGCCGAGGCCCCCGAAAGGTATTCGCCGATGACGGGATGGTACGGTTCGAGCGCCGGAGCTGGGATCTGCCCGAACACCGTCGTCAGCATGAGGCGCCGATAGCTGACGTCGGGATTCGACAGCGTGCTGACGATGCGCTCGGCATAGCCTGAGATCGTGCTCGCCTCCAGGCTGGCCATCGCTCGCGCGACCGCGCGCCGCACGTCCGTGCTCCGGTCGTCGAGCATCAGCGACAGAGTAGTAGCACAAAGGCCGAGATCCTTGGGGTCAAGAAGGCTGAGAATCTTGATGCCGGTGAGCCGTACCTCGCCGTTCGAATGCTTGAGCTGCGCGACCACGCTCGGGGCGTGGCGTGCCAAGCATTCCTTGTGCATCAGCGCCAAGACATCGACGACGCTCTGGCGCGTCTCGGCAGCAGGGTCGATCATCTTCTTAACCAGACTATCGACAAGTTCATCCATATCCGGCGTCAACAGTGGATGGACTTTGAGCTTGCCTGCCGCGCCGAGGAAGCGATCGAGAGCAGCCCTCGCTGCGATCCGCACATGAGGGTCGGCATCCGACACTGCCTGCACGACCACGGCTGCGTTCCCAACGATGTCCTCGATGGTGTAGTTGTTGAGCATCGTGGAGAACGCCCCGATTTCGGCCCGACGTTGCTCCTTCTTCTTCGAAGTCACGCGCTTTGCTGCGACGCGGTTTGCGGCGGCGTCCTTCTTCTTGGCGGCCTCCGTGCGAGCTTTGCGTGCCGCGGCGAGCCGTGGGGTTGCAGGCGCCGTGGGGTCGCAGGTCGCAGGGGGCGGAGGCGAGTGCGTCGGAGGGGAAAGTGCCCGAGGCGGCGAGCGCTCCCTCTCTGGCGAGACCTCCCTGATCAGCGAGTGGTAAAGGACCTCATCTTCGGCCTCCATTTGCGGCGGCTTCAGAGCTCGATCCTGAAAGGAGATCACATCCATCCGGACCTTGAACGCTTGCTCTTCGGCGAGGCGCGCAGACCGCGCCGAGCGAGCAGATGTGACCTCCTTTACCCGTACCTTGATGTTTTCGATCCATGCGCGCTGTTCAACTCCTTTTCGCTCCTGCCAGGAAATCACGTCCATCTTGACCTTGAAGCCTGCCTCGAGATTCTGCAGCCTACGTTGCTCGACGCTCTGATGTGCCATCACTGCCGCGGTCCGTATCACGAGCTGACGCTGCTTGACAATCTGCTCGTGCATGCTCGCCACCTGCAGCCTCTTCTCGCCAAGATCCTTCCGCACTACTTTGACTTCCTGAGCTGCGACCCACTTCGCCTTGCGCACCCTGTCACTCGCGGCCTCCACCGCGGGGCTCGAGCGCTTCATCTGCAGCTTGTTCCATGGATCGACCCCCTGCAAGAGCCGCTCGGGCCGCTCTGTCTGCACCTTGCTCTCGTATTCCTGCTTGTCTTCGCAATCGTCGAGCAACGGCAGGGGCGGAGGCATGACCACTGGAGCTTCCGTCTTCTTCCTCATCAGCGGCTTCGTGGTCTGAGCGCCATCATGACCATCGATGAGGCCGAAATCGTCTTTTGGGATGTGTATGGGCTCAGAGGCTCCTGTGGTGGGATCAGACCCCTCATCAATCTTGGCCGATTCATCCACTTCGGGAGCGGGTGCGGGGGCACTTTCCGCCTTGGCTGCTCCGACGCCACTGACAATTAAGTGTAAGGGGGAACTCGTCACGTACGACGATGGCCCATCCTCGCCATATGCAACCCAGATATGGAGCCTCCACGCCCCGGGCTTGCTCGGGCTAGTGAAGTGCACGGAGAAGTCGTCCAGGACCCAGCCGCCACGGATGGTGCACTCTTCGCTCGGATGAGTCTTGAGTTGATGCGACCCATTCGACCAGCCCATGCCGATGCGCACGGGCGGCGTTCCCTCATCCTGGACTGTGAGGCAACGGAGGATAAAATGCATGGGCTGGTTCATGCTAAGCACCTCATTGCTCTGCCAGTCGCAGTCGCGGATTTCAACAAATGCGGCATCGACGACGCACTTCCCGGTGAGCCGCAGCTCTTTGACGACACTCGGCGGGTACCCGCGCTCCTGCACACCCATGCTGATCTTCGATACAGCCTGTGCGATGTTTAGGTGCGATGCCATGTCAAGCACGCTTGACATCGAATCTGAAGATGTCAGGTCGAGGCGATGGTTAGAGATGTCAAGGTTGCTCAATTTTGGCAACTTGCCCGCCTGGAGAGCAACCACGAGAGCTTGAGCGCCTTTCTCATCGAGCCCGTAGTCCGCGAGGTCGAGGCTCGAGATAGCGCTCTCCTTATTGATGCGAAGAACGGACAGCAACGCCTCGAGCGACCGATTGCCCGAGGCACTTTCGTTCGATTGTACGCGCAGCTTGGTGAACAAGGTGTTGGTGCTGACAAGGCCACCGATGAGAGTCGCCGTCACCACTCCAAGAGCCTTGATAGAGAAGACTCCGGGCTCGAAGCCTTCGTGATGGATCTCGGCCCCTTTGAGGTACTGAACAGGTAGCGGTGGGTTTCCAGTGCGCTTACTCTTCTCGACTTGAAGCGTCGTGACACGCGAATTGTACTTGAGCACGCCTGCAAGAAGCACAGCTGCACCGACACTCAACGTATGTGTTGAGAAGTCCAAGGAGACGTCGTCCTCCCTGACGCTGAACGCGTCACAGCTCAGGTAGGCGACACGGCAACCTGCCTGCACTGCCTCGCCAGTGGAGCCGTCCAAGAGTGCATTTCCAATTGCGCGCATGCCATCCTCACCGATGGGGCTGCGATTGAGCGCAAGATGGGTAAGAGGAAGGATTGCATTGCCCCGAATCGCAGAGGCCATCGACAGTCCGAGGTCTCGACCACCATCCCGAGATGTGGGGTGAACACTCACGTCGAGCCGCGTCAATGAGGCATGGCCGCAAATGGCACCACTCAGCAAGATGGCAGCAGCAGCATCGAGCCCCACCACTGTGACGGACGTTTCATCAAACACGTTCAAGGTGCCCAGCTCGGGGCAACTCTCCGAGCTGAAGCGGAGAGCCGCCCGACGGCCGCCTTGGTTTTGAAGCAAGGAGCTTCCGAGCATGCGCTTCGCACTCTCACCCAGCTCCACGCCGTGAAGGTCGATGTTCGTGAGACCGGCATTGGAACGAAGCCCCGTGGCTAACGCGCGTAGGGCTCGCGACGCATCACGACCTCCAATGCGGCCAATATTGCTATTTGTCAGCGTGAGCGTTTGCAGGGTCTCGTTGTGTTTCAGCAAGCCAGCAACCAAACTGACTTCTGCTGCACCGAGGTCTGATGTGTTCAGAGCAATCGTCTCCTCCCGGATCATGATGGCGTCTGAGCGCCAGAAGTTGACGCCGCTTCCGCGATTCTCCAGGAGGGCACGGCCCAGATTCTCGGACGTGCGCAAGCCCAGCTTCTCACCCAGCAGCACCACTGTGCGCAACGACCGATTCACGCGCAGAACGTCGCACAGCGAAGTGCAACCCATTGGCCCAAGCTGGTTGTTGCTAATGTCGAGCTCTTTGATCTGCTTGTGGGATTGGAGTGCCGTGGCCAACGGTGCCATGCCCTCCTTACCGAGTGCCGTGTCGGCCAGGTTAAGAGTGGTCAGCTGAGCTCCGTTGCTGCTCCCAAGCAGACGGGCTGCCAAGAGGCCCGCGATGACGCCCATTTTCGTGCCCTGCAGGTTGAGAAGAGTGAGCGAGTTCATGCTGCGCAGGCACTCGCCAAGTACAGCTCCCTCGGTCGCATCGATGGTCATTCCAGAGAGAGTCACACTACGCAGAATGGTATTGTTCTGGAGCAGCGGGAGCAAGCCCTTGCGTCCCACTGCAGTCAATCCAGAGTTCATCTCCTTCTCAAAGTGCCAGCTGGCCCGCCGCTTGGCTAACGCCTCGCCTAAGGTAGTCGAGCCGATCCGGCACACGTTTTGGTTGAACTGCTCGTTCAAGAATTTTGCTGCCGACACATCGTCGCACCACCCCACCCACGTGTTGACGTTGCGCAACAGGTCAGCGGCGAACAAGCCCTCCTGGATGGAGAGGTGCACAAACTCGTACTGTGCTGCCTGCTTGGCAGACTTGGCAGCCACGAGCTTGAGCAATGGCAATGGCTTCTCCTCTTTGACGAGTGTATTCCACAGCGTCTGCAGCTCAGGCGTCTTCGTCAGGCATGCGCCCGCCTCGATCGTGGAGATCTCTCGCCGTCTTGCCATCTGGTTGGCAATGGCGAGGGCACTGATGAGATCCTTGGCCGCGTCCTGGTTGACGAGCTTGCGGGCTGCCGCTGCGGTGGCAAGCTGATACAGCTCAAGTTCGCTACCGGGCAGGCCTTTCAACGAGTCGCTGTCTGCGCCGCAGATGATGACCAGCATCGAGAAGAGGACAGGTAACCTCGTTGCTTCGACGAGAAATCGGAAGATCCTTTCCATCTCCTCTGCGACATTGACCAGCGAGCTGACGGCAAGCCGCTCACGAAAATACGTGTACGGCTCTTGGCTGGTCTCAAGTTGGCGCGTCTTGACGATGGCCGTGTGGTTGACCTGTATGTCCACGTAGATGCTCACCTCCGTCGCCGGCAGCTTGGCAGACAGCTTGCCAGTGAATCGCATGGTACGGTTGTGCGATGGGTCGAGGCGATCGAATCTGTTTGTCAGCTGAGCTGCTTCTATCCGCATCTGCCTCAGATTGCCGGCAACGCCCGCAGCGAGTTCCGTGTCGAAGCCTTTTACAAGGATTTCGCACAGTTTTACCATCGCAGTGCTATCTGTGCAGAAGATCTTGGCTTTCAGAGCGTCGCGGATGAGCGTCTCGGGTAGCACGTCCGACGAGTAGCCGCCATACATCTCAACGGCATCGAAATGCATCTCAAAGGGGTCGCGGATGCGCCCGATGACGAGAGCGTCTTTGTCGTCGATCTGTTCAAAGTACTGGTCATCTACCTTGATGAAGCTGTCAGCCTTGAGGTTCTTCACGTCCAAGAAGGAAATTTCCTTCTTGCTAAACTCCTGCTTCATACGCAGGGCCTCTTCGAGCTGCTCACTGAAGATTTCGGTGCCGATCATCGGCCTCTCTGGACCGATTTTCTTCCACTTTGAACCAAGCTCCGGCGGTTTGGACCACAGGGCTTGGATTCCGCCTTGGACCTGGAGTGTCCTCGGCTCCAGTTCCACGCCTGCTTCCTTGAGCAAAAGGGTGAGCGTTTCCCTCAGAGCGGGGAGCAGAAGCTCGCAGAGCACGTAGAGCTCATCCGTATGTGCTACCACTCGTGCCCAAAATGTGCTCGCCATGAGATTGGGCTCTTTTTTGCGAGCGCGAAGGGTCATGACGCCGAGCTTGTATGCACTCCATGCATCCCCTTCCAGCCCCTTGGAAGCGTCCACTCCGCATCGCTGCCGTATGACCGCCTCAATCTCGGCAGCCCCATTCGTACTCTTCTCGAGACTCTCTCGCGACTTGAGCAGATTATCCAAATCTTGCAAGATCTCAGGCTTCTCGGCAGGTTTCTTCCTCAAGTTCGGGTTTACGTTTTTATTCTTCAGACGCATGCGCTCAGCTTCTTCTGCGGCTTCTTCTGCCGGATCCTTGTAAACCCGAGGCATCAAAAATCGCGCGATCTGTAACAAGTACTTGGATTTTGGTGGGCCGTTGTGAGCAGCTAGGAGGCGCATCCCGTCGCAGGTCTTCAGGCGCATCCCGGGATTGAGCTTGCTGCCGGAAAGAAAGAATCGATCGGCCACTTCGAGGGATTCGATTCGAGCGCGCAGCTCTCGGGTGGGGAAATTGTGCAAGTATACGCTATCCTGTAGCCTCGCCATGTTGCAAATCGAGCGCATGTGACCAAAGAGCACGCTATTGCCAGTAGTTTCATCGAGAACCTTCCAACGCTGCTCGTCCGTCAAAGGTTGAAGTGCCACCATGATGAATCGTTCCTTGTACTGCGCTATCTCGAGTCCCTCAGGTCGTGTGGTCACAACGAGCTGATTTCCCGACATCAGCAACGTACCAAACACCCACGTCTCCACGTGCTCGCGGAGTCCGGCTGCCTCATCAAGACCATCCACCAAGATGGTGAGCTCGCGCATGACGTACGCTTGGAGCAGCAGCTGGCGCGTGCGACTCTGCTCCTCACCAGGGTACTTGAGCTCCAAGTACTGCTGCAGAAGCTGTGGAAATTGCGCGTCGTCCTCCTCGTCCTCATCGGTGATGATACTAGCTAGTGCCGACACATCCACTATCAGGGGCATGTTGCGTCCAATGACAAGGCTTGCCTTCGGCGCGACGTCCTTCAGCACATTGGCCAGCCCTGTGACATTGGCGACATCAATGTCCGAGTATGGTGTTGGCTCCAGCAACGCCGGCGCTGCTGTGATATCCACAACAACGGCTGGGGCCATGAGATCGTCTTCTACAGGCGCAGCCTCAGGCTCCGGGTCTGGCGGTCTTGTTCGCGGCGGGAGCACGATGGGCCCGTCGTCACGCAAGAAACGCAGGTTGTCGGGAGGGAGCCATTTCCCCTCACACTTGACCCTCCAGATTCGCTCCATTGGGATCTCCACAGGCTTAGCGTCGGGCGCCATCACCCACACTCCTGCTTCAACCGTCGGCACCACCGACTTCACGAGCAACTTTTTACGCGCGCCCGCCGCGCCGACAAAGTTGATCAGCCCGAGATGCAACTTCACCGCCGCTGCCGCCTCCGCATCGTCCTCGGGCAGCTCGTCGAGCGTCATCGCACTTGGTAGCAGCTCGATCACTTGGTAGACGCTTATCTCCTTGCCCAAGTCCTTATAATCGACGGAGCCTGCATGGGCCCAGCCGCCTCGCCCGTCGGGAATCGCCGGAAGCGGCGGCGGAGGTGGAGGCTCTAGCGCAGCTGGCGCGGGCGCAGGAGCTGGCGCAGGAGCTGGCTCGCCCGTGCCGAGCACGGCGGGCGGCTCTCCGGCAGCCTCCAACAGACGCTCTGCCAGCAGGTAGGCTGCCTGCTGGACGAGCCACGACTTTCCGCTTCCCGAGGGCGCTGAGATGAGAACAGGCAGCACCTCAATGACGCCTTGGGCGCGGTTTGGCGATGGGGCGAGAAGTAGAGCGGTCAGGTCACGGACGCTGGCGAGCTTCGTCCATCGCGCATAGGTGCGGCACGAGGAGTGCCACGTCGGCCCATCCCTCAAAGCCACACAGATACGCTGGTCCTTGATGTTCACCTTGTTGCTCGTCAAATTGTCCTCAACGAGACGAGTCGCCTCGAGCACGCTCCGGATGTACAAGATCCTCTGCTCCTCGTACTCCTGTGCGACCATCATGGGGTTGGCGATGTGGTTACACTCATTCAGGTCGACCGCAACGTTGAGCTCGGTCGTCGTCTCGGCAGTGAACTTGGACTTTGAGGGCTTCAGGATCGTCATGCGGAGCTTGTGGAGGCTTCCCTGAGCAAACCCTTTGGCATCCCCCTCGAGCACTGCTGCATTCCTCCATTCGCCATCGTACAGCACCATGAGATGGTCGGCAACGGTGTAGCGGGGAGTGGATGCCGGCTGGACGGTGGGCGGTCGAGGGTCCACGATCAAGACTCCCCCTCCATTGTCAATCTCAACGACGCACTTGCCCCCGTGCGTGCCGTGCAGCAAGCGTACCACACGGCCCAAGCTCAGCTCCGATGGTCGTTTGGTCGAGCGAACCGCCAGCCGCACGCCCTCGTTGACCGCATAGTACAGATTGGGCGTGATGCGGATGATGGCCGATTGCATGCGCGCCGAGGGAGCACTTTCCATCGAGATGCGACCAGCCCGCGAGCTCGTGGGGACGCCTCGGGCGGTGATCGTCCCTCGCGGGCTGGTCGCATCTGGGGCCCATCGCAACCGAACGAGTAGACCTCTTCCAGCCGTGCTGACGCCATGCTCAGCCGCCTTGAACCACGTTGAGGTGAGGAAGCGCACTCGCTCGGCAAAGCGCGTGCCGCCATCCTTCTTCGCGAGCACAGTGCCGATGACGGTATGGCTGTGTGCCGTGGTCAATGGGAACGAGAGGCAGGCAGGGACTGTGGACACATCACCCTCGATCACCTCAAACGCGGCGCCTTCGAGATCAAAGAGGAGCGTCGCATTCAGCCCCTCTGCCAGCTCGTGCCGGAGCGATGCGTGCTGTTCGGACTCTCTCGAGTTTTCGGGAGGCGAAGCGCCGAGGCTCGTGCGCACAACGTGATGTGCACTCGGCTGGCGGCTGTGGACGACCGCATTCGGAGCGCTGCTCGGAAGTCCGACAACGGCTTCTGGCAGCTGGTTCACGGACGACTCCAAAGCTACGTCCAGGGTGGAGTGGTTGTACTCGGTCAAGTCTACCTCCAGCACCGCGTCATTCACCCAGATCGGAGGCACGACCCTCTCCAACCGCGGATCGTGCTCCGGCAGGTTGCATAGATCGTGCTCCCGCAGGCTGATCTTAGGCAACCCCGATGAGCTGCAGACATCGTCGACGAGGCCGTCGATGATCTCTTGGGCAGCCTCTTCGGCATCCTTCCTCAACCACGTAGCTGCCCTCTCAGCCTCCTCTTCCTGCAGCCGCTTCATTTCTTGTTTGAGCTTCTTCATCTCCAATAGGTCGTTGGTCGAGGCGCGGGCGCGGTTCTGGTTAAGATGCGCCAGGCGCGCATCTATCGCGGCCATCTCCATTCCAGCCTGCTCCTCTACCTCTGTCCGAGCAGCCTTTTTCGCCGCTTGCTCTGCTGCCTCCTTTGCGCGCTGCTGGATCTCGACTTTTCGAGTGTGTACAACGACGTCCGCTGCGGTGCTGAGTTGATCTTCGTCATTCCAATCGCCTGGCATCTTTTGCAGATCACGTACCGATGTCCAGATCAACGCCAGCACCAGCTGCACCTCCTGTGCGACTGCTGCGGATTCGATGGCGCGTGCCAGGCGTCGCTCTATCGCTTCGGTCTCTTTCGCGGCCATCTCGCCCTCAAAGTCACGTAGACGTGCAACAACGACGTATCGATTGCCAAAGCCCATCCACTTGCGCACACGCACCATTGCCCACACCCTATCTCCCGTCTTGTTTTCGTGTGGGACGAGCAGTAAGTCTCCTTCGGAGTACTGGAAATGCGCTGCGGTAGCCACTGTCGATGGTCGCGGGTCGACAGGCAAGTCGCCAGCATTTTGGTCCAAACGAACTATGCACGTGCCCTTGTGAAGGAGCCGGTGGACCGTCCCAAAGCGCACCTCAGACTGAGACCTGGTCGGCAGCACTCTGATGCGGTGGCCCGGCGCCACGGCGTAAGCCAATGTGGCAAGCACCCGGAGTGCGAGTCGGTACGGCTGCTCGTCCAGGTTCCCTCGAGCCCGCGGCGGAGTGATGAGGCGGTCTTCTACCGACGCGTCCGCGGCTTTGAGAGCGCTCAATTTGCGTGGGCTAAGAGACGGAGCCGTCCACTCTACGTATGCGAGGATGGCTCCGGTCTCGTCTGCGCCGTGCTCATCCGCGACGAGCCACTGAGGGTAGAAGCACACGCTTTTTGCAAAGGAGCGCCGCACGTGATTCGTCAGCTCGAAGACTGCAGCACCCTCGCCAGTCTCCAGCACGCCAATGAGTGTGTCGCCGAACTGCGTGTAAATTTTCAGGTAGCTGTTGACTGGCAAGGCCGGCACATCAGTTCCATCGAGCACATCAAAGTCAGCGCCTCCGCAGTCGAGGAGCAGGACAGCCTCGCTGCTCGAGCGACCGTGCTCGTGGCGACCATGAGCATGTGCAGCTGCGCTCTTCGTCCCAAAAATGCTCCCACGGCTTGTGAACATCCCGGCGCCCTGCTGCCCGCGCCGTGCGTCCAGCCACGCCTGCACGAGGATGACAGGATGAAATCGGTTTTTTCGATTTTTGGCGTCCGCGCTGTGATTATAATTCTCTCGCCGCGCGTGTTTACCCCCCGCGCGCAATGTGCGTTTGTCGGTAAAAAGACACCGGGGGGAGCCGGGCGCGTTTGTCGGTGAGGATGCGGTGCGTGAGATCTTACCGGTACTGCGTGCCACGTTGCGATACGAGATACCCGAACCTCGTGACCCGTACTTCGGCAAATTTGCCACCCGGAACCCGCCCCGTCCCACAACCGTGAACGCTCGCCTTGCGACCTCGGGCAATGCGCGTGGCTTTGCTCGCGTCGCTCCTCTGTGGGACTTATGCGGCCTCCGATGCTTCCAAGCTCATCTCCGAAGCACGAGCGGCGGCCAACCGAGGGGAGATCGATCGCGCCGAGCAACTCCTGCTGCAGGCGGAGGCGGACGCGCCAGGCGAGGCGCTCATGCTCAGGGCCAACCTTGCCGCCTTCGTGCGCAAGGACCAGACGCGAGCGTTGGCGTTATTCCGTGAGTCGGTGGCGGCGGACGCCACCCGCTGGGACGCGCGCTATTTCATGGGGCGCGTGCTGGCCGATCAGCAGCGATGGGAAGAGTCCATCGATGCATTTGCATCCGCATCCGAGCTGAACCCTTCGAGTTCGGCAGTGCTGCTTGAGCTCGGGCAGGCGCAGGCTGCTCACGGGGACGGTGCGTTTGCGACGACGCTCGTGCGCGCCGCTGCACTCGACGTGCACAGCGCCCAGCCGCTGCTCGTGCTCGCGCAGACCGCGATGCAGCGTGGCCAGGTGGACGTGGCACTGAGGGCTTATGAGGATGTGAGCGAGCTGCATCCATGGCACGCGCAGCCGATGATGCAGCTGGCGAGCCTGCGCGCGACACTTTCCAGGGCGGCCGTAGGCACTCCCGACGCTGCGCTAGCCGCCGCCGCCGCCGCACGAGCAGGCGCACCGGCGATCTGCGAGCTTCGAGATGCCGCTCTGTCTCTGCAGCCTTCGATGACGGTGCCCGCGTCTGTCCTTGATGCATGCTCGATGACGGAGAGTAAGCGGCGGGAGAGCAAAGTGGCGCCACTGGCCGAGTACGCCGACGACGCCCTCGCCTTTGCCACCTCCGAGGCCGCGGCAGCTCATGCCAAAGCGATCATGGATGGCCCTTGCGCGTTTCTTAAGGAGTTTCCCTCGCTCGCCTCACGCGCCGTTCCGAGCGTACGACCCGAGGGCGGCGGCGCTGGGCGGATGAACGCGTGCGTGGTGCAATTACCCGCAGGGCGCGCCGTGCGCCTCCGCGGCGGCGTCGGCGGCGTCGGCGGTAGCGGCGGTAGCGGCGGTAGCGGCGGAGGCGGCGGTGGTGGCGGCGGCAGCGGTGTGGTCGTGCCGAGCGGCTCTCATCTCATCGTCGAGTCCGACGGCGACGCTCCGGCGGTGCTCGACGCGGCGCAAGCCTCGCGCCACTTTCTGCTTGCGGGCGATGCGCGCCTGACGCTCCGTCGCGTTCACTTTCGAAACGGTCGGTCTCTCCTGAGCGGGGGAGGCGCCGTGTTGGTGCTCCCGGGCGCCGTCCTGGACGCGACAGACGTGACCTTCGAGGGGAACCGCGCCGTGTTGGGCTCGGGCGGCGCGATCGCCTCGCACGGCGCGACGCTGCGTCTCAAGCGCGTCACCTTTTTGGGCAACGAGGCGACCCTGCGCGGCGGTGCCTTGCTGCACGCCTCCTACTCCGCCGCCGGCGCCGCTGAGGAGCTGCTTCACACCGGCTTGGGCTCTGTTCACACTCGCCCAGGCTCGTCACCGGGTTCGTCAGGTTCGTCAGGCTCGTCGGCCGGGTTCGTCATCGGCAGCAGCCCACGTGCCGCGACCGCCGAGCTAGCCGAGGTCGTCTGGGAGGCCAATCGGGCAGGGCGCGTCGTCTCGAGCGCGGACGTGATGCTCTGTAAGGGGGCGACGCTCCGACCCCACGTCCCTCTCCGACCTCTGCCTTGCATGCACGTGCTCACCACGGCGCGGCATCCTCCCTTCCCCACAGGTGCGGGGGCGACGCTCCGACCACGTCCCCGAGCGGAAGCTTGCGCGCTGAGTGAGTGCGACGAGCAGAGCGCCAGCAACGTGCTGGGCACTGTCATCAGCGCCGACGGTCACAGCACGGCCGACGGCAGCGGCACCGGCCCGCGGTTGATGCTCAGCGCGCCCAGCTTGATGGCGCGAGAGTGCTCCATGGAAGCGCTCGAGGTGCTCAACGGATTGCCACTGATTGCCTCTGATTGCCTCTGATTGCCTCTGATTGCTCCATGGAAGCGCTCGAGCTTCTTGAGTTCAAGGGCTTGGAACGGCACTGATGCACCTCGAGCTGATGACCTCCCTGATGACCTCCCTGATGACCTCCCTGATGACCTCCCTGATCAGGTGCTCGAGCTCAAGGGATTGGAACGGCACGCTCTGCGGCTCCTCGAGCACGCGAGTGTGGCGGACCCGTACTCGCCCAACGCCCTCTCGTTCCACCTCAACTTTCTATACACTCATGCCCTCGACGATGCCGCCGCCGCGCGCCTCGCTGCCTTCGAACGCGCCGTACCGGGCGCCACCGCGCTCGTAGCGTCGCGCCAGATGCTTGCCAATGCGTCGGCCCCCATGCTGCACCAGCGCGCCCAGACTCTCAATGGCCAGGTGGAGTGCCACTGTGTGCCACTGAGTACCACTGAGTACCACTTAGTGACACTTAGTGCCACTGATGATGCCACGCAGATTGCCGCGCTGATATCCGCGCTGATTTCCGCTGATTGCCGTAAGCTCCATGTTCCAGATAGCCATAGGCTGATGCCCCTGAGTGCACCCCTTTGGTCGCCTCATGCTATGGGCAGGTGGCGCGCATGCGCGAGGGCCGCCCGCTCGCCTCCGAGCGCTTTGGGACGCGGCTCGAGGCACAGGACGCCGCAACGTCCGCCTTCGTGCTGGCGATCCAACTCCAGCCGACCAACGGCCAAATCTGGTTCGATCTGGGCACATCTCTCTTCTTCGCAGGCGAGTTGGATACGGGGCGTCCCTCGTCTCCCTCTGAAGGCCTCCTCGTCCCATTCTAATGGCCTCCCTCATTGCATGCAGGCGAGTTGGAAGAGGCATCTCTCGCCTACGCGGCGGGCGCCCAGAATGACCCCACTCACGATGGACTACAGGCCGAGGCCCAGCGCGCCGCAGCCTTCCCGCTCCCACCTCCCTCGGCCAATCAGATCGCTCACGAGCGCTTCGGGGCTCCTCCCACACCTCGTCATGGCGCGAGAGTGCCGAGCGCCGTGTTGAGCGCCCACGAGCGCGCCCTCCTCTTCGACGCTGCCTTCGACGCGATCGAGCTGCCTGAGGGATCCTATGGCGCCCAAGCCGCCTCTGCGGACTTGCAGGTGATTGCCTCTAATTGCCTCTGCGGACTTGCAGGTGATTTCCTCTGATTGGCTCTGCACACTTGCAGGCGGGGCCCGAGGCTTGAGTGACGTCCCTCGATGGCCTCCGATGGCCTCTGAGTCGCACTAATTGCCTCCCTCATTGCATGCAGGCGGGGCCCGAGGTCTTTGGCGCGGCCCCGCGAATTTTTGTGTCG
>Ga0209550_10002312_pt1 | contig 18302 bp, 12 predicted proteins | sample LauGreSuBDMM15SN_2_FD_187567 | JGI IMG/M metagenome (GOLD analysis project Ga0209550, IMG submission 187567) | Freshwater lake microbial communities from Lake Michigan, USA - Su13.BD.MM15.SN (SPAdes) (version 5) | ecosystem: Environmental > Aquatic > Freshwater > Lake | place: Lake Michigan...
GCGTGTGCGTGAGGTACGCAAAGTAGACGGAGAGCGCGGCGAGCGCGCCGGTGCCTATGAGTCGGCACTCGAGGCAGTCCTGGTGAGGCTGCTGGGGCGACGACGTCGCGACCATTCCGATTTCCGATTTCTTCACAAGCACGGGTGTGAATTGCAGTGTGAATTATCGACTTATAACCAGAGACTCTAATCGTATTTTGCGGAGCGTCATATTGAGCAAGGCCCCGGCGAACGCTCACTTTTCATTACGCAGTGTGGGGCTACGCGAACACCTCAAAAAGTTCGACAAAATCAAGTCTGCTGCTCATAGGTGGACGTATGGCTTCACGGATCCGTTGACGATCAGTCCTGCTGGAAGTATGCCGTGATGCCAGGCTGCGCGATTCCTGCCGGGGGCGCTGCACGCGGGCTACGGCCTCGCCCCCCTCTGCTGGTGCCACGGCCCCGATCAGTGCCTCGCCCCCCGCCACGGCCAGCAGCACGTCCGTCGCCTCCACGTCGGCCGCTCTGAGCCGCACCAGCCGCGACGGCCGGTGGCGGCTTGGACTTCCCGGCGCCGGTGAGCCGGAATTCCTGCTTCGTGAAGACGCGGGAGAGCTCCCCGTCGGGCAGTCGGATGAGGTCGTATCCGTCCGCATCGTTCCACTCGAGGTGGGCGGCGCGCGTTTCGAGGAGCGCGCTGACGGAGGCGCGCCGTGCGCCCTCTAAGTCCTTGATGATCCGTTCCGGGTACGTGCGCCCGAGCTCAACGCCCGCACTGGCGAGCACAGCTGGTGTCGCCCTCCAGGGCTCATGTAGGTACTTGGTAGGCAGCTGGGCGAGCTCGGGTAGCCAGCGGCGGCAGAAGGCGCCTGTCGGGTCCTGCGAGCCCGTGGTGGGGCTGAGCACGAAGTTCCACTGGTCGATCCCACTGCGTCCCGCATTCTGCCACATCATGGCGTTGATCGCCACGTCAGCATCCACGAGCGTATGATGGAACCAGCGAGCCCCTTCAACCCACGAGATGCCAAGGTACTCGACTAAGAAGGAGGCGACGACCATGCGCACCGACTGGTGCATCCAGCCCGTCGCGTACAGGCAGCGCATTCCGCTGTCCACCATCGGGAAGCCCGTAGTACCGCGCCGCCACGAGCGCAGCGCGCTTGCATCCTCGGTCCACGCGTGGGTCTCGTAGTGGCGTCGTATGGGGACGGTGCTCATGTCAGGGAAGCAGTGGAGCTGGAAGCTCGCGAGGTCGCGCCAGTGCAGACGGCGCGCAAATGTCTTGGTCACCTCGTGCTCGAGGCGCAGCTCGCGTACTGCATGGTACAAGTGCCGCGGCGAGAGCATGCCGAAGCGAAGGTACGGCGAGAGGCGCGAGACAGTCCCGCTCTCGTCCGCGCGCGAGCGCTGGCTCTCATACTCGCGTAGCCCGGCTCCCTCGACGAAGAGGGCCATCTGCCGGTGCGCCTCCTCCTCGTTCACTGCCCACTCTCCCGTCGCGATGATCGAGGCTCCCCAATCGGCGCCTGCAGAGCCATCTGATCGCGTGGGCGGCGCCGCGAGCTGCAGCGCGGCCAAAGTCTCCGAAGGCGGCCACGCGGGTGGAGGCACGAGCTGGGCTGGCGGTGGCAGTGGCCGCGCGGGCGGTGAGCCCGAGCGCTCGCAAGCCTTGATGAATGGCATGAGCGTACCCCAATGGCCGCCGCTGAAGCCCGGGGGCAGTCGGATGGCCGCGGGCTCATAGAGTAGATGGCCCGCGTGCGCCGTCGAGGACACTCCCTCCAATGCGAGTGCCCTGGCCACTACCGCCTCCACCAAGCCTCCCTCGGGCTCGTAAGACCGGCTCCACTGCACCGAGCTCGCGCCGCACTCATGTACCAGGCGCAGCAGCTCGGAGGCGGTATCGACCGCCTCGTCGAGCGTCGCGACTGCAAACGGCGGGCCACCATCCCGACGAGACTCGAGGAGCATTGCCGCGGCCGCCTTGGCCGTGGCGATGGCCGCCATGTCCGACGGTGAAGGTGGTGTGCCGCTCGACGAAGCCAAGCTAGCCAGCACACTCGCGGAGACCTCGTCAGCTTCGTCAGCTTCGTCAGCTGAGGTCACCGGCCTTGCGAGCCGCAACACCAGCTGGCTCTGGTAGCGCTCGCGAAGGCCATCGTGCAACGCGACGAGTGCGTGCCGAAGCCACGCCTGCGCGGCGCCGCCGGGTGCCCACTCGCCTCGCCGCACCGCCCACACAAACGCGGGCACCACTGCCGCATGAGCACTCGCCGCTCTCAGTGCGTTGTGGTCGGCGATGCGTAGGTCGTGCGCACGGTACCAGCAGATGGAAACCTGCTTTCCCGCATTATCAGCGCACGTCGTCGCCGCCAGCGGCACCGCGGGCACCGTGGGCACCTCCGGCAAGCAGCCCACGTACGCACGCAGCGCCGTTGGGCGAAGGCGCTTGGAGGGAGGCGCCCGTTCGTCGTCGGCGCTGGAGGCGCCCTCGTACGGTGCGACACGCGCATCGGCGGCGGCGGCCGTGCCCTTGCAGTCGTGAGCATGGGCATCTGGAAGATCGGCCTCGCTGCCGGCTGCGTCCTCGTCGCAGCTGATAACAAACTTGTCCACGCCCTCACTCTCGTGCGTGCCGCCGCCTGCCGCGCCGCCCGCCGCACCACCCACCGGAAGCGGCGGTACGTCCTGTGCCGCCGCAAGCAAGCGCTCGGCGGCCATCCACTCTGCTTTCGTGCGCACAGCTGTCTCGACGAGGACCTCCACGCCGTGGGCGCGATAGAGGCGTAGCACTCTGGCAGTGATCGCTTCCGCTGCCGCGACGCTCTCGAGGTACTCCTCAGAGAGGAAGACCCCGTTCCAAGGGCGGAAGCGCATCTGCGCGAGCAGCCTCTTGGACGGTAGGAAGACGGAGCCAAACAGCTCGATCGAGAGCTGGCGCTCGAGCGCGAGGGTGCGCAAGAAGGAGAGCCCCTCCTCGAGGAGAGCCACGTCCGAGCCAAGTTGCAACCAGACGCTCGAGACGCGGCCGGTGCCCAGCTTGAGGCGCAGCCGCGCTCGCTCGCGCTCGCGATCCGTGCGCTCGGGGAAAAAGGGGTTGAACGCGACGCCGATGCCGGGGCAGTGCGCAGCGGGCAGGCGCATCGCACGCAAGCAAGCGATCGTGTCAAACGTGCGGCTGCCGGACCCGCTGACGAGCAGCAGCCTCCGTATTCCCAAGGCGGCCGAGCTTTCGCAGAAGCTCTCGAAGCGTGCGAGTGATGCCTCTGCTGCCCTCTCCGAATTGAACTTGATAGAATAGTGGGGGCAGACTTCGGAAAGCTGTGACGGCGTCAGCACGCCAGAGGCGAGCGCCTGCAGGGATGCGAGCGGCGCATCCATCCTGGCCTTGTTTGGCAGGTTTATGCCGGTAGCGCCGAAGCCGTACAGCAGTCGCGATTGGGAGAGTAGGGAGGTGGCGTCCTTGACAAAGAGCTCCGCACGCATGATTCGCGTTGCGAGATAGGAAAACGCGGCACTCTCGCCGCCCCGCCCTGGCCGGCCCTCTCTTGCGCGGATACAGCCGCGGCCGACCGCGGAAAGTTCCAAGACTTCAGCTCATTTACCGGTAAAAAGACACCGGGGGGAGCCGGGACACACACGGTAGAAGGAGTTAGAACGTGCTTGAGTACATAAGCCGCGAACGCGACACACGCAGAACGCTGTTGCTCGACATCGTATAAGCACACAACGCCCAACGACTGTGCTCGCGCCCAGTCATGCAGGCATCCGGCCTTGCCTTGCCCCACGCAAGCTCGCAAGCGGCACGCCGCCCATTCGTCTTCCGCGCTCCCCCCGAGGTCACAAGTCGGAAACCTATAGTACTCGGTGGCCGCAAGCTCCCCAACGCATGCCACAGCTCTCCCTTCCTTACAAGCCCTTCTTCTGCCCGTCCAGGGAGAGCCCCCCGGGTCCGTGGAGCGAGAGCAGCAGCATGCCGCCCATGATCGAGAGCGTCTGGAAGAAATAGTATTTGTAGTAGTCCATCAGACGTTCGTGCACCATCCAGAACGGGTACATGTAGATATTCATCAGGCCTAGCACGACGGTCAGCACAATGGCGGACCACTCCGTCTTGAAGCCGACGCAGACCATCACAGCGAGCGCGAGGAGGACGAGGGAGAAGACGATGTTGAAGAAGCCAGGCGCGGTCATCACCGAGTGCAGCCCACCCTCCTTGCCGCGAATCGCCTGGAAGAAGAAGATGAGTGTCAGCAGCAACCGGCCCGACAGCTGCAGCCGATCGGCCCCAGGGCTTCTCTCGTCCATGATCAGACCCCTATCCCCCATCTTCTGCTGCTTCACGTTCTCGGAATAGATGAGAATCAGGAAGCCGCCGATGAGGGTGATGGAGCGGCACACGAAGTCAACATCCTTTGCCTGACCATACACGAATGGCTGCAGCACCGTGAAGCACAGCAGGGCGTACGAAGCAGGTTTGACTCGGCTCGGCCGGAAGACCGCAGGTCGGACAATAAGCCAGCTCCCACCGAGCTGCACGGAGGCCGAGCACAGCAGGATGAATACGCCCGACACGGAGCCAAAGCCCATGCGGAAAGATATGTGGGCGTACTGCTCACTCCATCGCAAGAAGACGCGCAGGCCGTCCTCTATGTAAGTCAGGCAAAGGAGGAGCGGGCCCGCGATCTCCAGAAACTGCTTGCGCCCCTTCTTCGTCGAGACGCGCTCCAGCGCATCCGTGATCTTCTCCATTGGATGCGCACGTCCCGCAGGGTTGACGGCCACGCACGCGTCACGCGTCACCAAAGAAGGAGACGACAAATATGGTGCGTTCGAGCCAGCACTCCCTTGGGCTGTGTGAATTGGTGCTACTCTGACTGCTGAGAACTTGGCCTGTTCGCTCGCTTCCAAATCAGGCGCTCTCCCACTCATCACCCCCTCAGACGGCGCGGCCGCCGCCGAGAGATGAAGATCCAATCGGTGCTGCCCCTCCTCTTCTCGTATGCGAGCGCCTCGAACCCATTCAGTTCCAACGTGGTGCTGCTCACCCAGAAAAATTGGGCAGAGCTGGACAAATCGCCATTTCTTTGGCTGGTGAACGTGTGTCGTCAGTCGTGAGGGTACTGCTCGCTGCTCACTCCGAAATGGGAGGAGCTAGCGGGCGCAATGAAACATCAGGTGCGCGTCGCGTACGTTGATACCGAGGGTGGTCCCCTGCCATCGGCCATTGGGCAGATTCAGGGCACGCCCACCATCAGAGCGTTCGTACCCAAGCGATCCAGCGCACGGAACGAGAAGCAAATGTTGAGCTATGACTCGGCGCGAGAGGTCGGCGATCTCGTACGTTTTGCGACAGCCAACATGCCCAACTACGTCGAACGTGTGGCCAGCGAGGCCGAGGCGAACGCGGTAGCCGCCAAGGCATCGAGGTGGGGCCTTCCGAGGGTGCTCGTTTTCTCCAATAAGGGTCCCGGGGCATCGACGAGCAACCTGCTCAAGGCGCTTTCGAGTGAATTCCGTCGGCGCGTGCTGATCGTCGAGGTTCGGAAGCATCCGCGTACCGACGCCATCGCGACCGAGCATGGCGTTGACACGCTGCCCACGCTGCTTTGTCTGAACCCAACGTCACCGACACCCACGAATCGCTTTCAGGGCAAAGATCCGACCCCGGGCCGGCTGAGCACGTTTGTAGGCAAATGCGCCTTGGGCAAGCCTGTCCTCAGCAAACCCGATGCAGATCAGGGTACTAAGGAGGAGCTGTAGGACTGCTCGCCCGAAGAGCAGATCGTTCATAGGATGGCGTCTGGATGTGGTCTCCTTCTCCGACCCTACTTGTACTCCGAGCCACGGGGCCATTGCAGAATGCATCACCTTGCACGTCATGATGAGGCGCGGCACAACCGTTGCGAGCCGTTGCGGCGCTTCGCCTTTGAGCATTCAATTCATCCACAAGACGGCGAGAGGCGATGCCTGACGTCCCGCGCGGTGTCTACAAGAGTAATACACTCGCACGCGGAAAGTGTCCTGTGGTTGTCGCACGGTGATGGATTCTGGATTATGAGCTCCATGCACATGTATGCTGAATTCTCAGCTCGAACTTATGCTTCCCTATAGACGCTAGAGAGTGATGCACACAGTGCATTGCACAACACAGTGCGGATCTCCGGTAAGGTTAGAGGTTAAAAGTATAAGTAATGGTGTATCGTGTAAGAGTACTCGTAAGCGCGCCAGGCGCCACCGCACCCGATTCCTTAACCGATTCCCCGAGGACGGACAAGTGAGGGCGGGACTGACCCTCTTGTCTGTGCACTGGCCACTGCGCAGCGGCCACTTGTCATCGCCACTTGTGGGGCGTAGCCACGAGGGCGTCGACTCCGAGCTCCGTTGGGATATCCGGAATGACTCACCCACGTGTGAGCTTGCACTACAGTCACCGCACCGGTCCCGCTTGAAAAAACCAGGGGCCGCCCGCCCAGCGCTTACAAAAAACCGCGCGCGCTCGGAAAGTTGTGTGTGTCTCGCTCGGAAAAGGTGCTCTCCGTCTTGCAGAAGCATGGACGCGATGGATAATCTAGCCTTCCCATCCTTCTTGTGCCCTATCGGTCGGGAGATAATGCGCGACCCCGTCAACTGTGCCGACGGTCACAGCTACGAGCGTGCCAGCATTGAGCGCTGGCTCGCCACGAAAAGCACGAGTCCACGGACCGGGGCACAGCTTCCCAATAAGGTGCTCATTCCCAACCACGCGCTTCGCAATTCCATCGAGGAGTGGCACTCGACTCCTGCGGCGAAAGTGGTGCGCGAGGCGACGGACGCCGCCGTGCAGATCGTCAAGGCCGCACAGGCAGACGCGAGCTGTATGCGCGGTGAGGCGGAGAAGGAGGCCGCTGTCTTCCTTACGGCAGCCCGCGAGGCTGAGAAGAAGGCCGCGGCCATCATCAAGGCAGCCCGCGACCAGGCAGAGGAGACTGAGAAAATCTGCCTGAACGCCGTCGGTAACGCTCGCCTGCGGCGCCGGACGTCAGTTCTCCAGGGGCACCGGAAGAGGGCAGTCGCGGGCAGCGGTGGCGGCGGAGGCAGCGCGGCGGCCATGTCCCTCTCTACTGCTGCGCCAGCGCCCACCGCCAGCAACACCGGACCCTCATTCACGTTCACGCCGTCGTCGACGCCCCACTCCGGGGTTGGTGTCCGTTCGAGTAAAGGACTCGACAGCACTGACAAGTGCACCGACAAGCTGTGCACCGACAACCCGTTTGCGATTGGCGCCCCACCCGCCATTTGCGCTGCGCTGGCTGGTCGTCCGCTACAGAAACTCCCATATCGACCATATTATAAGGCGAGGCGACCCACCTGGTCCGCCCTCAGTGCGTCGGCCTCGTCGGATGAGCTCCGTCACCGCGCGCCTCACTGAGGCGCGTCGGACCGAGGCTGAGCTATTGCGGCTGCCACCGTCATGACGGATGCCTGCGCGCTCGACGGCGGAACTCAGCTAGCGCATGCGGCATGCGAGGAGTATTGTAGGGGTTGCTGTCTGTATGGGCATAGGGCGGGAGTGTCGAATCGGTGAGCGCTCGTGTGTGCATCGCATCTCACTGTGAGCCGAGCCGGAGTCGTGGCTCGTCGTCGTAAGTAAGTAAGTATAACATCGCCTACAGGCAGCGTACACGTGGCTCGTCGTCGCGTCGCCGTCCCCGCGTCCCGCCGGGCTGCGCCGGAGCGTGATGGTGGTGCCGTCGGCCGGGAGTTGTAATCGCTAAAAAGCTCGGTACAACATAATTCAGATTTCAGTGAAAGTGTCACACTGTAGTGTCGGGCGCCTCCTCAAAGCTCAAACTCGCACGGACGGGACTCGCTTGGCGAAGGCCGAAGGCGAAGCGACTTCCGCACGGTGACCGGCCGGGGTCCGCACGCGCCGTTCCGCTCCTTCCCCGACGGCGCCGTCCCGCCGACCGCGCGGCCAGTCAGTCAGTTAGTTTCTTATTAGTTTCGACTTTCCGGTCGCGGACCCCCCGCGCCGCGCGCTCACCACACCACGACGCGCGGCGAGGGGGCGAGCACGGAACAAACGCGGCCGCGGCCGCCGCGCCCCGGTGTGCCACACGCCACACCGGCCCGCCCCCGGCGCCAGGGACCAGGGAGCGCCGCGGGCGGGGGGCGGCGCGGCGGCACAGCGCGGCGAACCCGGAGAAACGTAGTAAGAGAAACGTCACGTACACGTTCCGGTTGGGCCAACGTTGTATTTTTTCATCCGGGTAACGATGATCGATGTTCAAATACGTTACTTTCTGACAGCGTAACGTATCTAAGAATCCAAAATACAAAAATTGAGGAACACGGTGCGACGACTCATAGACGTCGGGTGCGCACTGTCCTTTAGCCCGGCAGTCCTTTAGCCTGTTGTCCTCGGGGCCAGGGCGACGCATATGTGCTCCCGCTTATCTACGCGCGCGCCACACAATCACGCGTCGCGGCCGTCATCGCGACCGCGTGGAACCATGTGTGGACCCCGCGCGCCCCTCGGCGCTCGCGCCCCTCCGACACGGCGGCAGCGGCCGCTGGTGCTCTCCGGCCGCTGGTGCTCTCGAGTCGCCCGCTGGTCCTATTTTGGGCGGCGGGCCATCAGAGGTCCTCAGAGGTCCTCAGAGGTCCTCAGGGGCCATCAGAGGTCCTCAGCGACACGTCCATTAGGCGGCAGGTCGGGCGTTCTCGAGCAGTGTGAGCAGCTTCTGGATGGAATCTCGCCAGTCGACGAGTGAGACGTGCAGCCGCTTCCACTGCGCCTGCCCGAAATCGCGCTCGGCGCACATGCTGACCGCGACGAGCTCGCGCACCTGGTCCATCTTGGCTGTAATCAGCCCGCTCGCGATGGCCTGCATCACCCACGTCTCCACCTCGTCCACCGCCACGTGGAGCGCCGTCGCGATCGCCTTGTATGTGAGCTCCTTGTCCACGTGGCCGAGCGAGACGAGGGTGAGCAGCCGCATCTTGCGCGCGAGATCGTCCGTTTTGAGCCCATGCTTCTCGAGCAGCGCCTTCGCCTTCGCGTCCGCTGCGAACGCGAGGTACTCGGCGTACGTGTCGCTCGCCATGATCTGGAGCATGCGGTGCAGGCTGCCCATCTCGGCGTCGTCCTTGAGCTGCTGCACAACCTCGAGGTGCGCGAGCTCGTCACACCGGAAGAGCTCCGGGCTGCGCAGCGTGAGCAGCACGCCCTGCACGATGCGCTCGCGCAGCGCGGGCAGCGTGCTCAGCACGGCGCCCTCGTGCAACGTGAAGTACTTGAGCGCGCAGTCGTACATGACGCGGGCCGAGGCGTCGGCATGCGCGTCGAAGACGAGGCCCCAGAGCTCCTTCTGCTCGGCGTCAGTGAGCTTCCATCCGCGCACCCACCGCTCCACGCGCTCCACGCGGTGCTCGACTGGCCCGAGCACCTTACCCAAGTCGCCAGTCTTGGTGCAGAAGGCGACCAGGCGCAGCAGCAGCGTGAAGCGCAGCTCGGACGGCGCGCCTTCCTGCTGCGCGAGCGAGTAGAGTGCCAGCAGAACGGCGGTGCGCCGCTCGGGCAGCTCCGCTGGCGCGCTCGCGAGCTCGTCCGCCAGGCTGGGCGCCGTCTCGTTGAGCAGTTGCCACTGCATGAGCAGCTCAAAGAAAATGGCGTACGCGTTGACGGCGTCCGACGTGCTGCCTTCAGTGAGCTTGCCCTTCAGGCCGGCACGCAGCTTGGCACTCAGCGCCTTGAAGTCGCTCGCGCCCTCGAGCTTCGCGCACTCGGCCTCAAAGGCCGATGGCGTCGGCTCGGCGGCCTCACCCGTGGCTGCAGCGGGCGTCGGCGGCGCGATCCAGCGCGCCAGACCGATCGTGAAGGACGTCTCCGTCTCTGGGAAGACCACGAACGACATCAGGCGCTCACAGACACAGGCGGTGAAGTGGCTCAGCAGCCGACAGAGAGTGGGTGCTCTGCGGACTCCTCGACGCGACGCGTCGCTTGCTTCTTGTACTTCGCGCCGGCGCGGGCGGTTCGCAAGGGGACCTCCTCTGCCCGGTTTCGAGCTTCCCACATCTCTCGGCATTCACGCGTCGGTTCACGGGACTTCGGCCCCCCCGAGCGGCCCTCTTCGCTCCCAAGGGACGATGGTCTACCACTCGGCGAAGAACGACGAGGAGGCGCAGCAAGCGTGCGGCTGCTCGATCTTGCCCATCGTGACGACCACGCGCGGGCCTGCACCGCTCGCGCCCGAGGGCACCGAGGATATCATCGACGAGGCGCTCGGCTTCTTCAAGGCGAACGTGCTCTTCAAGCACTTTGAGGTCAAGGGCGGTGGCGATCGCGTGATGATCTACCTGACGCTCTATATCACGCAGTGCCTGCAGCGGCTTGAGAAGTGCCCCTCGCCCCAGGAGGGCATCAAGGCGCTCACTGCGATGGCCGGGGAGAGCTTCAAAATTCCGGGCGACGCGGGCTTCGCGCTCGGGAGCTTCTACCCCACGCCAGCGAGCGCGCAGGAGGCGGAATTGTGCCGCAGCTACTTCAGGCAGGTGCGCGAGGAGACGGGCCGCCGCCTAATCACCAAGGTTTACGGCGAGGACGGCAGCCCAAGCAAGTTCTGGCTCGTGTTTGCCAAGAAGAAGTTTATGAACAAGGTGCGCGCCTACCTTGCCCGCCCGCCTGGCTGTTTCCCTGCCCATTGCCGCCACGATGCCTCAACAAGCCGCATTCGGCCCGATCCTCGCCGCAATCAAGCAGCCACACTGACGGTAAAGTTTGCTCGATCTCTCACTCTTCTGCCCCAGGCCTTGTGATGAAGGCTGTACCCCTGCGCCGCCGGCCTAGGATCTCTACAGTGCACACACGCCGCCCAATCGTTTACGGTCGTGCACGCGGTTATGAATGTATCTCCGAGCTCCCGCCCGCCGGCCCGCCGCACCTGCCGCCCGGCTTCGGCAAATCACGAAATTTCCCTGGGTCCTGTTTTTGTAACCTTGCGGCGTCAACCAGCCCCTCCACTCTCATTGTGAATGGGGCGGCTCCCACGCCGAGTCCGGCTCTCGCGCGCGCGCCGGGCCGTCTACCCCTGTGGGGAAATTGGGTCAACGCTCTGCCTCCCATGGCCTCCGCTCCCTAGGAGAAGGACCGCGCGCTCTCTCACTTTGGCCACCTTCGTCCATCAATGGTATCTGCTTTTCTTTGCCTATTCGCGGCACCCTTAAGCCTCTTTCCGCTGCCCAAGCTGCCGCTGCAGCTGCCGGCGGTGCAGCTTCCATCCTTCGCCGGCGGCAGCACGTTCCCGACGCTGCCCGTCTTCCCGACATTTAACACACCGACGCTAAAATGGCCAGCCTTGCCTAGGTCTGCGGTCTGGCCGGCCGTCGTTCCGGTAGGCTGGCCTACGCTCGAGTGGTCTGCGAGTGCGGCCGATACGCCAGCTCCCGTGGTCATCGAAGATCCCGGGGCTGCGCCAGCAGGCTTCGTCGTGGCGACCATCATCTCCATCTGCTTACGGCTTGTCGGGCAGGTCGGCCTCGTCTTCCTCATCGCGGTCGCGGGGCTGAAAGCCGCCGGGCTGCTACCCGGGCTCTTGGTGCACGCGAAAGTCGCCGGGCTGCTCGCCACTCCGCAAACTGCGGTGCTTGCCGGTGCCGCAGCCGTGTGGCTCGGCCTCGAGGGCGTATTCTACGGCGCGTGCCTTGTCATCGCGAACCGGATGACGCACGACAAGTCGTTTACGAAACCAACGCTCGATTCGGCGCGACGGCAGGAGCTCTGGGCGCGCATCCTCAGCGACCCGACGCAATCCACCGAGGACTTTGTCCGCGCGTGGTTCTTCGTTGACCGTGGGCCGGAGCGCGTACGGCATGGCGGCGCGCGCAGCGCACTGTGGGGCTGGGCGCGCGCGGCGCTCGGCGTGGAGGACCCGCCGCCAGCCAAGGGCGAGGTTTCGTACGCTCAGCTGAGCCGCATCGATGTGCTCACGTGGCTCGCAGGCGGCCTCTTCGAGAAGCGTTTGGCGCAACTCGATGCCGAGGAGGCGGCTGAGTTGGATGGGCTTGTGGCGCAGCTCGAGGCAAAGGCGGGCGCGCCGCTGCCACGGGTGCGCAAGACGCCCACGCCGGGCGTGCGCGCCATGATGAGCTCGACCGACCCAGTCCAGTGGCTCCATCGGCCACTTGCTTGCTACGCGCTCACGCATCTCCTCTTCGGCGAGATCATCACACCTCGAATCTTTTCGAATGCGGGCTTCACGCGCCGTCGCACGCCCGAGGGCATGTCCTACTACGTGCGTGGCGCGGGCAGCGGCACGAGCAGCGGCGTGGGCGGCGCGGTGCGTGTCCCGCCCGCGTGGGAGCAGTACATGGGCGGCGGCAGCGTCGTCATGGGAGGCGGTAGCGGAGGGCCGGCGGCAGTAGCAGCGGCGACGCGGGCAGTGGCAGCATTGAGCAGCGGCACGTCGGCGCGCGCCACCGCCCTCTCTTCGCGCCCGGCGTTTGTCTTCATCCACGGCGTTGGAGTGGGCCCTGGCCCATATGCGGGGCTGCTCGAGAAGATTGCTCTCATCGGCGTCGATCCGGAGGAGACAGGCGCCGCTGTGGGCGCCGCCAACCCCGTGGAGCCGCTCTGCTTCGCACTGCAGATCGACCACTTTGCAGCGCGCATCGCGCCCGGAAGACCCGCCTCGCCGCGCGCGTTCGCCAAAGAGTTTGAGCGTCTGCTCGACACGTATGGCGTCGAGAGCGCCGTCGTCATCGGGCACTCGCTCGGCACGGGCTATGCGAGCTACCTGAGCCGCTTCGCGCCTCGCCGCGTCGCAGCCATTGCGCTCATCGACCCGATCTGCTGCATGCTCCACCACGCGCGCACCACGCGCGCCTTCGTCTACCAGCCCGTGGGCCCTTCAGTCAAGGTGGCATGCGAGGAGTACTATGTGCGCCGCGAGCTCTTCACAGCCAATGTGATCGCGCGCCATTTTCGGTGGCATGAGGCTACTCTCTGGCCTTCAGAGTGCACCCCTCAAACGCCTCACCTCATCGTACTCTCCGAAGAGGACCAGATCGTGCCTGTGCAGGCGCTCCGCTCGTGCGCGACCACATGGAATGCGCGCGCACGCGGCGTGCAAGTGCTCAGCCTCACCGGGCTGGGCCACGGGGCCTGGCTCGGCGACAGCGCCGCCTCGGGCGAGATTGCCCGCCGCGTGCGCGGGCTCGCACGCAGGCGCTTCGCTCTCCCGAGCTTGCCCGCCCTGCCCGATCTGCCCACGAGCCTACCGCCGCTCTCGGGGCTTGCCAGCTCAGCGGCCTCGGCGGTTGCGGCGCTGCCCAGCCTGCCGACGCCCGCGAGCTTCGACCTCGAGAGTCTCGCCTTCGACATCCCCGGCGCGGCCGCGGCCCGGGCGGCTGCCAGTGCTGCCGGTGCGGCCGCCGCTGCGACCCTGCCGGCGCCGCGCTTCTTCATCACGCGAGATCGACTCCTCGAGACTGCGGCACGCGCGGGCGTCGAGCCGAAAGCGGCTGAGCAACTCTGGGGCCTGCTGGTGGCAGGGGATGGTGGCGGTGGCTTCGGAGTCGCCCCGCAACCACCAAGGGTGCAAATAGAGGGTGCGGACGCCGAGAACAAGGATGAAGACATCTGAGGGGGAACCACGACCGACTCTCATTCAAGAGCGAGGCGGCGGAGCTGACTAAGCCATGTCTGTAGCGTGACCTCTGGCAGGGACCCACAATGAGCTGGAACGACACGCGTGGACTTCGTGTTTGACACTTAGGGGGAGCTAACGGACACACGCTCGCGACGACAGTCGACAGTCGCGGTGAGATTGCTATGAGATCAGCGGGTTCGTTACCGGTACATAGCTTCTGAAACCGTCACGCCACAAGATGTTTTGGAAGGAATTGTGTTCCTGTGGCGTGTGTGGGAGCCGCTCGAGGCAGAGCAGCTCGACACCCCAAAGACACGGGAGGTGGCGGCCTGGCGAGCGTGCCGTCGTGTTCCCGTGACTGCGACCTACACCCGTGACGGCTCGTGATGCCCGATCCGTCTGCATCATTTAAGTCGCCGAAACCCGAGTCGCCAAAACCGAAGGTCAGGTCGTCGCCGGGCCCCGGAGCTTGTATGCGATGACGCGAACCCCAACCCACGATCACCTCGTTTCGGACTGTCCCACTTACTGAGCGCGGGGTTTTGTTTCCGTTGCAGATGATCCACAGCGGACCCCGAGCGGATCCGTCAGCAACCTCGGAGCCCGCCAGAAGAGCGCAAACACCTCCTCTTTCAAGTCGTCGTCCAAGCGCGGCCTTGAGAAGGAGCTGGTGAGTCTAGGGAACAAGCTCAAGGGCCTCGACCCAGGCAGCTACTCGCCAATCTCGGACCGCTTTGGCAAGAAGGCAGCATGGGTGACATTGTGACGTTGTGGCTTGAAGCATTGCACATGGACCTCTATGCATGCCTCTCTCTTGAGCACGGTCGCGTCCAGGATGAGCGCGGTCTCGTCCCCGCGATCGGGAGTCAGAACGTCGCCACGCGCCTCGCCTGTGGAAGGTAGGTTCTCCTCCAGCGTGCACGCGACGCCACGAGGAGAATGACTCGAAGTCCCCTGTGTGCCTTCCGGCCTTGCAGCCTTGTGACAGCCTTGTGGCCCTTATTAACTCAACCCGTTAGCTCAGAACCAATCCGGCACAATCATGTAGTATCATGAGGAATCTTTTTCGTAAAAAAACTTAATAGTCATCTTCACAGTTTCATTCTATGAACAGTATTACCAACGCTCAAGATTTGAAGTCCCATTTTCTGCGAAGATGGCAGTCCATCTGTTCCTGCGCGGCTCTCTCGGCGCCGACGCGGAGTCGGCCCTGATCAAATCCATCCTCGAGCGCCACGGGCACAGCTACGTGGTGCACGACGTGGTCAATCATCCCTCTTCGGCGGAATTCATGAAGCGGCGCTGCGGTACTGGCGTGCTCTCGCTACCCCTTCTGCTTGTTGGGAAGCGCACCGTGTGGACAGCATCGGACATGCCGCCGCTCGAGGCGACTGGAGAACTGCAGCGCATGCTCGCCGCGGCGAAGACGGCCCATCGCGCCCGCGACGAGTACAAGATGGGCCTCAGCTATCTGTCGGGCACCGGTGTGCGCAAGGACCCTTTTGCGGCGATCGATTGGCTGCGGCGCGCAGCAAACCGCGGTGACGCGAAGGCCATGGCCGCGCTGGGCACGTTGCTGGTGAGCGGTGAGGCGGGCGTGGCCGACGAGGGCGAGGCTGGCCGCTGGTACGACGCGGCCGCACGCAAGGGCAACCGGTCGGCGCTGCTCGCGCTCGGCTTGCTGCGGCTGCGACAGGCGGATCACGCGCCGGAGGGCGCGCGCAACATGCTCGATCACGCTGCACGCTGCTTCCAGCAGGCGGGCGAGGAGGGCGTGGCGGATGCGTTCGTGTGGTTGGCCCACGCGCAGGAGAAGCTGGCACGCATCGACAGGGGCGCCAAAACGGGCGGCGGCGAGGGCGAGACGTTCATGGAGACGAGCGCGGCACGTCAGCAGCGGCGCGTCTTGTACGCCAAGGCCGCGGCCTGTGGGAGTGCGCATGGCTCCTTCCGGCTCGCCCACTCGCTCGCGCGTGGCCGACTGCCGCCGCATCCGCACGCCATCATGAGCCCAGAGATATTGAACGGGCTGCAGGCGGCGACGGCTTCGGGTCACGCGGCAGCAATGTTCGTGTACGGGTGTGCGCTGCTCCTCGGCCATTTGGAGGACACGCCCAGCCGTCTACCGCCCCCGCCTCTCGAGGAGGGGTTGGTGGCGCCTCACGGGCGTCGCAAAGCCGAGATAAAAGCCGAGATTGAGAATGGGCATGCAGGCGAGGGCGAGGGCGAGGGCAAGGGCGATGGGGTCGACCTTGGGGCTGTGGTGCGATGGTGGGTGGCGAGTGCAAGCGCTGGGCACGTGGCTGCGCTGTCAGCAATTGGCCAGGCCCTCTTGAACGGTCTCGGGCCGATCCGCCTCGGTGCCGCGGCCACTCTCAGCTCCAGCGCGGGGGCATTGGCTGTCGACCGCACCGGTGAAGCTGGTGCGCCTCACGGTGAAGCCGAGATAAAAGCCGATGAAGCTGGAGCGCCTCACGCGCTCGCCGCCGCCACGGCCCCCGCCGCACGTCCACCTCCCTCCATGCCGCCGCCACTGCCGGCGAATACGTTGCAACTGCTCCGCAGCGTGGTGCAATACGCAGAGCACACGCCACGCGCGGCGTCCGCACTCGCGGGCGACGCGCTCGCGTCCGTGGCGGCGGCGCCAGCACCCACGCTGCTGGGCGCCGCGCCGCAAGTCATGAGCATCTCTTCCAAGGCGGGCGCAAAGGGCAGGCGCGCCGCAGTGGGCACCTCTGTGAAGGGACGGCGCGCCACAGCGGGCACCTCTGTGAAGGGACGGTCATCAACAGCCGGCAGTGGGGGTGCTCACGTGCCCACGATAGCTCAGGATTATGCCGCAGCGACGGCCATCAACAGCGCCGCCGCCGCCGTCGCTTCCCGGTCCAGCACCAACGCTGCGGACGGCGTTGGCGAGGTTGCGGGCGGCAATCAATATCCCTTGGCCGCGGTGACGGTGGCGGGGCGCGTGGCGGCAGCAGCCAAGGCGGCGGCGCTGCTCGACGACGAGGCACGTGCGTTTCATCTCTTCGAGGCGGCAGCACAGCAGGGCGACGCGGCCGGCATGGCCGGCCTCGCCGAGTGCTTCCTTTACGGCCGCGGCGGCGTGAGGCGTAACGTCGACGTGGCGGTCGCCTGGTTCGCCATCGCCGCTGCCAAAAAGTGTCCGCGCGCCATTGTGGAATGCGAGGCGCTTACCATGGCGTACGGCGCGGGCACCGTGCGTCGCTCGCGCCCTACACAGCGCGTGCTGCTCGCCACCATGGGACGCGGGTCGAAGCTGTATGCCATCGCTAAGCGCTGCTACGAGGAGGGGCGTGGCGGCGAGGGGCGCGACTCGGACGGCTTGAGGCTGCGCTGGGCGGCACAGATCCTCAATTGGTGCGTCCGAAAGGGCGAGGCACGCGCGCTTGTGGCCCTGGGCAAGTTACGCCTCGAAGGAGCGGGCGTCACACCCTCGACCGAAGCGGCGGCCACCCTCTTCGAGCGCGCCGCCGAGCATCAGCACGGTCCGGGTGCGCTCGCGCTCGCGCGGCTCCATTGGGAGGTCCGGGGCGACGTCTTTGCGGCGTTCGTGTGGTTTCGCATCGGCGCGGCGCTCGGGGCGACGGCGGCGACGGCGCCCCTGGCGCAGCTCGCTTCGACGCTACACCCGTCGCTCGCTGCCAAGGCTGAGCTGCGCGCGGCCAAGTGGCTCAAGCTGCACACGGGGTTGGCCGAGATGCCGCCGCTCGCCTCCAAAGAGACACCTCTCAGGTATGATGCGGGGGGGGCGCCCCAAGCGGCCATCGGCGCCGCACTCGCCATCGCGGCAAATGCCTACGCCGCCGCGCAGGCGCCGGTGCCGCCACCAGTGCCGCCACCGGCGGCGCCACCTCCTCCTCCGGGCGTCTTCGCTGCTGCTCGGGATCTGGCCGACTCTGTCGCGCCGTCGCGCACCGTATCTGCGATGGCTCCTGCGGCTGTGCCTTCGCGCACCGCATCCACGATGGAGCCTGCAGCCGGTACGCCTCCCGCCCACCCAGTGACTGCGCTCGCTCCCGCCTCCAAGCGTTCCGAAGACTCCGGATACAGCTACGGGTACGAGGACGACGAGGAGGGGGCCAAGCCGGTAGCGCCTAAGGCGGCGGCACCGCTGCCGCCGCCGCGCCCTGCGGCCCGGGCGCCACAGGCTGCGGCGGCGGCGGCATCAACGGCGGCGTCAACGGCTGCGGCGGGCGCCGCGGCGGGCGCCGGCCCTGCGGCTTGGGCGCCGCCCGCCGCCAAGTCCTCGGATGGCAGCGATGACGACGGCTACTACTCTGGATCTTACTACTCTGACGAGGACGAGGACGATGCCCCGGGTCAGCCGGGGGGCGCTCCGCCGCTGTCCACCGCCGGCTACTCGCCCTACGGCATCGCGCCGCCGGCAAAGGCCGAAGCGCGCGGTGCTACTGCCAAAACATATAGCTACAATAGCGAAAGCTACCGCACCGGCTACAGTGCCGGCACGGACGGGCCGCTAGCCGGCGTCGTCGACCGTCAGAGTAAGAGCGCCTTCGCCGACTTCACGGGCAAGCAACAAGACGATGCCGAAGCTGAGGACGAGGTCGCCCACGGAAAGGATGTCGTCAACCTCGCAGACATCGCCTCAAGCGACCTCTACGATTACTACGATGATTGACTGCGAGAAGAGGGTCGGTGAACACG
>Ga0209550_10002313_pt1 | contig 18300 bp, 17 predicted proteins | sample LauGreSuBDMM15SN_2_FD_187567 | JGI IMG/M metagenome (GOLD analysis project Ga0209550, IMG submission 187567) | Freshwater lake microbial communities from Lake Michigan, USA - Su13.BD.MM15.SN (SPAdes) (version 5) | ecosystem: Environmental > Aquatic > Freshwater > Lake | place: Lake Michigan...
CGTGCACGGTCCTCTAGTTGCTCAGGCAACAGAAGGACCGGCCGCTGTCTTTGGGAGACCGTAGGTCAAGTGACCGTTTGTGGTTGGCGATCCAGCGGTAGAACTACGTTCACCAGGCTGGCGCCAACCTACAAACAGGTCACGGAGACTACGGTCAATCGTTTCTTCTGCTGGGCAGCCAATACTATAGGCCCAGCATGAAGAAACTGTTGACCGTGTCTCCTGACCTTACGGTCAATCATTTCCTAGGTCTGGGCCTTAGTTCTCACCCTTAGATGAGATATGAAAGGGTGAGAACTGGCCCAGACCAGGAAATGATTATCTGTTGAGCCCAACTTTTGGGAGACCATCCAAAAGAAAAAGAAATAGCCCAGATTGGGGCCCAAGGGCCATGAACCTTTCCTGTCATCTGTTGGATCGTTACCGGCTCACAGTGAAACTGATGGCCGGTAACTGATCTCAACAGATGAAGGAAAGGAATGGCGTTTACTGGCAGCTCTTTTTCTTCTAAGTTTTACTCTGTGGAGCTGCCAGTACGCCATTTCCTTTCCTCAGGAAAGGTTTTCTTTCTCCAGGTCATTGGTTAGACCTGGACCTGTGGAACAGGAATTCCAGGTCAACCAATTGACCTGAGAAAGAAAATAGAACCCTTGACTGGCACCGGCCATTACTCTTTCCTTATCTATGGGCCGGTGCAGTCAAGGTTCTATCCTTTCCTGAGGTCCTTTCCTTGATTAGAAACACAGTGCTGGGGCTATAGTAAAAGTAAAGTGGTTGCCCCAGCACAGTGTTTCAATCTAAGGAAAGGACCACAGGTTCACGCCGCCCACTCAAAGATACAGACCGACAGGAAGACAGGCGGCGTTGAACCTGTGAGGAAAGGAAGATTCATTCTTTGGCTGGAGCCATGACTTGGTCTCTGCGCGTAGCGCTTAGGACCAAGATCTATGGCTCCAGACAAAAGAATGAATATGAAAAGATCATGGAATATGTCAAGGGGCTTAGCACTAAAAAATGATAGTGCTTTTTATTTTAATTTAAATAATAAAACTATTGAAATCACAGATCCTAAAGAATTGAGAATATCAAAATCTATAGTGACTATTTCAAAAAAAATAGTAAGACTAGAAGAAAGTGTATCTCGATTGGATAGGTTAATTAAAGAAGGTATTGTTTGAGAAAATTAAGAGTGAGGTATTAAACTTTGACTGATAAGGCACGATCATTTTACTTATTATTATTGATAATGTTTTTACTTGCGATAGGATTTTTTGTTTTTGATTACTATAAGTTAATTGATGCAGATGAGATTTTACCATTTCTTGCTAAAAAGCCAGCTACAGTAAACTGGGATCAGGAATCTCCTACAGAAGTAGAAAAGTTAGAGATTGAAAAAGCAAAAGAAAGACTCCAAGAAGAAATGGCTGAAATAGAAAAAATTAGATCTGAACTACAACTTCAAAAAGAAAAACTCGAAAGTGATGCTCAAAATCTTGAAGAAGTTAGGAAAGGTATAAAAGAAAAAGAAAGGCAAATGGCAGCACGCCAAAAAGAAGAAACGAATCGTCAGAATAAGCTAAAAGTATTAGCCAATAAAGTTGGTAATATGAGACCAATGGACGCAGTTGGGATGTTAGAAAATTGGCCAGATCAAGATATTATAGATGTATTTAAGCAAATGGATAAAGATGCAGAAGAAGAGGGTAAGCCTACAATTACCAATTACTTATTATCTCTATTTGAAGCAAAGAGAAGATCTGTGATAGCAAATAAATGGTTAGATAGCGAAGCAGATAAAGTTCCGGATGATTCAGGAGCTATAGATGACCAAGCATTACAATAAATCCAGGAGATAGAATGCCGATCAATCAAAAATTATTTGGCTTGTATACTAGTTCGTTAAGTAATTATACAATACAGGCTCTAAAAGCAATAATTTTCCTTAGATATGATTTAAATCAAGTTTCTGAATTAAAATTAAGATCCGTAGCACATCCAACTGTTCCTGGGGTAGGAGTGATACTAAACTCTGAAGGTGAAAGAGTAGAAGATGGTTTACTTGTTGGTACTGTTCGGATGGGGTATGGGCATCATAGGATGGCATATTCTTTATATACATGGGCGGTTGCTCAAAAAAAGAAAGCTTACTTGCATGATATATTAGCATTTGATACAAAGGAATCTCATGCAATTAAAGAAATAGATGGTTTTTATAGTCAGATGAGTAGATCATCTTCTGAATTTGGAGGGGTCATTGAATGGCTTTGGGGTCAGTTAATGTCTCAAGGAAATATATCATCTTTGCAATTTTCAGTAGAGTTAGCAGAAAGATACAAAAATCTTTTAAGTGGGCTTTCTCCTGAATTGTCATACATTTCAACTTATCCTCTAAATGGTCAAATAGCAATTGAAGCAGGCTTTAAAAAAGTCACACATTTAGTTCCTGATAATTTCCCCCAATACTACCTATTAGTTCCAGGGGCAAAAAATTTAGTTCAAAGTCCCGCTTCTTATATGAGATTTATTGAAATGGGAATACCTAAATCCTCACTAGCTGTTGCGGGACATTGGGTTTCCTATAATCTTTCAGCAAATGCAATTGCACATGCAGAAGCAAGAATTGCAAGAGATGAAAATAAATTAAAGAAAAGATTTCTCTTAGCAATTGGTGGTGCAGGAGCACAAAAAAGTTATACATTAAATCTATTAAGTTTAATGAAGGATAAGCTAATTTCTGGAAAATTTTATCTCTGGATAAATACAGGTGATCACCAAGCACTTTATGGAGAATTAAAAAATAAAGCTAATGAATTAGGAATCCCTTATACTACAATAGAAGATTGGGATATATTTCTAAATTTTTGTAAGGACAATGTACTTGATAAATTAGAAGATTTAGGATCACTTCCAATTGTATTTTTTAATTTTAAAAATTATTATCATGCATTCAGTGCAACCGATGAGTTGATAGCAATATCAGATGCATTGATAACAAAACCATCAGAGTTGGCATTTTTTCCTGTACCTAAAATTTTTATAAGAAGGGTTGGAGATCATGAAGCTGCATCTGCATTTAGATCTATGGAATTGGGTGAGGGGACTATGGAGTGCCGAGACCCAGAACATTCTTTAGAGATGATTGAACTATTTCTGGAACAAGGAGGTATCTTTACAAGAATGAATGAATGTATTATAAGGAACTCTAGGGAAGGTGTATATGATGGTGCAAAGAATGCATTGTTGTATACATAGCTATATTTTAAGAACTTGACTTAATTCTTCGGAAGAATTTATCCAAATAGTATTTAGGTTTGCTAATATGGGTAAGGAGCTTTCCCAAACATCAGTTTTAAGGATTTTTTCTGCATTTAAACAAATTTCATAAACAGAATCTAAACCAAAATTTGACGAAACTCCTTTGATTTGATGACAAATTGAAACTAAGGCCTCTCTGTCTGGTGTTGTAAGAAGGAAGTTGATTGTTTCTAATTTTTGGTTCATACTCTTAACTAGTTCTTTTGCAGTTTCACGAAGCCATTCTAAGTCTTCAGGATCATTCATATCTGCAAATGTATTGACTCTTTCCCAATTGATAGTACTCATATATTTAGATACAATATTATCGGTAATTACTACATAAAACTTTTTTATCTTATTCTACAAATTTCTGGTATATTTTTTTTATAAATTCTAACTAAATTTATAAAAAAATCCTCATTTAGGTTATTTTTCAATTTGCCAATCCCGAAAGTAATGATAGAAGGATATTTTTATAAGTTTAGGAGGTTAAGTATGGAAATTACATCATTAGGATTAAATCTAGATAACATACAGTTACAAGTTCGAAGTCATAATGATCAAAAACTCGAGACTCATGTTCATCAAGAAAAAGCATCTGTTGTAGAGAATTTAAGTCCAGAAAAATTAAATGGTAGATATATCATTCTCCAAAACCAACTAAATTCTCTTCAATACGAGTATACCAGAGAGCAGACACGACTTAGTTTACTAGAACTTGGTATGATGAATGATGAGGAACTTGTAAAAGTTATATATGGAAAATCTCCTCTATTTGATGAAAGTTTGGACGAACTTATTTATGAAAAATCCACACTTTTAGAAAAAATCAGATCAAAAAAAGACCAAATAAGAGATCAGATAGAAGTAATACAAATAGAATCTGACCAAGTTTTTCCTGATAAAATTAAAAATCCTGAAAACTACATAAAAAACCTTTCTCTAGATAAGAATAAAGAGGAAGGGGAAGAGTTAGTTGAGCAGGAAAAGCTACAATTACTAAAAAAGAGAGCATTAGAAGCAAGAGAAGCTATTAAACCTTTTAAAGATGCATACCATATTGAAAGATTGATTACAGGTTGAATTTTTTAATAAGATAAAAGCTAATACCAATAAAAAGTATAGGAGTTGACCATACTCCAATTGCCGGGTGTACTCCTCCATTTTCACCTAGAGATTTTCCTATGGAAAATAAAATATAATATACTAAAACGATTCCTATAGTTATACCAAGAGAAGCGATACCTGCAGATTTTTTTGTAAACGTACCTGAAATTGCTCCAATGATAACAACTATCACGCTCATTACTGGAATTGCAAAGATAGTTTGTCTTTCTACTTCTAGATCGTAGTACCCTTTTGCTTTAGCTTTTCTTTCTTTAATCTCTTCAGTAAGCTCAATAAAATTCATTTGGTCTATAGATTTTGGTGCTTTCCTAAAATATTCAGGTTTCTCTGGTAATTTATATAAATGTTCTGGATATGTATTATAGCTAGTAATCATAAGATCAGAATTTAATTTTATTTCTTCAACTTTCTCAAGAGTCCATAAGTTAGTGGAATCTGAATATGTTGCACTCTGAGCGGATAATATTAATTCTGGAAAATTTTGAGAAGATATCTTAATATAATTAAATCCACCTCGGATCATTCTCTTTTCATTGTCATACCAATATATATAATAAAATCCTTCTTTTCCTTTTGTATTTAACTGATATACTAAATCTTTTTTAGTACCAATCCCTTTCAAAATGATGGATAATTCTTCATTTGCAAGTGTATTAGATGGTCTTACAACAAATTCTCCTAAGAAAAAAACAAGTATACTCATTATAAACCCAGTTAAAAATATAGTTAAAGTAGCTCTATAAAAAGATGTCCCTGCAGCCATAATTGAAACTAACTCTTTATTAACATTAAACTGACCAACAATGAAACAAACAGAAAACATAAGAGATGGAGGTATTACAGCAACAACCATTTTTGGAGTATTAAAAAGTAAGAATAATCCAATATGGTAAGGATTTTGCTTAGAATTTATAAAGTTTCTTAAATTATCCATAACCTGAGAGATAATCATAATTCCAGTCAGCAAAATAACTGTTCCTAGAAAAGTTTTAATAAATTCAGAGAAAATATACTTATCTATTAGCTTTAAAGGTATTAACTCTTTATATAAATAAATTGGTAAGTAGAGTGTTTTACGAATTAGACCCATTTATATTTGTAAAAATCGATAAATTATATTTTTTGAAAAGACTTGAAAATCCAAATAATTTGTAAATCTAGAAAAAAAATTGGTATAGGTATTGCATATATACTTTACTTAGATTCTAGCCGTTAGTTTTAATTAAATTCAGTATCTAGTTAATTGGCTACTCTTATTTTATTAGTCACCTTCTATGAATTTAGGATTTCTTTATTATTTTTTTTCCTAAACCTATTTTTAAAAAAATATTGATATAGTAATAATTAACTATTTTTAAATTCCTAAGAGTACAATAGTATAATTATTGAGGCAAATGACCATGAAACATTTATTATTTTTTTTATTTATAATTTATTTTTTTAATTGCGGTAAAAAAGTTGAAACAAGTGCTGACTCTAGTGTCAGTTCAGGGGTTGCTCCTGAATTCCAACAATTGATTTCTAACAAAGATAAATATGCAGTAAAGGATGGGAATGACTCCTTATTGAACAATGCAATTTTCTATACTCTATCGGATTTAGAATCAGCGTTTAAATCTAATGATAAAAATGATATTGATATTGCTACAAAAATTTTCAATAATCCTATGGATTACATTAAAGTGACTACAAATGAAAATGATATTGCAATTGTAAGTAGTTACTCCTTACAAGGCAATTCTCATCCAATGATCGACATGAAAATATTTTATTTTAATTCCAAAAATTGGGAACCGGTCAGTATAGATGAAAAAAATATGAAGTATGAAATGTACGATATCAATGGAGACGGAACAAAAGATATATTAGGACTTGGAGGTTGTTGTGGAAACTTAGCATTAGTTATGAGCATGATTCATAAAAATACCCCACCTGATATATCAAATAGTGGATTTTTTCATGCAGTGATTGAGCCAACAGGTAAATATGAACTTTTTAAAAAAGGAATCTGTGAAAATTTTTATGTTATAATAAATGATCATGATCGAAATGAAAAAAAAGAAATTAAAACTAAGGTAACTTATGATTGTAAAGAGGGAAAATTCAATGAAGAGGGAATATAAAAAGAAATAATTATAATATTTATATCAGATCCTATAGATAAAATATATTGATAAGCCAAATTGTATCCAATAAATCTTGGATACAATTTAATTTATGGGAACCTCTAAAAACATCCTAATTGGGGGTTTTCAGAGAACTTGTTATTTTTGGAGGTGTAATCCTAATCCTCGCTTTTTTTCATAAAATATTTTTTTTAAAATCTCAATCTTATTTCAAAGCATTTTTTACAGATAAATAGATCTTTTCTGACCACTCCCCATTTTCTCTAACGAAAGCAGCAGGTTGTCCTAATGGAGCTTTAATTGTATGACGTTTCCCTCCATCAAGTATTTCTCCCGTAAATAAATGTTTCCATTTTCCCTTTGGGAAATAACCTTCTACTTTTGTCTCACCTTTATCAAGGATTGGTAGAACAAGCAAATCTTCTCCTAGCATAAATTGGTACTTAATATCAAATGTATTACTATCATCTGGAAAATTAAGGTAAGGATGTCTTACAATTGGGTATCCTTTCTCTGTAGCTTTTTTACTTAGAAAAGAAATATAGTCTTTGAGAGCATAGTGAACTTTTCCCATTTTAGCAAATTTAGAAATAGAATCAGCGTCTCTATACACTTGGTGGAACCTCTTTGGTATATTTCCTTCATGAGTTCTAAAGATGGGTGTAAATGCGTTCATCTCTGTCCATCGCTCAGTTAATTCTTTCTCTCTATCATATGGAGATATCCACTTGGGAAGTGCTTTGATTCCAGTATAGCCACCAATATCACTATGATTGATAGAAATACCACTAACTCCCGATGAATTGAGTCCTACAATGGTTGATGCCAATCCATCATCTTTTCCAAAACTAACCATTTGGTCTCCCAACCAAAATGCAGTTGAGTATTTAGCTGAATAACTATACCCAGCTCTTGTAAAGAATACTATTTGCCCATCTTTCTTTGCTTCGGAAATAGCTTCTCTATTTATTCTAGCCCAGTCAACTGGATAAACATTGTGGTACAATGCGGCATTTATTTTTTTATCGTACAGAACTGCATCATAAGGTAACCATTCTCCAAAGTCTGCCATCCAGCCAGATAGACCTTGGTCTATCATATTCTTTTTTATAATATCTTTAATCCATTTAACAGCTTCAGGATTGGTTAAATCAATTAAATAGGCAGGGAATCCTACTGTTTTAATTAAATAGTCTTTTCCTTCTTTATTTTTAACCAAATAACCTTTTTCTTTTGCTATTTCTAACATTGGATTTTTAAAAGTATCATTCTTAATTGCTGGATTTGTATCTGCAAGGAAGGAATTAATGTATCCAAGCACCTTAACTCCATCTTTGTTCATTTCTGCACAAAAGTTTTTAAAGTCTGGATAAGAGGGTTCAGGATCGCCATTACTATCTTTATTTTCTGACTTTTCCTGAGCATACCACCTCCACTTTAACTGATCACCAAATCCTGTAGTACGTTTACCAACCCAATCTTGGATCCAAAGTGCTGTGATAGGGTTACCTGCTGCTTTAGCATCTTGTACTACTTTTTTGACTTTTTCTGACCCACCTTGTAAACCTAACCAAGTACCATAAGCCCATTCTGGAAGCAAAGGGAATCTACCTGTTTTAAGTGTAAATTTTTCTATTAACTCTAAAGGAGAGTTTCCTAACCATATAGTAGCATTTAAGTTGCTCTCCCAAAATTCAACATTGACTTCTTTTGTATTCGAAAGGTCAAATTTAGAATATGAAGTATTTTCAAAAAAAACAGATTTATTTTCGGATGTTATATAATGAGGAATGGGTGCGTAGGAAGTAAATTCATTTCCACCAGCACCATTTGTGATATCAGCAAGAAATGTGATAGGTTGATCCCCTCTCCCTATGCCTTGCTCCTCGGTAAACAGAAACAACTTTTTACCCTTTAAGTTAAAATGACTATATTGTTCACCAAATCCAAAAAATTGTTCATCTTCATTTGAAGAGTAGACTAGCCGAATACGATTGAAATCAGAATTACTTAAGCTTGCATCAATTGAAATTGTAAGGGGCGAGTCAGCTTTAATTAAAATGGTGTAACCAGTACTACAATTATTTCCTGATAAATTTCCGGTCATAATTATACTGTTCGCAGAGGATTTTATAGATTCAATTGTTTGGTTTTTGCACTCAATTTGAATTGATTCTTTGAATTTAAATGCAGCCATTTTATAGGATGCTTTATCAATTGATTTTCCGGCGGTTAAAAATGCTTTATCAGTAGGAAATTCTATATAGATTCTTTTAGTCGAAGAATCCTGCACTCTTATAGATGTTTTAGTAGCTAAAAATTGGATGGAACTTAGAGCTATATCTTGGTTTACTATAGAATTTGTTAGAAATCCTCTAGAAGAACAGCTTGTGAGAAAAAAGAAAAATGATATGTAAATACAAAAACTAAGAAATGTATTCACAAAAAAATTATGAAATTTAACGGATTTTATAAAATTTTTCAAGATATACCTCAACAATTTGAATTTTCACCAAATAGAATAATGATTTTCATTCAGTTTGAATAGTGTAAAGTATATGGAAAAAATCTCAACCCGTAATTTTATTTCATAGTATCCTCATATTTTTTTTCTATCTGTGCCACCAACTCTAGGAGCGGCAATAGTCTTAGTTTCCGTTCCAAATAGCGAAACTGCTTGTTTTGGGAGACTTGATCGTCTCCACTCAAACCAAGAACCCTGGTATGTATGAACATCCTGGTATCCTACTTCTTTTAGCATAAGAGCCGGTAGACAGGATCTTGCTCCATTGTAATCATATAGAACCGTAGTTCTCTCAGGCATAAATGGAAAACTTTGTAAACGCTTAATAAATAAATTTCTATCTACAACATTTCCCTCTGAATCATAAAAGCTCCTCCAATCCCATAGAAAAGCCCCTGGGAGTCTACCACAGAGGGTTCCAGATTCAGGATTGGTCATTCTTGGTATTTTCCCATCATATTCTTCCTTGGTTCTAGTATCAAAAATCTGAAGCCTTGTTAGGTTTTTTTCCATAAAGGACTTATTTACAACACCAGCCATTTTAAAACTTGCAGGAATTTTTTCTGAGGGTTCAAAATCAAAAAGGTTGATTCCAGGCTCTAAATCCATCTCAAAGGGAAACTTCTTAGCAAATAAATATACTTCTTTTAACCCAATAGCTCTTAAGAGATAAACCATCTTGGAAGCAAACATTCCCATCCCTTCATCAAAAACAAGAACAGTTGATTTATTTTCAGCTTCAATCTTATCTAAAACACCTTTCACATGTGTAAGGACTTTTTTATCTGATTCCGGATCAGATCCATAAGCTTTTTTAATGAAAGGAAAGTAATAAGCACCTTTGATAGTACCTTCCTCAAAACTCCCCTGACTTCTACAATCAATAGTGAAATCTTCGGGACTAATTGTATTTTTTAAGAAACTCCAGTCTGACAACTTTAAACCTCAAAAGTAAAATAACATTGAAATGAATTCTTCTTATCCACACGGATAAAATTTTCTTCAGATTTTGTCATATAAAAATGACCCTAATTTTTGTGTGATTTAATTTTTAAAAAAAAAGATGTGACATAAAAAAATTAGAAATGCTTTTCAATGCGAATTATTTTCATGCTTGTGAATTTCCATTATTTCAGCAATTCTCTTTCTCAATACGCCTGATTGAAGTACTGTGAAATGGTTGTTCCCGGTAATATTTGTACTACGTAGTTGTGTTCTATCTTTTTTTAAAAATACATTATCTCTAAGCAAGGTAAGACTGGATAGCTCAACTATCCCATCTCCTAGCCATTCTTGAAGGATAGATTTTTCCTCTCCAAAGCTAGAATAGAGTTGATAGCAATTTATATTATCCAATTCCCCAAAATAGTGGTTTTGCCAATATCTTGATAGATAGTTAAATTGATTCCAATCTTCTTCTCGTATTACTCCATGAGATAGATCCTTTATAGCATCGCTCCTTAAATTTCCTATAATCCCAATTAATTGTATTGCAAGGGTAGGTGCTCTTTCCATTAAAAAAGTTGCCCAAAAACCAGCCTTTTCTAAATAAGATCCTCCATCAGGGGATGATATAAAAATTACTTTATCAATATTTTTAATTGAAATTTCTGATAAATTTTCACGGGCATAGTATAGAGTACTCCTAAAAACTAAGCATCCAATACTATAACAAAAAACGTTTAATCTTATTGATGGGTCTTTATTTAAAAGATCTGATAGCAATAAAAGTAATTCTTTACCATTATCTGATATGTGTTTTCCATGATTGAACCTAATAAAGATAGGATAGTAACCTCTTCTTTGATAATCATCTGCAATACCCGATGAAATTACATTTCTATTATCTATTGTCAATGTCCGATCTAACCATAGAGATTCATCTGTGAAGAGACCCGGAATAAAAAGAATAATTTTACTGAGGCCTGATTGTTTATAACCATATAGAATTTCATCAGTAGAAATATCTTTCCCTAAGGATCTAAAGCTCATTTTTATTTCTGTAAGGCTAATTAAGGAGTTATGAGATGATCCTAAAATACTACTGAGAACTCTATTGTCGTAAATAAAATCTATTGAATGCCTATTGGCAATATCCATTGCATTCAAAGCTTTAGTAAATGCTTCATTGGTTACTTCTATGGCTAACTCTAAAGCTTTGCTAGACTCTATTGTTGAGTCATGAACAGCATTGGAACTTTTTTCGAGGTTTTCTTTCCAATCTAAGGGAAGGAACTGAATTTTAGAGAGTAATTCTAGACCACTTGTAGTTCCTCTCATAAGTGAAACTACAAGTTGTTTAACATTTATTAATGTAAAATTTGTAGTATTACCTGCTATTTCAACAGAATTTTTACCTACAGATTTTATAAAAAAATTGAGTAAATTGTTTAGCGTACTATCCTCTTTTCCTTCTTGTAAAAGCTAGTCTCTTTTCTAATAGATCATGGTATGCTTCTCTTCCTGGGAATGGTACACGAGCTACACCACTCTTGTGTGCTGCTTCTGCAACTGCTGTAGATACATCATAGTATGCACGGGAATCAAAAGGTTTTGGAATTATGTAGTTTGGCCCAAAGGTAAAAGATTGCTCTTTATAAGCATGCATTACTTCAGGTGTAACTTCTTTTCTAGCAAGATCTGCAAGTGCATTGACGGCAGCCATCTTCATTTCATGGTTAATCTTTTTTGCTCTCATGTCTAGAGCGCCTCGGAAGATGAATGGAAAACCTAAAACATTATTAACTTGGTTTGGATAATCACTTCTGCCTGTACCCATTATGAGATCATTTCTTACAGCCATGGCTTCTTCATAAGTAATTTCTGGATCAGGGTTTGCCATAGCAAACAAACAAGGATTCTTTGCCATACTTTTAACCATTTCAGGCTTTACTAATCCTTTAACACTTACACCTATAAAGAAATCAGCATCTTTCATGCTATCTGCAAGTGTTACATCACTTGTGGTACGAATAAATTCTTTTTTTAAGCCTGTTATATCAGTTCTTTTGTGAGAAAGTACTCCTTTAGAGTCAGACATAAAAATATTTTCAGGTAAAATACCAGTGTTTTGGATCAATCTAGCTATTGAAATTGCTGCTGCTCCAGCTCCACTAACTACCACTTTTACTTTAGAAGGATTTTTTCCTGTCAGGTGTAATGCATTTTTAACAGCAGCAGTTGTAATAATAGCAGTTCCATGTTGGTCATCATGAAATACGGGAATATCCATTAGTTCATTTAATTTTTGTTCAATATAAAAACATTCTGGAGCTTTTATATCTTCTAGGTTAATAGCACCAAAAGTTGGTTCCATTAGCTTAACAGCATCGATGAATTCATCCGAATCTTTCGTCTTTAGCTCTAAATCAAAAACATCTATTCCAGCGAATATTTTAAAGAGAACTCCCTTACCTTCCATTACAGGCTTACTAGCAGCAGCTCCTAAATCACCTAATCCTAGAATTGCAGTTCCATTGGATATAACTCCAACAAGATTACCTTTATTGGTATAATCATAAACACTATCACTATCTTTTTCTATTTCAAGACAGGGAAACGCTACCCCAGGGGAATAAGCTAAAGAGAGATCATCAGCATCTACTGTCTCCTTGGTTGAAATCACTTCAATTTTTCCATGTGGAAATTTTTTATGATATTCCAGTGCCTTTTCTCTTAGATGTTCCATAGTCTCTCCTATTATTTACCTACACAAAATTTACTAAATACCCGCCCCAGTATTTCTTCAGTATCAATTTTTCCGTTGATAAGTCCAATAGAAACAAGTGCTTCGTCAATCTCATTAACATATATCTCGGCTGGCGAATTATTGTCTATCAAATGTAGTGTGGTTTCCAAAGAAATTAGTATTTTTCCAAAATGGTATTTATTTCTAGCTTCCAAAAGAATTAAATTTTCTGGATTTTCAGTTCGATTAATTCTTTCGTAAAGATAATTAATAAATTCTTCTATACCATCTTTATACTTACAAGATATTTCAAAGTAGCTTCGCTCTTGATTATCTAAAATCTTATTAAATTCTTTTTGATCCCAATCTGATGAAACCATATCTATTTTATTGGCTAAAATAATTGAATTTTTAAAATCTTTAAAGTGAGTTTTTATAAAATTAAGTGAATCTTTATAGTTAGATGCATCTATAACAATAATTTTTATATTAGCACTATCGTATTCAGACTTACTTTTCTCTATCCCAAGTTTTTCAACTGTATCATCCGTACTCCGAATACCGGCTGTATCCACAAGCTTTATCGGAATACCTGAAATCTGAATCTCTTCAGAAAGAAAATCTCTAGTGGTTCCTGGAGTATCTGATACAATAGCCCTATCTTTTCCTAATAGCAAATTCATTAAGGATGATTTCCCTGTGTTGGGTTCTCCATAGATTACGATTTTTGTACTTTCAATTAAGGACTCAGCCCTATCAGATCTTTGGAGTGTGGTTTTACACAATGAGATTACATTTTTTATCCTTTCAACCCTTTCCGATAAGGATTCAAAAGTTAAATCTTCCGTGGAAAAATCTATTTCTGCTTCGCATTCTGATTTTAAATTGATAAGTTCACTTCTTAATTTTGATGTAAGCCTATGAATCTCACCAAAATTATTTTTTTGAGCAAGCTCCAATTCAAATCGAGATCTAGCTCGAATCATCTGAGCAATTGCTTCCGCTTGGGTTAGGTCTACCTTTCCATTTAAATAAGCTCGTTTAGTAAATTCACCTCTTTCCGCAGGTCTTGCACCTTCCTTGAAAAGTAGCTCTAATGCCTCTCTCAGGAGTATAGGATTCCCATGGAGGGAGAATTCAGCCATTTCTTCACCTGTATAGGAGAAAGGGCTTTTGAAGTAGGTGTAGATGATTTTATCAATAGGAATGGGGTAACCAAGGTCACAATAAATGGCACTTCGGGGACTTTGGCTAATTTTATCTTTGGTTAGAGGGATTGAATTTTTGGAGAGAATTTTTTCAGAAATGGAAAGAGTATCTGGTCCTGATAAGCGAATAATGCCTATCGCACCAGATAATAAAGGAGTAGAAATTGCAGCAATTGTATCATTCTTCAAGGAAATCGTCGTCTGGAAAATCTTTCTTTTTGTCCACATCTTTGTATTTGTGTTTATCTTTCATAGATATGATTCTAACACGTTTATAAGTTCCATTCCCCTCACTACGGGTAAAAACTTTTTCATCTTTCTGAAGTGCCATATGTATAATTCTTCGCTCATATGGATTCATAGGCTCTAGCAATCGCGACTTACCTGTCCTAGCTACCGAGGATGCAATAGATTTTCCTAGTCGAACTAAAGACATTTCTCTTTTATCACGGTAGGATTCAATATCTAGAATAATTTTTCTTCCATGTCGAATCTTTGAATCCACCATAACATTTAATAAAAATTGAAGGGAATCTAGTGTGCTACCTCTCTTCCCAATGAGAATTCCTGACTCGTTGCTTGCTAGTTCAATATATATCTTCCCATCTACATCCCCCATACCAACAACTTCAGCATCGATTCCCATTTTCTTCAAAAGAGTGATGATAATTCCATGTATGATTTTTTCTGCTGGTAAGTCTTTAGATGCAACATAAGCTCTCACAACTGCAGGTTTTTTAGATGTAATACCTAAAAAACCTCCTTTTCCAGATTCAATTGTTTCAAACCGCAAATCACCATCTTCGAGGCGTAGTAATTTTAAAGTTGTTTCCTCCGCATCTGATTTAGATTTTCCTTCTGCTTCAAAAATATAATTTAACATTTATTTTCTCCGAATTTATAATTTCAACGTTTACCTTTTCTTGGACCTTTGTTTTGCCTAATCACCGGTGGTGTGATTGGCGTGGAACTTTGTGCAATAGAGGGATTTTCTTTTTGCTTCTTCTTAGTTTCCACAAAACGATTAGTATAATATTGTTGTGCTATTGAAAAGAAATTTTGGGTAGTCCAATAGAGAGTAACTCCACTTGGCATGGACCAAAAGAAAAAAGTCATAATCACTGGCATCATATACATCATTATTTTTTGATTTGGATCAGTAGATACAGAAGTCATTCTTGTTTGGACAATCTGAGTACCTACCATAATGATTGGTAAAAGATTTAAATTAAAAATACTACCAAATATGAGTGGTGATACCCATACAGTGTCTGGCTCACTTAAATCATTTATCCATAAAAATGGACTCTTCCAAAGATCAATTGTATCACTAAAAGCTGTATATAGTGCAATAAATATTGGAATTTGAACTAACATTGGCAAACATCCACTCACAGGGTTTGCATTATTTTTCTTGTACAGCTCCATAATCTTTTGTTGTTTGAGAGCGGGATCTTTCTCATATTTAACATTTATTTCTTGGATTAGGGGATTTAGTTCCTGCATTTTTTTCATGCTTTCCGCTTGCTTTTGGTTAAGAGGGTAAAATACAAGTTTTAGCAAAAGAGAGAAAACAATGATACACCATCCATAGTTTGGAATTAAAAATAGGTATAGTTTCTTAAAAATCCAAATTATCCCATTTCGAAACGGAGTTGTAAGACCTTGGTTAAAAGACTTATTTAACTTCTCAGAAAGCCCTACAAATGGGGATTCTTTTGTCTCAAGGGGATTTAAGGTTGTATCCCTAAAGACCATTCCGTCTTCTTCTCGAATTCCTGTATATGCAGCAAAATCAAATGTTTCCGTTTTTCCAGCATCAATTACTATGCTATCATATTCTGCTATCACTCCTGTAGTATTGCCATCACGGTTATCTAAGATTACACCACTAGGTGGATGATTGAGTGGATCTAAGACAGCAATAAAATACCGACTTCCAACTCCAAAGAAATCAAATCCATCTCCCTTTTTTTGTACTTCGGTAAATCTTTTGTCTTTTGATTCTTGGCCGAATAAATTTGAGAAAAATCCTTCAGAAGATGTTCCATCTATACTATCTTTAAAAGAACCATCTAGATAGTAATATCTAAAAAAATGCACTTGGTCTCTGTCATTTGCAGGTGTAAGTTTATGTGGACCTAAACTACTAAAGCTACGGAAAAGATATGGCTTATTTGGCATTCCAAGAATTTCTGTTGAGGTACCAGTATTTGTTATTGAATATTTAAATTTAAAATAATTTTCTTTTGGAAAAAATCTAAACTCTTTTTTAATTTTCGTTTTTGAATCCAAAGAATCTGTTTCAAAAGTAAATGAATTAGTTTCTTTGGTCTCAAAGGATTTAAAGTTAACATTAAGATAGGGAGAATTAGCAGCTTCTTCTATAGAATTGATTGGGTTGAAATCAAACCCCTTGCCTCTAGAGATTTCAACTGCTTGGAAAGTCTCTCCATCAAATTCTATTGAACTTGAATTATCTTTCGTAATCAAAACATTAGTTCCATCGATGTGTTGATAATTTTTTATATAAAATCTTTCAATCTTGCCACCAAGGGAGCTCAATTGAATTAGAAAACTATCTGTTTTTATATAATATTTTTTTATATCTTCTGGATTGAATTTAGGGGTTTGGGTGTCCTGTTTGGGGAGTTCAAGTTTTTGGTCAGTCTTGATCTGCACATCTTCAGGTTTGTTTTCAGAAGCGATTGCATCTGCTTTCTTTCCATTGTTAGATACTTGTTTTCGTTCTACTGGTGGGAATAAAAAATAATTGAAAGCCATCCAAAGCCCTAAGCTCATTAAGATCGCTAAAAATATTCGTTGTTGTCTGTCTTCCATCTATTAGTCCTTTTTTGTGGGTTTTAGAGGTACGGGATCAATTCCCCCCTCAGAAAGGGGGTTGCATCTCAATAACCTAGATATAGTTAAAAAAGATGCTTTGAAGAAACCGTACATTTTATATGATTCAAGAGCATACTCAGAACAAGAAGGAGTGAACCTACAAACAGGAGGAAGAAATGGAGAAATAAATTTTTTATATGCTAAGAGTAGTAGTATAGATAATTTATTTAACACAAACATTTTGAAATAGATTCATTAGAACTTTTTTTCTTTCAGAAAATTGGAATGAATTAAGTTCTAAACCGCCTGTAATTGCAATATCAAAGCCAACTGGATGCTCTATATCTCTGTCACGAACCAAAGCTCTTAAAACTCGCTTTATTCTATTTCTATTAACAGCATTTTTAGAGGTTTTATCTGAGCAAAAAAGATACCTTGTAAAAGAAAGGGAATTTTTTTTAAAACAAATATTCAAAGCTTTAGACCCTTTTCGAGTTCCTTTCCGAAATACTTCTTTAATTTGGCTGCGATCAGTCAGAGTAATCCACTGATGAGGCAATCAATTAGTATTTTCTACCGATTTTTTCATCTGATACAGTTAACTTAAATCTTCCTTTGAGTCTTCTTCGGGCAATCACAGATCTTCCGCCTGGCGTAGCCATTCTGGATCGAAAACCATGGGTTCTTACCCGTTTAATTTTACTTGGTTGGTATGTTCTTTTCATGTTGTTACCTTATAATTATGATACCGGGGATTCCAAAGCCAGCTATCTTTAGAGCCTATTGTCAGGATTGAATAGTTTTTATCTCAGTCAAGGAAATTATAGTGTTTCATTTCTTGATTCTAGAATCCGGTATTTCTTCGAAAACTAAATAGATTTTTAGACTGGATTTGATTTTGATAGCTTTATGACCATAAAGTATATTTTAGCTTTGGCTGGATCCCTTGCTTTTATGGGAGTAGGGCTGGGAGCAATTGGGAGTCATCTTTTAAAAAGTAGTGTCTCTCCTGAATTATTAATTGTATATGAGATAGGAAATCGATACCAAATCATCCATGCTTTGGCTATATTTATATCTGCATTGTTGTATAATTTTTCACCTAAAAAAGAATTCAAAATTTCTTCCTATTTATTTATGTTTGGGATAATCATATTTAGTGGGAGTTTATACGCATTATCCATTACTGGTATTAAAAAATTTGGAATGATAACTCCAATTGGAGGAGTATTTTTTCTGATAGGTTGGATTTTTATAGTAGTAGGATGCACCAAATCAAAATTTAACGATGAAAAATAAAATAGAATTGTTAGCTATCCTATTGTTAGTTTTTTTATTTTCATCCTGTAATGAATCGGATCAAAATATTAATGTGATAAAGTTACTTTATCCTGAAAGGGATTTTAAGGGGATTTATCCTAAACTAGTATATTATAAAGAACTAATATTAGATAAATCAAAAAAAAATTCTTCAATATATATATT
>Ga0209550_10002315_pt1 | contig 18296 bp, 18 predicted proteins | sample LauGreSuBDMM15SN_2_FD_187567 | JGI IMG/M metagenome (GOLD analysis project Ga0209550, IMG submission 187567) | Freshwater lake microbial communities from Lake Michigan, USA - Su13.BD.MM15.SN (SPAdes) (version 5) | ecosystem: Environmental > Aquatic > Freshwater > Lake | place: Lake Michigan...
GGAATAGGAACGAAGTGACATCGGAATAGGAACGAAGTGACATCGGAATAGGAACGAAGTGACATCGGAATAGGAACGAAGTGTAAAACTATAAAAATAGAAAACCACAACAAATGCATTTATGTAAATTAAAAAAATAAAAAGTGAGGATACCATATTTGGTAACCAATAACTTTTTTACGTATATTTACCAATAATAAAAAAAATTGAATGCTTTTATAAACACTATAAAAAGTATACAAATTATTTCAGGCACAGCAAAATCAACAATGAACCCTCGACAAAATAATAACAGTGAACCTATGATGACTATATACATTCCGCGTATGTCTCTCTCTACCACCGAAAAAGAGGTGATGGAACTATTTCATAATCGTGGATTTGGAGAAGTAAGACGCGTAGATTTTACATCTATATATGAGAAACCAGGCTTCATTGGATTTAATTATATGGCTACTATGAAATCAGCATTTGTCCATTTTAATAAATTTTATAATGATAAAAAAGATTTATTGGAAAAATTGGAAAAACACAACAAAAAATGTGTATTATGGTTAGATGCTGCAAAACCAAAACGTTCCTATTGGATATTATTGAAAGCAAAAACTGTTATTCCAGATACCATGATGAATACCCACCAAATCGTAGAAAATTGCCGCTACTTGGAAAAAAAATTAGAAGAACAAGAAATTACCATGAAAAATTACGAAGAACGTATTCAGAATTTAGAAAATTTGATAACCTATTTTATAAATGAAAAACAAATATCCGAAAGCGATAATGAGGACCAAGACAATGAACTAAAAATGATTAAAAATTTCAACAGTAAACACCGCCTTCTTACATCAAATTATGATTATAGCTACGATATAGCAGATGACGATGATACGCTTAGCTTAGCTACGACAGAGGACTCTATCAATTTATAAATGATAACATTTATACAAATGTAATTTAAGTAAAAATCTTTTTTTATTTTACATTAGTAGATGTATAATTTTATTAGCAACATGAATAATGTTAAAAAACCTATGGGCTCTATGAATTTCAATAGAGCATCACAGTTTAGAAATGTGCCAACGAACACCAATAACCACCAACACCAATCTCCTATGATTCCAATAAGAGAAGCTAAAACTGTATCTCTTTTTAGCCAACCTTATTTAGATACTTATAATCAATGTTATAAAAATATTGTGGTATTGAATTTACCACCACAAGGTCCTCTAGGAGAATTCGTAAGACGTATCAACTTTCCACCTTTAAGCGAATTTACCCAGATAGGCGGTCCATGTAATCATGTAAAACAATGCGGATATGCATTATTGTCGTTAGGTGGTTGTAACAGTGGGTGTGGAAAAAACGGAGACGATTTGATGATGGTTGATGAAGTACCAGATTTAATATCGTATTTAGTATCAAATGGTTATACGGTAGACACTAGTATAACTAAGATGTTTAACACGAGCGAGATTCGCTTTCATACAAATAGTGGTAATAAACTAATATGTTTTATTACCTACAATGAATAAAATACATACAATTGTAAATTTTGAAAAGAACTATTTACCCACTCGATTATGGAAACGTATTATCTTATACTATGTTTTTGGTTCTCTTGTTGGTTCTCTTGTTGGTTCTCTTGTTGGTTCTCTTGTTGGTTCTCTTGTTGGTTCTCTTGTTGGTTCTGTTTTTTCTTGTGCGTTTACCCCCTTTAGATACCAGTTGTTTACTATTTAATATAGTATAAACTTCTTTTGCATCATCCTTTGATTTAGGGTCAATAGGACATTGTTCGTTTTTAATTAGTTCTTCTAATTCTTTGTTATTTTCAAATATATTTTTAATTTTATTTATATCTGTTTCAGAGTAACCATTTTCTTCTAATTCCATAAAAAAATTACTCGCAGTAAATGGATGATCGCCGCCACCAATTTTAATAATATTTTTTTTTGCGAGTTTTTGTATTTTTTTATACAAATTACCACCTCTACTTAACCCCTTAAAACATTCATTAAATTGATGTAATACTATACCGATACAATTACCATATTCAGCGATATATAATTCTCTATTTACGGCAGATTTATGTTCAAGATTCTCTCTATTACGCACATTATTCTGGTATCTCTGCATAGCAATATTATCAGGAACTAGACGTGTAGTACCAGTTGCTCTAGTATCTTTATCGTTATAATAACCTTTACGGGTTCTTAAAGAAGATACTTCACTTGTCATTCTACCAATTGTTTCAGGAGGGTCTTCGGATTCAAATGTCCTCACTCTTTTGGAACCAAAATGAGCCATATAAATTAGACTAGAAAAAAAAAAGAGGATAAGTTTTTTAAATAATTTTGTATTTGTATCAATTCTCTTTTTAGTTGGTGTAATAAAATTGATTTAAATTGTGTCATTTATTTTGAACTAATTATATATGTCTAAAATGGACCCAGAATTAAACTTTGAATCATTACATATTAAAATACCAGACATTATTAAAAAATATCCATTAGAGAAACAACAAGAAATATTTGATTACTTAACTAAATTGAATGACTATGATAGAAAAGCATATGAAATAGCCTCAGAACATCTAGGTAGCTCTTTTAATATTTATAGAAGTAACGGGTTTAAGGAATGGAAACAGAACCTCACCGTAACTAAATAGCAAATCGTACACGTTTGGTTTTCGGTTTTGGTTTGCTCCTAAGTTTACGTCTTGTTTTAGACCCACCACTTGTTATGAAAGGATTTTCAAATTGATTTATCGAATTATTCACCCTGTTATAAATTTTCATACCACCTTTGTTTATTTCTTTAAATTGTTTCATACCGCCTTTCATATTATTTGTGTCATTTGGTGTTACACTTTCCAAAACATTTTTTTCTACAGCGTTGCCTTCTAACTCCTTCTTCTCTAGACCTTCTTCTATATTTTTACTGGTTTCTTCAACCACTCTAGATATAGTAGAGGATGCATCCGAAGCCGCTTTCACCACATCTCCTGCGGCCGCACTAGCATCGTTCGCCATTTTTCCAACTTCAATTACTGCACCAACACCAGGAACTGCCGCTAATGCGTCTGTCCCAACTTTCACTACACCAGATGCAATTCCAGCCGCAGCAGTAGTTCCTGCTTTATTAAGCTCATCGACTGCTTTATTGATTGGTTCGTCCATAGCTTCCACTGCAATTTCGGCATAATCCGCTGCGTTTTCTAAAACCTTTTTTGTTTCTTCTTTTAATTCAGGGGTGCTTATTTTTTCATTAATATTTTCTAATAGTTTCTCTCCAATTGCCGCTGTTTTCATGGCAGCATCTGTGACAGATTCTTCAACTAGGTTATTTCCTATAACATTATTGAATTTTTCGACGACAGTTGCAGACCCTTTGTCAAAAACATTTACAACGTTGGAACCAATTTGTTTTGCACCAGAAACTAAACCAGATGCCGCATCACTTACTTTGTTTATATTTGCATCGACTTCTTTTGTTGCGTTTATTGAATTATTTTCATCTGTTCTAATGGGTTGTACGCCTGCTAATCTTAATCCCTTTGATTTTACATAATCAAATGCGTCTCCGGCATAATTACCGATTTTTTCACTTAATATATCAAAAATACCTTTACTTTTCTCCATATTCATAGTTTCACCTTCGCCACCACCTAAATATATATTTGTGTTTTGTGTTATTTTCTTTGTTCTTTGATTTGCTGTTTTTTGATTTGTTCTTCTTAGATTTTTTGTTTTTCTATTACGTTTGGTTTGACTATGCATTTATATTATAAAGAGAAGTTTATAATTATATTTTTACAACTTACATAATTATAAAAATGGTTTAATTCTTATAAAATATTATAATTTTACACCCTTGAAAATGTATGATTACATTTCTAGTTAGTTTTCAAAATTTGTATTTTCTTAAAATCCGCAAACGATAATGCGAATTTTTTATCAACAACTTTTCTATCTACCTTTTTGAGAAAATTAAAATTAGCAAATTTACCTTCATATGTATATCTATTTGCTCTTTCTTTTATTAATATTTTTTCGTTTTCTTGTTTTTCAGTCAATTTATTCGGAATGCTATTTTTTGGAGGAGGGGCTGTATTGACATGCCCAGTTCCTGCTTCTTTATTATAACTTTTAAATTTTGCAAAAACATTCTTTTTTTGTTCGATAGGTTTTTGGTTTTTTATAGCTTCTTCTTTTAAAATTCTTTCTTTTTCCTCTCTATCCGCCTTTTCGATTCGTTCTCTTTCCCATTTTTCTTCGGCTATTTTTAGTTGTTCTTCCATATCTACAAAAATTCGTCTACAACCAAATTGTTTGGCATATTTTCTACCAACCACTTCTAAATATCTGTATGGTATTGTATTGTCACTATAATATTTAAAGGTTTCGCGCTCTTTATCATAAATCATCAATACATTTCCTAATGGTGTATACTCCATTACATAACAAACCTTCAATTTTTCTAAACGATGATGTATCATAAATGTATTTGTTTTTTCTTCCGCACTTTTACTGATTTCGATTTCTCCCTCTTTAGCCTGTAACTTTTGTTTGATGTCATCAATTTCAATGAATATTTTATTATTTTCGTCTAACAAATATTGAATTCGCGCATCTTTCGTTTCGCCTAAATAAGCATCTTCGTCTGTTCCATCATAAATACAATAATCATCGTCACTTCCTTCATATTTATCTAGTTTTGTATTATTTACTTCTAATTGTTTTTGTAATTCTTTAATCTTAAGATTATACGAATCGGCGATTTCTTTGAAAAAATCGTTGTATTTTTGGAGTTTTAAAACTTGTTCGGTTTCATCAAGAATCAGCTCTTTATCCATTTTGCGATATTCTTCCAAATATTTATCCTCATATTTTGGTATAGGTTTTGCGATTTCATTTGTTTTATTTTCAATATCACTATTATTGCTATCATCACTGTCATCATCTGTAAATATATTATCTGCCATCATGAATAGATTCATATTTTGAATAAAATGTAATGTGTTGTTTGTTTTTTGGGCTATTTTTTCCAAAAATATAAATAAAATATAGGGATTAAAATAGTTACCAAAATACCATATTACCATACATGTAAAAAAAATAGATTCATAATCCATATTATTTATAGTATTTGGTTTTTGTTTTATATTGTTTTATGACGTTTCATTATTATATTTTCATTATTATATTTTTGATTCTGATGATAGTTTTTTCTTTCTTTCTAGAAATAATTCCTTGATTTCTTTGGACAAATCAGGAAGTGGGATTAATTCATAGTTTTTCTCTTCGGCGTCTGGATGTAATCTAACCAAGAATAAATCTCTGATCGTCTTGCCATATTTTTCTTCCAAAATAGTCTTATAGGTGTTTAATTGTAGAGCATAATGCCAGAAATTCGAATCTGGTAAATGACAAACTGTCGTAGATAAAGCAAATTTATTGAAATTGTTAATTCGTGTAATATTTTTTGCTCTTTTCCAGTCATATATAGAAAGCGTTCCGTCTGTATTTTCATAAACCATATCGATCGAACCCGATATTTTTACATCATCGTGATAAATTAACCATTCTGTGCGATATGGTTTCAAATGAGGATAGTCCTTAATAAAATTTATATAATATTGCCATTCAATCGGCTTTGATTCATGGATTCCTTTATTATCTGCCATATAAATTTCATATAATTCCTTATTTGAATATTTGAAAGCATACCGTGGGTCATTGTTAAAACATTCGATTTCAAAATGGAGGTCTGTTCCGGCGCCAGCAACCGCGTCTTTGTTGGAGTTCCATTGGTCTTTGATTTCTTTAGGTGTTAAACCCCAATACTTATGACCTTCTTTCCACCCTTTGCCTTTCATCATATTATGAATGACTTCATCTGCGTCGAAATGCGGAAAATGGGAATGATTCCAAGTAGTTACAGATGTGTATGGTGTATCTGGTTCAGTTAAAATAACATATTTATGTCCTTCTTCAAAGAAGCGAATATTTTTGTCGCGCGGATGTGGATTAATTACTGATAAAACATTATATAAAATAGATTTCATAATAAATAGATTGGTTATTTATTATGATATTATAATATTAGAAATCAATTTTATTATATAATTGATAATTTTTATTTGTAAATATGTAATCTATTACTTTACTACTATTTGTGTAAAATTAATGAGCATATGTAATTATGCTATTCTTACGACATTCATAGTTCCTGTTGGAAACGTATTGCCTACTGTTCCACTTCCACTGTCTAGTTGTCCTGTTAGTGAAACCTCTTCACTGGTACTACCTATTCGAATTGGTGTTGTAAATGTAACTGTGCAGCTACGGCTTGATTGTATATAATTAGATGTCTGAACATTGTTCACTCCTGCCACTTTTAAGTTTGTGGTGACAGTGGAATTCTGGTTAACTGTAAATACAATAATAACCGTAACTAAATAAAGTCCAGTGTTAGTAACCGTTACATTCAAATATTCTGTCTCACTTGTCGATAGACTCTTATTTGAATTGATGTCGACAACAATATATCCAATATCAGTCGAATCAAAATATGGAACTAATGTATATAGCGGATATACTTTATTATATCTAACGGTTTCTGATGTGGTGCCTATGACGATTTGATTGTTTCCAGTAATCGTCGCATTATAGCCGATAGCAGTTGAGTTTGAATGATTTCCGCTTGCTTGCGTTTTGTAACCAATATAAGTATTATATGAACCGGTGGTGTTCGCGGTTCCTGCATATCCGGCTTGATAACCTACCGCGGTATTCTGTGAACCAGTTGTGTTACTATCTAAAGCATTTATACCAATAGCCGTATTGGTTGATATTGAACTGCCACCTAAACCAATTGTTAAACCATTTACAGTTAAATCATAGTTAAAGGTTTTGGACCCAGTGAATGTTTGTGAATCTGTAGTGACTAAACCAGGATTTGAACTATCTGCAGGTCCTAATTGTAAGTAGTTGTCGGATGTTATTTGTGCGCCATTTGCTAAACTGGTGGTGGAAAGGGTTGTTACGTCTGTAAGACCACCCCCAGTGGGACCTGTGGGACCTTCTGATATTGGACCTGTAGGTCCTGTTGGGCCTGTTGGACCTGTTACACCTGTTGGACCTGTAGGTCCTGTAGGTCCTGTTGAACCTGTTACAGTGATTATCTCATTATGTCCACTTTCAGTAACACCAAAAGAAATATTACTAATCGTTTCTGTGGTGGTATTATAAAAAAATTTAAAATATCCGTAATAAAATGTACTAGAAGAAGAAAATGATGTAGGTTTAGTTTCTAAAGTATAGTATTTTAATATTGAATCTACGTAAAAATAAACAATACTACCAGTAACTATTATCGTAAATTGTGTTGAATTTGTAAAACTACCTGTAATAGTCGTCTCATTACTATTCGCGTATATGGTATAATTGGTATAACCTGGATTATTTATACTAAAAAAATGATATGGTGAATAACCAACTCCAGTATTGTAATAAGCTAGACCACAAGTATCGTTTGCAAGGATGGCGTCATCTGTTATATAAAATGTTAAAAATACAGAACTATATGCTTCTAATGTTTTGGCATAAATTTCTTTTCCTACACCTGAAGCAGTTATAGAATTGCTGCTAGGAAAGGATATATACTCTGAATCAGTTGTGAGTGTAAATAGTGCTGGACCATTTGTTCCAGTTGGACCTGTTCCAATAGGACCTGTGAAACCAGTTGGACCTATATAACCCGTAGGACCTGTAAAACCGGTGAAACCAGTTGGGCCTGTGAAACCAGTAGGACCTGTCTCACCAGTAGGACCTGTCTCGCCAGTAGGACCTGTACCGCCAATAGGACCGGTCTCACCAGTAGGACCTGTCTCACCAGTAAATCCAGTAGGACCTTTACGACCAGTAGGACCACGGTTACCTTCACAACCTTTATGACCCGTATCACCTTTTGACCCTATAGCACCATTAGAACCTTTTGGACCCGTTGGGCCTATAGAAGTTGAATAAATGATACTATTAGACATACTCGCCGTATTTTGAAAAGAGCCATCCGGAAAATAAATCCCATTATTACTAGATGAACCTGTGGGTCCTGTCGGTAAAATAACTAGATTTCCATTTAAATATATATCGCTTTCAAAATTAATATGTGAATTTGGTTGGCCAACATTTTCAGTAACTGTTAAATTATTCGTTGTATTGTAATTATTAGAAACTATATTGTTTTTACCTGCATATTGTAAACCACCGAATTTTCTAAATGACATTTATATATAACTTTAAAAAAAGAAAAACTATTTGTGTAGTGTAATTTTATGTAGTATTTTACTTTACTACATAAAACATTTTTTTTGAAAAAACAAAAATATTTAGTTATATAAATGGGGTATAATATTGAGGTGTCTTTTGATATAATCAAAAATAGTAGTGCAACACAATTACCAGATACGATAAGAAATGTCGCCAAAGAATGTGAATGCGAATCTTTCTATGAAGACTACGAATATGATTCACATGTGCAATTTAAACGAAACCACTGTGTAATGACTGCAATTTTTTCACAAACAAATATAGATGAATTGCTGCGTTTTTTACATTTTATAAAAAAAACGGAAGGGCTCTTTTTGGAACTCATTTATGATGATATTGCTAATGTAATAGTATATGCTTCTCAATATTATATAAGTCAAAAAATGAATAAAATAAATGGTAACCTATATAAGAAAGAAAGACGAGAGAGAAGTTATTCGGATGATGAGAATATGATATTGAGTATTATAAAAAAGAATAAACATTAGAATAGTGTATAACTTTTGGACGTTTTTGATTTATGCTTGTGTTTTGGTGATTTGTGTTTTGGTGAACTACGTTTCGGTGAACTACGTTTGGGTGAGCTACGTTTCGGCGATTTCTGTTTTTTATATACTTTATATGTTTTATGTGTTTTTTTATGTCTATACCGTCTTTTAGGTGTCAATGTATACTTATCGAGTGTGTTTTCGTCAATAGTAATTGGTACCAGTAATTCTTCATTAGGTAGGGGACTTGAAAGGTAACTAGTGGGGCTTGCAGATTCTAGGAGGGAAGTTATAGATGGTTCAACGAGTGATGAGACTGTATTATTATCGATTATACTTTCTGGTTTTGTAACAAAACGAGGTTTTATTATTATTTCTGATGTTTTCATTTGTGGTGTTTTCATTTTAGGAATTTCAATTTGTAAAACTCTAGGTTCATTTCTAAAAACCGGTTGTTCAAAATCCATTTGAAGCCTTTTATGAATAGGCATGTTTATACTAGGAATATTAAGCATGTTAGCTAAATCATGATTATCTAGGTTTAGGTTATACCTTTTTTTGTGACCATTATTATTCGAAGAAACATTTATATTTGCATTGTTTCCATCATAATCAGCATCCCAGAGTAATTCGTTAAAATTAATGTGATTATTGTTATTCATAATTGTTTGTGATAATCCGCGATTTTTGATATAAGTATTAAGCATATTTATATTAAAAATATATTATATTTTTTTATGTGTAAAAAAATATAATGCAAAAATATATACTATATAAATATGGAGCTTAATTTTTATGAAACAGAAATGAAGCAATCCCACGAAACGTTTGATAATGTAAACGATAGTAATTATGAAAAATATTGGGAAAATAATTCACAAACAAAAGAGAAACCTCAATCATCTAAAAAAAAGAAGGTTACGTTTGATGATATATTAACAAATATGAATTTGGTAGTAAATAAAAGTGGTGTTTTACAATTTATGGCACCAAATCAAGAGCATACACAACATCAAGACCAGGTACAACACCAGTACCCAGTGCAAAATAATACGTACCCAGTGAAAAATAATTCGTACTCAGTGAAAAATAATCAGTATCCAGTGCAAAATCCAAGATTAGTAGAAATAAAAAAAGAGCAAATTGAACCAGCAGTGAAACATAGTTACATTTATAATAAATATTTTAAGGATTATCAAGACGCAAATCCACCTGTTCCAGAAATGAAGGTTCCTAAAACAAAAGAAGAATATTTAAAAATGTTAGTAGAAGAAAGACTAAGACAAATGGAAGAAAGAAAAAGGATATCACAAATAAAATCTACTAGAATGTTATTTACGACAAATGTGGGGAATCAAGGCACTATACAAGCTAGTAAAAACGGACTACGTATGATGAGTTTTCGTTAAAGGCAATATTCCTGTAATTTATGTTGTATGTTATTTTTTTGCGTAATAATATTTGTAACCATTTCTCTACAAAGAGGACAACACGCGGAACTCTGGGTTTTTAAAATATCAATTATACATGTTCCGCAAAAGGAGTGTTGACACGTAAAACGACAAATATCATTTTTTTCTCTCTCTTCCATACAAATACAACAATTTTGTTCTTCTTCTGAAATTTCTATATTTTTACATATTATATCGATGGAGTGCCTTTTGTCTCCTACTGTAGGTCTATTTAGATTGGTAACAATATTATAATCTGGATTTCTATCAATATACCAATGTACACTATTGCCTGATGCATCAGCTAATATATTAGATGCTTCCAGAATAGAAATACGAGAATCAAATAAAACCCTCCGCGCCCGCGCGAATTCATATTCTCCATTATTTTCGTTATGGCTTACGTTCGCAAATGACATTTTTTATAAAATAATAATTTTTGTATATTCTTATTTTATTTTTTTAGAAATAATATCAATTTTATTTAGTTTTTTCACCTTGAATATCACAATCTAAAGAATTAGACGAATCAGACCGTTTACTTCTAATTTCATCATTTTCAAAATCTGTATTATTTATTTCTTCTATGGAAAATTTTATGTGTTCAAAATTTGGTTTCACGTCATTGTCTATACCAAATAACTCTATTATATTTGGCATTTTTTTTAAAGTAAAAACGCTATTGAATTTATTTTTATTTTTAACATCATCATCATGATTTAAAACATTTTTTTCGTTTAATTCACCTCTTTCTAATTTATCATATAATTTTTCAATTAAATTTACATTTTGTTTCATTAAACCTTTGGTTTTACTAAGCGCTTCCCAAACTTTTTTAAATTTTTCATTATCTTTTTTAATCGTTTTTTTAATATTTTCTTTTTCCTTTTTTTCTTTCTCTTTTTGAAGTTCGGCTTCTTTTTCCTTCAATTCTTGTATTATTTTATCTTGTCTACCATAAGGATTCATAACATCTTCAATAAAGGTACTTATTGTCCTAGGGTCAACAACCTTTTCCTTGATATTAAAACCAAAACAAAACCATCTTCTTATCCAAATGTTTTTATTTATTTCTGCATTTTCCATTTCTTTAATAAACATATCATCAATAATTGAAAATGCGGATTTTAAAATAAGAAGATTGTTAATGTGGCGGTCCTTTTCTTTTTGCAAAAAATCTATTTGCGATAAATAATGTTTGTTGGATAATCCCTTTAGTCTTCTAGCCTTTACCAGCGCTTTTAAATAATTTTTATAGTTTTTAACCTCTTTTAAAGAATTTATTTTACGTTTTCGAATGTCTTCAATTTTTTTAATGATTAAAAACACATTTGTATTATAAATAATTGGATACATGGTTCTTATATCTTTTGGAATTATAAATTGATTGGTCCCTTTTATCTCTCCAATCTTATTTTCAATGTCCGTTAACTTTTCACCAATAATATTACTTATATAGTTACTACTAGAGTCGTGTGAAAATAATAATGTTTTACCTGACATAAATTCGACGGTTGTTTGTAATTTATCGTATTGGTGAGCCGACGTTTTATGAGCTTCTGAGGCAGCATCCAGTTTCAAGTAATTCACCACTGCTAATAAAAAAGCAATAATGCCATTGATGCCTGCAATCAAATAAGCACCCCAAATATAATCTTTAATGATGGACGCCAATACAGTTGCGGCGGTTGATAATAAAATAGAGGGCATCATAAGACTATTTAATCTGGTTTCACAATATGATTTTGATTCCATATAAATCAATTTTTGTCCTCTTAAATAAGTCGCTAGTATATCTAATGCACTCGAAAAATATTCGTTTTCGTCAAAATAATTTGCATTCATTTCATTTTCAATCTCTTTATAGGTATACTTTTTAAATGTTATTATGGTGTTACCTGAATTATCCGTTAAATTTCCAGAGATATCAGAAGATATGTCTTCACTAGATGTATCTTCATGACTACGTGGGTGTAAACGTCCTAATTTTGGTGAATCATAATATACCGCTCTACATTCGGAAAATTTCATTATATCATATTGATTTTCATTCGTTGGTATTGGTGTATTACGTTCACTATTTTTTGAAATCTCTTCTTCCATAAATTAGCACTATAATTTTTATTATGTAATAATATATATAATGTCTAAAACACGTAAAAACGGTCGTGGTTCAGCTACTAAAGGATGGAAAAATGAAAAACCTGGGTATCACCAAAAAACACTCATGTTAAAACGCTGTGGTAAAAAATGTTTTTTAGCACCAAATAAAAAATATCCTATTTGTAAAAAAAATACGTGCAAAATTACTTCAAAAGGTGTTTATGCCGCGTATATTAGAGCGCGTCAATATCATCATAAAAACGTATCTAGAAAAGCGAAAAAAATGCTGGTTAAAATGGGCGCAAAACGCTAAGTACTTTTATTTACTTGAATAGTTGGAATTAGGCAAGTAAATAAAATTGAAAACTTTTATCATGAAATAACTAGAAATAATTTATGATAATATATTAATAACAATGAACAATACATTCAATCATTTTGCAATGAACCGTGTTGCGGATGACTGGGATTTTTATGTTGATTTGGAAAGTATAAAAACGATTCCAAGTAATGAAGATAAAATACGGCAAAAATATAACGTTAAAAGATACAGTACTTACGATGCATATAATAAACGCTGCAATGATATTTGTGACGAATATAACTATCATATACAAAATAACAAAAACGACGATGATTATTCGATCGATATAGATTTATCGGTTGATTGTGTAAGGAATACATTAAAAGAAACTGACGGCTCTAATGTAACTACGTTTATTGTTCGTGTAAGTTCAACCACTATTATTACCGCATTTCTGACCTATGTTGTATTCTTTGTATTATAGATTGTCAATATGTCCTGGATTCGTTGTTTGATAAGGCGGATTGTATACCATATAATTTGTATAATTATACGCACCACAAGTCGTATTTCCAAATAAATTTCCACTGGGGTCTATATTATACACCAGATAGGGAATCACCGCTGTATCAATTGTAGATGGTACCTCTTTACTATAAAAATCTTCTATCACCGGAATATTTCCTGATAAATCCAATTTTGTAATTAAATTTATATATAAATTTGCCCTGTTAATCGTATTTTTACAAGGATACAGACTTAATTTGTTGGCGGTATTAAACAATAATAAATTACTCTGTGTTCCCACTTTTACGCTTGGAACGCATTTGTTGGCAACACAATAGGTCGCTCGTGCTTTTTTATTTAAAATATAATCTCCTGCGTTTTGTGGCTCTGAAAATACGCCAAATGCTTTTTTCCCTGAACTACCTTTTAATGAATTTGCCATATAATGTATAGTTATATTATTAAATTTAAAAATTGATTGAATAATATAAAAGTTAACAGTGTTACCCTATAACAAAATGTTTTGTTTGTGTAAAATAAGAAACCCATTTGCAATATTTACCAGAAAAAAACGCGGTTTTAGTTCTGATAAAAATTTTATGGTTGATGGAATAGATATTACTTGGAAAGATACTGTTCAGTTTGCATTTCCAATAAATGGTGGAAGAGTGATTAAGGTGTATGATGCGGATACTATAACCATCGCTTCTAAATTACCCTACGATAATTCGCCATTATATAGACTATCGGTAAGATTACATGGAATAGATACTCCTGAAATCAAAGGTAACGATGTGACAGATGACGAGAAAATAGCCTCTAAAAATGCGCGCGATTTTGTATCCAATTTGGTATTGAATAAATATATTAGATTAGAAAATGTTACTAGTGAAAAGTATGGGCGAATATTGGCCGATGTATATATTGGTGAAATCCACTTGAATTCGCTACTTTTGAAAGATAGATATGCGGTTTCGTATGATGGCGGAAAAAAGACAAAGCCGAAATCATGGCTGCATTATAAAAATACTGGAGAAATTTGAATAAATAAAATACAAATACTTAGAGGTCGTAAACCGTTGTTAACGTAAGACAAAAACTAAAATCCATATTATTTAAATCCACGATTCTACCATATTCGTCTAATAATTGGACGTTTAGTATTTGTATATCTACTGGTCCGAAATATTCACGCGGAGTTGTCACTAGATTTAAATTATTTTGTTCTAAAACATTGAATGTATTCGCTTGTAGTGATATACGTGCTAATATATTTTTATTTAAGATGGATGAATTAAATGCGCTGTAAAAGTTGTTGTTGACGTTATTTTTATAATCATCTATAGCTAAAAACATGTATTTTGGTCCAGTGACATCTACAACGCCTTCAGAAACATAATTTAAATTGTTTGTATAGACACCGTTTCTGAATCCAATTATCCAACCAAATTTTAATGGTAATGGAGTATTTCGGTCATCTATACCATTTCTGTCTGCTTGAAAATTTAAGGTAAGAATTGTGTTTCCAGATAAATCATTAAATCCTACCAATGTTTGGCCACTTCCAGTCGTTGCATTTGTTAAATTTATTACAAAACTGACTTTGTTAAAAGGTGCGCCAGCCAACAAAAGTTGATTGTTAATGGCATCCATCATAGTTATTTGGTCGTAATTTCCATCAGGAATATTAATTACAGTGGTGGATGTATTCACTGTAATACTAAAGAAATTATTGCCGTATTGTTTTGATACTACATAATAGGTAGTAGGTAATTCGATGGAGGCTAATTGCATTTGTAACACATCGTTAATGTTGACTGGTAAATTAAAGTTGAAATTAGAAGATGGGTTACTAAAATAGTTCTCTCTAAATTTAGAATCGATGTTGAGATTTTTTTTGATGGTTCTTTTTTTGATTGGGTTAATCACACCTGGAAAGAATTCACTTGGATATGAGGATAAATATGGTTTTTGGGGTCTTACTTGGACCATGTGTTCTTCTTTATCTTCTAATTGGGATGTTTTAAGTTCATAACTAGAGTTATAAAAATCTTCGATTTTATTTTGAAGATTGCTATTAGGTGGTTGATTTTCATTTAAAATGATATTTTTTGCTTTTATTAGAAATTGAATTGTTTTTGTTTGAGTATCTTTGTTAATTTCTTTATTATTAAAAATACTATCTCTCAATTTCGCTTGTTTGATTTCAAGAATATTTTTATCAAAATTTAGTGGTAATTCGAACATTTGAATCAATTCGTCTCTTGTGTAATTTTCAATATTTAAATCAAAGTTCATATATATATTATAGTAATTTATTTAAGATAATATAATTTAAATTATATGTTTTATTATATAAAATGTCATTTGCAAGGCCACTATATGTTAAAAATGAAAATGCAGGTTCTACTGGTTCTATAGGTCCCACAGGAGTTATTGGACCAACAGGATATATTGGCCCTACTGGTCCTACTGGTGAAAAAGGAGACCCTGGAACTATAGGTGGCAGTGGTTCAACAGGTTTTACCGGTCCAATTGGTCCTACCGGCTCTACTGGTCCAACTGGTTCAACAGGACCTACAGGTTTTACAGGTCCTACCGGTAGAACAGGACCTACTGGTTCAACGGGTCCTACTGGCTCTACTGGTTCAACAGGACCTACAGGTTCAACAGGTCCTACCGGCTCAACAGGACCTACAGGTTCAACAGGTCCTACCGGTTCAACAGGTCCTACCGGCTCAACAGGTCCTACTGGCTCCACAGGTCCTACTGGTTCCACAGGTCCTACCGGCTCCACTGGTCCCACAGGAATAACAGGTGCTACTGGTCCTACAGGAATAACAGGTCCAACCGGCTCAACAGGTCCTACTGGTTCCACAGGTCCTACCGGCTCCACTGGTCCCACAGGAATAACAGGTGCTACTGGTCCTACCGGCTCTACTGGTCCTACAGGAATAACAGGTCCAACCGGCTCAACAGGTCCTACTGGTTCCACAGGAATAACAGGTCCTACCGGCTTAACAGGTCCTACCGGCTCTACTGGTCCTACTGGTCCTACTGGTTCTACTGGTTCCACAGGTCCTACAGGAATAACAGGTCCTACCGGCTTAACAGGTCCTACCGGCTTAACAGGTCCTACCGGTTCCACAGGTCCTACCGGCTCAACAGGTCCTACCGGCTCCACTGGTCCTACTGGGTCCACAGGACCTACCGGCTCTACTGGTCCTACAGGAATAACAGGTCCAACCGGCTCAACAGGTCCAACTGGTTCAACTGGTCCTACCGGCTCTACTGGTCCTACTGGTTCAACAGGTCCTACTGGGTCCACAGGACCTACTGGTTTCACAGGACCTACTGGTTTTACAGGTCCTACTGGTTCCACAGGTCCTACCGGCTCAACAGGTCCTACCGGCTCAACAGGTCCTACTGGTTCAACTGGTCCTACCGGCTCAACAGGTCCTACCGGCTCAACAGGTCCTACTGGCTCTACAGGTCCAACTGGTTCAACTGGTCCTACCGGCTCTACTGGTCCTACTGGTTCAACAGGTCCTACTGGGTCCACAGGTCCTACTGGCTCCACAGGTCCTACCGGCTCAACAGGTCCTACTGGCTCCACAGGTCCTACCGGAACCACAGGTCCTACCGGAACCACAGGTCCTACCGGCTCAACAGGTCCTACTGGCTCCACAGGTCCTACCGGGTCCACTGGTCCTACCGGCTCAACAGGGCCTACGGGAAGAACAGGTCCTACTGGTTCAACAGGGCCAACAGGTTCCACAGGACCTACCGGCTCTACTGGTCCTACAGGAATAACAGGTCCAACCGGCTCAACAGGTCCTACTGGTTCCACAGGTCCTACTGGTTCCACAGGAATAACAGGTCCTACCGGCTCCACAGGTCCTACCGGCTCAACAGGTCCTACAGGTAGAACCGGTCCTACTGGTTCAACAGGTCCTACCGGCTCCACTGGTCCTACTGGTTCAACTGGTCCTACCGGCTCAACAGGTCCAACTGGTTCAACTGGTCCTACCGGCTCAACAGGTCCTACTGGTTCCACAGGTCCTACCGGCTCAACAGGTCCTACCGGTGAAACAGGTCCTACCGGCTCTACTGGTCCTACAGGAATAACAGGTCCTACTGGTTCCACAGGTCCTACCGGCTCTACTGGTCCTACTGGCTCCACAGGTCCTACTGGTTCAACAGGTCCTACCGGCTCAACAGGTCCTACTGGTTCAACAGGTCCTACCGGTGAAACAGGTCCTACCGGCTCCACTGGTCCTACTGGTTCAACAGGTCCAACTGGTTCAACTGGTCCTACCGGCTCAACAGGTCCTACTGGTTCAACAGGTCCTACTGGGTCCACAGGACCAACAGGTCCTACCGGTTCCACAGGTCCTACTGGTTCCACAGGTCCTACTGGTCCTACTGGTCCAACAGGTTTCACAGGTCCTACTGGTGCAACAGGTCCTACTGGAACCACAGGCTCCACTGGTGCAACTGGTCCTACTGGAACTACAGGCTCCACTGGCTCCACTGGTTTTACAGGTCCAACTGGTTCGACAGGACCTACTGGACCCACTGGAATATTGGGTCCAGCATTATTTACATTGACAACGAATTCAGGTGTTATAACATTTCCAACCAGTAATAGTATTCGTCGTTCAAATACAGGTGCAGGTGCAGGCACTGCTCAGTATGCTGCAGCTATTGAACAATTCTCAGGTAGTTATTACATGACATTTCGTCTGGTTAATATATCAGGCGTCAATTTTGGAGGAAAACGAGTAGGTTTTGCTCTAGCTCAATTTTCAGGAACTCCATATTTTGGATTGTCTTATGGACAAGCTGGCGATACAAGTGTTCAGATTTATTTTAATGGTACCTTACAATCTTTTTCCGGAACTTATGCGGCCGGTGATACATTTTCAATAGTGGTATCAACATTAAACGTATCTTATTATAAAAATGGGACTTTACTTATATCATATAGTTCGCCAAATAGCGTGACACTTTATCCACAATTTTTCATGGAATTTAGAGGAGCAAACGTAGATACGATTAACTCTATCGCTATTTCACCTTTATTACAAGGATTAACTGGTGCAACAGG